>ERZ1645192.3850-NODE-3850-length-12062-cov-6.096444_pt1 | contig 12062 bp, 15 predicted proteins | sample MGYA00575354_ERZ1645192 | MGnify/ENA primary metagenome ERZ1645192 (study PRJEB40844, sample SAMN11349763) | freshwater sediment metagenome | isolation source: river sediment | host: Sediment | place: India: Faizupur Khadar , New Delhi | collected 2017-02-21 ... | reverse complement strand
CGGCGCTGGCAAGCGGGTGACCCCGGACACTGCCCGGCAGTTGTCCACGGCGTACCGCTGCGGCAATATCATCAGTGATGACATTGCCAGTATGCCCTTTCAGGTATTCCGGCGCATGGGCAGAAATATCCAGCAGGTTGCGCCTGATGCAATTACGCGCAACCTGGCCTATTTGCTGGAAGTGCAGCCCAACCGCTGGATGACCCCATTCATTTTCAAAAAGACAATCATCATGTGGCTGCTCTACTGGGGCGATGCCTATATCTGGCAGCCACCGGGGCAGATTGTAAGGGGGAAGGAACAATCTTTGCTCGGTGTAAAGACCAACAAGTTTCAAGCAATATTATTTACTACGAATCACCTATAAATGTTGCTTCTGGCGAGGGACATCTTGAGATTGTAAAATATCTTGTTGAGAAATGCAAAGTGAATCCAGACAATATAACTTGGGGAGTGAATGAGTTTAGATATGACTTTGACGATATTAAAAATCCTATTGGCCTTTATTCTTTTATTAATGACTCAAATGACTTTATATCAGCCTATATAAGAAAAAAACATTTTTCAAGCCATCTTGAGAATCCCGACAGAAAAGAAGAGAACTCAAAGAGCGAAGAGAAAACCAGATTGCTTAAAATATTAAACATTATTATTACAGATTATAACATTGATTTGGTGAGAAAAACTATAAACAAGGTCCATGAAGATACCATCAAGATAATGATAGAAAACAGAAAGGCCCTTGATAATAACTATAAAGCATATCTGAGATCTAAAGAAGATTACACATATTTCAGCAAGTCAAAACGGGCACCATCCCCCCTAATCGTTGCTTCTTTTAATGACAAAATGGATATTGTTAGATATCTTTTTGACAAAGGGGCGAATTTGAACTACCAATATGGAAGCGGCTCAACAGCTCTAGATGACGCATTATATAACTACAATTATGATATTGCGGTTTTCCTTTTAGAGAAGGGTGCCTTGGCAGACAAATATATAACAATTCCAGATGGGATGAAGGTTTATTCGGCTTATGGAATATTGCCCCTTTACTCTTGTAGTCCTTATGGCGTAGACAATGAGAAATATAAGATAATGATTGACAAAATAATCCGATTGATGTTTAGGAATGGGATGAAAAAAGAGCATTTGTCATTCCCATTAGCAAAAGCATGCCTGTGCCATGATATGGCTATCGTAAATATATTGTTGGATAATGGTGCGACAATGGATGGTAATATAAATGGAGAGAAGGTTGAAGAAATATGTAAGAGGAATGGTGTGTACCTCTAAAGAAGGAATTAAAGATTTAAATAATTGTGGCTGAGAGGATATTATGAGACACTTGCTGTGGTTGTTTTTTGCCGGACTATTTTTTTTCTCCTGTGACAACATCTCGCCGAGCAAAACGGGAGACGACGATGCACCCCCGATAGACAGCGATATAAGTGACGAGGCGGAGGCGTCTGACATCGATAATTGGTCAGCAGACAATAATGACATGATGGCCAACGATAATATCGTCTCTGAAGAAGAGGATGGAGATGAGCCCACAGCTGATGCTACCGACACGACACAACCCGAAGAGGACCTCGACATAGAAGTTGATAGTGATTTTGGGGGCGAGGATAGCGACATGTCGCTTGATGACGACGAGTCCACAGACGCTGACCTGCCTGCCACCGAGAGTGATATCGTGCAACCTGACGGTAACGACCTCGATGCCGTTGAGGAGCCGGACGAACCGACCGATGCCGATATCCCTGATGAGTTTCCCGACAGCGACAACCGTTATGTCATCCAAGGCGATGCCGTGATCGATAACTTTAGGGGCCTGATGTGGCAGAAGGGCAATTCAGATGTTATCACTCAATATGCCGCCATCACTTATTGCGAGAACTTGGGGCTGAACGGCTGGTATGACTGGCGGCTTCCTACCATATCGGAATTACGCATGATCATTGAAGGGTGTTTTTATACATCGTATCCCGAAAACAACTATGACTGTGAAGTCAACGATACATGCTTGTCGCAATCCTGTGGTGATGGCACCTGTAATTGCGCAACGGGACTAGGCCCAGATGAAGACGGTTTATATTGCGAACCGGGGGTTTGGGATAATTGCAATCTTCAACTATGGTCTTCTTCTCTGGTATATGATCATGATCCTTACGCTTGGGTTGTATACTATAATCGAGCATGGGCAAGAGAGTGGAATCGAAATCAGACAAGTAGTGCTCGTTGCGTTCGAGATCTTTAGATTTTCTCAACCCAAACATAAACATCCATTCAAGTTGACATAATGGCGATTATACGAAGTAACTACTTGATATTATTAGGCTTGTTCAGAATTGCTAGGCCTTGACCCGATCCCATTCGCCCCGCCTGGGGCATTTGTGGAGGTCGGATTTTCACTTGAGTCCGGCGGATAGATCGTTCAGATCTTGAGGAATATATCCCTTTCGCTCGATAGCCTTCCGATGTCCCGCATCCAAGCGAGGAGAGATCGCCACCTTCTCTTTTTTCCAAGAACCGAACTCGCCTTGCTTCCTTTCGAGGAAACGCTCTATATGCCCGTCGAAAAGAGACAGCCCCCCGATCAATTTGCCGGCATCTCGCTTGCACGAACCGAAACGAATGACCTTGTCGTCTTCATTCAAGGCGATAAGGTCTATTTCGGTGCCTGCTTTGTCCCAGTAGCCCGAGATATTCTTGGTGAGGGAAAAGTCACCTACCGCTTTTCTGCTGCGCTCCTCATAGAGGGTGTGCGCCAAGCGTTCGAGCCCATGCCCTTCAGTTTCCGCAAGACGCCGGTCAGCCTCCTCCACCAACGGATCGAGCGGCTTGAAATTGGTGGATGCCACCGGAACCGAAAGCGCGGCCAACCATGAGCGAAGGAAATTGTCCCGCACATAGAAACGGCCGTTCCGCTCCTTCTCCTTGGCGAATATTGGTTGCAGACGCTCTATCATCCGGTAGCGGTCCCGGAGCACCTTGATATACCCGGCTATCTGCTTGTCGGAGCCCGATCCTGTCGTAAGGAGATGCGCCATAAGGTCGCTGTGAGAACTTCCGGGATGCGCCGCGACATATTTCAAGACAAGGTCGTAGCGGCCATGCAACTCTCGCAGAAACCAGTTCTCCGCTTCGTTTCGTAAAGGAGAAGAGCTCGTGAAGAACATCTTCTTCAGCAGATCGCTTCTTGTTGCGGCCAAAGTATCCTGTTCGTAACAGTCGCGATAGAACTTGGGTATCCCCTCGAACAAATTCCACAGGAACAGAAGTCGTTCCGGTGTGGTGTCGGCGTGTGTTCTAAGTATCTCCATGATCGAAGCGATGTCGAGATGAGGCAACTCCATCTCATCGGTGATCCGGTTAAATAACGGGGCGCCGCGATCTTCGAGCAGAGCGGCCATTTCCGTATGGATGGAACCCAATACGATGAGCCCTCCCTTTACCTTGTCCGCCCGTCTCGCTATCCGGTCGACCTCGTATTGGAGATGAGAAGCGAACTCGGAAAGAGCCTGTCGATGAAAATACTGGAACTCATCGATCGCGACGATATTCCCCTCTTCGATGAGCGTCCCGATACTTGCCGCGAAAGAACGGAGATCCTTGAGGTCGAACTTCTTGATGCCGAACATATCGTAGAACTCACGCGCGGTGGAAAGCACCCCGCTCGGATCGGAATCGGGGATCTGAATATAGACCAAGGGACGCTTGTCGTCGAAAGCACGCGCTTCCTGTACCAAACTGGTTTTCCCGATCCGCCGTCTGCCGGCGACCTTCAGGAAAAACCAACGCTTCCGCTGGAGGATGCTTCGCAACTGAGTCAACTCCTCCTTTCTGCCGTAGAACCCCCAAGGTTGTTTTTTCATGATCCCTCCATTAGCGTAAAAACTTTTACACTAACTGGTTTATAGCCGGAAAAACTATCAATGTCAAGAGGATGTCAAGAATCTTTGTTTATGAAAAATGCGACTATCCCTTTCCGCTGTTCAACCGTTCCTTCAACACCATGCTGTGCTTGAAGCTCACGATCTTCCGCGCGTCGATGGTCATGTCCGTGCCGGTATGAGGATTACGGCCGCGGCGCGCCCGCTTCTGCTTGATCTCAAGTTTGCCGAAACCCGATATCTGGAGATCGTCGTCTTTCAACAGCCCCTCTTTGATCTCCTCGAAGAACAGGTCGACCAACTCGGCCGCCTGCTTCTTGTCGATATGCATGTGCTCGTAAACCAGCGTCGCCAACTCAACCTTCGTAATGCTCATCGTGTTCCCCTTTCGCGTCGATGTTATCCATCACAGACAAGATATTGTATCCCCCACCCCACTCAAGTCAAAAAACACAGAATGATGGGTCGGAGATTGATCACTTCTTCCGGGCAAACTCACATCTCTTTGTAAAAGGCATTGATAAGCGAAAGAACGGTGGGCAATCGTGTTTCTTGAACGATCTTCACCTCCAAGACATCCCCTATTCTCCGCATGAGCGGCGACAAGTCCTTCCGGCGATATTTCAAAACCGCCGGCATACGCTTGACCTCCTCGGCGGTTTGGACCAGCACGGAGAACATCATGGAAAAGAGTTCTTCCTCCCGATCGATCAATTCAAGTTTCGGTACCATCGCGGTGTCGGCATCGCAGATAACGACCCCCACGGGAGCATATGGTCGTATGTTTGGATCGGACTGTATCAACCCCGGGGAGAAATGATAATCTATCTCCCATGTACCGCTCCGGGGCAGATTCATCTTCTTTAAGCGTTTGACGGCTACTTCGTCGATGACAAAGGACTGTTCCCCCCAGAGACCATGGAATATCGGCGCCGGCAAGAGTTCGTCATGCCACACCACTTCGTTGTCTTTCTTCACTTCCGCCGATCGGGTCGGTATCTTTTCATGTCGTGTCACATTGAGCAACGCGAAGTAGCCGCGGTCCTTTTGGGCCCGTTCGCATACCACCAACGCCTGCTCCAACGCTTCGGCGGCCGACAAAAGAGAAGCGGTGTCCGCTACCGGCCAAGTAGCGAGGCCCGGTTCAACCTCGGTCAAGGTTGGATATCCCTTCAGACCGGGAAAAGAAAAACCCAGATCCTTCATCAGTTTCTTTTGAGCCGGTATCGCTCGGGCATTTTCGAACGAGAGCATGATATAATCCGTTTCCTGCGCCAGAGAATGGTCGATATCCTCTCGTTCGGTAAAGATCCTGCGGTAGCCCTCGAATCCGCGCGCCCCTCGAAAAACAATGAAGGAAAAATCCACACCGGCATTGCCGAGTACGATGCAATACAGATCCGCGCCGCTCGAAGAACGCACGCCGAAAACCATGTTGTCGGTCATGAAAAGCCACGGCTTGTACGCAAGGTACCGTTCAATGGCGGCATAGATCCGCCGCCACAGGGAAAGAGATATCTCGTCTCGCGGGAGAGTTGGTGATCCGGCCTTTTTCTTCTTGAACTGTTTCATCTCCGTTTCCCCGCTGTGCTATGGTTCGATCTCGTTTCCCCGGGTTCGTTACGCACACTCGACCGGAAGCCTATCTTTTTCTTTGGCCTGCGTCAAAAAAAGAAGAAGCATTCCCTCCCGTTTATGTCGCAGGAAGATTCTGGAGCAAACTGGCCGGGTATTCCGGTCGAACTGGCCACCCTCTCTTTTTCTTATCCCTGTCCGACCGGTTTAGGGCACGGTCGTTCCGCCATACTCCCCTACTACCCTGATCTTTGCGTGGGAGCGGAAGGAGTCGACCGAGGCGAAAGAAATTGCATCCCCTATCCGGTAGGATATAATCGGCTGTTTTATTCATTTACAGGGAGATATCCACATGCCATCCAAGGCCTTTACCGTAATCGACTGGTCGCGTATTCCCAAATCACTGGGCGGTCAGGCACTGCCGGCGCCCATCGACACGAAAGACATCCCGCAACAGATTGCCCGCAAGATCAAGGAGGAAATAGAATTCAGGAGAAACCTTTCGTTCGCGCATGCGGTAGTGAACTGTGAAGACAATATCCCGTATGTTCTGGTGGATGAGACGGGAAAAGTTCTTGAAACCGAAGATGATCCTCAATCGGATTGGCCTACTCAATCCGATAAGGTGGACGCGGAGGCAAGATCCCTCGTGGAGAATTGTGCCTCGTTCATAGACCTCCACTCTTTTGATAAACTTGAATTCGGTATCTGGCGGCAACATTGTCAAAGGGCCGGCGATTCCACCGAGTGGGACGATGAATGCCGCGAATCCGATGTCGACCACATAGAGATAGAGGACCACTATCGCCTTCTTGAAGAAATAACCGCAGCGCTCGCAACGCTCAGCGTGCCTGCGCACAATAAAAATGCGTTGTACCGTCGCGATGTCGCCGAAACAATCCTTGATGAGATCGGTTCTTTTTATGCAGGCCAATTCTCTCCCGCCACGGAAGACCCGGAGATATTCCTGTTGTTCGCGGAAGGCGATGCCCGCTTTATCGAGCCCAATATATGGGCATGGGGTGATTTCGATACGGGCAAAGGCGATGATGAAAAAAGAAAAGAGGCCACCAGAAAAGCTTACTTCACGGCATACGAACAACTGAGAGTTGCAACCACCGAAGAAGCGTTTGCGAAATGGAGACAGGAACGGTAAATATGAATGCCGCGACAGAACAGGGCTCCCCGTTTGACCGGATATCTCGGACCAATTGACCACCCCTGCCCACCCCATAGAACTTGACTCTTTCCCTCAATTCTTTCTAATATGTCCCGATCTCTGGGAGATAACATAATTGCACAAGACCGACATCGTCAGGGCGCTCGCCAAAAAAGGCGGAGTCAGTTACCTCGACGCCGATGATTTTGTCAACCTCATGTTCGAGGCATTCGTTCAGGCGCTACTACGCGAGGAGCGGATAGCCATCCGTGGCTTTGGCAACTTCACGGTGCGCCACTACGGAGCGCGTAAAAGCCGGAATCCAAAAACTGGGGCGGAAATAACGGCCGCGCCGGTCCGGGTCCCCTACTTCAAAGCCGGAAAAGAACTTCTTAATCGCATCAACAACCGATAGAGGCCTTCATGTCAAAGATCATCGCCTATGTCACAAAGAACCGGGTCGGCAGACCCGACGAGAAACAGCGCGCCGTTCTATCCGGGTACGCGGCAGCGAACGGGCTTGCCCCCGAGATCGTCGAAGACACCTACTCCCTGAAGAAGTCGTGGAAGAAAAGAGCGGCGCTCGCCGCGGCGGTCGAGAATCTGAAAAACGGCGACACGCTCATCTTTCCCGGCAAGGAGCATCTGGGAACCGATACGCAGGACCGGATAGCGTTCCTCGCCGAGCTTATGAAGAAGAAGATCGTCGTCCACCTCATCGCCGAGGGGGTTGTCCTGAAGGGGATCTCCGAGGAAGGGACCACCCTCTTCTCTCTCTTCGCCCTGCTCCTTGTCCCCGAGAAGAAAACCCCCGGCCGAAAACCCGGCAGACCGGCCAAGAAGAAACGCGGCCGTCCCGCCAAGAAAAAGAGAGGTCGTCCTCCCAAGAAGAAGGCGGACAGACCGCCCAAAAAGAAAGTCGGTCGCCCCAAGTTGAAGAAGAAAAAACCGGGCCGTCCGCCGGCACGCAAAAAGAAAGTGAGCCCCATCCAGCAACAATTCAACGACCAGATACTCACCATTCGCAAGTACCTCGTCAACCGATTCTCGGTCAAGACTATCGCTGAGATGCTGGAATTACCCTATCTCCCCCTACTCGGGCTTATCAAGAAGCATCCCACCCTCGCGGGGATGGTGAAGAAGGGACGGTAAGATTACTTACATGAAAACATTGAACCTGGGTTCTCCTTCAGGTCTTCTCTGAGGATTTAGCGGCCTAATCCTGATTTGCAGCAAACCCGTTTTCTCGTTCCCATTCAAGAGCGGATTCTCTGGTAACAGCGGGACCAACTTGCACAATGTGGGCGTCTTTCCAGTAAAGACGCTCTCCGTTATGCATCGTGTATTTGCCAGAATTCTGGTGTTGGATTTCTCTGCGGGCAAGATCATCGGTAATGCCACCGTGAACTCTGACATTTCCTACTTTCAAGTGATAGCGATAGGTGTCTCTTTCTCCGGACATCTTCCCCTCCCCTTACTTCTTGTCGTTCTTTTTGTCCGACCCCGATGACGAATCCTTCGTCTCGGGATTCTCGTTCTTCGCCGCGGCCGACATAGCCCGCGCCGCGAAACTACCTTTGAGCACCTTGCCTTGATGCTTCTTGGCCGTTGCGGATTGGATCCGTGCCGCGTCCTTCGATGTCATGTGTGCCAGTTTCGTCATTTGGAACTCTCCGTGAACAAACAATCACCTGCTCCCCCTACACAGGGAACAACGCTATGGCTATAGGAACGAAGGAAGCTATTTCAAGGGCAAGTATTCGAAATAATTAGTTGCTAGTGGCAAGCAGCATGCGCGTAAAGTGATCTCGCTAACCGATTCTCCACTAACACAATAATTTTGATTTCTGATCTGGAGAGTCTTATACTTTCCTATGGAAGCCGAAAGGGAGGGACTCGGGGGGGATGAGCTATAAACCACAAGAAGACCTTATCCGAGAAAACGGTAATACATGAGAGCCCTCGTCGTCAAAGGAGATTGGTGGCTTCCCGGAAAGAAAGATCAAAAGATCAGGGGCGAATTACATTTCTCGGAAGAAGAAGGCCCACGCTTAACATTGGATTCTTGTGGGAATGTAATGCCGAATGAAACCGACATCATCTTAGGCTTAACCGACAACAAAGAGAAAATAACGCTTTATGATTGTTATATGCAATGGCCGGGTTCTTCTAACGATGAATACGAAAGCGAATACATGTTTCGAGGAGTCCATTTTGAAGACATCCCGCATTTCTCCCGGATAGAATTTCAGTCTGAAATACTGAGTCAATGGGTCAACATCGATGGTTTCACCCATCGTAACGATGTGGCGTTGAGACCGAATGAATCAGCCATCTTCTATAAAAAACCGGAAGATATAATACTGTGCAAATGGGACGGCTGCACCTATTCTTTGGTCTTCAAACTGATCCAGACAACAACGGGAGGGCCCGATCGTAAACAAGAGTTTCAGCAGAAAGTATATTTTCGTCTCGACTTTGAAGAAGAAGTAATCTTGTCGAGTGTTGAAAGGCTGACACGCGCATTGATGAACATGTTGACTTTTACTGCTGACAGACCGGTGTATTCAAGCGAGATGATAGGCTACTCCTCTGTGACAGGAAAAGCACCGATTGAGATATATCTCAAACAACATGTCAAGAGTCATTTGACAAGAGAGAAACTCCGTCCTCGCTTGCTGTTCCAATTAACGGACACCCGTGATCAGGCCCCGGAATTTCTTGAAAAATGGATGGAACTATCATTGGGTCCTCTTTCTCCTTTCACGAACAACTACATTGCCGAGAAATACATACCCTTGGGATTTGTCGAGCGTGGATTTCTGGAGTATGTACGCTGTCTGGAGGTGTACCATAGGAAAACAAGTGAACGGAAAGCGATTCCGAAAGAAGAATTTGAAAGAAGATGTCAGCTTATTGTAAGAGAGATAAGGGAAAGCAAGATTAAACGATGGGTAAAGGGCAAGTTAAAGCACGCCGACGAGCTTACGCTGCAAGATAGGCTGCAAGAAATTACCGGGAAATACAGATATAACATAGAATTGTTCTCTGATCGCGCAGTTCAAGATTTTTGTAAGAGAATTGCGGATGAAAGGCATTATCTCACACATTTTGAAGAGAAGAAAGATCAAGAGCGATTGACTTTAATTGAAATGATTGAATTGACGGACCAGATGAAAAAGCTCATTGACATCTGCATTCTGACATCGTTGGGGTTTGATCAGGACTTTATAGATACCTTGTTTTATTATGAAATACCGTTTGACTATAAAATCATGGCGGTCAGGAATTATATTGATAGCAAGAAATCTGGAATAGAACAAGACCTCTCTGAACTCAAAGAAGATGCGGAATATCTTTTGATGCATTGTACAAATGGAACCAATGTATTATTGACATTATGCAATAGACCGAACAAAATAGAAAAATATAAGGCGAATATAGTAGTTCTCGAATCGATAGGTATTTTGAAAAGAACAGTTGAGGCGGGTAGAGAACGCTATATGATCAGGGAAGAATATGAAAAATATGTTTATGAATATTATAGAGAGAAAAAGAAGAAAGAAGAAAGAAGATGAAGCTGCGGTCCTCAAAGAATAAAAACAGAGGATAATAGAGGGATATTATGAAATCCATGAACGTGCTTCCCGAAGACAACATCTATATTCGTTTGTTTCGTGAATATATAGATTGTTCTGCTGGCTTTACATACAAAGAGGTGATGGAAAACATAAAAGTTATAAAAGGTGAAAATGATAAGGTAGCCATGGATACCATTTTTAAGGCAGTCGCATTGCTGAGTTATCGCATGTACCAAAACCCGAAACTGCAAGATGACCGAACTTTTGTCAACGCCTTACCGATAGTTGGTATTTCGATGGAAGATGCCGCTTATGATCACAAAAATAATCGCTATATTATTAGTTATGGTGGCTGCATGGCTTATCTGGACTACCTTGAACTCAAACATTCGTTGGATTTCTCAAAAGAAGCTCAGAAACAAGCCAACAACTCCCTGTATTTGGCCAAAATAGCGCTTATTGTGACCGGTGTTGTAGGTGTTGTCCAGATATTCGCTCAGTTCTGGAAGTAGGTCGATCACTGAGCATAAACAAGAAGCTGCCAGCGAATAGGCCCGTGCACGCGAGGATCGTGTTGGGCATGGTTTTGAGTTGGCAAGGGATTGCCTTGATTCGCGGCCACTTCTTTGCCACAGCCGACACAACGATAGATGCCGGAGGCGGGGACGGGTGTTCCGGGAGAGCAAATCTGATCAAAAACAGAGGATGTGTCCAAATAGAGACGGGTGCCGTCTTTGTATAATGCCATCTTCCCCTCCCTTACTTCTTGTCGTTCTTTTTATCTGACCCCGACGACGAATCCTTCGTCTCAGAGCTCTCATTCTTCGCCGCGGCCGACATCGCCCGTGCCGCAAAGCTGCCTTTGGGCACCTTGCCCTTGTTCGCCTTGGCTGTGGCGGACTGGATCCGAGCAGCTTCCTTCAAAGTCATCTTTCCATCGTTCGACATGAAAACACCTCCTTGAAAAATCAACCACCTGCTCCCCCTACACAGGGAACAACGCTATGGCTATAGGAACGAAGGATACTATTTCAAGGACAAGTATTCGAAATAATTAGTTGCTAGTGGCAATCGAGGGAAGGGAAAGTTGAGAAAATCTATACGAACCAAGTTCCTATTCGCTGGCCGGAGGTTCCTCCTTGCTCGGAAGAACCCATACGAAACGCCATTGTCCTCCGGCTAGATTCGCTGACACTGTTTCACCTTTCTCATTTTCGCGTATCAAACGGAAAGTCCAACGCGGAACGGAAATGCTGTCACTAGAAAGACTAACCTCAACATCAATTTGGGCAATAGCCGGAGCCGCATCAACTATCCGCTTAATCGAATAATCCTTGACCATATAGTTCTCAAACTGTTGTCGGACCTCTCGCACAGATGTTTGCAGGTTTTTGGCCTTCTTCTCTTGGAGCAGTTCAGCCATCTTGCCGTAATTGCGTTTCTTCCAGAAGGTCAGAAATTCAAGAACAACAGCCTCGGGAGAACCTTTTTCAACTGCGGCCGGATTTTGAATTGCTTGAAGATATTCTGTGCTTATGCTTCGAGCTTTCCAAGCATCGATCGCTTTTTGCATCTGGGTTATTGCGAGATGTTTTGCCGACAGTTCTCCCCAAGAAGGGCTTCGTGTTTCCTTTTGGAATATTTCTTTTCTTTCCGGCTCACTTTTTTTGGACAATATCCAGTCACGGATGACAAAGAGAAAGCACCAGCACTTGGCGGTGACGACGGGGTTATCATATCCCAAATCCATGCCGTGAAGAATACCGTTCCGATATGGCATATCGATTGGTTCGCTTTATAATGGCCCCGACTTTTCAGACACAGGAAAAGGAGTATAACTGTGCATGA
>ERZ1645192.3848-NODE-3848-length-12065-cov-4.323730_pt1 | contig 12065 bp, 10 predicted proteins | sample MGYA00575354_ERZ1645192 | MGnify/ENA primary metagenome ERZ1645192 (study PRJEB40844, sample SAMN11349763) | freshwater sediment metagenome | isolation source: river sediment | host: Sediment | place: India: Faizupur Khadar , New Delhi | collected 2017-02-21 ... | reverse complement strand
TTACATTCGCTACAGGCGGATTTAATTTCGCAGTGGATTTTACCGGCGGAACACTTGTTCAGGTAAAATTTAAAAACACTGTTGATGACAAGGAGCTTGCTAAAATCAGAAGTGTGCTTCAGGAAATGGAAGTCGCTCCAAATGTAAAAATCAGTAAACCTGAAGTTAAAAATATCGGTCCAAAAACTGATAATGAGCTTCAAATTACTGTAAAAGAAAAATTTGAGGGTACTGTATTGCAGGATAAAATTCAGGAAGCACTAACCAAAAATTACAGTGATAATCCGTTTGAACTCCGTCGACAGGAACTCGTTGGTCCTAAAATCGGAAAAGAGCTGAAAACAAACGCAATTGTTGCAGTAATTTTATCGATGATTGCACTGCTGATATACGTTGGTGTACGATTCAGTCTTCCATTTGCTTTTGCGGCGGTTGTTCCGATTTTCCATGATGTCGTTATCGCATTGGCGCCAATGTTATTTATTAAAAGTGAGCTTTCACTTGCAACAATTGCCGCTTTGCTGACAATTGCCGGTTATTCATTGAATGATACAATCGTTATTTTTGACCGTGTTCGTGAAAATATCAGAGCGAATGGTCTGAAAAACAGGTCATTTTTTGATCTTATTAATCACAGTATCAACCAGACACTCTCGAGAACAATTATCACGTTTACTGCAATGATCTTTGTTGTGGCAATGCTGTTCTTCTTTGGTGGTGAGGCAATTAAAGACTTTTCGTTACCAATGTTTGCGGGAACGATTGCCGGTGTGTATTCAACTATCTACATCGCAAGTCCGATTCTTATATGGTGGAATAAAAAGTGGCCAATCACTAAAGTGTAATTTTTCGAAAAACTGAGTCGTATCAGATAGCGATAAATTCAAAAAAAACCTCTTATGGAAAGAATCCCATGAGAGGTTTTTTTCTACCACTATCAAATGGTTTACGGTATGAGAATAATTCTGCTTGTTTTTGTGTCAATAGCATTTCTCTCAAATGCTTTTGCTCAGGAACCAATTACCATTGCCATTGTAAAATATAATGGAGGTGGAGACTGGTATGCGAATCCGTCCGCGATGCCAAACCTGATCAAAGAAATAAAGCGCAGAACAAAGATCCCGATTGCCGATACTGTTGCAACAGTGAGTATAATGGATAATTCATTATTTCAATATCCATTTATTTACATTACCGGGCATGGTGATATAAAATTATCAAATAATGAAAAAATCCGGTTGCGCCGTTACCTGATAGGGGGCGGATTCTTATGGGTTGATGACAATTATGGACTGGATAAGTCTTTTCGTACAGAGATGGCATCATTATTTCCCGAAAATCCATTGGTTACGCTTCCAAATGATCATCCGCTCTACACAAGTTTCTACACATTACCATCATTACCGAAAATTCATGAACATGATGGAAAACCGGCTGAGGGATTAGGTATTACTTTTGATAATCGTCTTATCGTATTTTATTCTTATAGTTCGGATATCGGGGATGGTCTCGAGGATCTTCATGTACATAATGATGGGCCGGAGCTTCATGAGCTTGCGATTCGGATGGGGATAAATATTATTGTATGGTTTTTTAAACAATGATTGGCGCAATCAGGAGCATAGTACAGTTTGCTGCACGCACTCAGCGAAGGTTGATAATTGCGAAAATTATCGAACATATGGTGCTATACCTTGGAATGCTTTCTGTAGTTGTCGCTGTTTTAAATATGCTTTTTATTTTTTTCCCATTTTCAATTATTATTTACTTACTTGACTTGGCGGTTATTCTCCCACTTTTTTTAGTAGTAATCTTCTGTATATTGTTCATCTGGATTAAGCGGGTTTCCAGGCTTGACGCTTTACGGTATCTTGAAAAACAAAGCCGGATTGAACATGGTGTTGTTTCAATTGCTTTTGAAATGAGGGATCAGGCGGAAAGCGTTTTTACTAAAAGAGTCGCGGATACTGCTGTTTTACAAATACAAACATTAAAATCTTTTTTTCCATCATTTTGTACAATTCGTACATTTCTTATTTTTTGTGTCGGAATAGTTCTCTTTACAGGTACATCACTGGTGGACAATTCTGCAATCCGCTATGTGTCGATTTCCGGTTTAGTTAAAAATAATAGAGTAGACTATGTTGTCAAACCAGGAACGATTTCAATACCAAAGGGTGGTAAAGTTATTCTATCTATGGAGTGCAATAATCTGACAGCTGTTTCATGCTGGTTGTTAGTGAAAGATCTTTCCACTGGTAAAACAGATAGAAAAATGATTTATAAAAATAGTATGAATCTGTTTTCTGATACGCTAATTAATGTTACAAAGAGCATACAGTATCAATTTATGACTACGAATCGAAAAATAAATAGAGATAGTATCATTGTTGTTCAGCCTCCGGGAATACAGTCAATTGCTTTAAAGATTACTAATCCAGGTTATATGAATCGAATGGATACTGTAGCTATCAGCGGTAACGGGAACGCTTCGGTTTACAGGGGGGCGACTATCAGAATAGAAATTGAGAGCAGTTTTCTGAAATCGGCACAGCTTGTAATAAACAATGATACAACGGTTATGACAACAAATAAGCGAAATGCATCAGCATCCTTTAATGTTATAGCAACTGATAAAATGAACTATGCGATCATTTTATCAGATACTATGGGACAAAAAAATGAAGATCAGATTCACTATGAGATAACAATTATTCCTGATGAACTACCGGCAGTGCAGATTACAAAACCAGCTTATAACAAGAACCTGACTCCCGAAATGCTTGAAAATATTGCATTTGAGGCAGTTGATGATTTCGGAATTCGTAGTGCAGATCTTAACTATTTTATCAACAGTGACAAGGTTACTATATCAACTATCAAATTATCTCCGAAGAAAAGTGAAGAAAAATATCAAAAAGAGTATTTATGGGACTTAAATAAAACCGGTTTGTATCCAGGTGATACACTTTTTTATTTTGTAAAGGTCTTGGATAATTATCCATACAAGCCACTTCATAGTGCCAGTAGTGATACCTTTTTTCTAAGAATACCCTCATTTGAAGAGATATCAAAAGGTATTCTTGAAAAGGAGAAGCACGCAGAACAACTTCTTAAGCATGTAGTCGATAAAGCGGGAGAAATCAGAAAAGCAACGGATAAGGTACAATCAGAAAGTAAACGAGATTCCGAAAACCCATCATGGGAACAGATTCAATTGCTTGATGAAATGAAAGAACAGGCCGGGAATCTGCGTGATTCTTTGCAAACTGCTATTGATGAATTGAATAATAGTGCTGAGGAATTAAGAAAACAGGGTGGATTAGGTAATGAGCTCGCTGACAAAATGAAACAAATTGAAGAAATGATTAAAAAACTGGCTGCGAAATATGGCGACAGTCTTTTTACTGATATTGATAAAAATCAAAAAATCACAGCTAAACAATTGCAGGAGGCCGTAGAAAAAGCGACGGCGCTTTTACCGGATCTTGAGAAGGCCCTTGAAAATACACTTAAGTATCTTGAAGCAATGCAAAAAGACCGCGAGCTTGCAGAATTGTCAATGAAAGCTGAAAATCTCGCCAGGCAACAAGTTGCTCTTAATGAACGTGAAACTGAAGATAACAGGGCTCGGCAGGATCAGGTGATAAGGGAAAGTGAGGAGCTGAATAATGATATCAGGAATGCACTTGATCAAAATAGTAACAAGAATGTTGATTCACTTTTAAAGCAAATAGACTCTCTGGGAAAAGAAATCAAAGACAGGGAAAAGAATTCATCTTCGACTGATAAAAATCGAGCAACAGCGATGAGCCAATGATTGATGTCCCTGTCTGATGAGTTACGGGAAATGATGAGTGATGCACAAGCGATTAAATCGGAAAAGGAAATTAAAAAAGTATTGGCAATAGCAGGAATGCTTTTGTCTGTAAGCGACTGGATCGAAGAGTCTGGTAGAAATAAGCTTGACGATAAAGCGGTCGGAATACATCTTCAGATATTTTCCGATGCATTAAGAAAAGTGCAGGGTAACATTGACAGTTTAGAACTTATTCCCCCTGAGATGCTCAGCTATATGACAAAACAGATAAATAGTATTTTAAGTGAATTGCAGAAGATTGTCAGTACGTTTGACTCGTTTCAGGAGAGAAATCTTGATAAAGTATCATCATCGGTGCTTGTATTAGCAAATGATTTGATGTCATTTGCATCACAGGCGTTACAGCCGCAGAATAATGGTGGTGGTGAAGGTGGCGGTGGAATGATGTCAAAAATGAGAAAGCTATCGCAACGTCAATCTGGTGTAAATGCTGCTACATCTGCAATGCTTCGATCGCTTATGGAAAATAACCAGGGAATGCAGCCGGGTGCCGGTGATATATCATCTGATGGAGATAGGCAGCGGATGGAAGCTGCCCGAAAAAGAGCAATGGAGCGTCAACAGGAGATTGCTGATGAACTTGCAACGTTACAGGAGGAGTTTGCAAGTGATAACGCAAATAATCAGATAGTAAAGCGGCTGGAAGAATTGAAAAAAGAAGCGCAGCGTCTTACGGAGATGTTTATCGCGCCATCACCGGTACTTGAAGAAAAACAGAATGAGTTTTTAAACAGAATGCTGCAATCTGCGCTTTCTGTAAATAGACAGGATGATGAAAAAGAGGATCGAAAATCAGAATCTGCAAAGACAATGTTTTTTGAACAACGTGGTAAAAAGTTACAGGTACCGGCAACTCCTGACGCTTTTTATTTGATGAAACGAAAAGCACTTCAGGGTAATTTTCCTGAGACGTATCGTAGCGCAATTAACGCATATCTTGACTCTTTGGGAGTATTGTATCTTAAAGACAAATGAATGTTAGATTTTTATACGTTGACTGGTTGCAAGTGATACAGAATGGTGACCTGAGTCCAGAATTCAGAATCCAGAATCTAGTAGCCAGTAGTAAAGAAAAAATATGGTCTTGACCTACTTGCTACTTACTACCTGCTACGTGCTTCTAATTACTCGCAGTTAATCCGATTCCTGATCTTATACTCATCATTTCTAAACTGATGAGTCATCATTTCGGCAAGGAAACCGAACGATAAGAACTGAATGCCAACAATGATACTCCCAAGTGAGAGAAGTGTCAGTGGCCGGATCCGCATTTGCTGAGTGATAATCCATTCAATACCAAAATAACCTAAAACTCCTGCACCGAGAATAATTGCTAAAAATCCAATCATTCCGAAAAAGTGAAGTGGACTTTTTAAGTAACGTTTCAGAAAAAGGAGTGTGAGCATATCGAATATGCCATGAAAGAACTTACTGAATCCATATTTTGACTTGCCGAATTTTCTGGCATGATGCGGGACCGGAATCTCAGTAACTTTGAAACCATCCCAATGTGCAAGTGCCGGTAAATAGCGGTGACGGTCTCCGTAGATCTCCAATGATTTAGCCGCTTCGGATTTATAAGCCTTGAACCCGCAATTAAAATCGTGAAGCTTAACACCTGATAATACAGAGGTTATCAGATTCCAGAGTTTGGATGGAGCTGTAAAGGTGATCGGATCATAGCGTTTCTTTTTCCAACCGCTGACTAGATCCCATCCTTCATCCAGTTTGTCAAGCATTGATGGAATCGCTTCGGGATCGTCCTGAAGGTCCGCATCCATGGTGATAATTATCTCACCGGATGCCGCTTTAATCCCTACACTGAGCGCTGCAGATTTCCCGTAATTACGGGTAAATCTGATTATTCTGATTTTTTTACCGTACTGACTATATAGGGTTTCCAGAATTGAAAATGATTTATCAGTACTTCCATCATCAATAAAAATAATTTCGTAGGATTCATCAGATTTACTGAATACATCATCAATAGCTTTTACAAGCAACGGAAGACTTTCCTCTTCATTGTGCAGAGGAACTACGATTGATATAGTTCTCATGGCTTCCCTTTTGTCATTTTGGTATTTTAAAGAAATGGCCGTCAGCCGGCCATTTCTAAATTCATACAGCGTAATTCCGAATTACTTACGTGGAGCTTCAGGTAGCGGTGTTGACTCCTGTTGCCCTTTTGTTTTATAATTCTGTAGCTCTGCAAGACGATTTTTGTATTCGGCATTATTTGGATCAATCTCGAGTGCTTTACGCATCTCAGTTTCAGCTTCGTTAATCATGCCGTTTTCAACCAGAATCTCATGCATCAAAATACGAGGTCTCCAATCAGTAGGAACGAGCCGTTTGCAACGTTCTAGCATATCGATTGCAAGATCAAGATTCTCTTTAATTTTCGCCTGCTTTTCGGAGATGATAGTTTTAATACTGTCAGATAAATCACCTTTAGCCTGAAGCATTGCGATTTCTGCTTTAGCGACAGCAATTGGTTGACGAGTCGCAAGTGCAATCTGAATGTAGCTTGCTTCATAGTTGGTGAGAAGGCTTGATGACGTCTCGTTGAGATTTGCTTTTCCATTTTCAAGGTTAGTGTATCTGTAAACTTCGGTCATCAGTTTTGCAGAACGCTGAATATCAATCTTTTCCTCCTCCGGAACAGGTTTAGGCATAACGCGATAAACAAGCCCTTCAAGTTTAAGATATGGACCGAGTCCCATCAGGACATCATCCCCGACTGATGTAACAAAATAGATCGGTTTTTTCCAGCGGTTTGCATCAACAATGTTGAGCACCATCTGATCCTGAACCTTGAGAACGCGCATCTGTTGAACTGATGGCAGAATGACGTCAATACCGGCACCTTTTAAGGTGAATGGCGTAGGTTTATCAAACGGATTCAACTGCGCTTCCATTTTTTCAATCTGATCATCTGTGAAAGAAATTGGAACTTTTGGTTCAAAATTTTTCATCTGAAGAATATACCACGGAGTATTTACAAGACTAAGGTTGACAATACGAACATCTGTGCGGATTCCGTAGGCTTCCTGAAGTGCCCAGAGGGGGAATGTATCGTTGTCACCATTTGTAAATAAAATGCCATCCTTTTCACAGGAGTTAAGGAGATTATAGGCGTAGTCATACGCTACCCAATCCCCCTTTCTGGATATATCCTTCCAGTTGTTGACAAGAGGCAGTGCCGGTGATGCCATCAAAAGAATCGACATGATCGGTGCAAGTGTTGTGCGGAGAGTCTTGTCTTTATTTGAAAACAGAGAATGCAGAAGTGCAATTGCAGCAAGACCGATAAGCATTCCATAATACATGAACGCTGCTGCATAGAAGTAATCACGAACGCGAACCTCACGGTGAACTGTGGGCATCGGACCCGGTTTGCCGGCTTTAACCCAGTATTCATACTCTGCCCGCTCGGGTCGTAAACCATCAGCAAAGTTCATATAGAAAACAAGCACTACTGATGTGATTAGAAACAGAACCGTAAGGAAAATAGCAAGTTTACGATCTCTTTTGTAAAGATATAATAAGCCATAAAACATGAAGAACGTCGGGATCAGATAAATAAGCAATTTTATAAAGCCACTGCCCGGATTTGTTTCTAAAAAGTTTACTTTGCCGTCATCTTCGTGTATCTGGAAGAACTGTGTGAGGTGGAAACCACCGTAACCCATTCGTTCTTCAATTCCGAACTGATGAGCCCAGGTGCCACGACGCCAGAACATGCGTTTAAACATGCTTTCATCACCATACTGTTTACGCTCGAGGTATTGTTTGAATGCCGGCCATGTGTATGGAGCGTTTTCATTAATGTTGGGATTCAGCGACGCGCGTATCGGAAGGTAAAGGTGTGCAGAGAATCCAAGCACTGCAACAGTTGATAGCGCAAGACAAAATCCCCATTTTTTCCTGTTTTTTGAATCAATAAATGTTGCAGTCAGTGTAATAAGAAGCGCGATTGGTCCGGTGAAAATAAAAAGAGTAAGATCTTTAATAACTAGTCCAAGGAGTATAACAGTAATCCATAAGCGCCAGTCGTATCTTTTCTCTTTGTCAATAAGTAAGACATAGAAAAACATTGGGGGGAGAACAATCATTGAATACATATGGATTGCAATGCCGAGAAAGCTTGAGAAAGCCATAAGGATAAGTAATTTATCTCTGTTAGGATCTTTACTCTGTGACCAGACAACGGATAACCATGTTGCAAACGCCACAAAGAGCATTGCTACGTTGGCTTCAGACTGCTCAACAGCACTGAACCAGAACGTTTTTCCGAATACTGCAAAGAGGCCGCCAACAAATCCACCAGTGTAAACAGCAATACGTTTCCAGGTTGTATCAGGTGTTCCGACAATTGCGAGACCGGCTCTTACTGCGGTTAAATAAATAACTACAGCAGTCAATGCACTGCATAATACGACAAAAAGATTCATTCTGAAGCCGACATCTGCGACAAAAGGAGAAAGAAGAATGCTTGATACCCTGAACAGTATCATAAGTAAGGGATTCCCTGGAGGATGCGGAACACCCATTGATTCACCGCATGAGACATATTCTCCACAATCCCAGAATGCCACTGTCGGCTGGGCTGTGAGAAAGAAAACGACAAAAGAAATCGCAAATACAAGCAAAGCAAAAATGGTGTTGTTTCTGCTGTGAATTTTTTCCATCGGGAATTCCTTTCAGGTATATACTTTCAATGGTGTTAATTTACAAGATAAAAAATGATGTCTGTTTAGTATTTTACTTTTTACTTTTTTTATGTATTGAATCGATTACGCCATTAACAAACTTGCTGCTATCATTTGTACCAAATGTTTTTGCAAGTTCAACAGCTTCGTCAATAACTACTTTTACGGGTACATCAGAAAAAAATGTCAGTTCTGCAACAGCAAGCCGAAGGATATTTCTGTCAATAGCAGCCATTCTTTTTAGTTCCCAGTTAGCAGCCCGTTCCTGAATCGTTGAATCTATCCGGTCAAGAGACTCATATACATGGCTTATCAGGTCTTTAGCATAGCTTGTGATTTCAGGCGAAAGCGCGTTTGATTCAGCAATTTCACGAAGCATTGATGTCCATTCGGATGTTTTTCCGACTTCACAGGCGTACAGCGTTTGCAGTGCGAGTTCCCGGGATTTGTGTCTGTATTTGAAGGGATTTTCGTTTTTATTATCGTTATTGCTCATTATCATTCCTAAGACCTGATTGCTATCAGGTAATTCATAAAAGACATAGTTTTCAAAGGCGACTAAAATGGAGTTTAATTTTTTACACTGAGTACGTATATGTTCACTACTGTATTTTTGAAAAAAGATCAACCATTTCAATAGCACTTAATGCAGCATCCCAGCCTTTGTTGCCGGCTTTTGTTCCAGCCCGTTCAACTGCCTGTTCGATTGTGTCCGTTGTCAAAACCCCAAATATAACCGGAAGATCCTCATCGAGGCTGACTTTTGCGATTCCTTTCGAGACTTCAGCAGCGACATAGTCAAAGTGAGGTGTGCTTCCTCTGATAACAGCACCAAGACAGATAACAGCATCAAACTTTTTAGTTCTTGCAAGGCGTTGTGCTGCAATGGGGATTTCGTAAGCGCCCGGTACCCATGCAAGTGTGATTGCCTCTTTATCGGCACCATGACGGATCAGGCAATCAAACGAACCCTCAACTAGTTTGCGCACAATAAGTTCATTAAACCGGCTTGCAATTATACCGAAACGTTTACCACCGGCATTGAGAAGACCTTCAATCACGGTTGACATATAAAACCTCCTTCGAGCAGATGCCCCATTTTTTCTTTTTTAGTACTGAGATATTTTGCATTTTCCTTACGCGGCGATATCTCAAGTGGAATTCGTTCTACTACTTGTAAACCATACCCCTCAAGACCAACAATTTTACGCGGATTATTGGTCATCAATCGTATCTTTTTTACACCCATATCTGCTAGTATTTGAGCGCCAATACCGTAATCGCGTAAATCGGGAGCGAATCCGAGATGTTCATTGGCTTCCACTGTGTCCAGACCATGATCCTGCAGTTCATATGCCTTAAGCTTATTAACAAGGCCAATACCCCGTCCTTCCTGACGAAGGTACAGAATAACACCATTACATTTAGCAACTTCCTGCATCGCAACTTCAAGCTGATCACCGCAATCGCACCGGGCACTTCCAAGAATATCTCCTGTAAAACACTCGGAATGCACACGCACCAGAACGGGTACGTCAGGGTCAATCGGTCCTTTATGAAGAACAATATGAACCGCTTTCGTCGCAATTTCTTCATATGCGGTGATTTCAAAAAGGCCATATTTTGTAGGAAGATGCGCTGACGCTTCGCACTTGACAAGTTTCTCGTTTGCTGTACGGTAGCGTATCAGATCTGCAACTGAGATAATCTTTATTCCGTGTGCTTTACTTATTTCAATAAGTTGCGGCATGCGTGCCATTGTACCATCTTCGTTCATGATTTCACAAATAACACCTGATGGAAAAAGGCCTGCAAGTTTAGCCATGTCAACTGATGCCTCTGTCTGGCCGGAACGAACCAGCACTCCACCTTCACGTGCGCGAATCGGGAACATATGGCCGGGTTTTACAAAATCAGATGGCTGAGCATCAGGATCGATAAGTTTACGAACGGTTGCAGACCGGTCTGCAGCAGAAATTCCTGTAGTAGTGCCTTCACGTGCTTCAACAGAAACAGTAAATGCTGTCTCAAATCGTGATGTATTCTCCTGAACCATCATTGGAATCTTAAGGTGATCAAGACGGCTACCTTCCATAGAAACACAAATAAGGCCCCGGGCATGTTTTGTCATGAAATTAATTTTATCAGCACTGCAGAGTTCTGCAGCAAAGGCCAGGTCACCTTCATTCTCCCTGTCTTCGTCATCAACAATGATTACGAATTTTCCTTTTCTGAAATCGTCAATGACTTCCCGTATTTCATCAAAAGTTTTCAAAATCCAAACCTTTCCAATTTATCAATCAGCGAATTACTATCGGTAGTCCCGTTATCAATCCTTGTAAATTGAGTAAATCTGTACAAATATCGTGCAATTACATCACATTCAATGTTTACCGTGTCACCGGCTTTTTTTGTATACAATGTTGTACGTTTAATCGTTTCCGGTATTACAGAAACTGTTACTGTTGACATTGTGCTCCTGGCAATTGTCAAACTGATGCCATCAATTGCAACAGATCCCTTTTCAGCCATAAATGGCCTGAGTTCCAATGGCACATCGATGGTTCGAAGTATGCTGCCGTTTACGTCATGATCGTTATTGATTATCCCTGTTCCGTCAATGTGACCCAGAACCATATGGCCATCAAGCCGTCCACCAAGTGTAAGGGCACGTTCCATGTTTACTCTTCTGCCCGTGGTGCAATTTGTAAGCGATGTTCTCCGGAGCGTTTCACGTACTGCAGCAAAATGTAACACTGACCCGCGAATTGTTTCGATGGTAAGGCAGATACCCTGAATGGCAACAGAGTCACCTTCCCGGACATCAAATGGACACATGTCCGGTAAAATGCCAAGAACAACAGAAGAACCCTGGTGGTCTATTGTTTTTACCGTTCCGAGCGTTTCAATCAGTCCTGTGAACATCTGTTTTCATGTACCTGTTTCAAATGAGCTATAAAATATAATCCGCATAACGGGAATGCACGTTAATCATATATATATTGATCTTAACGCGATGATACTTTGCAACAGTCAGGAATCGCATTGGGAATAAACAGGCGTTCCTGTGATCATCATGTCGGTGGAAAAATGCTTTAACTCAATGTTGTCAAGGGAGATACAGTTTGGCATTGATAAGCCTCTGCTGAATTGTAACCCCTCTCTTCCTGCGCCAAGAATTCTATTTCCATAAAAAAAGTAGACTCTGTTAACCATCTGTTTTTCGAGGAGTAGTGATGCTATCTTTTGGCCACCCTCAACAAAAACGCTACTTATTCCCTGTGCATAGGCAATTTCTCTAAAAATGTTCATGCTTTTTGAGTGTTCCAGCTCTCCGGTAAACCAGTATTCTACGCCACTTTTTTCATCAATTTTGATTTTCGAAATTTTGTTCCTTACTACCACGATACTTCTGGCATCGTGTGCATGTTGAAAAAAGTATGAATTTTCAGGAATATCTGCTGCACTTGAAA
>ERZ1645192.3846-NODE-3846-length-12077-cov-8.021877_pt1 | contig 12077 bp, 9 predicted proteins | sample MGYA00575354_ERZ1645192 | MGnify/ENA primary metagenome ERZ1645192 (study PRJEB40844, sample SAMN11349763) | freshwater sediment metagenome | isolation source: river sediment | host: Sediment | place: India: Faizupur Khadar , New Delhi | collected 2017-02-21 ... | reverse complement strand
CCTAACTTGCCCGTAATGCCTCGATGATATTCATGCGCGACGCCCTCAGTGCCGGTAGCAGGCCGCCCGCAAACCCCATGATCAGTGAAAAGGCAATGGATTTGTAAACGATTTCAAAGGTCAGATGAAAGGAAAAAGCCAGTTCGGAAAAGGTTTGAAAATTGGTGGTGGAAATGCTGGCAAGCTGCAGCACAGAAGCCATAAGCAACCCTGTAATACCACCGATCAAACCCAGGAAAAGCGATTCTGCCAAAAAGGCGACAAGAATGCTCGTTTTCTGAAATCCCAGGGCACGCAGCGTGCCGATTTCCGCTACCCGATTGGCGACTGCCGTATACATGGTGATCATGGCACCGATCACCGCACCAATGGAGAAAATAAGGGTCAGTGCCAGCCCCAGGATTCGAAGAAACGTGGCCAGTGCCTGGGATTGATCCCGGTAATAGGTGGTTTCACGTTTGCATTCCACGGTCAGCCGGGGATCTTTTTCCAGACGCGTTATGACGTCTGAAAATCGTTGAGGGTCTCGCAGTTTAAAAAGGATACTCGAATAGACGGTCCTTCGGAAAGCCTGCATGAACTGATCCACATCTCCCCAGATCTCGGAACTGAATCCGGTCTTTCCGGCATCAAAAACACCGACAACCGTCCAGGTTCGCATGCCAAAGGAGAGGGTTTCACCCATCCCCACGCCTTGAAACCGTTTGACAATATTTTCACCACCGATAATTTCAAGGGAACCGGGCCGGGGCAACCGTCCTGCAATCAATTTAATCTGGGGCCGAAGCTTGAGTGAATTTTTATCAATGCCGCGAATGACAACGTTTGACGGTTTGTTGCTACCCCGCTTGGACAAACTGATGAGCACCACCAATTCCCTGGCGGACAACCGTTGACCATCGGCTCCGAATGCGATTTCCGGCTGGGTTTCCACAATGGAAGCCTGAAGGCGGTCGATGCTGCTCTGCACCTCGGAAGTGGAGGACTTTCTGATAACGATAAGGTTATCTTCGGATCCGGTGTCCACCAGGGTTTTCTTCAAACCTTCGGACAACATCAGCAAGGAGGCAAAAACAAAAACCACCAACGCCATGCCCCCTGCGGTAAACACCGTGGTCAGACGCCGCGTCAGAAGGTTTCTTACACTATATAAAAAAGGAATTTTCAAAATAGACCCCTTTTGTTCACTCTTTAATCCACCCGCCTCAATCCATCGGCAATACTGATTTTACAGGCATGCCGGGCCGGTAAGATTGTTGCCAGGGTACCCACCGTCAGCGCCACCCCCAAATCCATATAGATCGTCGTGATATCAACGTTGAAGACGGGAAAAACCGTCCCCACGGCATTGCTGAAAACCCTGCTGACAGGATAGGTTAAAACCATCCCCAACAGGCCTCCGCTCAGGGTAATGACAAGGGACTCTCCCCAGATCAACCCCCAAATATAGAAGGCACCAAACCCCAACGTTTTGTAGATGGCATATTCACCAATCCGTTCACGCGTGGTCATGGCCATGGTATTGGCCACAACCGCTAAAATAATCACAATGATCACCCCGGATACGATCTGAATCACCCAGATCAGGGCATCACTCATGGCCACAAAACTCATCTGAAACGCTTTTTCCGTTTCAGTCAGGGTTTCGGCCAGAGAATTTTTAAAATTTTTATCAATAGCAGTGCAGACCTCTGCCGCCCGCTCAGGATCAGTCAGTTGGATGATGTAATATCCGACCTGATTGGCACGTCCCGAAGTCGCTTTTTTAAGGGACTCGTTGAGATAATCCCAATGAAAAAAAAACATGGATTGATCGACCGTCTGGTCCCGCCCCCGGTAGATTCCCTGTAATAACAGTTCCCAGTTACCGGGAAAAATCGTACCTTTGAGGGTGATGGTATCCCCGATTTTCCAGCCAAAGCGTTCAGCCAGTCTGCCCCCGGCGATACAGGCCTTGCGGTTGGTTAAAAAAGCTCTGAGCTGATCAGGCGGCAGGATAAATTCAGGGTAGAGGGCCAGATAGGTTTGGGGTTCCACGGCAAAGTTGGCAAAAAAGTTTTTTTCCTCAATGTAAATCCCCCCAAACCAATTGCCGTAAGAAACCCCTTTAACCCCATCGGTTAAACGAATTTTATCACGATAGGCCAGGGGCAATGGAAATATCAGTGAAATGGCGTTCCGGGTCACCAGGCGGTCGGCGGAGGATGCGGCCACACCGGCGTACCAGGCACTGATGACGGTGCGCAGCAATCCAAAGGCAAGAATGGCGATACACATGGCAATGATTGTCAGGATGGATCTCAGCTTGTGCCTAAAGGCATTCCGGACCAAAATCTTCAGTATATTCATGTGCCAGAACACCTTTATCGAGATATTGCACACCGTGTGCCCGTTTGGCGGCACGCGGGTCGTGGGTTACCATAATAATGGTTTTGTCCAGATCGGAACGAAGACGATCCAGGAGAAGCAGCACATCGTCGGCTGATTTGCGATCCAGGTCACCGGTGGGTTCATCAGCCACCACCAGGGTCGGATCGGTCACAATGGCCCGGGCGATGGCCACCCGCTGCTGCTGACCTCCAGAGAGCTGACCGGGATAGTGATCCCCGCGATCGGACAAATTAACCAGATTTATGGCAGCCTGCACATGCCGGTGACGTTCCTTCTTGGAAAGGTTGGTCAAAAGCAGGGGCAGCTCAACATTTTCAAAGGCGGTCAGCACGGGAATAAGATTGTAGAATTGAAAGATGAATCCCACATTAAGCGCCCGCCAGTCAGCCAGTTCACGTTCCGAAAGCGTTGTAATATCCACACCGGCGACCCGGATAATACCGCTGTCGGCCTTATCCAGACCTGCAATGAGATTGAGCAGGGTACTTTTTCCCGAACCCGACGGCCCCATCAATGCGATAAACTCCCCTACCCCGATGGTCAGGTTGATGTTTTCCAATACCGGCAACACCTGGTTACCGCGTCGGTAAGACTTGTACACCTCAATGATTTCAACCAAATCAGTCACTGATCACCACCTTCGTGCCCTGCTTAAGTCGGTGGAGGGGGTTTAAGGCAATAACATCCTCTGACGCCAAACCGGACTTGACTTCAGTCATATCACCCCATTGTCGGCCCAAACGGACGGTTTTTTTCATAATTTTGCCGTCCTGCACCTGAAAAACAATGTTTTCCCCCTTTGCTTCAATTAAAGCCGCCGTTGGAACCGCCATGACCGGCTCTTTTTCGGCAACCGTCAGGGGCTGCGATAAAAAGGCCGCTTTGGCGCTCATTTCCGGCAACATCTGCCGGTCCTTTTCCAGAAACGCGATCTTGACCATCACAGACGCTTTGCTGCGATCCGCCGTGGGTACAATCATATGGACCCTGCCGGCAAACCGTGCCTCGGGCAGTGCATCCAAACGGATTTCACAGGGTTGTTTAACATACACTTGACGGATATTGGATTCCGACACATCCACCTCGACCATCAGCGAATCCATGTCCGCAATATTCACAACCGCAGATTTAGAATCGGCAGCAGCACCCAACGGTGTTACAATATCACCGATGTCGGCATTCTTGGTCAATACAAGGGCGTCAAAAGGCGCTCGAATGATGGCATATTCCAGATTCACGGCCGCCTCCCGAAGTGCGGCACGGCTTGCTTTAAGGGCCGCCTCCTCCGCCGAAAGAGCCGCACGGGCCGTGCGGTAGCGTGCCTCGCCGACATCATATTCCGCCATGGAAATGTATTGTTTCGGCAGCAGCTGTTTATTGCGCTGGTGGGAGCGGGTCGCATCTGTCAGCTCGGCTTTGACCTGTTCGATTTTAAAACGCACAAACTCAAGATCAGCCAAAGCCCGGTTACGGGCAGCCTCAAGGTCATCACTTTCGAGCCGGGCAATCTCCTGACCGGCTTTGACGGGACTTCCTTCTTCAACAGAGAGCGAAACCAGGCGGGCGGTTATTTTGGACGCCACCGCCGCTTTACGCTGGGCCACCACATAACCGCTGGCATTGAGCAGGGTATAGGCTTCAGAAGGATAAAGCCCGACAACCCGGGCAACATCCACTTTCACGGCCAATGTTAAAACGCCCTGGTAATACAGCACACCCACAATGATGAGGAACGCCGGCAGCAGAAGTAAGTAAACAAAGTGCTTTTTCTTTCCCCGGCGAGAAATGCGTGATTTATCGATGTTGAGAACGGAAAGATCGTCGTTTGCCACAAAAGATCCCCTTGTGAAATATACTGTTGATATCTAAAAATTGTTGAATTTCGATTCTAAAATCTAAAATTTCGTATCAAGATTTAAGTGGGAAGTAAAGGAATTTGGCTTATCGGGGATTCGTGTGTCCCTGAACGGAAACCCGTGTTCGGACGAAAAGTTGCCCAGATGCAAGGCGCAAGAAAAATTGCACCCGGAGCAACCTTATGATTGTGAGGATTGGAACTTTTCTTGCAACGCCGCAGATAGGTTGATCAGATGGGTGATTTTTCGTTCAAACACTATCTATCTTGCCAGGCCTTCATCTCCCGGCTTACCACAAGAATCATTAGGTAAATAAACTTCTTAAGCGTTTCAGGCGCACAGGTCTCATCCATAAAATCCTGGCGCATGGATTTTAAAAAGTTGAGTATATCCCGGCTGCCTAAAATCTGCCCAAGGGCCTGCCCATATGAGGTATCCCGGTATCTTGCCCACAGGTCTATCTGCTCAAAAGCCTTGCCCAGCAGCTCAAACCCCTGGCTGATATGGGCCTCCCTCAGGGTCTTCCCGTAATATGCCTCTGCGTGTCTATTAAACACTCTGCCCGGCATGGACATGGGTTTATGTTTACCCGAACCTTCAAGAATACCCTGGGTAATCCGGCCGCATGCGGCATGGGTCTGCGGCATATTCACCCGATTGTCCAGATCATCAAGGACGGATGAACAGTTCAAAGCCGACACAAGATCGGCGCCATCAGTTTGAATCAGGGAAATCAGGGCCCGCTGGTATTCCGCTACCAGAACCCGGGTGTAACCCGGATACCTGTGGCTGTGCCTGGTTTTAGCGGTATTTTTCAAAATTTTAGCCAAAAACCGATTCCGGGTCCGGGTTTTAACAAAAAAAGTGGGGATACCAATGGCCGTACAAAAAAATATCTGGCGACGCTCGCTTTCAACGGTCGGGGAATCTGGTATCATGGTATGGTCCACCTGCCGGGAATAGAGATACTTCTGGGCCAGGGCCGTGATCAGCACCTGCAGGTCCGCAGCCTTTCCCATATCCCTGACAACATCTTCAAACACGCTGAAGTAGCGGTGTTCAAACCCGGAATACCCCATCTGGTGATATTTCCTCAAACGGACCAGCTGGTACAGGGCCATGCGCCCGTCAAACACACCCATTTCGGTGAGATCCTTTTTAAGATCAGCCTCGCTTTCCAAGCTGCCGTTCAAGGCCGGACTCTGGAAGGTGCTCATCACCGAGGTAAAATAGTCAATGAGCCGGCCATCCGGCACAAAATCCCCTTTGAGCCTGAATATATTTGCAATCATGTGATCCAGCCATATCGGGCCAAAGGGGGTCATGGATTTGCCCATGACCTTGAGATGGGCCTTCTTCTTCCACCGCCGCCAGATCATGCGCAAATGGGTATGGATCAGTTCGTGGGGCATAAAGCCTAAAACCCGTTCCGGGTGAAACTCCTGGAACTCAAACCTGTGGGGGGCGGCCGAATAGGTGGTGGCAAACAGGGGCAGAAAATGCTCCCAGATTTTTATTGTCAGATCGCCTGTATATTTTTCCTCCAGGGCCGTAAACCCTGAGCCCGGATCAGACATGCACCGGGAGAGTTTGGTGCTGCCAAGACTGATATGGGTGCCGTTATTGGCCAGACTGATATTGGAGGTGTTGGGCAGCACCACAAGGTTGGAGTTGATAATGCCGGCCTCCTTGAGCTGGGCCACGGCATTGATCTGGCTGCGGGACAACACCTTGTGGCAGACACTCATGTACTCTTTTTTTTCCTCTCCCCGATCCCATCCGGACAGACACGGGCTCATGAACAATTCGCGGTAAAACGCATCTGAAACAACATCGTTAAGACGTTTCTGGTCCCCGGGAGGGGTGGCGGAGAAGAAAACCTTTACCTTCTGGCCGTTTTCATTGAGCTCAAATTTATGCCCGGCGTAGGCCACCAGGGCCTGGGTCAAAAGGAAACGAAGCAGGGTTTCTGCAGCCAGCTTTTCTCCCAAACTGGCTGTACCATCTGATTTAACAGGATAAAAAGAAAAAAGCTCCGGTGAACTGTTATCATTGGAAAAATGGGCGAGCATTTTTTCGCCCCAGGTTTTTACCGGTTCCGGCACCCCATTGTCACCGCCAACCGCATCAGCCAGGGCCAGCTTGAGCAGATAGGAGACAGGCACCCGGACCTGGTTTTCCCCGTTTTTTTCAAATACGAAACAGGCGGCATCCCTGCGGTATTCTGATGCGGGGATGGATTTATCTGCCTTCAGATCCTTGTTAAACACCTCATTGGCAAACCGGTTTAGCACCCGGCGGGGAAACCATACCCAGGAATTTTCCCAATCTTGTCCATCTTTATCCTTGAGCAGACGTTCCAGGGCCATGACCCGCCGCTGGGGCGTTTCGCCGGTCCTGGCCTGTTCCACAAGATTCCGGTAATAATTGGAAGTTTCAATAACCCGGGCCAGGTCGATATTTTCCCGCTTCCCCGCAACCACCGCCTGAAATTCATTTTCAGCACCGGCCGTGGCATCCCCGGCCATAAACGGCAGGGTCTGAACAAAACTGTCAGGGGTCTGATCGTTCAGGCCCACAGCTGCGCTGATCCGGTCCAGACACCGGAGCATATCATACGGCGTGGGCACCTTATTTTCGTTACGTTTCATGGCTGCAATCATGTTGGGGAGTAATCCTGTTCGAAATATTTATGAATATTTAACTCATAAAGAAAATAGTATTTTATTATTACGCTGATGTTACAAGGATGCTAAGATTTTATGAAACAATTTTCCGGAAACGCCGCAGATGGGTGACTTTTTGTTCAAAAATTAAATATCTATCTTTTTTCTTAATACTTTAACCCTGCTGCGCCTGTTTTTCGAATCAAGGCGCTGCTCTTTCGATCCCCGGGTCGGCCGGGTGGCTTTTCTTTTTTTCACAGGCCGGAGAGCCCGTCTGATCAATTCGGCAAGCCGTTCCAATCCATCTTCACGGTTTTTTGCAGCGCTCCTGAAAGTCATGGCTTTGATCACGATAATCCCCTGCGGGGTAATACGTTTGTCGTTGAGAGACAAAAGTTTTGCCTTAATCTCTTCGGTAAGATCCGAGGCATGGATGTCAAAACGGATATGAACCCCTGAAGAGACTTTGTTCACATTCTGCCCCCCTGGTCCCCGGGACCGGATGGGATAAAATTCAATACTGGTATCCGGGATGGATATGTGATCGGATATTTTCAAATTCACCTTCCTTTCTAAGAGCCTGTTTAAAAATTAGGGGATCGAAGCGAAATCTCATGAAAATGAGAACCAATTTTCACAAATTTTATGTTAATAGCCGGACTATTGGCATAAAATTTGGGGGAATTGGGGCCATTTTCATGAGATTGCAGCCGATTCATCAATTTTTAAACAGGCTCTAAAGCCCCCCAACCCACTTTATCCCTAGAAACAGGGTAACCAGCAGCGCGAAGCCACCTGCAATATTTAACACAGGACCGTTTCTGTACTGTTTTGCCCAGTTCCTATCGTTGAGCAGCCATAAAAATATCCCCACAAAAAATGGGGTGCCGAGAAACGACAGGGCCAGCATGATCAATAAAAGGTTAACCGGCCTGCCGGAAAGAAAGGCACCGGGAAGGGCAATGAGGCACCCGGCCAGAATTGTCAGCCGGTACCTGGGACTTTTAGGGCGCATTTCCCAGTTCATTTTATCCCCCAGCACATAGGCCGCAGCAATAAAGGTGGGCATAATCGTTGAAAACACGGCACTCCAGATACCCAGACAAAAGAAGGCGTGGGCGTAGGACCCTAAAAGCGGCGTGATGGCATCAGCCATTTCAAAAAGGGTATTCACATGGATACCTGCCGGGTGAAGTACACAGGCGCCGGTCAGATAGATGGCCGTGCAGTAAAGCCCGAATGCCCCAAGAAGAGAAACGGCCGTATCAAAACGGGCTTTTCCCAGATCTGACACCCCCCACCCTTTTTCATGCACGGTATAGGTCTGCATGGATAAAATGGTCACATGGATGGAACCGCCCATGATAGCGGTCATCATCAGAATCTCAGCTTTCCCGAAATGGGAAAAATCCGGCAAAAGCCCGTGAATGGCCATACCCAGGTCCGGCTTTGCAATAAAAAGGGTGCCGATAAAACAAACCACAAGCAAAGAGACAATAATCTTGCACAACATTTCAACAATCCTGTATCCCCCATGGGCCACCAGAATATAAAAAGCCACGGTAAACACGACACCCCACCAGGGCATAACAAGGCCGGATACATATTCGGTCACGGCAACCAGAACTTTTAAAAGCACCACATTGCAAAGCCAGATTACGGCAAGGGCGTCCAGGGTCACAAACCAGGCAGGCAGAGTCCCCCATTTGTCCTGCACAATCGAAACAATCCCCCGCCCCCCGATCAGCGCGGTCTTGGCGGCCATGTACTGGCAGACAAAGGCCAGCACCACGCTGAGTACCACCACCCACAAAAAATCATAGCCATAGGTCCCGCCGGCCTTGGCAACACTAAAGGTGGTTCCAGGTCCTGCGGCCACGGCGCTGATGATCCAGGCAGGCCCCAGCGCAGATATCATGCGCTTAAGAGACAGACCTTTCCCGGATGAAATTTGTTGCTCTTTCTTTAAATCTGCCATAATGGCCTCCCGTATATCAAAAGCAGTGAACTTCAGCTCTCAGATATTGATGAATATCCGCTTCACGAAGTGCGTACAAACGGTCTATAAAATGGGGCAGGAAAAAGCCCGGGCCGACCACCCGGGCTGCGGCCAGTTCCCCGGCAATGCCCGTAACGGCAACACCTGCAACCGCAGCGTCAAAACCGTTTTCAGCCACGGCATAAAAAGCGGCACAGATGGCGGAAAGCATGCAGCCGGTACCGGTTACCGCGCCCATAAGTTCAGATCCGTTGGCAATCTTGACCATTTTACCCTGCCCCAGCACCATGTCTGTTTTCCCGCTGACCACGAGGGCAGATGCGGATGCAAGAAGCGCGCTTGCACCATTTGGCAAGGCATCGGCATTTCGGTCAGGCCGGCCATGCCCGGTCAGAATGGCCCTGGCCTGTTCCGGAGAGATCCCGCTGTCGACCCCCTTGGTGGATAAATGGCCTGCAGCAAGGGCGCAGATTTCCGAAGGGTTGCCCCGGATGATTTTTGCCGGGGCAAAGGCACAAAGTTCGCGGGCAATATCAGTGCGGAATTGCCCTGCACCGGCGCCTACAGGGTCCAGTACAACGGGTTTTTCCATCTCCCCGGCAAGGGACATCAAGGATTTCATGACTGAAATCCGCTCCAAAACCGGGGTGCCGATGTTAATGCAAAGGGCGTCCGATACACCGGACATATACGCTGCATCATCATCTGCCCAGGACATCATGGGTGATGCACCAAGGGCCAAAAGCGCATTGGCGGTCTGATTCATTACCACAAAGTTGGTCACCACATGGACCAAGGGTCTTGTATCGCGCAACGCGGCAAAAAGCCTGTAAATCTTTTCGGCCAGTTCATGGGGGTGCATATGTTCACTCTTTCCTTTATGTCCCGGGCATTTTCCCCGGAAAATCAGCGTTTAAGCCGTTTCAAGTTGAAAAAACAACCTGAAACGGTATAAAATCAGTGTACTTATCTACCATATTTTGGAGACTGTTAGACAGGAAAAAACATGAGTGGTTCTGATAAAATCAGCGACATCGGGTTGTTAGCGCATTTTCAGTTGGAGACCAATCCCTTTTCTCCTACTCTGGACCATTCCAGTTTCTTCGAAATCTTTCACATGGATCCGGCCCAACCGTTCACTTTTGATCAGACCATGGTATATATTCAGTTTTTGCTGAATGAAGCCGGACCTGATCATCAAATTGTGATCGAAGAAAAGGCCCATGAGGCTCTCTACAGATTATCGGATGGTCGAGTCGAACAAATTAACACCCTCATGGACCAGGCCCTGCGCAAGGCATTTACGGATCGTACCCAAACAATCAGGCAACGCCATGTCGAAGATGCAATTTTTAAAGAATCCCTATCGGCAGATATGGATAGTGACCGCCATAACATGGAGAATGGCGTCAAAACCTCAAGGCCCGGGAATGCAGTGCCCATAATCGCCGTTGCCATCCTTCTGCTGGGCTTGGCCGGCGCGGTTTGGCTGTTTCGGGACAACAAACAGAGCCCAATGATAGAAAAAAAAACAGTTCCCACAAAATCCGTCACCCAGGAAACGCTGAAACAGACACCGAAACCTTCAAAGCCAAGCGCCGTTCCTGCCCCTGAAAAAAAAGCACCCAAGCGCGCGCTCCTGTCAGATGATCGGGTGAAAAATTTCCTGGCCGCATATAACCTTCAAGCCTATGAACGGCTATTTTCCGACGCGCTCTATGACGAAAATTTCGAGGAAGTAACCTGGCAAATCTACAATGAAACCGGGCTGATGCTGATTCATTTCACCACACTGCCCCCCACTTTTAAAAAAAAATACCACATCCTGGACAAGCTCTTGATCAATCCGGTACACATACGCTATTTTCTGTTTTGGAAGCCTGCCCCGGTGATACCGGCCTGGGAATATGGCGTCAGGGGAAAACCAATCCAACAGGTACAAGCCATGTTAAAAAAGATCGGTATATACCGAGGTGAAATTGACGGAGTTGTTGGTGTAGAATTAGTCCGGGCCATTGTTCGGTTCCAGGGTCAAAATTTCCTTGAAAAAACGGGGAGTCCGGACCCCACCACCCTTTTTTTCCTCACCGCCCTGTCCCAATGATCCGGCAGCAAGTCTCAATTATAAAGGAAAGAGGCTATGCTGATATTCCGGCATTTGCCTTGTTTTTTCCAATATGGTCCTGAGTATATAGAGGGCGGGCAAGACGGTGTGCCTTGCCCTTTTTTCATGAAACAGACGACGGGAAAATCAGTTGACCATACGGTCGTGGCCTTCCCATTCCTTCTCGCGCAGCTTGAACTTCTGCAGCTTGCCTGTGGCGGTTTTAGGCAAGGGACCAAATTCAATGGATTTGGGTGCTTTAAAGCGGGCCATTTTTTCCTTGCAGTACGCAATAATCTGTGCCGGATCCGGATTGGTTCCGGCCCGGGGTACAATAAAAGCCTTGGGCACTTCTCCCCATTTTTCGTCGGGCACTGAGATTACAGCCACTTCCAGCACATCCGGATGGGTGTACAGCACATTTTCGATTTCAACGGTGGAAATATTTTCACCGCCTGAGATGATGATGTCCTTTTTGCGGTCCATGATCTGTACATAATTATCCGGGTGCATAACCGCCAGGTCCCCGGAATGGAACCACCCGCCCCTGAAGGCCTCGGTGCTGGCTTCCGCATCCTTATAATATCCGAGCATGACGTTATTTCCCCGCATGACGATTTCACCCATGGTGGTGCCGTCCCTTGGCACCGGTTCCATGGTCTCGGGGTCCACCACATCCATATGCTCGGCCACAATATAGGGTACGCCCTGACGGGCCTTGATGCCGGCCCTGGCCATGGGTGAAAGATCATCCCATTTGTCCTGCCACTGGCAGACGGAATGCGGACCAAACACTTCGGTCAGACCATAGGTCTGGGTGATGTTGGCCCCAATATTTTCCATATTCTGGATCACCATGGGTGCAGGCGGTGCACCGGCGGTCATAATCTCCAGGCTGTTGGAAAGCCGGACATTATTTTCCTTGGCAAAAGCAGACATGCCGATGAGAATAGTGGGCGCAGCACACAGATGGGTGACCCCCACCTCGGCGACAATCCGGTAGATCTCAACGGGATCCACCTTTCTCAGGCAGACATGGGTGGCCCCCATGGCTGTGATGC
>ERZ1645192.3845-NODE-3845-length-12079-cov-12.402362_pt1 | contig 12079 bp, 12 predicted proteins | sample MGYA00575354_ERZ1645192 | MGnify/ENA primary metagenome ERZ1645192 (study PRJEB40844, sample SAMN11349763) | freshwater sediment metagenome | isolation source: river sediment | host: Sediment | place: India: Faizupur Khadar , New Delhi | collected 2017-02-21 ... | reverse complement strand
GCCGAGCCAGAAGCGCGAGCTTGAGGGTTGGGGCTGTGGGAAGACCCGCAGGTGGCGACCGGGGCTTACCTCCACCAGCAGGTTTTCAAAGCCAGGTGTGCCCATGCGCAGCAGGTCCAAAAAAGCAGCCTGGCAGTTCGCCCCTGTTTGACTGACATACGGAAGGCTAAAGCCCTGCCCTGCTTCAAAGGAGAAGCCGCTAAAACAGCCAGCCTGCTGAACCATGCGTTCCATCAGGTCAACCGAATCGCTCAGAGAGGTCAGTTTGAAGAGCAAGTCGGCGTCTGGGTTGCGAGGTTTCCACTGGTTCAGCGAAGCGTCCCAAAGCAGCAATTTGCCATCCGGAAAGCCCAGAGTTTCATCCAACCCCAGGCTGAAGTGTGCAGTGGAGCTCGGCGAGCCGTCGCGTGCCGCCACCAGCCAAACGCGTTCGCCCGACTCTACCGCGCATGGTGAAGCGAACCAAGCGCTTATCCAGCCGAAGCCATCGGTCGGGACTTCGCTGGCAGCCAGCGCCGCTTCCGCCCGAACCACCCCCGAGGGCTGCCCCAAAGCGTCACTCTGGATCTGAAAACGAATTTGGTCGGTTGGAAAGCCTATTTTTCGGGCACGGACGCTCACTGATGAAATCTTGACGGCTTCCGGGAAAACACACAATTGCGCCAGGCTTCTCTGGGAGAGTACCGCTCCGACCGGCTGGGAACCCTGTTGAACAGGGCTGTGTCCAAGCACATCCGAATGGGGAAGCCACTGACGCCAGGCGAGACGCTCGAACCAACCGCGGCAAAACACCTGACTGTGCTTCAGCTTCGTATTTGGCAGCAGCTTCCAGGTTGGCTGAGCAAGGCGATTGAGGCTCATATCCCTCAGGCGCAGCGCCTGCTGCTCGCTCATCTGGTCGCGCTGGATGAGGAGCTCCCGGACACCGTAAGCTGCCTGGCTGGCCAGATCGTCCTTCCAGGGCGTCTGAAGCTCGGCTCCGTAATCCCTGCCGGGTTCCATCGTGCGGTAACGGACCGCGATCCGGTTCGCGAAGCTTTCCAAGCTGGACTCAACCGCTGTCTTCTCCAGCGGAAGGCAAACCCGCTCCACAAAGCCCCACCACGCAAGCCGGTCTGAGGGGTCATAAACCTCAACGCCGGAGCCAAGCCAACCGCGCATGGTTTCAAACCCGACCAGCTCGTCCTCCAGGCTGAGCACAGCCTGACTCGGTCCGCCGATGGCATTCCAGCTAAGACTGACGGGTTTCAAACCCGGCACCGCCGTCTGTTGGGTTAAAAACGCGCGCCAACTCACGGCAGCCTCCAGGCAGGGCGATACCAGGCTTTGACAGAGAGCGCCCGAGCAATCGGCGCGGCGCCATTTGCTTCGCGCTGGAAGCAGTAGAACCGCTGTAATGTGCCGGGCTGCAAATAGTGTCCCGTGCCCACTCGCAAATGGGTCCTTAGTTCCAATCCGCCGCTTGAGGACCAGACCGACGGTTGGAGCTGATCATCGGTTAGGCTGGCGTTCTGTTTCAGGGCGCTTATGGCATGATACGCGGCAAAGCTCTGCTGCGGAAGCAGCAAAAAATCGTCCAGGGAAAGTTGATGTGCCCCACTGGCAACATGAAAAGCCTGCAGAATGAGCTGATGCCCGGCAGCGAAACCGCGTAGAGGCAGATTGCCCCAAGGCACCGCAAACGGCTCCATGCGCAGGGAAGTCCGCTCCAATTCCAGCTCGCTCTGAGGTCCAAGCCAAACCGGCACGCTTTCCACCATCAGTTTCCAGCGCAGTTTCAGGTTGGCTTCAGTCGGCGCGGAAAAGAAACGCAAGAAGGGCAGCAGGTTAAAGCCCTGAAGGCGCGTGCAGTCCACAGCCGAAATCGTCCAGCTCGCCAAATCGGTCCAACCGCTGTTGGTCCAGTCGTAACGGCAGTACTTACCGTTGGAAGCGCCAGCATCCGTCAGCACCGTTCCTCCGGTTCCGTTTTCCGCCTCAAATACCAGGTTGGGGAAACTACCGCTCGCGGGCAGCGCCATGCTGCCAAGCCAGAAATCCGCCAACGGCTCGCCGCTGGACGTGTTTTTTAGCTCGATGCGCAGCGGGAGCTTCCATTGATTGCCAATCGGGATCAGGTTGGCTTCAAACCAATTGTCGTGACCGGGAGTTTGGTCATCATGGTTGAGCAGCGTCAGCCCGTTGGTGACAGCCACCCCCGACGAATTGGAAAGCGGCAGGGAGACCTCCTCCCCGTAGAACAGGTTGTCCCTTTCCCACTTCAATTCAATTCTAAAGCTTCCGCCATCCGTGGAAGCCGCGTGACCTGGCAGGATCTGCCAGTTGAAAACGCTAATGGGAGAGTAGAGGTAACATTCGCGGCTTTCGCTCCAAACCCGCAAGGAAAACCCATTCCGGTTGGCGGCGCTTGCCCGCAACACTTCAAGCCGAGCGGTTATGGCTTGCAGCTCCAAAAGCGAGCCTCTGACGCTCACATTGGCAGTTTCCGTCACTTTGGCTTCACTGTCAGACCGCATGTTCCAGCCGCAGCTAACGATGCCCCCACCCTGGAGGACAAACCAATCCGGGTTTGACGAGCTGCCCATAAAGCCCAACGCCAGGGGAATCATCAGCTCCAACTCCGGTTCTCGCGCCATTCCCACTGCGATTGCGGCGAGTTTTGGGCGTTTTGCAGCTCTTGCAGGCGCAGCCTGTCCATCTGCAAGTCGAACTGGCGTTTGAGGTGCTCCGCCCAGAGCTGCAGTTGCGCCTTGTCTGCCTGCAAGTTGGAATGGCTGCTCAAATCGAAATGCAGCACCGTGCTAATCAGGATCGCCGCCGCTCCACTGAAAAGCGCGGGAAGGCAGGATTCCGGGAGGTCACCCGTAAGCTCGCCATCCAACCCGGCAATTGAGTAGGCGTGGTTCAGGCTCAGATTGATTTCCTCGAGTGCCTGGCGAACGGCTTCTTCGCGCGTTTCCTGCGGAGCCGCGAGGGCATATGGGTCCAGAAACTGCCTGCCAAGGCGTTGAGTGAGGATGTTTAGTGAGATCATGCTTTGCTCCTTTTTTGGGGGGTGGCGGGCTGTTTACACAGGGCGTGGTAGTCATCCGGGGTAAAGAGGCGCTTCCAGCCGCGGGAATCCACAATCGTCAGGCTGCCATCGGCGTGTAGGGCATACGCCAACGCGCCAGGACCAACCAGGTCTTTAACAACCTTTTCCAGTACTTCTTGTTGCATGTTTCCTCCAGTCTGCCCCGCATGGCAGTAATCCCATGCGGGGCATAAACCGTTCGTCTACTTGTTGGCGCGTAAGCCGTCTTCGAGGGCTGTGCCCAGAATATAGCTCACCAGCAGCGCCAGGATTCCAGCCAGTTGGTCCCCGTCCAACGGGAAGTCAGGCTTGACAGCCCGAATGACCATGAAAACCAACCCAACGAGGGTCGCCCAAAACTTGCGTGAACTCAACAATACTTTCCATTTATCCATAAGCTTCTCCTTTCGAACCTAAGCGACGTTACACTTGAACAGCGGACGGAAGTCATTGACCCAAACCGCCAGGTAGTGGCGCACCTTCAGGCGGTGCTCATCATTGCTGAAAACTGCTGGTGAGAGTTCGTCGCCCGCGATGAAGATCTCCGGCGCCAGACCGAACCGCTCGCCAACAAAGATCGCCGGAGCCACGCGTGGGTCACAGGCAGCCGCCCAATCATTGGCATCCGTCCATTCGGGCACGACCACAGGAACCGCGCTGCCTTTCAGGACGTTGTCGTAAACATAGTCGGACTCGCGGACCAGCGAACCCGTGCAGATTTCCATCGCCGCCTTCTGAAGCGACCTCCCCACGAGGATGTATTTGGGGTTGACTGCCATGCGGGGACCGGTGCCGTAGAAATTGATGCCCTCTTTAACCAGAATAGGCTGACGGTAGACCTTGCCGCTGACCACATCCCAGTTGGTATGGTTGAGAGCCAGGGTGTCGAGGTTGGCGTGACCGCCGGGGTTGGTTACCACGGTGTTGTTGAACAGTTGGCTGCCGTCAGCCAGGGCGGGACCTGTGCCGCCGTTGAGCGTGAAGATTTCAGCCACCAGCTTTGAGATCTTGCGCATGCCCGCGGAGGCAAGCTCACGCGCGTAGGAACGCAGCTTGCGGGTTTCGTCGCGGTCGATCAGTTCCAGCGTGAGCGGGATGTATCCGCCATACTTGACGAAGCTGGCAGTTTCGGGCGAGTCGCCAACATGCAGCTCGGTGTACGCTCCGCCTTCAGCAATACTCGGCAAGTCGCCAACCGTGCCAATCAGCGTCCCGGTGATTTCGTGCAAGCTGTTGAAGTGCTCCTGGACGGTGACGTCCTTCCACCAGTCGTAGCCAGCCTTCCCCAGTTCGTCCCAGGTGTTGGTAACCAGCTTGTTGAGGCTGTTTTTGACCAAACCGCTGAAGTCGGCGGTTGTCGCGAGCTGCGAGCGTTCGGGGAAGTAGCCGCCGTGCAGATCGTAATCGCCGGTGAGGTTGAGATAAAGCTCGCGGATACCTGAAAGGCGAGGCACGGAGGCTGACGCCACCTGTTTCTCCCGCGGCGCGCCAAACAGGTCGTCCACGGCGGCTTGCAGGCGTTCGCCAGGTTCCAGCATGCCTTCAATCCGCGCGGGTCCCTGAACGCTTTTAGCGCCATCGAACTCGCCGAGCATGGTGTGGGCTTCACGCAGAGCAGCCTTTAGTTCAGACGGCGCAAAGACGCGGTCCTGAAACTGACTGCGAACGCGCTGCTGGACCCCAACCGGCAGGCGTGTGTTCGCCAGAGTGCTTTCGAGCAGGAAAGCGCTCATATCTGAACGCATCGCGCGCATCTCCGAAAGCTGCTCCTGCAAATCGCGCGCGGCTAAAGCGGGTGGAGCGGGATTCTCACCCGGGTCCAGCCCAACAAGGTCGTTATTCTGATTTGTTTCCATCTTTATTCCTCCAGGTTGTAACGGTTCGATTCCAAGTTGATTAAGCGCGCGCAGGAAGATCCCACCGCGGGCTGGGTTGTAAACCAGGTCAACAGAGTAGATCCTGAGGATCTTTTCCACTTTTCCGGCTTTACCCTTGAATAAGACATCCGCCGAGAAGCCCACCCTTACGGCTGGCTCGGGGCTGGATTCCAGCACCTGCCTGCCGATATCGGCAAGAACTTTCGCGGAAGGACCAAAAGCGATCAGTTCAGCCCGCACGCCTTGGGCGGCATCGTCCCAGCGGGTTTCGCGCAGCACCCCGGCAATATCGCGTACCGAGCGAGCACTAAGGCTGTGATCCAAAAAGCAGTTCACGCCCTCCCAAAGCCCCAGCGACTCGCGCAGGACATCCGCGGGGAAGTCCCAACCGTTTGCCGCTCCGGCGGTGATCGCAAGGATCTCAAAACGGTCACTGCCCACCGGGTTTACCTCCAGATTCAGATGCTCTCTGAATTCACCCATTCGACTCCTTTCAATTTCTGTCCCTGTCAGAAAGGTACCTTTGCCCCACGCAAAATCCCTGCTCTGTTTCATTTTTCCTCGCCGCCTTGGCATGCTGCCTCAGCCGGAATCTGCTCACCCATAAAGCGGTACACAAGGCGCAGCAGCTCATCCGAAGTGATCAAGCCTTTATCGTGCAGGCTGTTGGCAATCGACGCCGCTTTCTGCCCCGCGTCCGCCAGCTCGGCGTTATCCCGGGCGGAGATGTCGCCGCCAGAAACAGCAATCGGGGCAGCCGAATCAACCAGCAGGTCAAAATACGCCCTACGCTCAACGACTACGCGCAAAATATCCTGTAGAATCCAACACATTGCCCGTTGCCTTTCGGCGAAGCGCCGGTAACTCGGGTTGCCAGACGCCTCAGCCGTGGTTTTGGTTGAGGATTCCGGCTCAGCCAGAAAATGCAGCGGCAGCCCCACGCCAGCCGCGATCATTTTCTTGATTGCCAGACCATCGCTCGAAGCGTCCAACGCTTCGAGTTTTGGCGCCAGAACCGACCATTCTTCGCTTTCATCGGTCACCAAAACCGAACCTGGCGCGGGCGGACGGGATACGAGCTGTGCCTGGCGGTTGGAACGCGCGGTTTCATTCGCGAACCTTGCCCTAACCACATAGACGAAGGCATTCCGAAACCGATTCAGGCGCACGCGGTCCTCAAGCCAGGCGGTGTAGCGTGAGAGCCATTTCAACACAGGGGCGAGGTCGCTTTCGCCCCACTGGGAGCCAGCCGGACGGTTGACCGCGTAGTGCAGCACGACCGGCGCAAAACTGCCGTCTTCCTGAGGTCTGTCTCTGCCTGGCTGGTATGCCGGATAGATTCTTTCCTCTCCGGAAAGCCCCGGCTTGCCCACGTAGAAAAGTTCCTGTTCAACGTCCGCGCCGCTCGACTCGATCCTGGAGATATCCGCGCTGGGGATGATCCGTAGGTAGCTCATGCCAAACGCGTCAGTGGAAATCAGCAGGAAGAGATTCCCGCTCAGCACCAGCTCGTCCGAAAGCTCTCCGGTGCGCAAGCTGAGATGGTTCAGACGGTGGTTCCAGAATCTGGAAAGAAAAGCCTGCGTTGCCGGGTGTGGGCAAGTGACAACGAATCCCCCGCCTGTGACGTAGGTTGTGGTCAGCTCGGTGATGCGCCGCGCCAGCGGATTGAAACGCCAGGCGTCCATGCAGTCCGCCAAAACGTCCTGCCGGTCGTACGCGAGGCGGTCACGCGGGTTTTCGCCTGCCTGCCGCGCCCCAACCAGGAGCGTGTTTTCCGTTTCTTCAAGGCTGAACTGCGCCTGATGCTCTTCAACCTGCGTCTGAACCCCTAACAGGTTCCGGAAGTGTTCCCCGATGCGGCTCACGCTTCCACCGCCTGACAAAGGGCGGCTTCAGCCGGGCGCTTTCCCTGCACCGGGCAGGCGTCCCCATCCAGTGGGCAGGTCACGCCTGAAGCTTCGGTCCGCCCAAAATATGCCAAAACGTCGGCTGGCGTGCCGTTCCAGCGGTCGTAGTCCATGTAGCTGCCAACTCCGCCAATCGCCGGACCTCGCTCGGTGGTCTGGTGGATTAGCCAACCGTCCACGCCTTTTGGCAGACGCGGTGGGCAGGGATACTCGGGCGTGTATTGCGGGAAGGGGCGGCGGAAGTAATATTGCGCCAGCCACCAGTCCACTCGCGGCAGCTCCGCGACTCGCAGGTTCGCATCCACCCACATTGCCCGGGAGTACACGATCGGGAACCGACCGGTTTCCTGCCTGAGCAGTTCAAGCGAAGTCAGCAGGGTGTTGGTGATCACCGCCCGGGTCTGTCCATGTTCCAATTCCACATCGAGCACCAGGCGAACCTGGTCCAGGTTGATTCCGTCAAGGATTTTCAAAAAACTGTTGACCTGCTTGAGGGCGGGTTCGCCAGGGTAGAGCACATGATAAGGCAGCACACAAGCGTTGGCTGCCTGCGCCTGTTCATAAAAATTCCTGAACATCGGGTCGCGATACCCCCAGGAAACGCCTGCCCGGATCGCGATGAAATCCACCGCCGGGTTATGGTCCGAAATCTGATCAAACGCGGGGGTTTGGGTCAGGTCGGCGCTGGCGTTGTAACGCGAAAGGTCGATCCCAAAGGCAAACTCCTGGTTTCGCACAAAATAAGTCATTAAAAACCTCCATCCATTTCCAAAATCGGGTCGCTGGCAGGGATCAACGCGAATTGCGCCGGTAAATGCCAGCTTTGTTCGTCCAAAATCGCGCACATCGCAGCCGAAAGCGCCAGGTCGTCGTGGAGCAAGCCGCCTTCGGGATCGCGCGCGCCTTCGGGCACGCTCCACCTCAGATAGCGTTCGGGTCCCGGGCTGACTTCTGCCTGAATTCCTGCCAACTGGCGGTAGAAAAGCGCCTGAAGACGGTCCTGTTCGGAAGCCACGCACGCCAAAAGAGGGTTTGTTTGCCATTTTTCCGGATCGCCGCGCGGGTTGAAATCCTGGAACCGACCGGTATCCACCACCGCCAGAAAGCCCCAACCAAGGCGTGATTTCAACTGGCGGGTGAATTGCAGCGCGATCACTCGCTCGCCCAGCTTGTCGCGCAGGAAGGACCCCACGCCCGCTCCAACGCCGCTGGCGTCCACCACAATTTTTTCCGGCTGCCAGACCTCCGCGAGGCTTAGCAGCCTCGCGTAGAGCGTGCTGTGTTTTTCGCCCTGCCAAAGCTGGCGATGGACCACCTTGTAAATCGGCTTACCAACCAGATCCTCTCCGAGCAGCGAAAAATCCAGCTCGACGATCGTCACAGCGGTAAGGTCCCTGCCGGGGTTATCCAACACGACTTCCGCGCCGCCCTGGCGCATGGACTCATCTTCGCCAGCCAGGTCAATCAGAAAGGCGTAGCGTTTTCCTGGCGCGGGGGTTTCAATCGCGGCGTGCGCGCCATGCATCAGCCCGAGCCGACTGGGGTTGAATAACCCACCCCCAAAATCAATTTCCTCGCTGAAAAACTGGCTGCGAACCATCGGGTGGCTGCGCCCCAGGCGGGCAACTTGATCGTCCACGAAGATGCCATATTCCGGCACCTCCCGCCGAACATCTTCCGCGTTGATTTGAAACACGCGCCGGATGCCATCGCGGGCTTCCGCCGCCCGGGCAGCCCGCAGCTCCCGCGCGAGCAGCGTCTGACCGCTCCAGGCTGTCCCCCAGAAGACACGGGTGGCATTGGTTGAAGCAGCCATGGGAGCGATTTGTTTGTCGTATTTGGCGATTTCAATATCCTGCGCCTCGTCCAGCGAGAGCAGTGTGGAGGCAGTCGCGCCAACGATGTTTGAGCCTGGGGCTGCTGAGAGGAAGGTGAGGTGCGCCTTATTGAGGCGGTAGTGGTTGCCCGCGCTTTTATGCCAGTTGCCGCGTGTCAGGCAATTAGCTTCCAGCGCGGTTTCCAGACGGCGCATGGCGTTCAGGCTCTGCGGTTGGTAGGTCGGCGAAAGCTTCACCATTTCGGCGCCGGTATATCCCAGGAGAGCCATCAGATAGACCTCCAGTTGCGCCTGCATCAGGTTCTTGCCGGATTGGCGTGGGAACATGACCACGATCGAAAGCCCCTGGTTTTGTAGCACAGACTGCACGATGGCGTTGGCGGCTGCCTGTTGGTAGGCTCGCAGTTTTATCCCGCCAAAAACGCGCGTAAAATTTGTGACCAGACGCAGAGAGCGTAAAAAGTCAGCCCTGGAGGAATCCCCAGCCTGCGAGAATTGAAGGCGGTGGCTGCCTGAAAGGTCAGCCCGAGGGAAAGTGAGCGTGTTATTCATGGCTCGCCCCATTTGTTTGCCCGAGGTTCTGGCTGAAATCCGCCAGGGTTTTGAGCAGTTCCATAGATTCGGTGTCTTTTCCGGTGCCGTTCAATGTGGAATTGACGCGCAGCACGGAAGCCAGGCGCGAACACGACAACCCCAAAAGGTCAAGCGATTTTGCCAGGTTCACAGGGTAGTCCTCTTCGCCGGCGTTCTCCGCGGTACGCACAAAGCGCTTGATCGTTCGCTTGAGCATGCTGATTTCTTCGTCAAGGTCAAATCTGGCAGTCTCGGAAAGTTGCAGGCGTTCAGCCGGGCTGAAATCAACCAGAAAGGCTTCTCGTTCAGCCAGTTTGTCCTCGAGCTTGCTCTCAGCCTGCCGGTGTGAGCCCGCCGCGTTTGGGCGGGCTTTTCCGGTCGGCTGCGTAGAAGCCTGACAAGTGGGGTTTGGGTGTCGCATGTTACGCTGCCTCCTTTTCATAGAACTTATGTTCTATTTATGGCAGTAGTTTAGCGGTTTTTCATGCGCATGAAAAGAGGTCAAAAGTTGCCAGTTTTATAAGAGAATGTCAACTACTACGTCGGGGTATACTTAGGGCTTAATGACCTGGAGGCAGAAAAATGCGCAGAAAAGACCGTGAGATGGACCAGGAGTTTGCCTGGGAAGTGATCGACCGCAGCCAATACGGCGTTTTGGCTTGCGTGACGCCAACCGGGTCACCTTATGCCGTCCCGCTTTCACTCGCGAGAGATGGCAGCAGGTTGTTCTTCCACTCTGCCGCAGCCGGCAGCAAGGTGGACTACCTGGCGGATGGTCAGGAAGTGGCGCTTACGTTTGTCTCTCACGTTCAGGTGCCGGAATTATTCACCCCTGAGGAACTCGCCGGCATGCTGAACGACCCCGAGGCTGGCTCGATTCTGGGTTCCAAGGTTTTCACCACCGAATTTGAATCCGCCTGTGCGCAAGGCAGAGTTTACGAGCTGACGGACGCCGCGGAGAAGGTTTTTGGCTTGCGTTGTATTTGCGAGAAATTCACACCGGATAAAATGGTTTTTTTTGAAGGCACTGCGGAAGGGGCGTTGAAGATCACGAAAGTCTACGAAATCCGGATTGAGAGCCTGACTGGCAAACGCAAGCGCTATGATTCCAAGGGGAACGAACTGAAATGGCAAGCCAAAGGTTAAAAGTCCGGCAGCTTCAGTCCGTTTTGTTTTAACCAACGGCGCTGCGTTTCGTACCCCGGCAGCATCTGCCCCAGGAAATTCCAAAAAGCCTGTGAGTGATCATGGTGGCGGGTGTGTGCCAACTCATGCGCCACAACATATTCCAGCGCTTCGGGTGGGACCATCGCCAGCCTCAGCGAAAAGTTTAGCGAATTTCGCCGGCTGCATGAGCCCCAGCGTGTTTTTGCGCTGGTTATGCGGATTGACCGGACCTGCAAACCCCATTTTTTCGCGTATCGTTCACAAAAAACCGCAACCGCTTTGCGGGTTGCCTCGCGGTAGAACGATTCCAGCCGTTCCGCCCCTTCGCCTTGCTCGGCGGCTGCCAAAATAAAGCCTTGACCTGCTTTAAAAACCAGCCCCCGCGCGCCGCTGCCCGCAAGATGAAGTGGGTATTGCCTGCCTTCCAGCCATAGCAGCTCCCCTTCCACGAAGCGGATTGCCTGGCTTGGTTCCGGCTGGCGTGCCATCAGAGCCCGCTTCTCGGCGATCCAGGCGGAGTGCTGCTCCAAAAAGCTGTTAATTTGCCGTTTGGTCGTCCCGAGCGGTGCCTTAAGCACAACCCTGCCGCCAGGCAGCACCTGCACCATCAGGCGCTTGCGGCGCCTGTCAAAAATAATCTCATCGGGGGTTTGCGGCATGTGCTGATTATAAACGCGGAACCGGGCATTTGAAAATCTTTACGGGCAGGGGGTTGATGTCCCTTTTTTCCATTCCAGCCGCCCCAGTACCCCTGACCTTCCATTGACATTCGCCTCACCTGACTGTAAAATATGACCGTTTGGTCATATCGACCCAAGGATTCCCATGCCAACTGATACCTTTTTTAACCTCCCCGAAGAAAAACGCTGCCAAATCGAAAAGGTCGCCATCGCCGAATTTGCCGCCAAACCGCTGCAGAGCGCCTCTATCAATGCTATTGTCAGCGCGGCGGGGATTGCCAAGGGGTCTTTTTACCAATATTTTGAGAATATCGATGACCTGCACAAACACATCCTGGGCATCGTCACCAACAAAAAAGTCGAGGTCATCAAGAACCTTCCGCTGGATTCCGCTAATCTGGACACATTCCGCTATCTGCGGCGGGTTTTGCAGGCGGCTGTCGCGTTCCAGGTTCAACACCCCGACCTTGCCAGCATCGAACGATTTCATCGCTTCAACGCTCACCTGCTCAGCAGTTTTGACCCCGAAACCGGTGACCGCGTTAGTGGGGACGGACGTTTTCACGCCTTCCTGACCCAGGGAATTTTGCACGACGATATTGCCACCTGGGTGGACGTGGATATGGCGGCTTTTATTCTCGAGTTAATCGAAGGCGGGATCGCGCCGTACCTTGTGGAACGGATTGGTGAGAAGGTGCCGGTTTCTGCCTCGGGCGGGCTGTCTGAGGAGGCTGACCGTGCCGCGCAGGACCTGTTTGATAACCTGTTGGATATTCTCGAAGCAGGGGTGGCTCGCGACCCCCAAATCCGCAAGGATTTCTATTCCAAATAGAGCTTTTCCCCGGTCATTTCTTAAAAAAACGACCTGCCGCTCGGCAGGTCGTTCGTTCTTTATACGTAAGGGCAATCCGAAACACCGAGGCAGGTTCCAACCCGGTACGCCCCGCGGATCCAGTCGTGGT
>ERZ1645192.3844-NODE-3844-length-12082-cov-5.470442_pt1 | contig 12082 bp, 10 predicted proteins | sample MGYA00575354_ERZ1645192 | MGnify/ENA primary metagenome ERZ1645192 (study PRJEB40844, sample SAMN11349763) | freshwater sediment metagenome | isolation source: river sediment | host: Sediment | place: India: Faizupur Khadar , New Delhi | collected 2017-02-21 ... | reverse complement strand
CTTGACCGATTGCATCACGCGGGCTTGAACGGGTGAAGTATGCGTTCTTAATAAGCGATTGGCATCGATGTAAAAACTATCTTGCATATCACGTGCAGGGTGATTTTTTGGAATATTTAAGAGTGTAAAGTTAAAATCATCGGTTTCCACTTCGGGACCAACACTCACTTGATAGCCCATTTCAATAAAGATTTCTTCCATTTCATCACGTATGATTAAAACGGGATTCTTATAACCCCATTCTTCACTGGTGCCAGGAAGGGTAATATCAATTTTTTCACTTGCAAGTTTTAGGTTAAGCGCCCTTTCTTCGAGTTCAATTTGTTTTTGATTGAAATCATTCACAAGGTGATCACGAAGCGAGTTAACGGCTTCACCATACGCCTTTTTATCTTCACTTGCGATATTGCGAATCTCACCTAAAAGAAGACTGACTTTGCCTTTCTTGCTTAAATAAAGGTTTTTCACCTCGTTTAAAGCTTCAAGCGAATGGGCATTCGCTATTTTTTCTAATACTTCGATTTTGAGATTCGAGAAATCAAATGTGGCCATAATTACCTCCTAAAAAAATAAAAAGCCATTCATAAGGAACGACTTGTGCCGTGGTACCATCCTAATTCGTTAGACGCACTCAATTATGGTTTTAACGTTACCACCGGGTCATCAACCAGCTCCAAGGCGAATTCGCTACTTATAACGCGAGTGGTTTCACTGTTCACTCGTCCCTAAACGTTAGGTAAGTTAGGTACTACTCCTCTTCTTAGCAAACTAATTATAACATAGTTAAATGTAAATAAATGGGTAAAATAAGTCACTAAAAGCGCTTTTGATAATATGCATGCATGATGATTGCCGCCGCAATCGAGGCATTAAGCGATTCAATCGCATCACTCATCGAAATTTTAATGGTTTGGTCAGCGGCTTCAAGTACTTCGTTTGAGACGCCACGCGCTTCATTTCCAATCACAAGCACCATCTTTTCTGATGGGGTCAATGTCTCAAGTGGCGTTGCTTTTTTTAGTGAGGTTGCCACAATTTGATAACCATGTTTCTTTGCTTGTTGCAATAACTGATTGAATTCCATGGTCACGAGGTTGAGGCGAAAATGGGCGCCTTGCCCTGCCATGATGACTTTATCATTGTAGAAGTTAACACTATTGGGGCTCGCTACAACGTTGATGAAGTCGAATGCTAAGCCGGTGCGGAGAATGGTCCCTAAATTTCCAGGATCACGAAGATCGTCTAGAAACACAATGGGTTTAGTGAAATCGAGTGAAGCCACATGCTTTTTACAGACGCCAAAAATTCCCGGACTATTTTTTAAATCGGTGATTTTTTCGACGATACTTGGATGAATAACATAATGGTCAACCCCATAAGGATTCGCATCATTTACGCTAATATAGGTGAATAAAGCGCCATTATCATGAGCCATTTTGACTAGATGTTCACCTTCAACAAAAAAGAAATCACTTGTCTTATTTTTCTTTAACTCTAACCATGATTTGATCACGGGATTTTGCCGACTTGTAATGTTAAATGTTTGCATAATTTCTCCTTTTAAGGCGAAAGTCTAATAGTGAATAATTGGGACAATAGTCATGAACTAATTGATAAAAGTTTTGTTGATGTCCATGGATGAAGTAGTGCGCTAATTCGTGAACGACAATTGCATCAATAATATCTGGATGATATTGCGATAACGTCGTATTAAAGGTGAGTGTTTTCGTGTGCGTCGCATTGGTGCCCCAGCGTGTTTTCATCGTTCGAACTTTGACTTGATGCTGGATGGGAATCGCCATTTTCCCTTCATATTCACGAACTCTTTTTTCTAAATAGAGACGAAAAGTTGGCTTGATTTTGTGGAAATATTGCTCACGGGTTAAAGACTTCGAACTTTGAAGAATGGACGTATAAGACTCATACATTTTTCCAAAATAATAGGGAGGATCTTCTTGAATGTTCTTGCGAGCTTGTTTAACTTTAAAGAAACGTGTTTGATGTTCATAAAAGACGGCGCGAAGTTCCTTTTCACTGACCGAGAGGGGCGTTGAAACGTTGAATACTTCTTTCATTTCATCATAGCGAATAATGATTCGTTTAATCGGTTTCTTCGTCACGAAGAGCGTTACCGGTCCTTGACTACTTTCGAGGACGATTTGATATTGCTTGCTTTTTCTTATCATAGAAAAAGTATAACAAAAAAACCCGGGCTTTGGCCTATTTGTTATATAATATAAAAGATATGGAAACAATCCTTGTAAGTGCATGTTTATTAGGCTGTGCATGCCGCTATGATGGCGGGGCTAATTTTAACGAGCAAGTCGCAGCGTTAAAAACAAAATACAAAGTTGTAATTATTTGTCCTGAAGTCGATGGTGGACTCCCAGTTCCACGAATCCCATGTGAAATTGTTGGCAATCAAGTTATGAATAAAGTTGGGGAAGATAAAACCGCTAACTTTAAAGCGGGGGCTGAACTCGCGTTATTAGCCGCTAAAAAACACGGTGCAAAAATTGCTGTTTTAAAAGCAAAAAGCCCAAGTTGTGGTTCGGGAAAAATCTATGATGGTACCTTTAGTGGCACCTTAATTAATGGGGATGGTTATACGACTAGACTCTTAAAAGCTAACGGCATCAAAGTCTATAATGAAACCAATATGAGTGAATTATTATGAATAAAACCCATAAGTTAGTCCTGGCTGCCCTCTTTGTCGCGCTCACCTTTATTTTCACTTATTTCGTTAAAATTCCGCTTCCAATTGGTGGTTATTTTAATCTGGGTGATGCGTTCATCATTGTAAGTGCGATTCTTATTGATCCATTTGTCGGCATCCTAGTTGGTGCTTTAGCAGGTTCACTTAGTGATCTTATGGGCGGTTATGCCTTATATATTCCCTTTACAATCGTGGCCAAAGGTTTAGAAGCCTTAATTGCTGGCTTATTATATAATCACTTAAAAGGCATCTTCCGCTATAGTGGAGTCATCCTAGGTCCGCTTGTCATGGTCGTGATTTATGCCATTAGCTATTGGATCTACTTAGGCTTCAACGCCATGCTCATCTCAAGTCCCTTTGATTTAATTCAAGCCGGCGTCGCTATTGGCGTCAGTTTAGCGACAATTCTCGTGTTAGAGCGAACGCAAATTATTCATCGCATTCGTCCAAGAAAATAACGATTACATACAGAAAAAAGACCTCATAACGAGGTCTTTTCTTCTTGTGTATTTAACTTATTGAAACTTCGTTGCTTTCAGGGCAGCTAATGTTTCTTTATCGACCGCTTTGACCACTTCTACGAGTAAATCAATCGCGGCATCGACGTCTTTACGGTTAACGATACTGACGTGCGAGTGGAAATAACGGCAAGGAAGGGAGATGGTCATATTGACAACCCCGTTTCCATATTTGTGAATTTCGCCACTATCGGTACCACCGGCTGTGAGTAAGTCGTAGGTATAGTTAATCCCTTTTTCCTTGGCAATTTTTTCGACGAAATCAAAGAAACCACGGTGGGCAATCACGCTGCCATCCATGACACTTAACGCCACACCTGCTCCTAATTTGGTTGGGCTATCGGGTGAGCCAGGAAGATCATAGCTCATCGTCACGTCAACGCCAAAAGAAATGTCGGGTTTGACGAGGTGAGTCGAGGTTTTCGCCCCACGAAGTCCAACTTCTTCTTGGACACTCGCGACAAAGGCGACATTGGCTTTAAAGCCACCTTCTTGTTTAAGACGTTTGATTACTTCAATACCAACACCGACGCTGACGCGGTCATCCCAGGCTTTGCCTAAGAGCGCTTCGCCATCATTGAGGACACGGAATTTTTGAAGAGGAACAATGGGGTCACCAACACGGATGCCTAATTTTTCAACCGCTTCTTTATCTTTGACACCGAGGTCAAGATACATATCTTTAATTTCCATGACTTTATTGCGTGCTTCTGGAGGCATACCATGCGGTGGTTGCGCCCCGGTTACACCAATAAATTCTTTCCCTTCACGGGTAATCACAGTCCATTCGTGGGCTAGAACAACATGGCCCCACCATCCACCAACTGGGTGGAGACGGATATAGCCATTCTTTTCAATGCGGCCAACAAGGAAACCAACTTCGTCCATGTGGGCACTAAAACTAATGACAGGTTCGCCTTTTTTTCCATCAAGGCGGGCAACGAGTGAGCCCAGATTATCGAATTCAATCGTATCGGCCACTCCTTCTAATTCATCTTTAACTAATTTGGCAACGCGATGTTCATCGCCACTAACACCCGTGACTTCACTAAGGCGTCGTAATAAATCTAAGCGTGCATCTAATTTCATAAATCCTTCTTTCTAATATTTGCTATTTTGTCTTTGATAGTTTATCATCAACTTATTTTCGTAAGCATTAAAAATGTCTTGACTCGTAAATGAAAGCGCTTGCCCTAAAGCCAAGAAATCACTAAAGGCTTGAAAGAGCTGACTTGAGGATGGCGTTTCACTAAATTTGACGATACTTTGATAACAATGCGTAAACTTATCCGTTAGGGTATCGTCATCGCCTTCATCACTAAGGGAAAAGATTGGGAGTTCGTAGTCATACGCTAATACAAGGGAAAGAATAAAGTGTAAACCATCCGCGTATTCATCTAGTAAGCGTTCACGAGATTCACTCGGTTTGAGTGACCAAAATTTAAAGGTTTTGGTCGCATTGGCGAGTTCACCGAGTTCAACTAGATACGCAAGCAGTCGGCGACTCTTGGTGGTCTCGTAGTTAACGCCATGATTTTGATGAATATTGGCGTCTAATTCTTTTTGCTTCAATAGCAGCGTTTCAAAATCAAATTCCATATTAGAATTTCTCTAAATGCCAGATATCATCAATATATTGTTGAATGGTCCGGTCACTACTAAAGTAACCGCTCTTGGCAATATTAATCAAACAGGACTTGGCCCATGCTTTTCGATCACGGTAGTAAGTGACGATTTCATCGGTCCGTTTGAGGTATGCGGGTAAATCTTCTAAGATGAGATATTCATCGCCACGATGCATCACTTCATCAAAGATGGCTCGGAAGCGATCATGATCACCATCACTCCAGGTTCCATCGGTCAAACTATCAACAATCCGTTTAAAATCTGGGTTATTGGTGTAGGCATCCCATGGAGTATACCCATGTGTTTTCAGTTTAGCGACTTCGTGTTCTTTTAAGCCGAAGATAAATGAGTGTTCATCGCCGACCCGTTCGTTAATTTCAACGTTCGCACCGTCTAAGGTGCCTAATGTTAAGGCTCCATTCATCATAAACTTCATGTTGCCAGTCCCGCTCGCCTCTTTACCGGCCGTACTAATTTGTTCACTAATATCGGCTGCAGGAATAATAATTTCGGCACTACTAACGCCATAGTTTTCAATGAAAACCACTTTGATAAATTTGGATATTTCCTTGTCATGATTGACGACATCGGCTACACCCATAATGAGTTCAATGACCTTCTTCGCAAAATAATAACTTGGTGCGGCTTTGGCGCCAAAGAAAAAGGTAATGGGGTGAACTCTAAAATTCGCATCTTCTTTCATCTTGAAGTAAAGATACATAATGCGGAAAACGTTCATTAATTGACGTTTATAGGCATGGAGACGTTTAACTTGAACATCAAAGATCGAATCGACATCAATCTCAAGACCATTATGTTCTTTGACATAGTCAACTAGTTGTTGTTTTTTTAACTTCTTAATTTTTAAGAATTCGGCTTGGACATCCTTATCCGCGGCAAAGGGAAGGAACTTCTCCATTAAATCCGGCTTGGTAATCCATTCTTCACCAATCTTTTTGGTCACTAGTCCACTCAGTTCTTGGTTGGCATAGACAAACCAACGACGGTGGGTAATGCCATTGGTTTTGTTATTAAATTTTTGCGGGAATAATTCGTAGAAATCACGGAATGTTTCGCGTTTTAAGATTTCCGTATGAAGCGCGGCAACCCCATTGACCGAGAAACAGGTGAAGAGGGCGATATTCGTCATATGAATCATGCCATCGCGTAAAATCGCCATATTTCTCCGGGCGTTGTGATCAAAGCCTTGATCGACAAAGAAGATTTGGCTCCGACGGTGAATTTCTTCAATAATCATATAGACACGAGGCACGAGTCGTTGGACATAGGTGATGGGCCATTTTTCTAATGCTTCGACCATGACCGTATGATTCGTATACGCCATCGAATTACGCGCTTGTTCCCATGCTTCATCCCAGCCATAACCATAATCATCCATTAAAATACGCATCAATTCAGGAATCGCTAAAATTGGGTGCGTGTCGTTAAGTTGGAAAACGAATTTTTCATGGAAATTCTTTAAGGTTTTATATTTTCTAAAATGACCACGGGTCGCACTTTGAAGGCCCGCTGACACGAGGAAATATTGTTGACGTAAGCGGAGTGTTTTCCCGTGTTCGGTACTATCATCAGGATAGAGCCCATGGTTAATTTGTTTAAGCGTTGTTAAATATTCTTCGAAAGGTTGATCTTCTGGTAGATTATTTTCGCTTGGTTCCGCACTCCAAAGCCGTAAGGTGTTGGCGACGTTATTGCGATAACCAATCACACTTAAATCATAAGGAACGGCCTTGACACAGACGGGGTTAACCGTACGGACACCATATCCGCCACCAGGTTTGGCAAATGTCTCGGCACTGCCATAGAATTTGACTTCGACCGAGTGTTTTGGTTTTCTTACTTCCCAAACGTTACCATTGACGAGCCATTGATCCGGGACTTCAATTTGTTTGTTATCGACAATCTTTTGGCGGAAGAAACCATATTCATACCGAATACAGTTGCCATGTCCTGGATAGCCTAATGAGGCAATGGAGTCAAGGAAACAAGCGGCGAGACGACCAAGGCCGCCATTACCGAGTCCGGCATCACTTTCTTGAACTTCTAATTCATGGATGTCAATGCCAAGTTCTTTTAACCCATCCTTAGCGACATTATAAATGCCTAAGTTCATGAGGTTACTCGTTAACAAACGACCAATTAAAAACTCCATTGAAAAATAGATCAGTTGGCGTTTATCATTTTTGAGAATGTTTTCTCTGGTTGTCCGCCAGTCATAGTTGGCGTAATCACGAACCATGGTTCCTAAAATATCATACCGTTCAGTAATATGGCTTTCTTTGACACTACGGCCATATTTTTCACTTAAGCGTCGTTCAAATTCGACAATAAATTCTTTTTTATTTGCAAACATTGCTGCTCCTACCTTGCTATTTTTAATTTGAAAATCATCGCCCCAAAGGAGGCTAATTTGATGGTGAGAGAGTACGGACGATTTTCGGGTCCGACATAGTTATTGGTTTTTAATGGCAAGCCATTATATTGATTCCAACCACCATAGACATCTTTATCAGTATTAAAGATTTCTTCATAGACGCCTTGTACATTCACACCAATATCATATTCATCATAATAATTGGAGGTCATGTTATAGACAAAGACGAGATGTGAATCCTCGACTTTCCGTTCAAAGACGAAGACGGATTGAAGGGCGTTATTCACCATGAGCCAAGAAAAGGTGGCCGGGTTATGCTCTTGCACATGCATCGCTTTTTCCGCGCGATAAATGAGATTAAGATCACGAACAAGCCGTGAAACAGAATCGTGTTTCGGGAAGGTTTTGAGCGTCCATGGAAGGGACTTTTGCTCATTCCATTCGTCAAAACTCGCCATTTCGTTGCCCATGAAGTTTAATTTCTTACCTGGGTGACCAAATTGATAGGCTAAAAGGTTACGCAATTGCGCAAACTTAATATCATAGTTGCCCCACATCTTATTAATAATCGTGCCTTTGCCATGAACGACCTCATCGTGTGAGAGCGGAAGCATGAAGTTATCACTATAGAAATAGTGCATACTAAAGGTCAAATTATTGTGATCGTACTTCTTATAAATCGGATCTTTACTATAGTATTTGAGTGTATCATTCATCCACCCAAGATCCCATTTATAATCAAAGCCTAACCCGCCATATTCAAGTGGACGCGTAACGCCAGAGAAATCACTACTATCTTCGGCAATCATAATCACACTCGGGTGTTGATAATGAATCTTGCCGTTAAGTCGTTTGATGAATTCTAAACCACCAGTGTTTTCTCCCCGTTGTTTGTTTCCATCCCAGAAAATAATGTTACTAACCGCATCAATGCGAATTCCATCGAAATGGAAATACTCAATGAAGTAGTTAATCGCCGACATTAAAAAACTTCGAACTGGGTCTTTGCCAAGATCAAATTGTGGTGAACCCCATTGACTGTACGTATTGGTAGGATCACTATATTCATACATGTGTGATCCATCAAACTCTAAGAGTCCATAGGCATCAATCGCAAAATGAACGACGACAAAATCAAGAATGACACCAATCCCTGCTTGATGCATCCGATCAACGAAGCTCATCAATTGGAACGGATTGCCATAACGAGAATCGACACTAAAGAAACCAGTCGCCTGATAGCCCCAACTCCCATCAAAAGGATATTGAGTAATCGGCATGATTTCGACATGCGTGAATCCATGGTCTCTTATATAAGGGATGAGATGGTCGGCAATTTCTTCATAGGAAATATCGCGACCATCAACTTTGCCTTTCCAACTTCCAAGGTGTAATTCATAAATGCTCATCGGTTCATCGAAACAACGGGTCCGTTTTTCCATATACGCTTGGTCATGGAATATAAAGTTTTCGATATCAAATGTTCGTGAACAAGTCCCCGGGCGTTTTTCACTAAAGAAAGCATAGGGGTCGGCCTTATCGACATAGTCACCTTTAGCATTTTTAAAGTGATATTTGTACGATAAATAATTGGTAATTCCAGGAATAAAAACTTCATAGACACCACGGATATCAATCAATTGCATTTGATGGACACCGGGTTGCCAACCGTTCCAATCGCCAATCACGGAAACATCGGTTGCTAACGGGGCATAGAGTCGAAAAATAACGCCTTTAATCGTTTCTTTGTTCTTCGGTTTACGACCACGAATATGTTGATCGCGAGACTTTTCAACTTCAATAAAATGGGCGCCAAAATACTTATGTGCGTCAAGTGTCTGTCCCATCAAGAATTCATCAAGAAAATTCATAAAGCTCCTCCACTTGTTGTAATTATACGAGATTTTGCCGAACTTTTAAACATGTATATGTTAAAAACTAAGAACTTGTGGCATAATTGTTTTGCATTAATCGAATAAGGAGCAAATATAATGAGTGTTAAAATTATGGCCGTGAACGCTGGTAGTTCGTCGGTCAAGTTCAAAATGTTTACCATGCCTGAAGAAAAAGTCATTTGTAGTGGGATAGCCGACCGTGTCGGTTGGAACGATGCGATGTTTAAAATCAAGTTTAATGGCACGGAAAAAAAGGTGACATTACCGATTTTAAATCATGAAGTCGCGGTTAAATTAATCCTTGACAGTTTAATCGAAGAAAAAATCGTTGCTACGTATGATGAAATTAAAGTCGTGGGCCACCGTGTGGTTCAAGGTGGAAAATTCTATAATGACTCAGTCATTTTTGATCAAACAGTCGCCGATAAAGTCGCCTCGCTAATTCAATTAGCTCCCCTCCACAATAAGCCTAATTTGATGGGCTATGAAACCTTTAAAAAATTATTACCAAGCGCGATTAACGTCGCCGTCTTTGATACTGCCTTTCACCAAACCATGGAACCACAAGATTACATGTTCCCCATTCCTTACGAATTCTATGAAAAGTATGACATTCGTCGCTATGGCGCTCACGGAACTAGCCACAAGTATTTAACGATTGAAGGCAATAAATTACTCGAAGGTTCACCAACCAAACGCATCGTGACGTGTCACATTGGTAGTGGCGCCTCCATCAGTGCTGTTAAAGATGGACGCTGTGTGGCAACCTCGATGGGCTTGACCCCACTGGGTGGCATCATGATGGGAACCCGGACGGGTGACATCGATCCAAGTGTCATGTGGTATGCCTGTAAAATGGAAAATAAAGACATTTATGAAATGTATGATATCTTCAATAAAAAGTCAGGTATGCTTGGCGTTTCCGGCTTCTCCAATGATAGTCGTGACATCGATGAAGCCATCACAAAAGGTCATGGTCGCGCGATCTTAACGGACCAATTATTCGTTCGTCGCACCGCCGACTTTGTCGCCCAATATATCGCCCGCTTAGGTGGGGCTGATCTCATCATCTTCTCCGCAGGTGTTGGCGAAAACTCACCCAAATTCCGCCGTGAAGTCGTCGAACAACTCAAGGGAGCCTTTGGCTTAGAACTCGATGAAGAAGCCAATCAAAAACGCGGGGCTATTCAAGTCATCTCAACGCCAAAAAGCCGCATCAAAATGGCCGTGGTTCCGACTGATGAAGAACTGATGATTGCCCGCGATTGTTACCGTCTTGCTAAATAAATTCGCTTTTAAAACAAAATGCTTGTTAATCGCAAGCATTTTTATTATTCTATAGTGCTTGGAGGTTTATATGAAAGAATTTAGTCCAGCGATTAATCGTAAAACAAAGGAATATTACACCTTTGCTACCCAACTTGTCGACACCATAAAACAATATGATCACATCGGAGTCTTTGCCCATAAAACACCTGATCCAGATGCTTTAGGCAGTGAATATGGCATGTATTTCTGGTTGAAAGATAATTTTCCTGATAAAGACATCAAAGTCTTTGGCGAAGATCACCAATTTTACACACCCGCCCTTTATCCGGTATTAGATAAAGAAAACGATGCTTGGTTTGATCAACCATTTCTTGCCTTAGTTTTAGACTTAGGTAACCTCGCTCGTTGCAGTGAACCACGCGTCAAGAAAGCCGCTTTCACCGTTAAAATTGATCACCACCCAAACGTGGAACCTTATGGCCAACTCATGTTAGTGGATGAAATGTCTGTTGCTGTTTCCGAAATGCTGGCTTTACTCTTCCTCTCACTCAGTGATGAATACGTCTTTACAAAGCGAAGTGCGACGATGCTCTTCTCCGGGATTGTCGGCGATAGCGGTCGCTTTAAATACGCTACGACCAGTGCAACCACGTTTGCCGTTGCTGAACAAATCTTAGAACTCGGTGTGGATATGAATAATGATATCTACGCTCACCTCTATAGTGGTGATTTAGAAGATTTATACACCAAACGGTTTATTTTGGATCAATTCAAAGTCACCGCCAATGGCTTTGCTTATTATGTCTTAGATGCTGAAGCGCAAATGAAAATCAATATTACCCCCGAACGTGGTAAAGAAAACGTCAATATCTTCAGTGGTATCAAAGGCATTCAAGCCTGGGCCGCAATTACCGAAGATGTTGAAGAAAAAAGATGGCGTGTTTCGATTCGTAGTGCGGGCAAACCCATTCATGAATTGGCGGCAAAATGGCGGGGTGGTGGTCACCCACAAGCCAGTGGCGCTTCACTTCTCGACCGGAGTGAAATCGACGTCTTTGTAAACGAGATGGACCAATATCTTAAGGACTAAGAGCAATCGAAAGATTGCTTTTTTTCTTGCCCTCTTAGTTACTTACTGGAGCTAAGTATGATATATTTATAATTAGATTTATGGAAAAATTTACTTTCTTACACAGCTATAGTGCCTACTCGATTTTAGCATCGGGGATGAGCGTCATCGATTACCTCAATGCCGTCGAAAAAAGGGGTCATTCCTCCGCAGGTCTTAGTGATCTCAATTTCTTATATGGTCTCCCCTCGTTTGTCAAACTTGCCAAGCAAAAAAAGATTAAGCCACTTGTGGGGGTTGATCTTGTTTATCAAGACCTTCTTCTCACATTTTATCCCCTAAATGAAGATGGTTATCGCAACCTCATTCAATTGGTCCGCGAACGAGAACTTGCGACACTGACAGATGAAAAACTTCGTGAGTTATCGAAAAATCTTCTCCTCATTATTAGTACCAATCAACCGATATTTCGTGATAACTATAAATCAAATCCGAAACTGGTCCGTGACCTCTTCAAGCGATTCGCCTTACTCGTTGATGCGTTTTATCTTGGACTCGAAGCCTATGAAATGAACGACAACTTTGTTGATTATA
>ERZ1645192.3843-NODE-3843-length-12082-cov-6.303650_pt1 | contig 12082 bp, 11 predicted proteins | sample MGYA00575354_ERZ1645192 | MGnify/ENA primary metagenome ERZ1645192 (study PRJEB40844, sample SAMN11349763) | freshwater sediment metagenome | isolation source: river sediment | host: Sediment | place: India: Faizupur Khadar , New Delhi | collected 2017-02-21 ... | reverse complement strand
GCCAATGTAGCTCAGTGGCAGAGCAACGGTTTCGTAAACCGTAGGTCGGTGGTTCGATCCCACTCATTGGCTCCATTTTGTTTCACGATGGCAGTTTTTTCCCTTATTTTTGCTCCATGCATCTGAAACTGATCAGTGCCTTGGGCATCGTCTGTTTTCTGGCGGTCGCGTGGGGAATTTCGGTGAACAGGAAACGGTTTCCCTGGCGCACTGTGGGGTGGGGCCTGACCCTGCAAGCGACGTTCGCCCTGCTTATCCTCAAGACTCCCTGGGGCGGAGCTGTGTTTCGCCTGGCATCCGCCGCGATTCAAAAGCTGATCGGGTTCTCGCAGGAAGGCTGCCGGTTTGTCTTTGGCCCCCTTGCCGACGACACAGCCATGGGCCGTGTCTTTGAGGGCGGCGCCCTGGTCTTTGCCATCATCGTCACCGGCACGATCATCATCGTTTCGACCTTATCGGCGGTGCTTTACCACTGGGGCGTGCTTCAGAAAATGGTGCACGGAATTGCATGGATCATGCGGAAGGCCATGCGCACCAGCGGCAGCGAGACGCTCTCGGCGGCAGCGAACATCTTCATGGGGCAAACAGAGGCGCCGTTGCTGATCCGACCTTACATCGCCCGCATGACCCGCAGCGAAATCCACTGCATGATGGTGGGCGGCATGGCCACCATCGCCGGCGGCGTTGCGGCGGTTTATGCAAAAATGGGCGCAGACGCCGGCCACCCTGATATTGCCGGGCACCTGCTCACCGCCTCGGTCATGAACGCGCCCGCAGCGCTGCTCATCTCAAAAATCATGTTTCCTGAGACGGAACACAGCGAAACAGCCGGAGTCTCGCCCAAAGATCCGCCCCGCACTACCGTCAACAGCCTGGACGCTTTGTGCCGCGGCGCCGGAGAGGGAATGATGCTCTCGATCAATGTGCTGGCAATGCTCATCGCTTTCGTCGCCGTGGTCGCACTGGTGAATTTCCTGATTGGCGCGCCGCAAATGTGGTTTGGCATATCGAGCCCTGTTACACTGCAAATGCTCCTGGGCTGGATCAACGCTCCGTTCGCCTGGCTGATGGGGGTGCCCACCGGAGATTGCGTGGCACTGGGGGGCATCCTTGGCGAACGCATCGTGCTTAATGAATTCATCGGTTATGCCTCGCTGACCTCGCCAAACCTGGCAATTTCGGACCGCGCGTTTGTGATCGGCAGTTATGCCCTGTGCGGGTTTGCCAATTTCTCGAGTATTGCCATCCAGGTGGGCGGCATCGGATCGCTGGCGCCGGAACGACGTCCAGACCTTGCCCGGTTCGGTTTTCGCGCCATGGCGGGCGGCCTCCTGGCAGCCTACACCACGGCATCGATTGCCGGATTGCTTCTGTAGCCAACCAGGCCGGATCTCTGCCCCATCGACGGACCAAACAGCGCCTTTTTCAACTTCACCATTCGATGCGCCTGGGTCATACTGCTCGCAGGCATGGGAAACATTTTTGGGCATCTCTTTCGCATCGCCACCTGGGGCGAATCTCACGGCGGCGGTGTCGGCGTCGTAGTGGACGGCTGCCCACCGCTGCTGGATCTGTCTGAAGCGGACATCCAGCCCGAACTGGATCGCAGGCGGCCGGGCCAGTCAAAGATTGTGACACCGCGCAAGGAGGCCGATACGGTCGAGATCCTTTCGGGTGTTTTCGAGGGCAAAACCTTGGGAACGCCGATCATGCTCTGGGTGAGAAACGAAGACGCGCGTCCGGAAGCGTATTCGGAGATGGCAACCAAGTTTCGCCCGTCCCACGCGGACTTTACTTACCAAACCAAGTACGGAATTCGGAACTGGCAGGGTGGCGGACGCAGCAGCGCCAGGGAAACCATCGGCCGCGTGGCGGCGGGGGCGATCGCGCGCAAACTCCTGAAAACGCGCTACAGCGTCGAGGTGCTGTCCTATGTTTCGCGCGTACGGGATGTCAGCGCTCGCATTGATCCCCAGGCGGTCACGTTTCAAGCAGTGGAGGCAAATATCGTTCGCTGCCCTGATCCGGACGCCGCGGAAAAGATGATTGCCCTCATCGATCAGATGCGCACCGAAGGGAACACGGTCGGAGGCATCGTGGAGTGCGTGGCGCGGGGCCTGCCCGCGGGATGGGGAGATCCCGTGTTCGACCGTCTCGAGGCGGACCTCGCCAAGGCCATGCTCAGCCTTCCCGCATCCAAAGCATTCGAGATCGGGTCCGGCTTTGCGGGCACATTCATGACGGGCCGCGAGCATAACGACCCGTTTCGAGCAAAAGACGGCGGCGTGATCACCACCTCCAACCGCTCCGGCGGTGTCCAGGGCGGAATCTCAAACGGCCAACCTATTCACTTCAAAGTCGGGTTCAAGCCGGTCGCCACCATCATGCACGAGCAGGACACCGTGGACACCCTGCTGCAAAACACCACCCTCAAAGGGCGCGGACGTCATGACCCCTGCGTTCTGCCGCGCGCGGTGCCGGTCGTGGAAGCCATGACCGCCCTCGTTCTCATTGACCATGCCCTGCGCCACGAAGCCCAGTGTGGACGACCGCCCCACCCGCGCGTAGATTAGCGCCGGATGGAAGCAGGCGAGAAAATCCGCAACAAGATTGGCACTCTGCCTCATCGCCCCGGGATTTATCTGATGAAAGACCGCTTTGGGACGGTCATTTACGTCGGCAAGGCCCGGGACCTGCGCAAGCGGGTCAGCTCGTACTTCCAGCCCTCCCGCCGCATGGGGTGGGACCTGAAATTCCGCGCGCTGGTGGATGCGATCCACGATTTCGACTTCCATGTTGTGCGCAGCGAACCCGAGGCGCTGCTGCTCGAGGGCAAGCTCATCAAGGAGTTCCACCCGCGCTACAACGTCAGCTTCCGGGATGACAAACGCTTTCTCCTGCTCAAGGTGAATTTGAACGATCCCATCCCGCGCATGACCCTTACCCGGCTGAAGCAGGACGATGGCGCCCGTTACTTTGGTCCATTCCCCAACTCCGGCGCGCTGCGCAGCACGATTGCGCTGGTTCGCCGCCAGTTCCACCTGCGCGGGTGCCGCCCTCTGACTCCCAACGAGCGCGACTACAGGCATTGTCTGTACGCCCACCTGCGCTATTGCACCGCTCCGTGCATTCAAAACGTCACCCGCAACCAGTACCTGGACCAGGTCCGCGCCGCGTGTGATTTTCTTGAGGGCCATTGCGAGGAGATGCAGCAGCAACTTGAGGAGGAAATGCGCAAGGCGGCCGCAGCCCGGGAATACGAGAGAGCCGCCCAACTGCGCGACCTCATCGCCGATTTGCGTCAGACGACCAGCAAGGTCCATCATTTCGAGCGCGTGCCCTACAGCCTGCCCATCGCAATCCATCCCGAAAAGGACCTTGCGGAGCTCGCCGAGGTGCTCGGCTTGCCCACCCCGCCCGAGCGCATCGAGGGATTCGATATCTCCAACATCAGCGGCACTTTCAAGGTGGCCTCGCTTGTCAGCTTCAGAAACGGGCGTCCCGACCGCTCGAATTATCGCCGCTTCAAGATCAAGAGTGTCGAGGGACAGGATGACTTTGCGTCGGTTGCAGAGGTTGTCCGCAGACGCTATACCCGCCTACTGAAGGAAGGCAGAGCCCCTGCGCGCACCGGGAATGAATCCGCGGCTTCGACCGGCTCTTTGCGAGGGGCGGACTCGGACTCCGGCGCGGCAATCCCGGCCGAGCTCCAGCGGATGGTTAATGACGTCAGCACCGGAATACGTCATGGCACGATGGACGGCATCGTCGGAGACGCGGCAGCAGCCGACGCACTGGCTCACAAAGCGCCCGGAAAGCTCCAGTCCGGGGGGATACCCAGGCTGCCCGATCTCATTCTTATTGACGGCGGCAAAGGCCAGTTGAGCGCGGCGCGCGCAGAACTCGAAAAGCTCGGTCTGATGAACATCCCCATCATTGGCCTCGCCAAAGAGTTCGAGGAGATATATCGGCCAGGCGAGCGCGAACCGCTGCGGCTCTCGCATGAAAGCGGGGCCTTGAAGCTTCTGCAGCGTGTGCGGGATGAGTCCCACCGTCTTGCAAACACCTACAACGCTGAGCTGCGCTTGAGAAAAATCTCCGAGAGCATCCTCGACGAGTTCCCCAATATCGGGCAAAAAAGGAAAGCGGCTCTGCTCAAGAAATTCGGCTCCGTTCAGCGCATCCGAATGGCCAGCATCGAGCAAATCTCCGCCGTGCCGGGCTTTGGCGGCAAGGCGGCGGCGGAATTGAAGGAGTTCCTCGAGGCCCGCTCCGGCGCGCCTGCCCCCGAATCCCCTGCCCCGCCGAAAACGGTTTAAGGCTTTGCGCAGGGGCATACCGCCATCCACAGCCGGTCGCCGAACCGCTCTTTGAATGGATTGCATGCAGCTTTCGCGGCTTCCATCGAATCAAAAATCGCAAAAACGCTTGAACCGCTGCCGGACATCAGGGAGACAGCTCCACGCTCCCTGAAGAATTCCTTGTAGAGTCCCAGCAAGGGAAACTTTTCCAAAGCGGGAGCTTCCAGGACATTGTAGAACAGCCTGGTTGCCTCATGCAGACTGCCAGACCGCAGTGCGCCAGCGAGTTCTGCCGCCCGCCCCGGGCGACCGTTGCGAGCCTCAGGAAATCGCGCAAGTTCTTTGTACGCCCACGGGGTCGAAATCCCAAAACCTGGATGGACCAGCACAAAAGCGGCATGCTTCAACGCCACGAGACTCCCGACGGGCTCGATCTTCTCACCACGGCCAAAGGCCAGAGCCGGACTGTCTTGCAGAAAAAATGGAATGTCCGAACCCAAACTCGAGGCGATTTCCAACAGCTTCTCCTGCGTCAGCCGGGTTTCGAAAAGCTCGTTCAGCCCGAGCAATGTGGACGCGGCGTTTCCGCTGCCGCCGCCCAGGCCCGCGGCCACCGGCAGATTCTTTTCGAGCGTGAGGCGCAGACCCGTCTTGACGTCTGCCACGCGCAAATATGCCTCGGCTGCCCGGTAAACGAGGTTCCTGGCATCCACGGGCAGTGAAGCATCTGAACAGCGCAGTGCGATGCCCACGGGTGCCTCCTCAATAGTAATCCTGTCGAATACCCACACCGGATGCATCAATGTCTCCAGTTCATGAAAACCGTCGGCCCGCCTGCCGAGGATATTCAGAAGCAGGTTGACCTTGCAGTGTGATATGCGCTCAACGGTCATAAAAAAACGCCAGCACGGATGCTGGCGTCCTTGAAACAGATCGACTTTTTTAATGCGTGTCGAAAATACGGAACTTGCTGCCCGGAACCATGGGAAGGACGTCGCCGCCGCTGAAGCCGAGGTTCGCATCGGTGGCGAACATCGAATCCTCCATGAGAGACGGCTTGTAGCTATCCGGATAGGCAGGATCGGGTGACAGGTATTTCACCGCCACAGGATCATAAGGCGGGAACGGTGCGGTGATCATCTCGTAAAGCCCGATGCCCGTCCTGGCCAGAGACTTGTTGATCCCCTTGATGAAACCAGTGGTGTAACCGTATTCGGGGCCATGGAACAACCCGTCTTGCTCAACCGAGCGACGGAACTCACTCCCGCGCACAATTTCAAAACTGTTGCGCATGCCGCGCCCGAATTTTTTCTCGGCATTGGCACAACCGGAACCAAAAGATGCAACCGCGGCAACAAGGATTAGCAAGGGCAATGTTTTACGCATATAGAATCTTCTCTGTTGGGGGCAGGCTACTCCGCTCCGTCGCAATGTGTAAAGAGGTAAGTGCGCCGCACGCGTTATTTCTTTTTTGCTGTGTTCTGTTCGGCAGGGTTGCACTTTGTGCAAACCTTTCCAGCCCGCTCGGCGGCCACGCAGCATTTGCGGGTCGATTTCTTGACTTCCGCTTTACTCTTTTCGCAGCAGGCAGAACTGCAAGCGGGCTTGGCCTCCTTTTGGGCCGCCATGACCGGACTTGTGCAAATGAAAATTGCAATCGCAAGAGATGAAAATAAATAGGTCAGTTTCATACGCTAAGTTAAATGCTACTTCCCCCGGCGCTAAAGTCCACGGGAAAATTGCGAACCGGGCGTGGCCGGTTCGCGCAATGCCTGTGGTGGAACACCGAACGGAGCATGTTACCTACTTCTTCTTGTGCCCCAGTCTGTGCGCTTCGGTCGTAGTGTAGTATTTGGCAATCATGTTAGGCACTTCCCATTCCGGCATCCTGCCGTCCTTCAAAAACTCGAGATACCTGGAGGTCACCGCGGTGAAATGCGCTTCATGTCCTGGGCTGTATTGCTCGGGAATGACAACTTCCCATCCGTTGGAGGCTGGTTTCATATCCAGGCCAGGATACGTTTGGGCCAGTTTGTCGATGGCTTTGCGCAAGGCTTGTTCCAGGTTCCTGCTGCCACCAGAGGTCGCCTCGACGTACAGCTTGGGCTTGAAGCCCTGCTCCGCGCCCTGCCGGATAAAGATCGTTGCGCGCGTTCCGCGCATTTTGGAGAAGTGGGTGTCGCCCGTGCCCGGAGGCGCCTCGAACCGCCACATCACGGCCACTTTCGCATGCACGCCGCGAATGGCGTAGGTCACGTCGCCGTTTTGGAACACCTGCAGCGTGCCGGCATTATCCACATCCTTCCTCAAGTAGGCGGGCCATTCGTCCAGGCCTGTTGCCTTCTTGAATTGCTCGCGTGAAAGGCCGGTGGGCCATCGGTTGGCTTCCAACACCTTGATGTCCTTCTTCCAATCAATCACCTGCCCCGGGAAGCAACCCCATTGCACCAGGTCAACAAGATGCGTGCCCACGTCTGGAACGGCCTCTCCCTGCTGCTCGACATCGAAGAACCACGGCGGACGCACCAACGGCTTGCCGGATACCATTTTCGAGTAGTGATGCACACTCTCCTTTTCAACGGCAGGGTCTTTGACGCTGCCTTTGTCCAACACTCCGAACAACTCGGGGAACCGGGCGAGATCACGCTGCAGGATCGAAGTAATCTCAAAACGCTCCGTCATGATGTCATAGAGCAGCGCGTCATTCTTATCAGCCACTGCGAACGCCTTTCTCAAAAGGCGAAAGTCTTTCGCGTTAATGGCCATGGGTTTGTCCGCCAGCACGTGCAGCTTCGACTTTACGGACTGGTGAATATACTCCGTCTTGCGCTGGTTGTTGCCCGAAATGACAACCACGTTGCCGGGCTTGTCTTTGATCATGCGCTTGAAAAAATCCTTGCCGGAATAGACCTTTTGCTCCCACCGGGTCGGGTCTTCAGCCCGCGTGTTGAACCCTTCGATGCGCTTCAGGTGGTCCTGCAGCTCGGGACCGCCGGGCGAATAAACGTGCACCACAGGGCTGACTTGCGGATACATGAACTTCTGCACCAGCCCCGCATGGAAATGACCGGGGTCCAGTGTCATTAGACGCACAGAATCGTCAGAAGCCGCCTGGATCGAGGTTGCCGCCAAACAGATAGCCATTGGAACGATGATTTTCATTTGCGTTTTGTTTCAGGAGTGTTTCGGAGATTTCAGGATTCTCTTGGATTCGCCCGTGCCGGGCTCAAATGCCTGTCCCGCCATAGCCAGCAGCGCCCGGGCGCCGTAAGGAGCGCGCTGCGGACGCGAGCGAAGCGCATTCGCCCCGGCGTCGTTGATGAAGACTTCCCTGACGGGGTCCCATCGCAGCTTGCGCCCGAGCTTCATGGCTACCCAGCCGATCATGCAAGCGCTGGTGGAGCGATGCGCCACCTCAGCCGTCGTCACAGCGGGTTTGCGCGCTTTGATGGATTCCAACCAATTCATGTGGTGATCCGTGCTCACGTAAAGGTGCGTTTCGTTAGGGCCGATTTTTGAATCCAGAATGGCGCGGTCACTCGCATCGAGGGCTTTGCCAAAAGCGCTGGCGGGATCACTGGCAGTCGCTTTCTCTCCGCCCCGGCTCACAAAGATCCAACCTTTGTCACCCTCGAAACGGATGCCATTGACGAAATTGTTATCGATAATCATTGTGACGCCATTGGCGTATTTCATCTCGATGTGGTAAGGCCCGTGGACGTTCCACAAGCCGCTCGTCGGAAACTCTGCTTTGGCCTCCGCCTCGATCGGTCCTGTGTGCTCGGTGTCCATGCCCCAGTGAGCAATGTCCACATGATGAGACCCCCAACCGGTGATCATCCCCAGACAGTAGGAATCAATGCGCAGCCAGCCCGGGCGGGCCGTAATGCTGTCCTGCGGATGCACGCGGTCCTCGTTGTAAGGCACTTTCGGCGTTGACCCCAGCCACATGTCGTAATTCAGGTTCGGGGGCACCGGCATTTCTGCTGTGCTGCCACCGGACGGGTCCGTGGGAAGCCCGATTTTGACCGTGTGTAGCTTGCCGATGCGGCCGTTGCGGACTAATTCACACGCCTTGCGGAACTGGGTGCCGGACCTTTGTTGGCTGCCGATCTGGAAGATGCGTTTTTTTGCTTCGACAACATCGCTGACCAGCCGGCCCTCTTCGAGGGTCATCGTTAGCGGCTTCTGAACGTAGATATCCTTACCGGCCAGTGCGGCCGCCACCACGGGCTCCGCGTGCCAATGATCCGGGGTGCTGATCGAGACCGCATCCACTCTGCCGTCGCGAATCAGTTCGCGGTAATCCTCAAAAGCTCTCACGGCAACAGTCTCGCCGCGCTTCTGATACCTGGCTGTAACATCCTTCTTCGCGTTCTCGAGCCTCCTGGCATCCAGATCGCATACAGCCACGATCCGCGCCATGTCATGCTTGAAAACGCCGGGGATATCCATTGTCAGCGCAATTCTGCCGCACCCGATCTGGCCAACCTGGATCCTGTCGTTGGCTCCAAACGCCTTGCTGGGAACATACATCGGCGCTGCGACAATCCCTGCCGCCCCGGCTGCTGATAGTTTCAAAAAGTGCCTTCGAGAAACGCAAGATCCTGTCATCATAAGTTTTAACACTAAGGGTTGCTTTTGTGGGGTCGTCAACGTCCGACCCGCGCAACAGTATGGAACGTCGAGAATTCATATCAAGAGTGTTTTCGGCAAACGCGCCGGATTCATCAGCTTTCGTAAACGCGGCTTTTGTCAACACTGGTCGTAGGCGCGAAGAGCATGACGATTGAAGCCCTGACAGTTTTAATCGATTGTGCGCGGGGCCTGTTCGTTCTATGATCGAGGCTATCGAACAGTTTGATTGATGAATCGCGTGCGTCGTTAGGACCTATGGTCCCCAACTCCGCCAAAGCTGAACCACCAAATGAAAATCTTAGAAATCCTTCCAGCCATTTTTGCCGCGCTACTCCTTGCATTGTCGTCACAAGCCGCAGTCCCGTATGTGTTTGTTATCAGTGTGGATGGGTTGTGGGGGACGTATCTGGGCAGGTTATTTGATCCTACAAACACGCATTATCTGATTCCGAACTTCAAAAGGCTCAGGAACGAGGGGGCGAGCACCCTGGCTGCACACATAGACAACAACAACTGGGAAACGTTGCCGAATCACACCTCGATCGTCACCGCGAGACCGAGAGACAATCGGGACGGGCTCGATGGTCATGGTTGGTTGTTGAATGGCACTCCAACCACAACGATCCATGCAAACAAGGGATCCTACGTGGCAAGTGTTTTTGATGTGGCGCATGACAACGGACTCCGGACCTGCATGTATGCCAACAAGAGCAAGTTTTCGCTGTTTGACACGTTCGGGTCGTACACCGGCGGCGGCTCCTATAACGCCGTCAATGGCGCGTTGGACGTAACCGGGCCGGACAACGGGCGCGACAAAGTGAATGATAGCTACATTAGCACCGCGCTTGGCGGCGTTGTGGTTGATACCTTCATCGCCAGGCAGAAAAGTCCAAATCCGAATAACTATGCCTTCATCCACATCAATGAGCCCGACGCTTACGGCCACAGTGCAGACTGGGGCTCCGCGACCTGGTACTCAAACGTGGTGGTCGTGGATACGATGATCGGCAGGATTTTCAAGCTGATCGAGCAGGACGTCCCGGCAATGAAGGACACCGCCATGATCATCCTGACTGCAGACCACGGCAACCAGGATGATCCGCCAACGCCCGCCGATCGCTACGCGGTGCCCGTTTTCGTTTGGGGTCCAGGAGTTTCTCCGGGTGCGGATCTTTACGCGTTGAATGCCGGCAGGCGGCGGGCGGCAAGCAGCTACCCCATGACCACCTATGCCGGCATGCAGCCCATTCGAAATGCTGAAGTGAATAACCTCGCACTCCAACTCCTCGGCCTGGGACCAATACCGGGCTCGGCTTTCAATTACGCGCAAGACCTCCGGATCGCCCTGCCGACCCCGTTGATCACCGGAATTGCACCCAATGGACCGGGAAACTTTACGATTACTGGAGTTGCAAGCGGAAGCGGACAAGTTGTGCTGTGGAAGACAACCGAACCGCAGACACCGAACTGGGTTGCAATCGGGACGAACGCCGTCAGTCCCGGTGTAGCCTTCGAATTCAGCGTGCCACAGGGTAGCGATGGAGCAGCTTTCTTCAGGTTGGAAGGGCGGTAGCTCGGAAAAACACCGGATACGACATCCTCGTGCGGCGCCAGTTTTTTTCGTTCCGTGTCACACCTGCCGTGATTTGCCGCAGCCGCGGGCACAACGAGCGCCGACTCAGTGCTTGAACCAGCCGAACTTCCGCCAGTTGCAGCGATACATCAGCCCGGCAACTCTTGCGCAAAAAATCATGAGGTACAGAAAAACGATCCAGAGCGGCAGTCCCCATGCTGCTTCCCACAAGGCACGCGAGAGAACGCCCCCCTGCTTTTCCGCCTCAGGCCCGAACGTGTCCACCAGCAACCCCAGTCCGTTCCACACACCCAGGGCCGCCAGAAAAAGCAGGCAAACGATCAGGTAATCCCGCGGCACCCTGGTAATCGCAGGCAACACAACAAATGGGTTGGCTGAGAGCACGCGCTGTGTTAAAGACACCACGACGACGGCCATCGGCAGGTAAACGGCCCCCAGCAGGAAAATGGGATAATACAGCATGGGCGCAAAGTCGTTTGCCGCAGCGAAAAAGGAATAGATGAATGCCGGGCCGAAACAAAGCGCCATCATTCCCAAGCAGGCGAGGAATGGCTGCACGAGATCCTCCGACCAGTTGCTGATCTCGGGCCACTCAGGCAGAGCATCCTCGTCATTCGAACAGGAAACGACGATTTTCTGCATGTAGGAAAAGAGCCAGCCGTAGCTAAATGTGAGGAGCATGATCAGCGCCACCCACCCATAAAGCGGCACAAAAACAACAAACCACCGCGCCAGTTCCGCCAGCCATAAAACAACCGCGCCCACAATGATGAATGTCACTCCCCCCTTTGCCACGGGATAGGCGAAAGCACTGACTAACCGTTGCGGGAGAGTCAAATGCTCGCGGGACTCCCGAATGACCTGTTGGGCCCGCCAATCCGCCTGGCTCATCACTTTGGATCCGCACAGCGGGCAATAGAGCCAGACCTTTCGTCCGGTCCCGCGCTTGCCGATACACGCCTCGCAGAACTTCGTTCGGCAGGCGGTGCACAAGTAATCCGCCTCGACGCCCGGATGCCTGTGGCACGGAGACTCGACCATTGTCTCCGCCGCTTCCCGCTGGGCAACTGCCTGCACCTTTGCAGGGCTGACCTGAACCCGCACAGGCGCCGCTGCTGCTGCCTCAAAAGCAAGGCGGACATCCCCTAACCGCAGGATGTCACCCGGATGTAGCACCCCCTCGGCGGCCACCGGTTGATCGTTAATGAACGTGCCGTTGGTGGAGCCCAGATCTTTCACGATGAGCCCCCCATCGCCCAAGCGCAGCTCACAATGATGACTGGATACAGTGGGATGGCTGATCTGAACCTGGTTGTCATCCAACCGCCCGACGGCTGTCACTCCCGGCGACAGCTTGAATGATTGACCCGATGCCTCATCCGAGATGACTTTGAGGATCTTCATTTTGACTGTCGCTTTTCCTGGAGTCGTTTCAGCAGTTCCATGGCCGGCTTCTCCGCCGGATGCCACTCGATTTTCTTAAGAACCGCAAATCCGCTTTTCTTTGGCGATTCCTCCCACTTCTTCTTCATCCGCTCGATTCGTTCGC
>ERZ1645192.3842-NODE-3842-length-12082-cov-17.832377_pt1 | contig 12082 bp, 5 predicted proteins | sample MGYA00575354_ERZ1645192 | MGnify/ENA primary metagenome ERZ1645192 (study PRJEB40844, sample SAMN11349763) | freshwater sediment metagenome | isolation source: river sediment | host: Sediment | place: India: Faizupur Khadar , New Delhi | collected 2017-02-21 ... | reverse complement strand
GTCCCTGTAGGCTCGTCTGCCGCCGTCCCTGGCGGCAGACGGTCCCGCAAGCCCCGGCCCACCCCCTGCCGTCGAGCCCCGGGGTGTCCCGAACGAATACGGCCGACCTCGGGCTAGTCCTTTTCCGGTGCCGGCTTCTCGGCGGCCGACTTGGTGGCCGTGGACGTGTCCGCCGCTGGTTTCTCGGCGGCCGGTTTTGCCGGGGCGGGCTTCTCGGCTGCGGGCGCAGGCTTTTCGACCGCTGGCGCAGGCTTCTCCGCCGCTGGTGCGGGTTTCTCCGCAGCAGGCGCTGCGGGAGCGGCCGGCTTTGTCTCCGCCGCGGCTGCAGGCTTTGCCTCGGCCGGAGTGGCCGGCTGCGCCTCGGCGGCGGGCGCGGCGCCCGCTTGCTGTTTCTTGGCGTCGTCCTGCACCTGGTGCACCCGTGCCGCGAAGGTGTCCCACCACTGCTTCAGATAGCCCTGGTAACCGAGGAAGCCCAGGGCCCCCACCAGGATCGCGAGCACCGTATAGGTCTTCCAGGGCCGCTTCTTCTCCGCGTACGGGTCCTGCAGGGAGCGCTCGGCGCCCGGCGGGAGCTTCGCGGTCGAGGTGAGGGAGCCGCCGAAGGGGATGTTGATCTTCGCGAGCGTGTTGATGGCCCACCCGTTGGCGTCGAGGATGGGGCCGAGGTTGCGCTGGCGCAGCTTGAGGTACGCAATCACCATCGACGGCCCGGAGATGGCGAGGATGATGCCGATGACGGCGAGCGGCATCTCGATGGGGGAGAGCGCGAGGAAGCCCGTCAGCACCGAGGCGATGGCCGTGCCGATGGCACCGACGGCCAGGCCGATGGCGGCGAAGATACCGGCGAACTTGGCGATGTCGAACGGCGGCGCCGGCGGGGCCTTGCCGGCCTCGACCTTCGTGGAGACGTCGACGACCCCGGCGGCGGCCTGGTCCTGCACCGCCTTCTCGCGCGCCCCCGCGACCTTCTCGACCTGCTCCCCGATCATCCGGGCGATGCGCTTGTACGGCGACCAGAACGCCTGACCCACGCTGATGGGGTGGTCGATGATCTTGGTGATGGTCGCGTCCCAGTCGCGACCCTTGCGGTCGTAGAAGACGCCGTTGCGCCCCACGAGGAGGTTGTCGGAATCTCCCGCCGTGAAGGCACAGGCGACGGTCATCTTCTCGTCACTGCCCCGGCGCACACAGTCGCAGTAGGCCAGGTAGGTGCGGCTCAGGTTGGCGAGCGAACCGTGCTTGGTGGCGTCCTCGACGCGTACGCAGAGGTCGCAGCTGCGGCCGTCCAGGTACAGGGTGCCGGCCTGGAAGATCGCCTTCTTCTTGCCCGTGTAGAAGTCGCGGAAGGAGACGAAGTTGTTGAGCAGGGTGTAGAGGTCCCGGTAGTAGCGGACGAGCCGGTCCACCGAGTCGATGGCGCTTGCCTCGGCCTCGAGGGCGGCGTCCTGGGCGAGCAGGGCCCGGACCGCCTCCTGACTGCCGTTACCGAGGACCTCGCGCACGCGGGCGAGGCCGAGGGGCTCGGCGACCGTGCCCTTCTTGCGCGCAAGCCAGGCCTCGTGGGCGGCGAACTTCGAGGAGATCTCGGCCCACTCCGCGGCGGAGAGGCTCTTGCGCGCCCCGAGGAGCGGCTCGACCACCTGGCCGCGCAGCTGGGCGACGGCGCCGGCCCAGGCCGGGTTCACGCCCTCGCCGAGGGGCAGGGCGCCGCCGGCCTCGATGCGGGCGAGCGGCAGGGCGGCGACCTCTTCGGTGCCGGGCGAAAGGGTGCGCCCCGAGAGGGCCTCGTAGCCCGTGAGGGCAGGGTTCAAGGGTCCGGCGGCGCGCGGGTCGAAGACCGCGAGGCCGCAGCGGGTGAAGAAGTCGTCGACCTTGGCCTTCACGGCCTCGAAGATGGCCGACGCGGCGGCGGTGTCGTCGCCGAGGGGCCGCAGTCCGGCGTCGTTCTCCGACTCTGCCCACCAGTCGGAGTAGGCGCGGGCCTCGTCGAAGAACGTGTTTACCAGCTGCTGGTCCACACCGGGGCCGCCCGAGCGGTCGGTCTTGGCCCCGAGGAGCTGGATGACGTCCTCGATGACGGACTTGACGGCGGGGTCCTCGGCCGCGTCGGGCGGGATCACACCGTCACCGTTGAACTGGGTCTGGGCGAAGATCCGGGTGGTGTCCGCAGTGTCCTCCACCGCGATGGAGTCCGCCGTCGCCTTGCCGAGGTAGGCGAGGATCTGGCGGGCCGAGGCGAGGAGCTTCTTGCCCTCGGGCTTGCTGTCGTCGATGGCTGCGAGGGGCAGGGCGGTCCCGCACCGGGTGATGTCCCCGGGGTTCTTCAGAACGGAGCAGGCCCACTTCACCGCCGCGAGGATCTCGGGGGCGCGGATGCGGCCGTCCTTGTCGGCGTCCAGGATCGCGAGGGTCTTCTCGTCGAATTCCACGCCCTGGGTCGGGCAGGCGAGCGCCGCCCAGAGCTTCTGATCGAGGGATTCCAGGTTGCGCAGGTCCTCGGCGGTCTCGAGCCGGACCTGGTCGAATCCGCCGGAGCGGAAGAACCGCCACTTGTGCTGGTGGCCGGCGTTGTTCTCGTTAGCCATCGGATAACTCCTCCTTAAGGGGTCGCCGTTTGCCACCGGCGGGCGCGGATGGGCCCGCCGCCAGGATGCGACCCGGAAGGGGGCAGAGTAAGGACTGCATCGACCTCCCGCAACTGTCCGGGACGTGGGACGCGGAGGGAGAACCCCGACGACCCGACCCAGTGGCACGCCGGGGGACGCCCGCATTCCGGGGAATCGCCCGCCCGGTCCTGGCCTCTGGCGGGTACCGGACTACCATAGGGCTCAGGCTCCGTCGGAATTGCCCGATGCAACCATCGCCGCGCCCCAGGCCGCCCTGTTGCAGGCCGCCGTGCCGCAGCTCCCCGGGCTACGGGCGCTCGGTCTGGCTCGTGGCGCTCGTCGTGCTGCTCTCGGCCCGGCCCCTTCCGGCCCGCGACGTGCAGCTTCGCCTCGAGCCGGTCAGCACGCTGGGCCCGGAGACGTTGGCGGTGGTGATCAACGAGGCGGACCCGGCGAGCGTGGAGGTGGGCGAGTACTACGCGGCGCGCCGAGGTCTGCCCGGCGCGAACGTTGTCCGGGTGCGCTTCACCGCGGGGACGCCGGTCCTGGGGGTCGAGGAATTCGCCCGGGTGCGGGTCGAGGTGTCGGGCAAGAGCCCACCGGAGGTCCAGGCCTACGCGCTGGCCTGGACGCTGCCTTACCGGGTCGGCTGCATGTCCGTCACCAGCGCCTTCACCTTTGGCTTCGACGAGGCCTTCTGTGCCGTGGGCTGCCAGCCGACCCGGCAGAGCCCCTACTTCCAGTCGAGCGCGCGCCGGCCGCACCAGGAGCTCGGCCTGCGCCCGGCGATGCTGTTGGCCGGCAGCAGCGTCGAGGCGGCAAAGCGCACGATTGACCGGGGGGTCGCCGCCGACGCGACCCGACCGGCGGGGACGGCTTATCTCCTCAGCACCGCGGACCGCGCGCGCAACGTCCGCGCGAGCTCCTACTCCGAGATCACCGAGAAGCTCGGGGCCTTCGTGCGGGTCGAGACCATCGAGGCCGATGCTTTGACCGGGCGGGACGACGTGCTCTTCTACTTCACCGGCAAGGCCCGGGTGCCGGACCTGGACACCCTGCGGTTCCGGGACGGCGCGATCGCCGACCACCTGACCTCGAACGGCGGCACGCTGGTCGACAGTCCCCAGATGAGCGCGCTGGAGTGGCTGGACGCCGGAGCCACCGCGAGCTACGGGACCGTGGTGGAGCCCTGCGCCTTCCCCCAGAAGTTCCCCCACCCGGGTGTCGTGATCGCCCGGTACCTCGCAGGCGAGACCCTGATCGAGGCCTACTGGAAGAGCGTCCTGTGGCCCGGCCAGGGTGTTTTCGTCGGCGAGCCTCTGGCTCGCCCCTACCCGAGCCTGCGCTTCGTGCTGGAGTGACGGTGGGGTTTCGGTGCCGGCTTCGCCTACCATCGGCGCCATGAGCGACGATTGCATCCGCATACGGGGCGCCCGCCAGAACAACCTGAAGGGGCTGGACCTGGATTTGCCCCTCGGCGAGCTCCTGGTGGTCACCGGCGTGAGTGGTGCGGGCAAGTCCTCGCTCGCCTTCGACACCCTGTACGCCGAGGGCCAGCGGCGCTACGTCGAGACCTTCTCGCCCTACGCCCGGCAGTTCCTCGACCGCATGGACCGGCCGCGGGTGGACCGCGTCGAGGGGATCCCGCCGGCCATCGCCATCGACCAGACGAACCCGGTGCGGACCTCGCGCTCGACGGTCGGCACCATGACCGAGCTGGCCGACCACTTGAAGCTGCTCTACGCCCGGGCGGCCCAGCTCCACTGCGGGGGCTGCGGGCGTCCCGTGCGCCGGGACACACCGGAGAGCATCGCCGACGAACTGCTCGGTGACGCGGGGTCCAGGTCACCCACTCCCCCGGGTTCCGGCGTTCGCCGGAATGACGAAGGGGTTCAGCGCATCCGGGGGTCTCCGCCGGCGGCGTCGAGCGAGGGCCATCGGAAGGGCGGGTCCGCCCGGGGCGCGTCCCCGCCGGTGCTGGTCACCTTCCCGCTAACCGTCCCCGAGTCCTTCTCCGAAGACGAGGTCCGAGGCTTCCTGGCGCGCCAGGGTTACACCCGAGTCCACCGGCGGGATGGCGACATGCTGGAGGTGGTGCAGGACCGCCTGCGGCTGGCGCCCGAGCGGCGCGCGCGGCTGGTCGAGGCCCTGGAGGCGGCGCTCGAGCGGGGGCGGGGGCGGGTCGCCGTGTACCGGGCCGACGTGGACGCCCCGCCCCGGCGCTTCTCCCGCGACCTGCACTGCCCGGACTGCGACCTGCGCTACCGGGACCCGGTGCCGAGCCTCTTCTCCTTCAACTCGCCCCTCGGGGCCTGCGAGACCTGCCGGGGCTTCGGGCGCACCCTCGGCATCGACCCGGAACTGGTCGTCCCCGACCCGGCCCGCACGCTCTCCGGCGGGGCGGTGCGCCCCTGGCAGACCGAGAGCTACGGGGAGTGCCAGGACGACCTGATGCGCTTCGCCCGCCGCCGGGGGGTGCGCACCGACGTGCCCTGGCGGGACCTCTCCGCCGAGGAGCGCCGCTGGGTGCTGGAGGGCGAGGGCGAGTGGGAAGACCGGGTCTGGTACGGCGTCGGGCGCTTCTTCTCCTGGCTCGAGAGCAAGGCCTACAAGATGCACGTGCGGGTGCTGCTCTCGAAGTACCGCAGCTACGCGGTCTGCCCGTCCTGCGGCGGGGCCCGCCTCAAGCCCGAGGCGCTTCTCTGGCGCCTCGGTACGAGGGAGGACGCTGACGGGGCCCTCGGGGGGGGCGCCCGTTTCCGCCCGGCCGGGGTGGTCATCCCGGACGCCGTGCTGAGCGCCCTGCCGGGCCTGACCCTGCACGACCTCGCGAGCCTCCCGTTGGGGATGGCCCGCGCCTTTTTCGACGGCCTGCACCTGCCGGCCCCCCTCGACCAGGCGACCGACCTGCTGCTGCGCGAGATCCGTACCCGACTCGCCTACCTGGTGGAGGTCGGGGTCGGTTACCTCACGCTGGATCGCCAGTCGCGCACGCTCTCGGGTGGCGAGGTGCAGCGGATCAACCTGACGACCGCGCTCGGCACCTCCCTCGTCAACACGCTCTTCGTCCTGGACGAGCCCAGCATCGGGCTGCACCCGCGGGACGTGGGGCGGGTCATCGGCGTCCTGCGGCGCCTGCGTGACGCCGGCAACACGCTGGTGGTGGTCGAGCACGACCCCCAGGTCATGCGGGCCGCGGACCGGATCCTCCAGCTGGGGCCGGGGCCGGGCGAGAGAGGCGGCGAGGTGGTGTTCTTCGGTCCGCCTGGCGTGGCAAAGGGGTCGGACGTGGTAAGGGGGGCGGAGGCATTCGTCCCGAGCGACCGAGCGACGTCGGCAGGCACTGGCAGGGAAATTGGCGCCGACCCCGTCGTCTCCCCCGGGGCTGGTGGTGGCGCTGGCCCGCCCGACGCGGCGACCCGCTGGCTCGAGGTCCTGGGTGCCGCGGAGCACAACCTGAAGGGGATCGACGTCCGTATCCCGCTCGGGCGGCTGGTCTGCATCACCGGGGTCAGTGGCTCGGGCAAGTCGACGCTGGTGGAGGAGGTCCTGTACCGGGGGCTGCTGAAGAGGCTCGGGCGCGCGACCGAGGCGCCCGGTGCCCACCGGGACCTGCGGGGCCACGAGTCCCTGGGGGACGCGGTCCTCGTGGACCAGTCGCCCATCGGCAAGACCACCCGCTCCAACCCCGCGAGCTACGTCGGCGCCTTCGACGCCATCCGCAAGCGCTTTGCCGCGCAACCGCTCGCCCGGGAGCGGGGCTACACCGCGGGCACCTTCAGCTTCAACGCCGGTGACGGGCGTTGCCCGACCTGCAGCGGGAACGGTTTCGAGCACGTGGAGATGCAGTTCCTGTCCGACGTCTACCTGCGCTGCCCCGACTGCGACGGGCGGCGCTACCGTCCCGAGGTGCTCGAGGTCCGGCTGGAAGGACCGGGTGGTCCCGCGGGTGCGGATGGGGCTCCCCGGCCCGGCCTGTCCATCGCAGACGTGCTCGACCTGACCGTCTCCGAGGCCCTCGCGTTCTTCGCCGGCGACGCCGAGATCGCCCGCGCCCTCGAGCCCCTGGTCGCCGTCGGCCTCGACTACCTGCGCCTGGGCCAGCCCGTCCCCACCCTCTCCGGCGGCGAGGCCCAGCGCCTGAAGCTCGCAAAAATGGGGACATTCTGGTTTTCCGGAGAACCAGGCGGGGCGCGGGTTTCCGAGGGGGGGGTAAGGGCAGTCGGGGACGTCGCGGAGAGCAAGCGCCTACGCGGCTCGCGGGAAAAGCAGAATGTCCCCATTTCTGTTCTGTTCCTCTTCGACGAGCCGACGACGGGGCTGCACTCCGAGGACGTCGCGACGCTCCTGGGGGCGTTGCAGGCGCTGGTGAAGGCCGGCCACTCGGTGGTGGTGATCGAGCACAACCTGCAGGTGATGGGCGCCGCCGACTGGATCATCGACCTCGGACCCGAGGGCGGGGACGGTGGCGGCGAGTTGGTCTGCGCGGGGACCCCGGCGGAGGTGGCGGCCCACCCGGCGAGCCACACGGGGGCGGCGCTGCGGACGATGGGCTCGGGTCAACCCCCGTCCGTTCCTGCGGGATCCTCCCCTCCGGGTGAGAGCGCCCCCGCCGGCAGAGCGGACCTCCCGGGGCGAGGGCGCCCGGGTGCCATCCGGGTCCTCAATGCCCGGGAGCACAACTTGAAGGGGGTCGACGTCTCCATCCCGCGCGACCGCTTCACCGTGGTCACGGGGGTGAGCGGAAGTGGCAAGAGCACGCTGGCCTTCGACATCCTCTTCGCGGAAGGCCAGCGCCGGTATCTGGAGTCGCTCAACGCCTACGCCCGGCAGTTCGTGCAGCCGGCGCGCCGGGCCGAGGTCGACGCGGTGCTCGGCATCCCGCCGACCGTGGCCATCGAGCAGCGCACGAGCCGCGGGGGGCGCAAGAGCACGGTGGCGACCCTCACCGAGGCCTATCACTTCCTGCGGCTCCTCTTCGTGCGCCTGGGAGTGCAGCACTGCCCGGATTGCGGCGGTCCCATCGAGCCCCGGACTCCGGACTCCATCGTGGCCCAGTTGCTGCGCGAGCGGCGGGGCCAGCGGGCCCGGGTGCTGGCGCCGCTGGTCGTCGCCCGCAAGGGCTACTACACGGACCTCGCCCGCTGGGCCGCCGGAAAGGGCTACCGGGAGCTCAGGGTCGACGGCGTCATGATCCCGACCGGCCGCTGGCCGCGGCTCGACCGCTTCCGCGAGCACGACATCGATCTCCCGGTGGGGGAGGTCGTGCTGGAGCCGCGCCGCGAAGGGGAGCTGCGCGGGCTGCTGGGGACCGCCCTCGAGCACGGCAAAGGGCTCGCAAGGGTCGGCGATTCCCTCTTCTCCACCCGGCGCGCCTGCCCCTCCTGCGGGCGCAGCTTTCCCGAGCCCGATCCCCGGCTCTTCTCCTTCAACTCGAAACACGGCTGGTGCGAGCGCTGCTACGGCACCGGCGCGATCCTCCCCGGGTTCGACGCCGAGCAGACCGGGGAGGAGGTGTGGTGGAACGACTGGTTCGAGGGTGAGGAGAAGACCTGCCCCGCCTGCGCGGGCCGCCGACTCAACCCCGTCGCGCTGGCGGTCCGGTTCCAGGGGCGGTCCATCGCCGAATACACGGCGATGACCCTGGCCGCGGCGCACCGCCACTTCCGCACCCTGCGCCTCGCGGGCCGGGAAGCGGAGATCGCCCGGGATGCCCTGGCCGAGCTGCAGGGGCGGCTCGGCTTCCTGGAGCAGGTGGGCCTCGGTTACCTCACCCTCGACCGCTCGGCCCCGACGCTCTCCGGTGGCGAGGCGCAGCGCATCCGCCTGGCGGCCCAGCTCGGCTCCAACCTGCGCGGGGTCTGCTACGTGCTCGACGAGCCCACCATCGGGCTGCACCCCCGGGACAACCGGCTCCTGATCGATACCCTGCGGGACCTGTCGGGACGCGGCAACACCGTGGTGGTGGTCGAGCACGACGAGGAGACCATCCGCGAGGCCGGGCACGTCATCGACCTCGGCCCGGGGGCGGGCCTGCACGGCGGGCGGGTCGTGGCCGAGGGCACGCCGGACTCCCTGGCGGCGAGCCCCGAGTCGGTGACCGGGCGGCTGCTGGCCAGCCCCCTGCGGCACCCGCTGCGTCCCAGGCGCGCCGTCGCGGGAGAGGGCCAGACCGGCGCCCCCGCCTGGCTGCAGATCGAAGGGGTCCACCGCCACAACCTCGACGGCCTCGACGTGGCGTTGCCGCTCGGGCGGCTCGTCTGCGTCACGGGGGTCAGCGGCAGCGGCAAGAGCACTCTGGTCCGTGACGTCCTCTACGAGGGGCTCGCTCGCCTGTTGGCCCAGCGGCCGGTCAGGGGAGGGGGGGCGAGGGAGGGTGTGGCCAGCGAGCGCCCGTCCTCCGCCACGAGGCCTCGCTCCGGAAGGCGCCCCGGCGGCGCGTCGCCCGAGCCGGCCGTCCTCGCGGGGCTCTGTTCGTCCCTCCGGGGGTGGGAGGAGGTCGCACGGGTGCTGGAGGTGGACCAGACCCCCATCGGCAAGACCCCGCGCTCGTGCCCGGCGACCTACGTGGGGGTGTGGGACACCATCCGCAAGCTCTTCGCCGGGACGCCGGAGGCCCGTATGCGCGGCTACGGCCCCGGGCGGTTCTCCTTCAACGTCGCGGGTGGGCGCTGCGAGGCCTGCGAGGGCCAGGGGGTGCGCAAGCTGGAGATGAGCTTCCTGCCCGACGTGGAGGTCCCCTGCGAGGTCTGCGGGGGCGCACGGTTCAACGCGGAGACCCTCGCCGTGCGCTATCGGGGCCTCACGGTCTCCGAGGTCCTGGCGCTGCCGGTGGAGGAGGCGCTCGAGGTCTTTGCCGCCCACCCGGCCGTGCGCCACGCCCTGGCGCTCCTCGAGGACGTGGGGCTCGGCTACCTGACCCTCGGCCAGCGCAGCCCGACCCTCTCGGGGGGCGAGGCCCAGCGCCTGAAGCTCGTCACGGAGCTGGCGCGGGCGCGGCCGGGGGAACCGACCCGACCCGGGGTGTCGGCCCCTGTCGAAGCGGCGAGCGGCCAGCGCGGTCGATCGAGCCCCCACACCCTTTACCTGCTCGACGAGCCCACCGTGGGTCTGCACATGGCCGACGTGGAGAAGCTCGTCCGGGTGTTGCACCGGCTCGTGGACGCGGGCCACACGGTGGTCGTCGTCGAGCACAACCTGGACGTTGTCGCCGAGGCCGACTGGGTCATCGACCTCGGCCCGGAGGGCGGGGACGCAGGCGGGAGGGTGGTCGCCGAGGGGCCTCCGGAGGTGGTCGCACGCGTGCGGCGGGGGTCGCACACCGCGCGGTTCCTGAAGGGGTTTCTCGGTGAACGGGGGAGGGCGGTGGACAGCGCGGGAAACCGCGCTTGAGGCCGGACCGGGAAGGCCGCGCCCGCCCCCGCGTCCCCATCAGGACGCCTTCGTGAGCAGGGCCCCGCGGCGCTCTCCGTCCGCTCCTTGCGCGAACACTCGAGCGAGGGTGATCGCCACGTGGATCCGGCACCCCGGCTCGATGCCGTGCAGCAGCGAGCTCCTGCGGGGGAACTGGGAGAAGATGGCGCCGGCCCCGTCGATGACGGCCTCGACCTTCACCCGGTCGCCCAGCGTGGTCATGCGCGTCACGGTGGCGATGCCGGCCTCGTCGTCGCGCCAGAACTTGAGGTCGTAGAAGCGCAGCACCGCGGTCGCCGGGGTGCCCTCGGGGAGCTCGGGGACGGGAATGGCGAGCGCGCCGACCCGGATGGCCCCGTCCTCGGCGGTGCCTTCGTAGACGTTGGCCTCGCCGATGAAGCGGGCGACGAACTCGGTCTCCGGGTAATCCAGGATGTCGGCGGGGCGGCCGGCCTGCTCGAGGCGCCCGCGGTGGATGACCATCACCCGGTCGGCGACCGAGAAGGCCTCCTCCTGGTCGTGGGTGACGAAGATGCTGGTGACGTGGACCTCGTCGTGCAGGCGCCGGAGCCAGTGCCGGAGCTCCTCGCGGACCTTGGCATCGACCGCGCCGAAGGGCTCGTCGAGCAGCAGCACCCGGGGCTCGGGGGCGAGCGCGCGGGCGAGGGCCACGCGCTGGCGCTGGCCCCCGGAGAGCTGACCGGGGTAGCGATCGCCGAGGCCCTGCAGGCCCATCAGCTCGAGCAGCTCGGCGATCCGCGCGCGCTTGCGCTGGCGCCGGGCGCCCTGGACGTCGAGCCCGAAGGCGATGTTCTCGGCGACGGTCATGTGGCGGAAGAGGGCGTAGTGCTGGAACACGAAGCCCACCCCGCGGGCACGGGCGTGGAGCTGGTCGGCCCGCGCCCCGTCGAACCACACCTCGCCCGCATCCGCGGTCTCGAGTCCCGCGATGATGCGCAGGATGGTGCTCTTGCCGCTTCCGGAGGGGCCGAGGAAGGCGACCAGCTCGCCGCTCTCGACCTCGAGACTGACGTCGTCGACGGCGACGAAGTCGTGGAAGCGCTTGGTCAGGTTGCGGACGTGGATGCTCATGGAGTCAACGGTTCCGTGTGGGGTCAACGCTCCCGGGCGCGCCGGCGCTTGAGCCACTCGAGGAGCGCGAGCAGGACCACGCTCGCCAGGGCCAGGACCAGTGCGATGGCGTAGGCGGCGCTCTCCTGGCGTTCCTCGAGCGCGTTGTAGATGAAGGTGGTGGCGGTCTCGGTGTGGCCGGAGATGGCCCCGCCCAGGATGAGCACGGCGCCGAACTCCCCGAGCGCGCGGGCGGTGGTGAGCACCACCCCGTAGCCGAGCGCGTAACGGATGTTGGGCAGCGTCACCCGCCAGAAGGTCTGCCAGGGCGAGGCGCCGAGGGTGGCGGCGGCCTCCTCCTCGCTCGTGCCGAGCTCCTCCAGCACGTAGGCGACCTCGCGCAGCGTGAACGGGAAGGTGACGAAGAGGGTGGCGAGCACGAGGCCCGGGAAGGCGAAGGTGACCTTCCAGTCGAGCGCCTCGAGCGCGGGCTCGAGCCAGCCCCCGCGCCCGAACACCAGCAGGAAGGCGAGGCCCGTCATCACCGGCGAGACCGCGAGCGGCAGGTCGACGAGCGCGTCGAGCACCCGGTGCCCGAGGAAGCGGTCGCGGATCAGCACCAGCGCCCCGGCGATGCCGAAGAGGCCGTTGGCGAGGAGCGCGATGACGGCGAGCGCGAGCGAGAGCCAGAGCCCGTGGCGGGCCGCCGGATCGGCGAACACCGCGAGCAGGGGTCCCGGGCCCCGGTCGAGGGCCTGGGCGACGATGGCCGAGAGGGGCAGGATGAGGACCAGGCCGAGGTAGAGGGTGACCCCGCCGACGAGGAGCCACTGCCCGGGGGAGAGGCTTCGGGTGCGGGTGGGGCTAGCCACGGCGCACCCCTGTCAGGCGCTCGATGGCGTGGGCAGCGAAGGTGAGCGCGAGGGCCACCGCGAGCAGCGCCACCGAGAGCGCGGCGGCCACCTGCGGGCGCCCGCTCTCGATCTCCC
>ERZ1645192.3841-NODE-3841-length-12084-cov-6.035082_pt1 | contig 12084 bp, 9 predicted proteins | sample MGYA00575354_ERZ1645192 | MGnify/ENA primary metagenome ERZ1645192 (study PRJEB40844, sample SAMN11349763) | freshwater sediment metagenome | isolation source: river sediment | host: Sediment | place: India: Faizupur Khadar , New Delhi | collected 2017-02-21 ... | reverse complement strand
CCCACAACATGCAGCAGGCATCCCGGGTCTCCGACAAGACAGGCTTCTTCAACATTGAGAGCACCGGCAAGCCCGGCCACCTGATTGAGTTCGACGCCACCGAGAAGATCTTCACCAACCCGTCCCAGAAGGACACCGAACGCTACATCACCGGTCAGTTCGGTTGATCCGGGCGACTCTCGAGCGGCGCGCCCGGCAGGCCGGCGAGGCCCCGGGCGTCCGAGTTTGCCACCGAACCGGTGGTCTCAGCTGCAGGTCATCAGGCCGACTTCGGCCTTGACTGCGAACAGCCGAGCCACCTTGTCGGTCAGCGCGGCAGCGAAGCCGGGATCGGACTGGGCGGCGGCCAGCGTCGCGTCCACCATGGCTTGGGCGGCCTGGGGATCGGCGACGATCACCAGGTCTCCCCCGGCCTGCAGGAATGCCAGCCCGCGCGTCGACACGTCGTAGGACGCCACCGCCGCCGCCACACCCAGGTCGTCGGAGACGATCAGGCCGTCGAAACCCATCCGCTCGCGCAAGATGCCGGTCACGATCTGGGACGAGAAGACCGCCGGGTTGGCGGGGTCAACCCGGTCGTAGATCGCCGACGAGACCATGACCGAACTCGCACCGGCATCGATGGCAGCCTGGAAGGGCGCCAACTCGGCTTCGGTGAGCAAGCTGACGTTGTCGTGGCCGACGGCGAGGTCGGTGTTCTGTGGCACTTGGCCCAGCCCGGGGAAGTGCTTGACGCTGCTCGCGACACCCGCCGAGGCCAGTCCTTGGACCACCTGAGTCACCCGATCGGAGACCACTGCGGCGTCCGCGCCGAAGCCACGACGCAACTGCCCGATGGCCTCATTGGTGGCGGCCTGGTCGGCCGGCACCACGTCGGCGACCGGGGCGAGGTCGAACAACACCCCGGCCTGCGCCAGCTGGCCGCCCCAGCGCTGCCAGTCGGCACGCAACTGGTCGGCGGGCACCTGCGCCTGCTCGATCGCCGCCGGAATGGTCTCGAAACCCGGACCCTGCAGCCGCTGCACGAGCCCACCCTCTTGGTCGACCGCCACCAGAACCGGGAACTGCGCCGGGGAGGCGGCCTGCAACCGCCGTGTGTAGGTGGCAACCTGGGTGAGCGGCTCCGTGCGGTTGCCCAGCAGAATGACCGCGCCCGCGCCGGACGCCTGCATCTGGGCGACCGCGGTGTCGATCGGGGTGTCGGGGTTGATCGCCATCATGTAGAGCTGGCCGACCTGCTCCGACAGGTTCAGCTGCCGCGCAATGTCGAGGCAGCCGGCAGCCGGCAAGGCTGCCTCGGTGGCCTCGCCCACCGTGGACGACGCCGCCGCCGAGGCGTCGATCGTGGATCTGCGGGGCACGGACTGTGCCGAGGTGCTTGTCGCGTCCGACGGGGGCTGCGTGCAACTCAACAGCCCGAAAGCGATCAGCGGGAACAGGGCCCAGCGCAGCGCCTTCATGGGCGTTCCGTCGGCTTCTCGGCGGCCAACCGCAGCAGCCCGAGCAGCGCGTTCTCGACCACCTCGGTGAGGGCAGGATGGATCCAGTACGGCGCACGTGCGATTTCCTCGATTCGCTGGCCGAAGGTCATGGCCTGCACCAGCGGCTGGATCAGGGTGGTCGCCTGGGGCCCGATGAGGTGCGCGCCGAGCAATCGTTCAGCCGCCGGGTCGCTGATCAACTTCACACAGTGACCCTTGTCGTTCAGCGCCCAACCGTAGGCCACCCACGCGTATTCATGCACGTAGCTGATGTGGTCAATGCCGGCAGCGTCCAGCTCGGCCTCGGTGAGCCCAACCGTGGCGACTTCCGGCTCGCCGAAGATGCCCTGCGGCACGAACCGTTCGTCCTTGGCCTGCAGCTGGCGCCCGTCGCGTTCGGCCAGCAGGTTCTGTTTGACCAGCCGGGCCTGCCGGTTCGCCAGGTGCTTGAGCATGACCGGTGAGCAGACGTCTCCGAGTGCCCAGATGTGTGGCACGGCGGTGCGCTGGTACTCGTCGGTCGGCACGAAACCCAGCGGGTCGATGTCGATACCGGCCCGTTCCAAGCGCAGTTGGTCACCATTCGGGATGCGGCCCAGGCAGACCAGCACCGCGTCCGCCTCATAGCTGTACTCGATGCCGGTGGCGTCTTGGGTGCTGAGCACCACCCCGCCGGAATCGCCCGGTTCCATGCCGGTCACCTGCTGGTTGAGCCTCAAGACCATCCGGGCGGCCATCGCATCGGTGACGCGGACGGCGATCTCTTGATCGTGATGGCGCAATAGTGGTTCACTACGTGTGATGATCGAAACGTGGCAGCCCATGCCGGCGTAGATGTGACCGAATTCGACGGCCTCGACGCCACCTCCCAAGATCACCAGCCGCTTCGGCAACTCCTCGATCCGCATGATCGTGTCGGACGTGTACACGAAGGCCTGCAAGTAGGGGTCGTCGAAGCCAGGGACCTCGGGCATCCGGGGACGTGAGCCGGCCGCGATGACGATCCGATCGGCGGTGAGCTGGCGCCCTCCGACCGAGATGGTGTGCTGGTCGACGAAGGTCGCCCGGCCGATCAGCACCTGCACGTTCTCGCGGCTCGCCAAACCCGCCAGCCCCGCCTCGGCGACTTCGTCGGTGCGTCCGAAGACCCGTGCTTGGGCCGCCTTGTGGTCGACGCCGAGGAACTTGACGTCTGCGTTGATCAGGCGTGCCTGTTCGGGTGCCAGCGAGAACCCGGCCGGCTTGGCCAACATCTTGGATGGGATGCAGCCGGCGTTCAGGCAGGTGCCGCCGAAGATCTGGGTCGGCCCGACTCCGTTGTCCAGCAGCGCGATCTGCCAGTCGTCGATGTCGTCGTCGATCAGGCTGAGGCCCGATCCCGAACCGATGATGCACAGGTCGACATGGTCAGGACGCGGCCGGGCGTGGGACTCCATGACTGCCATCATGTCAGACTCATTCGGGTGCTGACCGACCCGGTCATTTGCGGCGGCGGGTGCGCTGCGAGGGACGCCGGACCGGCTCCCCACTGGCGATCAGGTCTTGGCGCCGCGCATCTGCGAACTCCGCGAGGGCGTCCACCAGTTCGACGAGATTGGGGTGCTCCGGTACAACATCGACGCGCAGCCCGTGCTCTTCGCAGGACGCCACGGTTGCCGGCCCGACCGCGGCCACCACCGTGGCGGCGTGCGGCTTGCCGGCGATGCCCACCATGTTGCGCACTGTGGACGCCGAACTGAACACCACCGCGTCGAAGCGTCCCCCCTTGATGGCATCGCGGATCTCAGCGGGTGGCGGCGCCGCCCGCACTGTACGGTGGGCGATCACTTCCTCCACCTCCCAGCCGAGCTCGTTCACACTCGTCACCAGTGCGTCGACGGCGATCTCTGCGCGCGGGATGAGGATGCGGTTGATGGGATCGAGCAGGTCGTCGAAGGCCGGGAACTCGGCGGCCAGTGCCTCGCCGCGCTGCTCACCTTCAGGCACCAGGTCTGGGCTGATGCCCCAGTTGTTCAACGCCTCGACGGTGTCGGCACCCACGGCGGCGATCCGCAACCCGGAGAAGGCCCGCGAGTCGAGTCCGAGCAAAGCGAGCCGCTCGGTGACCGCACGCACCGAATTGGCGGAGTTGAAGATCACCCACTGGAAGCGGCCGTCGACCAGACCCTGGATGGCTCGTTCCATGGGCTGCGGATTGCGTGGTGGCTGCACCGAAATGGTCGCCATTTGCACCGGGATAGCGCCATGGTGCTCCAGGCGTCGCTCGATTGCGCCGGGCAGCCCCTTGGTGCGTGGCACGAGCACCTGCCAGCCGAACAACGGCTTGGACTCGTACCAGTTGAGCCTCGGGTCCCGGCGGGCAGCTTCTCCCACCACGACTGCAAGGGATCTGCCGTCACAATCTTCCGCAGCCTGCGCCAGCCCACCGAGGGTCGTCTCGATGGACCGCTGGGCGCTGGAGGCGTAGTTCACCGTCACCAGCGCGGGCATGTCGGTCGGCAGTCCGCGGTCGCGGGCCTGTCTGGCGAGTTCGGCGACCTGGTCGGCCTGCAGCAGCGCCATGATGTTGGGCGGCACCTCCGCCAACTCCGGATCGCGGGTCATCCACCACAGTCGGTTACCGTCACTGATCCCCGAAGCAGTCAGCGCCAAGGTGGCCTTCGGCAGACCGGGCACCACATCGAGACGGCTGACCCGAGCGACCAACCCAACAGCCAGCGGCGCGGCCTCGCCGTCGATCATCGGGGCACCGGCCACCAGCCAGGCGACCGAGAATCCGGCCATCGCCAACTGCGCGACCTTGTCAAGGTCCGGATCGACTGCGGCGAGCAGGACCGGTGCATCCGGGTCACAGCTGACCTCTGGTTCACCCAGCAGGTCTGGACTCAGTTCCGGGCTCAGCACCAGGACGTCGGCGTCCGCGATCGTCTGCAATCCGGCCAAGGTCAACCGCAGCGGGCCACCCAACCCCGTTCCGACGAAGACGACATGCCCGGGCGCGCCACGCGACGGCCGAATCCGGGACGTCACCTCGGCAGGATCACACTCATCCAGCGGGATCGCGGCCCGGTGCTCACTCATGACGTCTCCTTACGGCACGCAACGCCTTAACTCACGACGCCACACCAAGATCCCCCAGTCTGCGGCTACGCACGACCGGGGCCGTTGCACTAGGGGATCGTACTCGGCGGCTGGTCAGCGGCCCGCGCGGCGCCGCTGAATTCGCGTCTTCTTGAGCAGCTTGCGATGCTTCTTCTTCGCCATGCGCTTGCGACGCTTCTTGATGACCGATCCCACTGTGAACCTTTCGGAGACTTATGCTCAATCCCGCATTCAACGCGGGAACAGTACCATGCCGCGGCACCACATCGGCTCAGTCTACCGCCGCGCCACTCCCAGGGAAAACCAGCGACCACCAGACGACGGATCAGCCGCGACTGCGGTCGTGTGCCGCCCAGATCGCGTCGCTGACGGCAGCCTTCACAGCATGCGCATCGAACTGCCGGATCGCGGCAGCGGTGGTGCCGCCCGGCGAGGTGACTCGCTCACGCAGGACTGCCGGGTGTTCGCCCATCGCCAGCAACTGCGCCGAGCCCAACAGGGTCTGCCTGACCAGGATGCCGGACTGTTCACGGGTGAGGCCGAGCTGCACCCCGGCTTCGATCATCGCCTCGGCGAGGTAGAACAAATACGCAGGGCCGGAGCCGCTGACCGCGGTGACCGCGTCCTGCCGCGACTCGGGCAAGACCAGCACCTCACCGACCGCCCCCATGAGCCGGGCGGCAAGCTCCAACTGCTCGCCGGTGACGGACGAGTTGGGTGACAGGACGGCCATCCCGGCACCGATCTGGGCCGGCGTATTGGGCATCACACGCACGATCGGCGTCCCGGCGGGCAGATGGTCGGCAATGGTGGCGATCGCCACTCCAGCGCAGACCGACAGCACCAGGGCATCGGCCGGCAACAATCCGGCAGCTTGGTCCAAGACCTTGGTGGCGTCAGCGGGTTTTACCGCCAGCACCACGACCTGTGCACCGTCGACGACCTCATCCAGCACCGCGCCGACCCTCAGACCGGACTCGCCGGCGAGTTGCGCGCGGCGGGCCGGAGCTGCCTCGACCACGCTCACCCGCGTCCACCCGTCACGCACCAGACCGGACGCGATCGCGCCGCCCATCACCCCGCCGCCGATGACGACCACGGGCACCGCGCTGGCTCCGCCCACGTCTCAGGCCCTGGCCGCCAGAAGCTCGGCGATCTGCACCGCGTTCAACGCGGCACCCTTGCGCAGGTTGTCGCAGCTGACGAACATCGCCAAGCCGCGACCGCCAGGAACCGATTGGTCGACCCGGATGCGTCCCACCAGGCTCGGATCGGCACCGGCCGCCTGTCGTGGCGTGGGCACTTCCACCAACTGGACGCCGGGCGCCTCGGCGAGCAGCGCGGTAGCCTCCGTCGGGCTGATCGGCCGCTCGAACTCGGCGTTGATCACCAGGGAGTGGCCGGTGAATACCGGGATGCGCACGCAGGTTCCCGAGACGGCGAGTTCCGGCAGGTGCAGGATCTTGCGGGACTCGTTGCGAAGCTTCTGCTCCTCATCGGTCTCCAGCCAGCCGTCGTCCACCAGCGCGCCGGCATACGGCACGGCGTTGAACGCGATCGGGGCGACGTAGGGCGCGTTGTCGACAGGGGCCAGGGCGCCGCCGTCGAAGGCCAGTCGAGCGAAATCCTGCTCGACCGCCGCCGCGGTCTGGTCACGCAGCGCACGGACGCCAGCCAACCCCGACCCCGAGGTGGCCTGGTAGGTGGCCACTATCAAGCGCTGTAGCCCGGCTGCGTCGGCGAGCGGCTTCAACACCGGCATGGCGGCCATGGTGGTGCAGTTCGGGTTGGCAATGATGCCCTTCGGCGGGTTGATCGCGTCGGCTGGGTTCACTTCGGAGACCACCAGCGGCACGTCTGGGTCCATCCGCCAGCACGACGAGTTGTCGACCACGACGGCACCCGCGGCGGCCACCTTGGGGGCGAACTCGCTGGACGCGGTCTTGCCAGCGCTGAAGATGGCGATGTCGAGACCGGCGAAGTCGGCGGTCGCCATGTCTTCGACAGTGATCTCGGTACCGCGCCAATCCAGCTTCTTGCCCGCCGACCGGGACGACGCGAAGTATCGCATCTCGTCCACCGGATAGTTGCGCTCATCAAGCAGCGTCCGCATGACGTTGCCGACCTGACCGGTTGCCCCGAAGACTCCAACTCGCACCATGGGCCAAAGCCTAGCGCCCACGCCCAGCCGGGCTCGGTGCGCCCACGCTGGCCAAAGCGTGTCTCCAATTCTTGGTGGCTCGACTTGGGAAAAGGGCGAGAAACCACGCCCTGGCAAGCAGGACTTCAAACCCCTTCGCCAGATCATCGAGTCCGTCAACGACACTCTCAAGGGCCAACTCGACCTCGAACGCCACGGCGGCAGAACCATCGCCTGCGTCCGCCCCCGCATCGCCGCCCGCGTCCTCGCGCTCACCGCCGGCATCTGACACAACGCCAACATCGGCGCCGAGATCCGCCGATCACTGACCACCTACGACAACTGACCCCTTGGACTGACTCATCTAGAGTTGTGCCCGTTCGAGGGTCGGCAGTCACCGACCCCGCGCCTCGAGGAGCACCAAGATGACTGACACGGCCCAGGCCACAACGGGTCCGACGCCCGCGTGGTACGCGATGACCCCAGCCGACGCCGCGGCGGCGTGGGAGGTCGATCCCGACACAGGCCTCAGCGCGGCCGAGGTGGACCGCCGCCGCGCCACCCACGGCGAGAACAAGATCGACTCCGAGCCGCCGCCCACACGGTGGACCATCGCGCTCGGCGAGATCAAGGACCCGATGAACCTGATGCTCATCGCGGTCTCCATCGCCAGCTTCATCATCGGCGAGACCCCGGTCGCGATCATGGTGTCCGTCCTCGTCGTCATCAACGTCGTGATCGCCACGCAGCAGGAGCTGAAGGCCCGCAGCGCCGTCGACGCCCTCGCGAAGATGCAGACGCCGATGGTGAGGGTGGTGCGCGACGGATCGGTGCAGCAGATTCCCGCCCCCGAGGTCGTGCCCGGCGACATCGTCCAGCTGGAGGCCGGCGACCTGATCCCCGCCGACGGCCGCATCCTACGCTCGGCCAGCTGCGAGACCCAGGAGGCGGCCCTCACCGGCGAAAGCGCCCCGATCGCGAAGGGCACCGCCGCGCTCGAGTCCGACGACGTGGCGCTCGGCGACCGCACCCCCATGCTCTTCCAGAACACGTCGCTCACGCGCGGCACGGCCACCATGGTCGTCACCGGCACCGGGATGGACACCGAGATGGGCCGGATCGCGACCATGCTGTCCGAGATTGAGGTCAGCAAGTCGCCGCTGCAGACCGAGCTGGCCCAACTGACCAAGGTGCTGGGCATCATCACCTGGGCCGCGGTCGCGGTCGTCGTGATCCTCGGCATCGTCCGGCAGCAGCCGCTCGCCGCCGTGCTGCTGCTCGGCATCTCCATGGCTGTCTCGGCGATCCCGACCGGCCTGCCGACCTTCGTCCAGGCGATGCTCGCCTTCGGCGCGAATCGGCTGGCCGAAGCGAAGGCCGTCATGAAGAACCTCGGCGACGTCGAGACCCTCGGCGCCACCAGCGCGATCAACTCGGACAAGACCGGCACGCTCACACTCAACGAGATGATGGTCCGGAGGCTCTACTACCGGGGCGGCTGGTACAAGGTCTCGGGCGACGGGTACGAGAAGTCCGGGCAGATCACCTGTGCGGCGGGAGCGAAGGCGCCCGATTTCACCCACCTGGCCTACGGGCTCTGCCTCGACTCCGATGCGACGGTCTCCGACGCGGGCGCCGTCGTCGGCGACCCCACGGAGGCCGCGCTCGTCGTGCTCGCCGCCAAGCTCGGCGTCGACGCGGAGGAGACCCGCCGCGCCTACCCGCGGTTCGCGGAGGTCCCCTTCGACTCCGACTACAAGTTCATGGCCACCTACCACCACCTGCCGGTGGACGGGGTCGACCGGTTCGTCGGCCTCGTCAAGGGCGGCCCCGACGTCGTGCTCGACCGCTGCGGCTACGCGCTGACTGCCGACAGCACTGTCCCGATCGACGAGAAGGTCCGCGCCCGGTTGCTCGCCGCCAACCGCGAGATGAGCGAGCAGGGACTGCGCGTCCTCGCCTTCGCGATGCGCCCCCTCGACGGCCGGGAGGACGCCGTCGCCGCCGACCCGATGGGTCACGTCGAGGACCTGGTCTTCGTCGGCATGGCCGGCATCATCGACCCGCTGCGCCCCTCGTCGCTCGAGGCCGTGCGGGTCGCGCACGCCGCGGGCATCGAGGTTCGGATGATCACCGGCGACCACGCCATCACCGCGGGCGCCATCGGCGCAGAGCTCGGGCTCGGAGCGGGCGCGATCAGCGGCGCGGAGGTCCAGGCGATGACCGACGAGCAGATCCGCGAGGCGCTTCCCCGCCTGCACGTCTTCGGCCGCGTGACCCCGCAGGACAAGCTGCGGCTCGCACGGATCATGCAGGAGAGCGGCGAGGTCGTCGCGATGACCGGCGACGCCGTCAACGACGCCGCCGCGCTCAAGCAGGCCGACGTCGGCGTCGCGATGGGTTCGGGCAGCGAGGTCACCAAGCAGGCCGCGAACATGATCCTCACCGACGACAACTTCGGCACGCTGGTCAAGGCCATCCATCTGGGGCGCGGCATCTACGACAAGATCACGTCCTACGTGCGCTTCCAGATGACCCAGCTGCTCTCGCTGGTCTTCCTTTTCCTCAGCGCGAGCGTCTTCAACATCAACCAGGGCATGCCGATGACCCCGATGATGGTGCTCTACCTGAACTTCTTCATCTGCGCCGCGCCAGTCGTCATGATCATGGTTGACCCGACGCCCGAAGACCTGATGACGCGTCCCCCGCGGGACACCTCGCAGGGCATCGCCAACTCCCGCGCCGTCGCGCAGTGGGTCGTCTTCGGACTCACCCTCTTCGCCGTCGCGCTCGCCGCGCTGCTGCTCACCCCGGGCGAAATGAGCCCCACCGAGCCGAACGTCCCGATGACCATGTCGTTCGCCGTGATGGGCCTCGGCACCGTGTTCAGCGCGCTCGTGATGCGCCGCGACCCCGACTCGGGGTTGAACGCCCCCATCCTCGGCGCCATCAAGATTGTCCTCATCCCGACCGCCATGACGGTGCTCGGCGTCGAGTGGGGCTGGCTGCGCGGCATCCTCGGCACCGTCGACCTGACGAGCGGTCAGTGGATGTCGGTCATCGGCTACGCGGTCCTCGTCGCACTCGTCGTCGAGGTTTACAAGGTGTTCCGCCGGTCACGGCTCGCCAAGGAGCCCGCCCTCGCCCGCGGCGTCGAGGCGGTCGTCCCCGAGCGCGTCCGGGGCGCCTGACCGGCACACGCGAAAGAAGGTCGAGAAACGAAGAAGAAGCGCACCTGAAGCATCTGAAGGAACTGCACGGCGACGTCGTGGCGATGCAGGAATGGGTCAAGGAGACGGGCGCGTAAGTGTGCATCGTCTTCAAGGGGCGCGACACCGCGGGCAAGGGCGGCGTGATCAAGGGGATGAGCCCCCGCGACGCCAAGGTGGTGGCGCTGCCCACGCCCTCCGAGCGCGAGAAGTCCCAGATGTACAGCTGGCGCCACGTCCCCCACCTGCCCGCGGCTGGGAGATCGTGATCTTCGACCGCAGCCGGTACATAACCGAAGAACTCCAACCGCAAACCGATCAGCCCGACCGGTGCGCGGCGGATTGTTCAGCAGTCTCCTAGAGCCAGTCGACGACACCCGCGAGCAACGAATAGCCGACGAAGGCGGCCACGTCGATCAGGGCATGCGCGATCACCAGTGGCCACAGACGTTTCGTCCGGGTGTACAGCCAGCCGAGCAGCAGCCCGAAGACGAGGTTCGACAAGAAGCCCCCGAAGCCCTGGTAGAGGTGGTAGGTGCCCCGGATCAAGGCGCTGACCACGACGATCGGCACTGGACGCCAGCCTGCCTGACGCCACCTGGTGAACAGGTAGCCGATCATGACGACCTCTTCGAGGCAGCCATTCATGAACGCGGCCAGCACGTACATCGGAACCGTCCACCAGGCCTGCGTCAGATCGGCCATCACGATCGTGGTGTTGATCCCGATCTGGCGGGCCAGCAGGTAGCCGCCCAACGCCGGGCCGAGGATGACCGCGGCGATGCCGACCCCCCACGCGACGTCACGTCCGACGCGCCGGCCGTCCAGACCGATGGCGCGCCACGGCGCGTCGGGGGGCGGCCAGATCCGCCACAGCAGATACAGCGCCAGCATGGGATGGAAGAAGGGGAAGAGGTTGTTGGCCAACTGGTAGGCAAGGTCGAGCCAAGGACGATCCGGGGTGACCGACGAGTTCATCGTCGAGGTCTGCTCGGCCAGCGGCAGGCCGGGCAAGGTGAGTCGGTTGATGATGTTCAGGATCGAGTAGGCCGCGGAACGTCCGAGCGACAAGCCGAGGACGATCACCGTCTCGGCGACCAGGTGCGGGCGGCCCCGGACCGCCGTCGCCGGCACCTATCGTTTCCCCAGCAGCGAGCGCATGAACAACGCCAGGTTGTCGGGACGCTCCACGAACCCACGCAGGTAGTACTCGTACCATCCCGGGCCGTACGGCACATAGGAGCGCGCGACATGGCCGATATCGACCAGTCGACGCAGTTCCAGTGGACGAACCCCGTACAGCATCTGGAACTCGTAGCTGTCCGGCGCGCGTCCGCTCCGCCGGACCAACTCCTCGGCGATGGCGATCAGTCGCGGGTCATGGGTGGCCACCAACGGGACCGCCTGGCTCTTCATCAAGATTCGCAGGCCCCGCACGAAGGCCAGATCGACCTCGTGCCGGTTGCGGAACGCCACGGTGCGCGGCTCGCGGAAGGCCCCTTTGCACAACCTGATCCGCCCACCCGGCATCGCCAGATTCGCCAGATCACGCTCGGTTCGGTGCAGCGCAGCCTGCACGGTGGCACCGATGCTCGGCAGGTCTTGGTTGAGCTGCACCCAGGTGTCCAGCGTCAAGTCCACGGACTCCGACCCGGACATGTCAAGGGTCACCAACGCGCCGGCGTTGTTGGCCATCCGGGTGATGCGGCGCGCCGCCTGCAGCGCGAACTCCTCGCCGTGCATCCCCAACTCCTGGCCCAGCAAGCCGAGACGAACCGAGATCTCGGCACCCTTGGCGAGCCCTTCAGCGGTCAGCCTCACGACCAGTTCCAGATACCCGGTCTGATTGGCCTCGGCGTCGCCGAGCGTTGTCACCGGTCTACCCAGATACTCGACGCTGACCAGTAGCCCCTTGTCGACCAAGGAGTGCAGGACCGGCACCAGATCGTCCAGGTGCTCCCCCGCCACATACCGGGCCACCAACTCACGGGCGGCCGGGGACGACACGGCGGCCCGGCGCACCTGGTCGCGTCCCGCCCAACGCATCAATAACTCACTCACGGCAGTGCCTCCCGATGGGCCTGCGTCCTGCCTTGTTGCAGGTGCTGTCTGGTCTGGGTCAAAGCTTCGGCGAGTTGTTGTTCGCGGTCCT
>ERZ1645192.3838-NODE-3838-length-12089-cov-12.846020_pt1 | contig 12089 bp, 11 predicted proteins | sample MGYA00575354_ERZ1645192 | MGnify/ENA primary metagenome ERZ1645192 (study PRJEB40844, sample SAMN11349763) | freshwater sediment metagenome | isolation source: river sediment | host: Sediment | place: India: Faizupur Khadar , New Delhi | collected 2017-02-21 ... | reverse complement strand
CCTTGTTGATCTGAGGTCTATCATATACCCCCAAGCTTACAGCGTGGTCGCCTGGCGGGCGACATTTTACAGCCCGAGCAAACTCTGATCAAAATCGTATAATGCAGCATTGACCTTCACGATATCGTGATCGCCTCTCTCCAGGAAATAACGCACGATCAGGTCGCGTGTGTCGCAGGGGCTGAAGGCGAAGCCAGCACGTGCCAGCAGGTCTTGCGCGTCCTGAACCGTAAGCCGCAGCCCAATGGAGAGCGCCAGTACGGTGGATTTGCTGGGGGCATATGCAGGGTTAGTGCGAATCTTGCTGAAAAGCCTTCGGTCAATATTGGAGCGTTTGTAGGTTTCGGCATCTGTCATACCTTTGGCGTCAATGAGGCTGAGCAGTGCTTCTGAGAAGGTCTTCTCCTTTGGAAAACCCAGCTTGCCTTGCGAACCAGGTTCATATAAGCTTTGTAAAGTATTGATGGTTTCTTGTTCTTTACAAGACATTTTGGGTGAAGGTGCCCAGGGTTGGTTGTAATCCGGGCGGCGGCGACGGTCGAGATGCCTTGCTACATAATGATCATCAATGTAACTTTTGATGTCACTGCGCAGCTTGAAGCCAAGTGAGTAGGCAGTGGTGTTAAACATCACCAGAGTCACGTCCATGTCGTGCTGAAAAAGATAGCGGTTTATCTCATCCAAAGCAACAGCGAAGGCTTCTTCGTAGGGGTATCCGTAAACCCCCGAGGAGATCAACGGGAAGGCGATGCTCTCGAGATCATACTGCCTGGCAAGCTCCAGGCTGGAGCGGTAAGCACCGCGCAGAATTTGCTCCTCGCCCTGAGTGCCGCCCTGCCAGACCGGACCAACGGTGTGGATCACATATTTCGCGGGCAGGTTGAAGCCCGGGGTGATCACCGCGGTTCCAGGCTCGCACCTGCCGATTGCGTTACAAGCCTGGGTTAGTTCCTGCTCGCCAGCAACAGCGAAAATCCTGCCGCAAACCCCGCCACCCATTTTTAGTTCAGGGTTAGCTGCGTTGACAATGGCGTCAGTCTGCATACATACGATGTCGTTGCGAATGATGTTGAAGGGCATATCTCCTCCTTGCTTGGCGTGATTACCGGGTCAATTCAGCAATCAGGATCTCATAGGCGACATCGCCCGGAGTGCCACCGGATTTCATATCGAGGTCAATTTTCAACAGGCGGTCGTAGATATCCAAAAGCTGGCGCAAGCTGAAGCGGCGGGCTTGATCGGAAAGCTTCCGCGCCACAAAATTCAACACGCCCAACTCCTGCTCGATATCCTGGGCTTTGCCTCCCGAGTCGAGGATCTCGCGTGCCTGGATCAGCAGACGAAACTGGCGGTGGATCATGCCTGTCAGTTCGAGTAGGTCGTTATCTTCCATCAGAAGCATAAACTGCCGCATGGCGGCTTTGCTGTTGCGCTCGCCAAGGGCATCAGTGAGCGCGAAAATATCGCCTTCCTGATCCTGAGCGGTCAACAGGCTAACATCAGCTTCTTCCACGACCTGCCGCTCACCAACATAAGTTATGAGCTTCGCGATCTCGTTTTGTGCACGCAGGGTGTTATTGCCGACATAATTAGCCAGAAGCCGCGCGGCGCCTGGCTTAAAACCACCACCGAGCTCCTTGGCTTTGCGCAGGATCCACGAGGGCATGTCTTCATCATCCGGCAAAGCGCAATCAATCAACAGCGCGAGGTCGTTATGCTTACGCATCCACTCCGTCAGCCAGGCATAGGTTTTACCGTTTTCCCAAAAGCGTTCGCCGCGTTTTTTTGCCTGATGATCTTCCACCACCAAGACAAGCGCGGTTGTTTCGGGCAGGTTTCCAAATAACCCCAGGCATGTTTCGGAGCGTTCCTTTGCCATTTTGGAAAGGAACGCGCGCGCGTTTTCCACAATAATCAGGCGCCGGTCAGCCAGAAAAGGCATGGTCAGAGCGTCCGACTGGAGCGTTTCGAAGTTGAGCGAGTCGCCGTCATGGAGGGTGGTGTTGAGGTCAGCCATGGAAGGGTCGCCAAGCCCCGCCTGAAATTCGGCAATGACTTCCCTGATACGGGTGTTGTCATCCCCCCGCAGCAGGTATAAAGTGGGTTTCGCCTGGCTGTTCACACGAACCCTAAACGGAGGTGGTACGGATGGAGTGAATGAAGCTGTTGGCAGTCTTTTGGCTGGTGACCATCCGCACAGCAATGTTCTGAGTTTTTGGGTTGGTTGTGAGGTTTTTTTGGACCATTGGACCAAGCGGTTTTGAGAGGAGAAAGGCTGGTACCGCGGCAACCAGAGCAAGCAGATAGTGCCACCAGGCGTTTTTGCCCTTGCCTCCCAGGATTCCGAGCACACTGAACGCCACGGCAGAGCCCGCCAGGCTGGAAACAGCCAGGTTGGTGCCGCAGTTTGGGTGCACCGCCAGGTTTGGCTCGCCACTTTCGAGGCGGCGTTTGGCTTCGAGGACTGCTTCGGTGACAATTTCGGTTGGCAGATCCGCCAGCAATACAAAGCCGACAGGATTGGAATGCCCAACCATGCGCACTCCTTTGTAGCGTTCCGCCAGAACGGTCATGGTTGCATGCTCAAGAGCATGGTTTTTACGTGTGGAGCCAATTATCGGTATCATAAAGGTTTCTTTCTGTTTGGTGTTTAAATCCTACCACGTCCATGCCAGCGATGGCGTCTTAATCCTCCGGCTGATTGGATGTTTTGCGCCTGGTGGATTTTTCTTCTTCAATCAAAGCCGCCATAAGCGCCTCACGCAGGGAGCGGGCTTCGACCACCTCGATCCCTTCGGGCCAGGGTTCGCTTTTACGCAGGCGTTTAGGTACAACCGCACGTTTAAAGCCCAGCTTGGCGGCTTCGCGAAGGCGGATTTGCATCTGCCCAACCATGCGCAGCTCGCCCGAAAGACCAACCTCGCCAATCAGCACGGTATCCGCCCTGACGGGGATATCCCGATAGGAAGAGGAAATCGCAGCCGCCACTGCCAGGTCGGCAGCCGGCTCCTCAATTCGCAAGCCGCTGACCACGTTTGTGATCACATCCTGGCTGCTGAGGTTGACCCCCAATCTGCGGGTCAGGACCGCCGCAAGGATGAGCAGACGGTTGAAGTCTATGCCGTTGGCAGTACGGCGCGGGTTGCCAAAGTTGGTGGGGGTTGTGAGCCCCTGAATTTCCACCAGCAGCGGACGGGTGCCTTCCATGGTTACGGCTATTGCGGAACCCGGGGCGTTGATCATCCGCTCAGAGAGGAAAACCTCGCTGGGGTTGCGAACCTCAACCATGCCTTTTTCCTGCATTTCAAAAACACCGACTTCGCTTGTGGCACCAAACCGATTTTTTACCGACCGCAAGAGGCGATAGGATTGGAAGTGCTCCCCTTCAAGGTAGAGAACTGTATCCACGATATGTTCCAACACGCGCGGACCGGCGATTGTGCCTTCTTTGGTGACATGCCCGATCAGGAACACGGTCACTCCACTGCTTTTCGCCAGCTCGCGCAGGCGTGCCGCACATTCGCGCACCTGCGAGATCGAACCCGCGGCTGATTCCATGTCTGGCAGGGTCATGGTCTGGATTGAGTCGACGATCACAAGGGTTGGCTTGGTGTCCTCAATGTGCTTGAAAACCTGGGCAAGATTGGTTTCGGTGACCAAAAGCAGGCGGTTTGGCAGCTTTGGCTTGCCTTCTTTATCTTTTTCCGCCAGGCGGTCGGCACGCATTTTAATCTGACGTTCTGATTCTTCACCGGAAACATACAGAACGGTATGCTTGCCCGCCAACTGCATTGCCATTTGCAGCGTTAGCGTACTTTTGCCGATACCTGGATCTCCGCCAATCAGAACGACCGAGCCAGGCACGATCCCCCCGCCCAAAACGCGCGCGAATTCTTCAATCGGCAGCGCCAGGCGGTCTTCGGGACGCCCTTCAATCTCCGAAAGCGTATGTACCCTTGAGGTACCAATCAGCCCGCGAACCGCGCGGGCTGATTTTTCACTTTCGGCTTCAACAATTTCTTCGACCATTGAATCCCAGCTATCACAGCCCGGGCAGCGACCGAAGGAGCGGGAGCTGACCTTCCCGCAGACCTGACACACAAAACGTGAGTAGGTTTTAGCCATTTTTCTGTTTTACGCTCCCATAATCTCAGGGGTTTCTTCTTTCTCTTCCTTGCGGCTTTCCCGTTTGAGCACAACGCGTTTTTCGGGCTCGCCTTCTTCGCTGATGAACTCTTCGAGGTCGATCAGAACCCGGTCGCCAGCGTCAAAGTCCCCAGCCAGCAAGCCGTCCGAGAATCGCTCTTCAACCTGCTGCTGGATCACCCGTCTAACAGGGCGGGCGCCCATCTCGGGGTCGTAGCCAAGTTGCGCCAGATAATCCAAGGCGGCATTGGACGGAACCAGAGTGATGTTTTGCTCAACCAAGCGGTCCTGGACCTTGTTAATCTCGAGTGAGACAATTTCGCGGATGTTCGCGCGGTTTAGCGCACGGAACACGATCACGGAGTCGAGCCGGTTCACAAATTCAGGCCTGAAGCTGCGTTTGAGTGCTTCCATCAACTTCTTGTGCATCTCATCGTATGCCATTTGTTCCTCGCGGACTTCATCCAGCTCGAGGGCAAAGCCAAGGGCGGACTGGCGGCGGATCATTTCGGCACCTACGTTGGTGGTCATGATGATGATAGCGTTGCGGAAGTCCACCTTGCGACCCTTGCCATCTGTTAGATGACCTTCTTCCATGATTTGGAGGAGCATGTTGAGGGCTTCTGGATGAGCCTTCTCGATTTCGTCGAAGACGACGATCGAATACGGCTTGCGGCGGATGGCTTCGGTCAATTGACCGGCTTCATCATAGCCGATATAACCAGGAGGCGCACCAACCAGACGGCTGACGCTGTGGCGCTCCATGAATTCGGACATGTCAATTTGAATCAGGGCGTCTTCGGAACCAAACATCTGGTTAGCCAGGGCTTTCGTAAGCTCAGTTTTACCGACACCGGTAGGTCCAAGGAACATGAACGACCCGATTGGGCGATGTTCACTCTTGAGTCCTGCCCGGGCACGGCGGATAGCCTTTGAGACAGCCTGGATGGCTTCGGTTTGCCCGATAATCACCTTGCCAAGTTCTTCTTCGAGGTGAAGCAGCTTGGTTGATTCTTCCGTGGCGATCTGCATCAGGGGAATGCCAGTCCACATGGATATAACCTCGGCGATGTCTTCTTCCGAGACGGTCGGCGCGTTGGCGCGATCCCAGCCGGTCTGAAGCGCCTGGAGTTCTTCTTCCAGTTTTTGCTGTTTCTGAGTCAGAGCCTCAATGGTGTCGTTATCCAGGTTGGAATCCGGGTTGTTCAGCTGGAGGTTGACTTCGCGCAGATCCTTAACCAGATCTTTGCTGGTAATGGCAGCTTCGCTTTTGTACATGCGCACGCGGGACGAGGCTTCATCGACCAGGTCGATAGCCTTGTCGGGCAGGAAACGGTCAGTAACATAGCGCGCGCTGAGTTTTGCGGCTGATTCCAAGGCTTCATCGCTGATTTTCAGGCGGTGGTGTTCTTCATATTTATGACGAATACCGCGCAGGATTGCGATGGTTTCCTGGATAGTGGGTTGTTCCACCATGATAGGCTGGAAGCGGCGTTCGAGGGCTGCATCGCTCTCGATGTTTTTGCGGTATTCGTTAATGGTGGTGGCGCCGATTACCTGGAGCTCACCGCGCGATAACGCCGGCTTAAGGATGTTGGCTGCGTCCACCGAGGAACCCGCCGAACCCGCGCCGACCAGCATGTGAAACTCGTCTATGAAGACGATCGCGCCGCTGGCTTTTAGCTCGTCAATCACGCGCTTCAGGCGTTCCTCAAACTGGCCCCGATACATCGTGCCAGCTACGAGAGAACCCACATCCAGTTGGAGCACGCGCTTTTTGAGCAGAAGCGCCGGCACATCGCCTTCGATGATCCGCTGCGCCAGACCTTCCACGATGGCGGTCTTGCCCACACCGGGTTCGCCGATCAGAGCAGGGTTGTTTTTGGTGCGTCGCGCCAAAATCTGGATGACGCGTTCAATCTCTTTCTGCCGACCAATGACAGGGTCGAGTTTTCCGGCTTCCGCAAGGGAAGTCAGGTCTGTGGCGAGCTGGTCCACGAGGGGCGAGTTGCTGTCGGAGTCTTTATCTTTGTTACGTAAGCGCCTCGTGTTGCCGATGCCTTCAGTCTCAGCTTTGCTGCGCCGTTCTTCACGTTTGTCAGAAATTTCCTTGCGCCGTTCCTCGGCATCTTTTTCATCGCGCAAAACGCGGTTGATATGGCGCCGCAGTTGTTCCGGGGTAATGCCAAACTGGACCAGGATATCCATACCCTTGAATTCGGCATCCCTGCTCAAGCCGAGCAGGATATGTTCAGTTCCAACCATGGGAGACTGATTCTTTTCAGCCTCTTCGATGGCGTATTCGAGTGTTTTTTTAATGTCTTCGCCAAGCCGCAATTCGCGATCAGCCGGCGTCTCATCCGCTTCTGAATGGATGGCGCCAAAGACCACGCTTTCTTCAATTCCGAGATCACGCAGCACGCGATTCGCCACGCAGCTTTCCTCGCTGATAATGCCAGCAAGCAGGTGGTCTGTGCCAATTGTCTCCGCGTTGGAGTTCATGGCAATCCTGCGGGCGTTGCTCAGAATCTTTTTGGCTTTTTGAGTTAATTGATACATGCTAGCCAAAGTAAACCTCTAAATCTTTCATTGCCTTGTCAGGCAAATCCTGCCTTGGTGGTCCCGATGTTCGATTTTGGCAGGGGAAATCAGACGGGGGAACCCTCATGATGAAGGCTCGCAACATACCGGAGATACAACTTCCGGTAACTGGAGTATACCAAAATATCCAGCCTGTTTGCTGGATATGGAAGACTTAACCTAAAACATTAACAATCTTCTAATTCAGCAGTGGCGCCTGGCTTACGAGTTCGTTGAAGCTGCCCGAGTCGATTTGCTGCGCGTCGCTGGCTCCCGCGGCAAGAAACATCAGCCTGGCGTTTGGGTCCCATTCGAGGGTGGGGTCTTTGAGAACAAACAGCTTGCCGCCGTCCGCGCCAAAGATGTATTGTTCACCGCCGAAGTCCGAAATCTGCCCGCCAAGGTCGCCAAAACTGGCAGGCCAGGTGGGTGGGTCAATCACATAATCGCCAGTGGCTGTGGTTAGGAGGAAGCGGCTGCCAAGCCCAACAGAGCAGGCAGCATTCCAGCCGATCACGTGTTCCGCTTCGGGGTCCATGGTGATGCCGATACTGTAGGCATGGGGGGCGTCATTGACCTTTGGTAAGTCAAATTCGTAGCGTGTGCCGCCTGCTGCTGGGTCGTAAGAGTAGACTTCAATCCGATCGGGACCCTTAAGCTCGGGATCAAAGCTGCAACCGCCGACCATCCGTGTGAAGTACAACCTTCCGTTTTCAGCCCATGCAAGGAGAGTGTCCCCGAGGATTTGAGGGTCGGAAACTTTATCGATTTCCGCGATTTTTGCGTTCTCGATCAGGTCGTAAACAATAAACGAGTTCGAACAGTGTGCCTCAAAAGCCAGGTAGTGCCCATCCATAGAAAGGCGGGGTTGGTAGAGTAAACAGTCGGAACCATAACCAAACGGATGGTTGGAGTCTCCCATTCTCACCACAGACATATCCTCAGGGGTAAACACGAAAACCTCGCCTTCCTTGGAGTAAGCATAGAGGTTGGAAACTGTCGTTGTTACCTCAGGAGTTGGCTCAAGAGTCGGCTCTGGTGTGGGCTGGGGTTCCTCGGTTGGGGACTCAGCCGTTGGGGGAAGGGTTGGCTCAGAGGTGGCTTCGGCTGTGGGGGCTGTTGTTGGTGTGGTTTGGTTGATGGGAAAACAAGCACTGACGCCTAGGGCGAATATGACCGTTAATAGAAAGAGTTTCGTTTTCATTGTCATCTCCTTGACGATTTCTTCTCACATCAAAAAATCAATCTTTCTTATGCTCGGGTTTGCCTTCCAACTGTTCCTTGTACTTTTCCTCACCCCATCTGCCGGCAAACTCGCTCCAATACGTTAGGCTGATGAGGATTCCCAAAAATGGCAGTCCGACGGCACAGGCAATTAATGCCAGATTAAACCCGTTCATAAGCCCAGGTATGCCGCCAGTAAAATAGCCAAACCCGGAGAACAGAATGAGAATCGCTAAGGCGATAATCCCGTAAATCTTCAACATTTTCAGGTAATTGCGGGACTTGTTTTCCGTCGGGTTGGGTGGTTTTGTCTGCATGCTGAGCCTTTCCACGCCGCGTTAGCCCAGGAAACTCGGAATGGGGCGAACAAAATGGCAGGTGTAGCCCTGTGGGAGTTTCTGCAGGTAGTCCTGATGGTAATCTTCGGCAGCCCAAAAGGTTCCGAGCGGTTCAAGCGTGGTTACAACCGGGCGTTTCCAGGCGCCTTTTTGGTTCACCCTGTCGATCATTTGTCTCGCGGCTTGTTTTTGGGTCTCATCAGCGTAAAAGATGGCGGAGCGGTAGGAAGTTCCGATGTCATTGCCCTGCCGGTTGATGGTTGTGGGATCGTGCATGCGGAAGAAAAAATCCAACAAGTGGGGGATGTCGGTCAGCTTTGGGTCGAAAGCGATCCTGAGAGCTTCCGCGTGCCCGGGATGATGCTGGTAGGTTGGGTGGTCGTTCTCCCCGCCGGTGTAGCCGCATTCGGTATCCACCACCCCCGGCTGGCGGCGAAACAGTTCTTCCATACCCCAGAAGCAACCGCCCGCAAGGACTATTTGATTGGTTGGGTTTTCAGGTGTCATTTTTCTATTCCTGTTTTTCTTCTGATTATAGGACGCAGATTTTCACTTAGCGCGGCAACTATTGACAAGGCTTCTACCAGCACAAGCATTGTTGCGCGGTGGTTCCACAAATTGGCATCTTCTCGCGCGAACATGCTGAGCAAAAGGAGCTTTAAGGCTTATTCCTCGCTGGCTTTTTCTTCGAGGTAATCCCGAAGGACAACCGCGTGATTGATTTGCGGGTCCTTCGCGCCGTAGAGCAAGGTCACAGTCTGGCTCTGGCTTTGTTGGATGATCCGGCGGGCGTCAGCCTGCGCCTCCGGGTTGGCATCCAGCTCATCGCGGTAGAGCGTTTTGAAGGCTGGAAAATTTTTAGCCATATGCCCAAACTGTTTACGCAGTGGTGTGCTGGGAGCCAGGGTTTTGAGCCACCCGGTTAGGTGAGCTTTTTCTTTGGTGATGCCCCTGGGCCAAAGCCGGTCCACGAGGAACCTCGCGCCGTCGGATTCCTGGTAAGGTTCGTAGATTCGTTTAATTTGGAGAGTCATGGTCACCTGTAACCTCAGTGCGATCGACAGTGAGCGTTACAAGTTGATTGTAACAAAACCACAACTGAAAAGATGCGATTCGGGAAATAGCCTCTACAATAACGAACCCTTCCTTTTCAGAGAAAAACGTGTATAATTGGCATAAGCCAATAACGAGATGAGCTATGCCGCGAAACCCCAGCCATAAAATTATCCGATCAGACCCTCCAGCGAGAAGATTCGAACCTTCAGAGCGGAAATCTGCCAGCAGGCAGAGCGTTGTCAATTTGCTTTTGGAAGAGTGGGAGGCGATGCGGTTGGTGGACTATGCCGGAATGGAACAAAGCCAAGCCGCGCTCTCCATGGGGGTCTCGCGGCAAAGCGTGCAGATGCTGGTTTCGTCCGCCCGCACAAAGCTGGCAAGGGCAGTTGTGGAGGGGCTACCACTGCAAATTATTGGCGAGCAGCAAAAGAATTTAAACACAGACCTTCGAAACGAAGAAAGGGAAAGAAAGATGAAAATTGCAGTCACTGCACAGCACACAGAGGTTTTTCCTCATTTTGGACGCACGCCGGAGTTTTACATTGTAACCACCGAAGACGGCAATATCACTGACGAAAAAATTATTCAAGCTCCCGCTGAAGGACACGGCGCGTTGGTTGGTTTTTTGGTCAGCCAGGGTATTGACACCCTTATTTGTGGGGGTATCGGCGGCGGAGCGGTCAACAGCCTGCGAGCGTCCGGGATTCAAATTTATGCCGGCGCGGCTGGTCCCGTTAGAGATCAGGTGCTATCGCTGCTGAGCGGTCAACTCGCGCAGCAGGGGGAAGCAAACTGCGACCACCACGACGGGCATGACCATCAACATGAACACGGTCATGGGCATGGGCATGGGCATGCTGACGGTGGCTGCGGGCATCACCACGAATAACGCGAATCGAGGTATTCCCCCGAAGTCAAATTGCAAATTAGGTTTTTCAACCGGTTTCAGCAGTAGAAACCGGTTTTTTGACTTTGTGTATAATCAATTAACCAGCGTTTACCTGTCTTCGCTTAGAAAGGAAAGAACCATGAAAACATGGAGCTTGAACTTTTGTGTTGTTCTATTAGCACTCTTGCTTTCCGCCTGTGTACCAAACCAGACTCCCACAACACAACCCGAACAAACCCTTCTCCTGACTGACGTCCCGGTCGCGACGCCGATTGACACCCCTCCCCCTGCAATTGCTCCTATTGCTCCAACTTCCTCTGAGCCATCCACCAGCGAAGAAGCTGGACCGGTTGTGGTCAAGCTTGGGGATCTGACCATGGAAATGTATGAACTTGTTTTGAAAGCTCCTAACGACAATGGCAGTTTCACCACCACCGCCGGGCTTTCCAGCAAAATTCTGGAAAACCGGCGACCATTACGGGACATACAAGTGCAAGCATTCTCGCCTGCCCCCCTTGACGGACGTCAACTGAAGTATACGCGCATCGAAAGTGACGGGCAGACTACCGTAACATTCATGCTTGATGATGAGGAAGTGCTTACAGTCGATTGCGGCTCGGTCAGCCCAATAAGCGATGTGCGCGGCATGTGGGTGGTCGGCGAGGACTGGTATGGTGAGGTGGCACATGTTGAAAATGAAGCTGAGGGCAACGTTGTTACCAGTAACGCTTTGGGAGAACTCTTTATGAATGGGGTTTCTCTTAATGATCAACTTGACTACGATGAAACATTTGGCTTCCAGCCCTTGGACGACAAGCCGTTTTACTTTTTCAGCAAAGATGGTGAAATCGGCATCAACTACGCCGGGAAAACTTACAAACTCGGCTTTGACAGTGTTAACCATTACGCTTGCTGCAGCGCGGGAGCTTATAACCCGAAAGCTTATCTGACCATGGTCACTTTCTTTGCCCAGAAAGATAATAGAGAATACTATGTCGAATTGGGACACTTTTCCACATCCGACACAACCGCTATAGATCTTTCTGGCGCGGGGCTGACAGTGGAAGCCTATTGGCTTGAGGATGACTCATGGCCCGATAACGACCACATTCAATCCAGACCCATCGGCTCGCTTCCCGGATGGGTTCAAAATCGCCATAAAGCCGAGCGCGTGGTTTCAGCCCAATCTCAACAAACAACGCTTTTCCAGGAGAAGGCGCTGACAGCCAGCACCAACATTGATACCATAACAGACGTGAGGGTGGAGGTCAGGCTTGATGACGAGGTTATCCTAAGCGTCCCTGCCGGAGATCTATCACATTCTGCCGGCATGGATGCGGTTATTGGAGTTTGGGTGCACGGGGAGAACTGGTATGTGGAGACGGTGCATGTTGTGTCTGCGACCGCGGAAAACACTATCCAAAACACCCCCTTTGGGGAAATTTTCAGGAACGGAGAATCGCTCAGCCAAATGTTCGGGTACGACGAAACCTTTGGTTTCCAGGTATTAGATGGTGAGCCCTTCTACTTCTTCAAAAAAGGTGGCGAGTTTGGATTGAACCATGCGGGGGAAGAAGTGATGCTCGGGTTCGATGAAATCGCCCACTACTATTGCTGTGGTTTTAGTGTCTATAACCCCATGCATTACGAGAATATGGTCACTTTCTTTGCCAGCCGTGAGGGAAAGCGCTATTACGTTGAAGCCGGAGTGTTTGAATAAAAAGGACCCAACCCCAAATGTGACGAATGAATTGCCCCAAACGCCTTGCATGAAACATCCCAAATGTCTTGCACGAAATACCCCAAATGTCTTGCACGAAATACCCCAAATGTCTTGCACGAAATACCCCAAATGT
>ERZ1645192.3835-NODE-3835-length-12101-cov-34.637224_pt1 | contig 12101 bp, 8 predicted proteins | sample MGYA00575354_ERZ1645192 | MGnify/ENA primary metagenome ERZ1645192 (study PRJEB40844, sample SAMN11349763) | freshwater sediment metagenome | isolation source: river sediment | host: Sediment | place: India: Faizupur Khadar , New Delhi | collected 2017-02-21 ... | reverse complement strand
GCCGCTGCAGGCCCTCGAGAAATGTGAAAAATCGCGACATGGGACAGAGCAGGCCGGACCGGAGGGCCTCGCAAGCATCTCCAGTCAGATGCCAGGCCCGGAATGTCTGCAGGCGCACGAAGCTGCCGCTCGTCTCGACCCGGTAACCTCGCACAAGCCCGCGCATCCCCGCGGAACACGGTTACGGCGCGCACCGCGACGTCAGGCTATTCTGTTCAGCGGAGCTCTGGCGACATCCCACGATCATCGAAGGTGCCAACCCATCGACCCATCGGCCACGAGAGTCTTCGACTCCCATGCCCCGAGCCCGGCAGGTGGACCTGCGGGGTTAGTCGAAGACGCCTTCGAGGATCTCGGCCACGATTGATCAAGCGGTGACACGTCGATCCGCCTCCACCGAGAGCCTGGGCCCGGCTGCCTTTGGCACCGCGAGAAGGGTAGCTTTTGAAGCTACGGCCGGGCAAGGAACGAGGGCCGACTGTTCGTCCGGCGAAACCCAGTGGCGCCTCAACCGGGGGATTCCATGCGGACCACGATAGCGCTCGTCATCGGGCTCTGGGCCTCCCTGGCCAGCGCCCAGGACTACGGCTCCTTCATCGGTACTGTCGTCGCGAGGTGGAACGACGACGGCAGAACCATGACGCTCGTCGAACCGTTTGCGTACGTCGACCCATCAGGGGTCCGCTGGGACGCGCCCAGTGGCGCCATCGTCGACGGTGCCTCCATCCCGCAATTCGCCTGGTCCATCATCGGGGGGCCGTTCGAGGGCAAGCACCGGGACTCCTCGGTGATCCACGACGTGGCGTGTGTCGAGAAGAGCCGACCCTGGGAGACGGTTCATCTCGCCTTCTACACGGGAATGCTGGCCTCGGGTGTTGCGAGCGCGAAGGCGAAGATCATGTACGCGGCCGTCTACCACTTCGGCCCCCGGTGGCCTGAGCAGAAGGAGATTCGTCAGCTCACCCGGGAAGCCTTCGAACGTCTGCAGAGAGAAATCGAGAGCAACGAGGCCGGCCCCGCGGCGGTCACCCTCGAGCAGATCCGGGAGTACCACTGAGCGCGACCCTGGAGCGCCGCGGGGGCGCCGGTGGTGGCCGGCGCCCCCGCGCAGGGCAGGCTCCCGGAGAAACCCGGCAGGGAGCTACCTCTTGACCGTGATCGAGGTGCTCGACTGGTTGCCCGCGGCGTCCTTTGCCTTGGCGCTCACGGTGTGGTTGCCCCTCCTGATGTACCTGGTGTTGACGCTGCAGGAGGGGTTGGCGGCGGCGGAGCAGACGAGCCTGCCGTCGAAGTAGAGGCTGACCGAGCTGAGCTTCACGTTGTCGCTGCCGGAGGCGGACAGGCTGACCGTCCCGCTCACCGTTGCGCCGTTCGCAGGGCTGGTGACGGCGACGGTCGGGGGTGTCGTGTCGGCAGCCCCGGCAATCTTCACCGTCACCCCGGTCGAGGTGGCGGCGTTGTTCGCGGCGTCGTAAGCCCTGGCGGTCAGGGTCACCGAGCTGCCCGCGGTCAGTGCGGAGGTGTCCCAGGCGAAGGCGTAAGGGGCGGTCGTATCGCTCGCCACCAGCGCGCCGTTGGCGTAGAGCTCGACCCGGGCGACACCGTAATTGTCGCTCGCGGTGACGTCCACGGTGGCGACGTCCTGGACGGTGGCGCCCGCGGCCGGCGAGCCGATGCCGACAGTCGGGGCCTGAGTGTCGCTCACCACGGTCTTGCCGGCCAGGTTCACCGCCCGGGCGGCGTTGACCCGGCCGAACCCGTAGTTGGCATCCCACCCGGCCGCCCCCAGGTCGTCCGCGCTGTTCTGCAGCACCGCCTCGACGTCGGCGGGCAGGAGGTCAGGATTGGCGGCCATGACCAGCGCGGCCACCGCGGCCGTGGTCGGGCTGGCGAAGGAGGTCCCGGAGACCGCGGCGTAGGAGCCGCCCGCGACCGTAGACCAGATCCCCACGCCCGGCGCGGCGAAGTCCACCAGGTTGCCGTAGTTCGACCAGCTTGCCTTCGCGTCGTTGCCATCGGTCGCGGAGACCGTGACCATGTACGGGCTGTTCGCGTAGCCGGGGTCGGTCGAGGAGTTGCCGGCAGCCACCACGACGATACCGCCCTTGCTGCGCAGGTACTGGGCGGCGCTCGCGACGATTGAGCTCCCGGTCACGCCGTAGCTGACGTTCGCCACCTTCGCGCCGTGGTCGGCGGCCCAGACGAGCCCGTTCGCGATGTCGCTGGTGTAGGCGTTGCCGTCGGTCCGGTTGGTGATCCGGACCGGCATCACCTTGGCTCCCCAGGCGACGGAGGTGACGCCGAGGGCATTGTTGCTGAGCGCCGCCACGGTCCCGGCCACCTTCGTGCCGTGCCCGTAGACGTCGGTTGTCTCCGTCGTGGTCGTGCCGGCGACCGCGTTCCACCCCGGGACCAGGTTCGCGGCGAGGTCCAGGTGAGTGGGGTCGACCCCGGTGTCCAGGACGGCCACCGTGACGCCGGTGCCGTTCGCGACGTCCCAGGCGCCCGGGGCCTGGATCTTCGCCAGGTGCCAGGCACTGGGGTACTGGGGGTCGTTGGGAACGAGCGCCTCCAGCGGCACCAGCTCGTCCACCTCGGCGGCCTTCACGTGCGGGTGGCGGGCGAGCCTGCGGGCGAAGGCCTCCTCGGCCCCCTTCGGCACCTCGATCACGTGCACGCCGAGGCGGTCCATCCTGCGCAGGGATCTCGCGCCCTCCTGGCCGAGCAGCTTGCCGAAGCGGGCACTCGGCAGACCCGGCTTGGCCTGCACCAGGATCCGGCCCTCCGCGTAGCGCTTCTGCGGCGCGCCGTTCTGCCCCTGGGCCGCCAGCGTGGGAACGGCCAGGCTCGCGAGGCCGATCGCGGCGCAGACCCCTGCGCAGACCCGGGAAATCCGGAACCGGTGAGCGCCGAGTCGGCGGCGGGAAGGGTGGCTGTCGGTGGTGCGGCAATGCTGCCGGCCTGTGCTCATGGCGGTCCTCCCGAGGACGGTGTCTGCCCTGAGGCCGAGTTCGGCCGCCGTGGCGCCTCCTTCAGCGCCGTTTGTCGAGGCTGTGGTGACGCTCACCCCGCGAGTGCCGAATCGGTCACGGTGAGGCTGGATGAGGGGGTGCCTTCGGCGGCGGCGCAGAACGAAAGACCCCGCCACGTGGGCGGGGTCTTCGAGACGCGAGGGGTCAGTGGCGGGTCAGCGCGCCACGGCCGCTTCGCTATCGGGAGTTGCGGTGCCGACTACGCCGACTCGCGTATCCGACACCCGCCAGGCCCAGCCCCAGCAGCGCCAGCGTGGGTGGCTCGGGCAGCTCGCCTGGCGGCACCAGATTCTCCCGCAGGGTCACGTTGGCTAACAACTGAGCGCTGTTATCAGCGTTTTCCTTGGTCCAGAAAGCGTTGAGCGCGTTGCCATTATAGAAAAACCCGGTGATGTTCAGTGTGTATTCCTTTTCACCAACGGTGAAGGTTTCCGAGCTAGGTTGCCAGATGGCCGTCACCTGATCTGCGCAGCCGTTAGCGTTCACGCCCTCACCGTACTCCCCGCCGTCCGCACAAGCCTCGTATTCGTAATGCCAATAGGGCCACGAAACCCAGTGCCGATCTGGTGTGTTGTCCGTCTCCCAATGGTTAAACTGGTAATAGAAGTCTCGATCACTTCCGTTCGGCAACAGCGCCAAACTACTTCCATCTGCTCCGGCCCAGACGTCTGCCTGTATATGGAGCCGGACGCTTTCGATACTCGAGCCCGCGTTGATTGGGTAGTTTACGTGCTGGAACGTGCCGATGGACTGGGTGGGCGACGTACCTGGCGGTGTCACAGTGAATGCGATCGGCTGGCTCGCAACGGTGAAATCGTACCCGCTCTGTGCGCCACCGCCCGTGCCCCAACGTAGATAGGGGTGAGTACTGTTGGCGATGTCGTTATTGTAGTAGGTGGCCCTCCCGGTAGGTGATGCGTCATACCAGGACGCCGTCACATTCCTTAACTGCACGATATCCGCCGTCGCCGGCCCACTCGCCATGCACCCCGCCAGGAGGGTGGCCCCCAGAGCCCAGTTCTTCGCGTGCATTGCCGCTGCCCCTCTCGATATACCTTCAAGTGCTCATGTTCTTGTAATCGTACACAGTAGTTAGCAAGAACCAAGCCATATTTTTTAACTCATTGTCCTGGCATGGTTTCCATCGGGAGGGTGTCGCCAGGGTGTAAAGAATTCAAGAAACCCCTTCGGGCCGCGGGCGGCTGAGGCCTGATCGCCGCTAATTCAAGTTATCCAAGGCACGTTGCACGACCTTCGGATCGAGCGCGTCCTGCTTGGAGTGGAGGATGGCCCGGAGCTGCTGGCGCGCGGGCTCCGCCTGGCCGTTGCGGGCCAGGGCGGTGGCCAGGTGGAAGCGGATGCTCGCGTTGTCGGGGGCGAGACCGACTGCCTTCTCGAGCAACGGCACGCCGCGGGTGAGGTCGCCCCTGTCGACCAGCAGCTTGCCGTAGGTGTCCAGGATGCTCGGATGCTCCGGCAGCAGCTTGTAGGCCCGCTCCGCCAGCTCGAAGGCGCGGGGATCCCCGGCCTCGGCCCGGAGCCAGGCGAGGTTGTTGAGGAGGATGCCGTCGTCGGGCTGGTGCTCGAGTGCGTGCTCGAACTCCGCCGCCGCCAGGTCGGGACTGCCCGCTTTCAGCAACGCGGTGGCCAGCGCCACCCGCACCGCGACGTCCGCCGGGTGCTCGGCGAGCCAGGCGCGGACCAGCCGGTCCGCCTTGCCGGACTCTTCCGCTTGCTGATAGGCGGTGTAGAGCCTGAGGACCTGTGTCGGGTTGCGGCTCCGTTCCAGGGCGGCCTCGTAGGCCGCCAGGGCCTCGCGCGGCTGCTGCTTGGCGAGCAGCACGTCGCCCTGCAGGCTGTGGCCCGCCGCTTCCCGCGGCTGCGCCTCCTGAACCTTGCGGGCCATTTCCATCGCCCCGTCCAGGTCCCGCAGCGCCAGCATCACCGTTCCCAGGTTGAGCATGACGTCGATGCGCCCTGGCTCGAGCGTCAGCGCCTTCTGCAGTGAGGTACGGGCACCGCGCAAATCGTTGACCTGGGCCTGTGCCCGGGCGTAGGCGAGGAGGGCATCGATGGAATGGGGCAGTCGTTGGACAACCTTGCTGAGGGTCGTGAGGCCCGCGCCGATCTGCCCGGCGCCAACCTGTCCCGAGCCGAGCGCCAGGAGGACGGCCGGGTCCTCGGGCGCCAGCCCCGTAGCCTCCTCCAGCACGGCCAGCGCATCCCGGGCACGCCCCTGTTGCCCGTAGACCCGAGCCAGCTCGAGGCGCACTCCGAGCGCCTTTGGGTTCGCCTTTCGAGCCTTCTCCATCAGCGCGATGCCGTCGTCGGGGCGCCCTGCATCGAACGCGATCTTGGCCAGCGCGAGCAGCGTCGGCAGGTGTCCGGGGTGGTGCAGGAGCAGGGCCTGGAAGCGCTCGCGGGCGGCCTCGATCCGCCCCTCGCCCCAGGACAGGTGCGCGAGCCCGGACATGGCGCCGAGGTCCTTGGGCGCTCGCTCGAGCGCCTTCAGGTACGCGGCACGCGCCTCCTCGACACGACCCTGCTGGGCGAGCATGCGTCCCAGCAACACGTGGGGCGCCGCCTGCTCCGGGCGCTTCCGGGCCAGCTCGGTGGCCAGGACGATTGCCTTGTCCTGGTTGCCCTGCTGGTAATGCGCGAGGGCCAGCAGATATTCGGCGCGGCTGTCATTCGGGTCCGCGCTCACGACCCTCTCGAGCTCTGCGACGGCCTCGCTCAGCTTGCCCCTCGCCATCAGGCTGACCGCGAGCTGCGTTCGCACCGAGGTGGTCTCCGGCGCGATCTCGACCGCCCTGGCCAGGTGCGCATGGGCCTTGTCGACCTCGCCGGTGCGCAGATACGCGTCCCCCAACATGGCGGCCAGGTCGGCGTCGGTGGGCGCGCGCGGTACGGCCTCGACCAGCAACTCGATGGCCTGCGCGGTGTTCCCTTCCCGGAGCAGGATGTCCGCCTGCAGTTTGATCGCCTCCGTATCGCCGGGCATCTGCGCGCGGTACCGCTGCAGGTGGTCCAGGGCCGCTTCGGTCTGGCCCCGCAAGAGCTTGACCTTTCCCATCAACAGCAGGCTCGACGGGTCGTCGGGCGCCACCTTCAATGCGGCGTACAGGGCCGCCTCCGCCGCGTCGAGGTCCCGATCCTGGGTGAGCTCCCGCTCCGCCGTCAGCAAGTGCGCGATCGGATGCTGGGGACGCTCCCGGAGCACCGCCTCGATGTAGCCCTTGGCCTGGTCGCCTTTCCCCTGGAGTACCAGCACGTGCGCCAGGGTGAGACGCGCGCGAACGTTGCCGCGATCGAGCTCCAGAACACGTTCCAGGGCCGCCTGCGCGCCGGCGGGGTCACTGCGCGCCATCGCGATGTCCGCCTTGAGGAGCCAGCCCATCACGTTGTCGGGGGCGAGCTGGATGCCGAGGTCGACCGCGCTTTCGGCCTTCTCGAGCTGCTTGAGAGCGAACAGGGCGCTGGCGAGCCCGACGTGGGTCTCGGCATGGTCGGGCGCAAGGCGCACCGCCTCCTGGAATGCCTCGCGGGCCGCCTCGACCCGGCCGAGCCCGAGCCGAGCCCGGCCGCGCAACAGCGATGGCGTCGGGTCCCCGGGCTCGGACTCCACGAACGCCAGGCGCGCCAGCGCCTGCTCGAACTCGCCCTCGAACAGCAGGGCGAGAACGAGGCGGAGGTCGGTCTCCTTGCCCTTGCGGCCCAGTTGCTGGACACGGGTCAGCTCGGTGCGAGCTGCCTCGCCGGCACCCTGGCGCAGGTAGATCCCTGACAGCCACCAGCGCACGTCCACGTTGTCCGGGGCCAGCGTGAGGGCCTTCTTCAACTCCGCGACCGCGGACGCCAGATCGCCCTTGCGCTCGTAGACACGTGCCCGCGCGATGTAATCCTGTTCCGTGGGCTCCGGGAGGAAGCGCTGGCCAAGCCCCCAGGCAATGGCCACCGCAACCAGCACCCCAACAACGATGAGGAATCTCTTCAGCCAGCTGCGCCCAGGCGCGGGCGGAACCGGCCCCTGCATCCAACCTGTCTCCGGAGAGTAGTGCAGATCGGTGTCCACTTTGGCTACCCGGTCTATGCTGCCCGATGTGGGGAATCTACGCTGGCCCGAAGACGTAATACACCTTCGCGCCGCCGAACGCTGCGTCTGGCCGAAGTCTCGACATCACCTTATTGTGTCGGAGCCATGTCATACGCGCAAAGCCCGTGGGAAATGCGAAATGGGGACATTCTGGTTTTCCGGAGGGCACGGTGGGCCAACGCCCCTGCGGTGCCGGTGGTGGGGTGCGGAAGGCCGCGCCGCACGAGGCTGCGCTGAAATGCAGAATGTCCCGGTTTTTCGGTTTCCCGTTTCGCGACAGGAGGAACCGGGATGAGAATTCGATTCGTGCTGCTGGCCATCGGGCTGCTCGCGGCGGGTTGCACGCAGGAGGGCCAGAACACCGTGGTCCGCTCGATCCAGAACTGGACCGGGGTCGACGGGGTTCTGGAGATCTACGCGGGCGAGAAGCTCGTCAAGCGCTTCATCAAGATCGACAAGCTGAGCACGGCGCTCGCCACCCAGGGCGAGGGCGCGCGCCCCTACCGCTTCGGCTACGGCGTGCTGGACGCCAACCAGAACGGCCAGCAGGACCCGGGCGAGCGCAAGGTGTACTTCGAGATCAGCGACTTCTCCACCAACTACGTCTTCTACGATGACCCGGCATCCTGAAATGCAGAATGTCCCCGTTTTCATGAGAGAAGACCTGGAACCGCGGATCCGATCGCGTGGCCTGCGGGTGGAGGAGCGACTCGCGCTCCTGGCCACGCTGCTGACGGAGCCCGGTGAGCCCACGGGGCCGCTCGACCGCAGGGAACAGCTCCTGGAGGCGGTGCGTGCCGCGGCCCGGAAGGTGCGGGAGGCTCTGCCGTGACGGGGCCGCTCCGGAGCGGGATGCGGGCGGTTCTTCCGTGATCCGGCCCCTCTGGGTCGAGGTGCAGGAGTTCCGCGGCTGGCGGGCCCGCAGGCGGCTGCCGCTGGACCGACGGCTGACCGTCATCGTGGGCGAGAACCGGTGCGGGAAGAGCAGCACGCTCAACGCGATCGAGTGGTGCCTCTTCGGTGCCGCGGTGGAGAAGGCCGCTTCGGGGCTCGGCGAGCGGGCGGACTGGGAGGTGCGCCCGCGCGGCGCTGGGGACTCGCCCACGGAGGTCACCCTCGCGCTTGCCACCCCGGAGGGCGAGGTGTGGGTCCGCCGGCGGCGCCCGGGCAAGGCGAAGGCGGGGAAGGGGGACGAGCTCAGCGTCCGGCGCGGTGACGGCACCACGCTCACGGGGCAGGCTGCCGAGCACTGGCTCGCCGGGCAGGGGCTCGGCGACTGGGAGACGTACCGCAGGGCGCACTGCTTTCACCAGGAGGCGGCCCGGCAGCGGGTGCTGGAGAAACCGGACCGGTCCGCGATCCTGGCAGGGCTTCTCGGTCTTGGCGAAGACCGCAATCTCCGGGACACGCTCGCCGGCCTGAAGGCCGGGGCGCTCGTGCGCGAGGTCGACGCCGTGCTGACCGAGCTCGGCGCGGATGTCCAGAAAGCGCTCTCGCGACCGCGGCAGCAGCTCGTCGCCCTCGAGCAGCGCCTCCTCACCCAGCGGGGCCTGGAGCGCTGGCAGCTCGGGCCCGCGTTGGAGGCCGAGGTCGCTCGGCGGCTCCTCGACCGCGCCCGGCGGCTGGCGGAGGCCCTGGGGGTATCCGTCACGCTGCCGGACGTCAACCCAGACTCCGGTGCCAGCATCAACGCTGCAGCCACGGGTACCGCCACCGCCACCATCGCCACCGCCAACGCCAGCATCAACGCTGCAGCCACGGCCATGGCCACCATCAACGCCGCAGCCACGGCCACCGCCAACGAACTCGGCGCGGTGCTCCAGTGGGCCGGGGCCTGGCCGGGGGTGGTGCGCGCCAGCGCCGGTGTGCTTCGAGACCTTCCGGCGCTGCGGCGGCGGTCCGGGTCCCTCGCCAGCGCGATCGAGCTCGCCGCCCCGACCGAGGCCGCCTGGCGCACGGCCGAAGCGACCCTCACCGCGGCAGTGGCAAGCGGGGGAGACGAGGCCCTGCGAGCCCAGGGGCACCAGGAGGCGGAGGCGGCCCTCGCGGAAGCGGAAGCTGCGCTCAAGGCCGCCCACGCGCTGGTCGCGTTGCTCCGGGACGCCCAGTCGGTGCTCTCGGCCCGGTCGGTACCGGTTGATCGGTCGGTGCCCGCGGACCGACCAGAGCCCTCGGCCCAGTCGGTGCTCGCCGCTCAGTCCGCCCCGGAGCGGTGTCCCGTCTGCGAGAGCGTGGTCCCCGACCTCCCCGCGCACATCGACGCCGCGCTCGCGAGCCAGGGCTCGCAGACCCTGAAGGGACTCACCGAGGTCCGGGACCAGCGGCGCGCCGCCCGGGACGAGGCCGAGCGGGCCCTCCAGGAGTTGCGGGGCATCGTCCGGCGGCGGGAGCTGGCGTGGTCGGCGTGGGAGCGCCAGCGCAAGGACCTCGCGCAGCACCTGCCGACGCCGCTGCCGGTGCCGGTGCCGACGCCGACGCCGACGCCGCAGCCGACGCCGGTGCCGCAGCCGTTGCCGGCCGACGTGCTCGCGGCTGCCAACGCGGAGCGTGCCCGGCTGGCCGCCGAGGTCCGCCGTCTGGAACAGGTGGAGTCGGCGCGGGATGCGAGCCTCTCGGACCACGACGCCGACCGTCTTCTGCTCAAGGACCTGCGGGACTGGGCGCTGGCCTCGCAGGCGGCCCACACCCCGGTCGAGCTCGACGCGCTGCCCGCCTGGGCCGAGCTCGAGAAGGCGGTCGACGAGGCCGCCGCCTACGCCGCGGACGTGGAATGTCTCGAAGAGGTGGCCCGCGAGGCCCAGGCGGAGCGCTCGGCGGCCCGCGTGCAGGAAGTGAACCGGACGCTCGGGGACTACTTCGCCGCGATCACAGCCGGCGTCGGCGTCGGCAGCAGCAGCGTCGGCCCCGGCAGCGGCACCCGCACCGGCAGCGGCCCCGGCACGAGCGGCAGCACCACCCGCCCCGGCACCGGCGCCCGGGGCGTGCAGGTGCACGTGCACAGGACGCCGAAGGGCCTCGATTACCAGTTGTGGGACGGGAGTGGGGAGCCCGCCGTTCCGGTGATGAATCAGGCGGCCATCAACGCGCTCTCCCTCGCCGCGTTGTTCGCGCAGGCCGAAGATGCCGCCGCCCGGGGCGGGCTCGCCTGGGTGGTCCTCGACGACCCGGTGCAGAGTCTCGACGAGGCCCATCAGCAGGGCCTGGCCGAGGCCGTGCGCCGGCTCTCGGAGCGCTGCCACGTCCTGGTCGCCGCAGTGCCCTCGCCCCTCGTCGAACGGCTGCGCACCCACGTCCCGGTCGAGCGCCGCTTCCTGTTCCTCGGCCCCTGGCAGGAGGAGAGCGGGAGCAACGTCGCGCGCGAGGAGGTCCTGTGAGGAAGCCCCTGTGAGGATCGAGGTGCACCGCCGTCTCCAGGACCTCGCCGAGCGCAGCGGCCAGGAGTACGGGAAGCTCGTGCAGAAGCTCCTCGCCATCGCCCTCTGCGAGTACGGGGCGACCAGGCTGACCGAACGCAGCACGCAGGGCATCGACCTGGAGGTGGAGCTGCCCGACGGGCGGGCGCTCGCCCTCGAGGTGAAGACCACGATCACCGGCGAGGTCACGTTCGGGCGCAAGGACATCCAGGGGCTCGAGGCCCGGGCGGCCCAGGGACTGACGCCGTACTTCGCGGTGCTGGGCCTGCGCCTGGTCGACGACTGGGTCCTCGCACGCTACCACCCCGGCGAGGTGCAGCCCGACCGGGCCTATTCCCCCACCCGCCTGCGGGCCTATCGGGATGCCCCGCTGGAGCGCCTGGTCGGCCCGCGCTTCGACGACGTCGTGACCCGGTACGGGCAGGCGGCCATCGAAGGCGGCCAGGCCGCGCTCGACAGGCTCCTGCACGGCTACGCCTGCTACGCTCCGGCCTGACGCGTGCTGCGCCCCGGCCTGAGGGGACGACCTGCCCCGGCCTGAGGGAACGCCCCGGCTTGGCCTCCTGAGGGGACGAACCGCCCCGGTGTGCCGAGATGGAACCCCGGGGCTTGTGGGGCCAGAATCTCCAGAGGTGTCCTCGAGGTCGGCGTCCATGCTTGCCAGGACCCTGTCGACCCTTCTGGCCGCGGCTTCTCTCGGCGCGTGCGCAGGGTTCCAAAGCTATCCGGGTTACGAGCCCTCTCCTGCACCGCAACGGGATCGGGAGCTTCTGGCGTCGTTGCGCGCCGAACTGGACCGGGCTCCGATCTGCTGCTCTTCCCTGGCTGCGCTCCCGTACCAGGACATCCCCGGGGACGGGGCGCTGACCAGCGAGATTGACGTCCGCTCGCCCGCCTTCGTCTTCGAGGGTGGCAAAAGCTTCTTCGCTGCGTACCGGCTCGACCAGGTCCGACGGCCCTTCATCCTGGAGGTAGCCAGTGCGCCGTCCCCAGCTCCCGGAGTGAGCGGGGAGGCGGGGTCCGATTCTCCAGGGCTGCGCTTCGTGCCGGCGGTGCTCCTCCTCGATGGCGATTTCAAGGTCCGCAGAAGCGTATCGGGCGGCGCTCCTGCGCAAGGCTGCGCTGAGGACGTGTCCATGGACGCGTACCTCCTGTCGCTGGATATCCTCGAGCCCGTCGAGCAGAGCAAATACCTCGTCGTCCTGACGACGGACGTTCTTCTCGGCATGGAGAACGTGGCCGCGTGCGGGCGACTTCACTCCACACCGAGTCCGGTTGGACGGGTTTCGCTCCGTGTGCACGGACTGCCGTTCGACGACGGGCCGCTTCTCCTCAAGACTCCAGCGAAACGTTATCTCCCTGCGCGTGGGGGAGGCATGGCAGATTTGATGTCGCCGTCGCTCTTGACCCTCCTCGGACAGTTCGTGGAGCCCTTCGACAACCCCGGTCTGCTCGTGCTGGGAGGCAGCGCTCTCCACTTTCTGAAGGAGGCGAAGGACTCACGTTATGCGGAGGAATTGTCCATCCCGTACGACGCGATCAGCGAAGTGCAGGCCGTTG
>ERZ1645192.3834-NODE-3834-length-12103-cov-6.133881_pt1 | contig 12103 bp, 9 predicted proteins | sample MGYA00575354_ERZ1645192 | MGnify/ENA primary metagenome ERZ1645192 (study PRJEB40844, sample SAMN11349763) | freshwater sediment metagenome | isolation source: river sediment | host: Sediment | place: India: Faizupur Khadar , New Delhi | collected 2017-02-21 ... | reverse complement strand
ATGATGGCTGAACTATGGAAGTTTCGCAATCTCCGGAGCCCGACCCGCTGGAAGTGGCCGTGACAAAGCTGCACGGTGTGGGGGCGGAGCGGGCTGTGCTGCTGGAGCGTCTTGGAATCAGAACTGTGGGCGATCTGTTGCTGCACCGTCCTCGCCGGTATGAGGATCGGCGGAACTTCAGCACCATATCGAGGCTTTTGTCGGGCCAGGTGGCTTTGACCTGTGGCAAAGTAGTGGCTATGGGTACCAAGTATTATGCGAAGCGTACCAAGTGCATTTTTGAAATCGTTCTGGACGACGGCACTGCACGGCTCCATTGCCGCTGGTGGAACCTTCGATACATGGAGAAGTACTTCCAACCGGGGGACGAAGTCGTGGCTTGCGGGAAGGTGGCGGGGGTCAAACCCAGAACCATGGATCATCCCGAGACAGAAGTGGTGGATCGCGGCCCTGAGGGAAGTCCGCACATGGGACGCATTGTGCCGATCTATCCGCTCACAGAGGGTCTGAGTCAGCGCTGGCTGCGCGGGTTGGTCTGGCGCACAGTGCAGGGCCTGGGGCAGGATGGTGAGAAACCGGATGCGGCTTCAGCACATCCCCAGGGCCGGTTGTTCGAGGCGAAGGACTTGCCGGGGGGGTGTCAGGGTTTTCCCGCGTTTGCGCTTCCCTACGGCGAGGCTATTCGGCTGATGCACATGCCGGACGATCCGGCAGACCCCGAACGCGCGCGCAGGAGGCTTGCAGCCGATGAGTTTCTCGATTTCCAGCGACATCTGCAACGGCGCCGGAAGAAGTTTGAGACCCGCGCGCACGGGCTGCCTTGCGGCGGGAACAACACCCTGATCAAGCCCCTGTTGAGACATCTCGGGTTCAAACTGACCGATGCGCAGACACGAGTGTTGAAAGAGATTCGCCGGGACATGAGCGGGGCGCACCCGATGCGGCGGTTGCTGCAGGGAGATGTGGGTTCCGGGAAGACGCTGGTGGCGTTTTGCGCGGCGTTGATGGCGATTGAGAGCGGTTACAGTGTGGCCCTGATGGCACCCACGGAGATCCTGGCCGAACAGCACTTTCGCACGGCATTGAAGTGGCTGAGTCCTTTGGGTGTGGATGTGCATATTCTGACTGGCTCGCGGAAGACCACCGGGAGCGGTGAGCCGGGCGGGAAGCCGCCTTTTTTCATTGGAACCCATGCGCTGATCGAGCCGACGTTTGCTCCGCAGAACCTTGGATTCGTGATCATTGACGAGCAGCACAAGTTTGGCGTGTCGCAGCGGGAGGAGTTGCTGCGGAAAGGGCGGTACCCGCATTTGCTGGTCATGACCGCCACGCCGATTCCGCGAACACTTGGCCTGACTCTTTATGGAGACCTGGACGCGTCCGTTCTGGACGAGATGCCGCCGGGGCGGGGGCGCATCCGGACATTTGTGCGCGAGCAGAGAGCCCTTGCGAAAGTCTGGGAGTTCGTGAAAACACAGCTCAAGGCTGGCCGGCAGGCGTACATTGTTTACCCGAGGATCGAGGAGACCTCGGGGAATGTGAAAGCCGTGACGCTGGAGTTTGAACAGATCCGGTCAGCCCTTGCGCCGTTTACGGCCGGCATGCTTCATGGAAAAGTTTCACCGGCTGAAAGAGAGGTAGTGATGGCCGCGTTTGTTCAAAACAATCTCAGCGCGCTGCTGGCGACGTCATTGGTGGAAGTGGGCGTTGATGTGCCGAATGCCACCGTGATGGTGGTTGAGAATGCGGAGCAGTTCGGTTTGGCGCAACTGCATCAGCTTCGAGGCCGGATCGGGAGAGGTGCGCACGAGTCCTACTGCATCCTGGTGAGTGGCGCGAGAGAGCCCGAGGTTGCCGAGCGGCTGAAGATCATGGAGCGCAGCAGCGACGGTTTTGAGATTGCAGAGGCGGACCTGGCGATTCGCGGGCCGGGCGAATTTCTGGGGCGAGACCAGAGCGGGGCCCCGGATTTCCGGTTCGGCGATCTCGCGAAAGACCTGGATCTACTGCGCGAAGCCCGGAGAGTGGCTCTCCAGAGTATCGAAGCGGAGGAGAACGCCGCAGGTCGCAGAGAGCCGATTTCCGTGCCGGAGACGGGGGGTCGAACCAGGAATGCGACGTAAGAAGTTTGTCAAGGAGGAAATTTGGCAAATCGCGCATTTGAAAAAAAATTGAAGAATTCTCTTGTCCTTTGACCGCTTTCATCCATTTTTACGCCTACTATGAAAAGGCTATTTACCCTTATCGTACTCGTAGCGTTTACCGTCGGAATGGTTGGCTGCCAGAAGACCGAGCAGCCGCCGGTACCGTCGGACGCCACCAATGCTGCCCCTGCCATGCCTGACGCGCCGGCTGAACCCGGCAAGTAGCAGGCATCTTCCGCAGGGAATGTCATTTCACGCCGGGCGCAGTTTATGTGCCCGGCTTTTTCTTTTTGGACACGGGCGGGATTCTCACTCACACTTCGAGCCATGAAATTTTTTCCTGTGATGATAGCAATGGTGCTGGTTCTCGGCATTTCCGGTTGTGGAGGTTCAAAGAGCGACACCGGCAAGAACACGAACTCCGTGTCAGGGAACCCGCTCGACGCTCCGGGCGAGTATCTCGGGGCGCTCGAGAAGGGGAAGTTGGCGGCTGAAAAGACGGCCGACCTTTCCTCGGTCCGCAAAGCCATCCAGATGTATTCCGTCGAGAACGGAAAGAACCCTGCGAGTTTGCAGGAGTTAGTGGACGAAAAGTACCTTCCGGCGCTGCCCAAACCGCCTTACGGAATGGAATTCAAGTACGATCCCGCTGGCGGGAATGTCTCGCTGGTGCAGAAGCCGAAGTAACAAGCGTTATTCTGTCGTCCCGATGCCTGAGCAAATCGTCATACTCGATTTCGGTTCGCAATACACGCAGGTGATTGCCCGCCGGATTCGCGAGTGCAACGTGTATTCGCAAATCCTGCGCTTCGACACGCCCGCGGCCGAAATAGAAAAGATCCATCCGAACGGGCTGATACTTTCCGGAGGGCCTTCGAGCGTATATGCGAAAGACGCGCCGATGCCCGACCCGGCGATTTTCAAGCTGGGCATTCCAAAGCTGGGCATCTGCTACGGCCTCCAATTACTGGCTCAATATCTCGGGGGGAAGGTGGAGCCAGGCCAGAAGCGGGAGTACGGCAAAGGCGCGCTGAAGGTTACGGACAGCTTCTGCCCGCTATTTGCGAACCTTCCGGAAAAACTGCAGGTCTGGAATTCGCATGGGGATAAGCTGACGCGCCTGCCCCGGGGTTTCAGCGCTGCAGCGGTGACTGAGAATTCGAAGTATGCCGCCATTCAGAGCAAGGACTGCCGGACCTTTGGCTTGCAGTTTCACCCCGAGGTGGCCCACACCCCGCTGGGAAAGGAAATCATTTCCAACTTTGTGCATAGCGTCTGCGGATGCGGCAAGAACTGGACGATGCACAACTACATTGAGCAGGCCGTGGCCGAGATTCGCGCCCAGGTAGGCGACGAACGGGTGATCCTCGGACTAAGCGGTGGTGTGGATTCCAGCGTGGCCGCAGCCCTGATTCACCGTGCCATTGGGGAACAGTTGACGTGCATTTTCGTGAACAACGGCGTGCTGCGGGGCAGGGAAGCGCACGTGGTGCAGGAGGTGTTCGTAAAACACTTCAAGGTGAAGCTGCAGTATGAGAATGCGTCGAACCTTTTTCTCAAGCGCCTCAAGGGCGTCACCAATCCCGAACGAAAAAGAAAGATTATCGGACGCACCTTCATCGAGGTATTCGAGCGCGCGACCCGGCGCGCCGGTAAGGCGAAGTTTCTGGCACAAGGAACCCTTTACCCGGACGTTATCGAGTCCGTGCCGATTGGCGGGAATCCTGCCTCGATGATCAAGAGCCACCACAACGTCGGCGGCCTGCCGAAGAAAATGCGGTTCGCGCTTTTGGAGCCGCTCAAGCAGCTTTTTAAAGATGAGGTCCGGGAGCTGGGGCTCGAATTGGGGCTGCCGCGTGAGATTGTGCTGAGGCAGCCGTTCCCCGGGCCGGGGCTGGGGGTGCGCATTGTTGGCGAGGTGACGCCGCAACGGCTGCGCATTCTGCGCGAGGCGGACACCATTGTCGTTGAGGAAATGAAGCAAAGCGGGTGGTATTACAAGATCTGGCAAAGTTTTGCGGTGCTGCTGCCCGTGCGCAGCGTGGGGGTGATGGGGGACGAGCGCACCTACGACTTCACCATTGCGGTGAGGGCAGTGGAGAGCCAGGACGGGATGACGGCGGATTGGGTGAAGCTGCCTTATGATCTGCTGGAGCGGCTTTCCAGCCGAATCATCAACGAGGTGAAGGGCGTGAACCGGGTGTGCTTCGATATTACGAGCAAGCCCCCGGGCACGATCGAGTGGGAATAGCGCCGGGCGCTCCAACGGACGGGGCGCTCCTCCGGAACAGGTTTTTTTCCTTGATGATCCGGGCCACCTCGGGCGGGACCTGGTTTTCCCAGCCTGATTTCCCGGATTGAATCTGGTCGAGCACTTCCCGTCTGCGGATGCGGAGGAGTTCCGGTCGGCAGGTGTCAATGTCCTGTATGAGCCTGTTTTCGAGCAAGTGCCGGTAAATGTGGCACAGGTGAGTTGGCGGCTTGAAATTCGCTGCTGTCAGGATCTCGCCGGTTTCCAGGTCGCAATGAGGATAAACGTAAAGGCGGGTGGGATTTCTGAAGAGCTGGCCGAGACCTCCGAGCAAACCGCCCTCGCTTTCATTGTAAAAGTTTTCGTCCATGATCTCGGCCAGAGCGCTTGCGCCGAGAGCAATGCCCAGGGGCCTCTTTGAGTAGCGCCACAGGTAGGATGCCAGGCGATGGAACCGGCGAAAGTTTGATATCAGCACTGTCCGGCCCAGCACCTTGAGCATATCCGCCCGTTCAAGAAAATCGTGCGTGTCGATGGCGTCGCCGGTTGCAAGGTGGCGAAGGGTCATTTCGAGGAGCACCACCGGGTTTTGGCCGGCGATTTCCGGCTCCTTGACGAATAAATCGAGGGCGCGCTCAAGCACATCAAGCGTTGCGCGGGTGATGGGGCGAAAACTTCCGCGTTCGATCAGCACAGGTTTGTCATAGAGCACCTCGGCCCATTGCACCGCCTCGCCCTGGGCGGTGAACATGGCTGCCTCGGTGAGCCCCTCGCGCACCAGGTGGAGCGCCATCAGGCGGTTATCCACGCCGGCGAACGCCGGCCCGGCAAAACGGATCATATCCACCTCGACACGCTCCCAGGAGAGATCATCCAGCAAGGAGCGGATGATGTATTCGGGCTGGTTTTGGGTGTAGAAAGTGGCGTAGATGAGATTCACGCCGATGATCCCGAGAGCCTCCTGCTGGCGATAATTTTCTTTGTCCAGCATCCGGAGGTGCAGGTAAATGTCTGAAGGATCCGCTCCCGGGTGATGCTGAAAACGAATGCCGAGCCAGCCTCTGCCACTGTCGCGCCGGGTGGCGACCGTGTTTGCGAATGCGAAGAAACATGCGCTGCCGCCGCGCTTGTCCTCGAGTCGTTCGAGCAGGAGGTTGTATTCGTATTCGAGCATGGCCTTGAGCCGCTGACGCGAAACATATCGGTCCGTGGGGCCGTAAATTGCGTCACTTACGGCCATGTCGTAAGCGGAAATGGTCTTTGCCACGGTTTTGGCGGCGCCGCCTGCGCGGAAGAACCACCGTACGACCTCCTGGCCGGCGCCGATTTCGGCAAAAGTGCCGTAGCGGAGCGCGTCGTGATTAATCCGCTGCGCTTTCTGAGCCGTGTCGAGCTTCTCGATGGTCATTGCTGAAGTATTTACCCGAATCGCTTGCGGCGCGAATAAAATTTGCCCTCATCCGGCGCAGGGGCGACGGAGCCTCCAGGCGCGGAGGCGCAGCGCGTTGCCAATGACAACGAGGTCCGAAATGCCCATGGCCGCGGCACAGAGAACGGGGCTCATGAACCCGAGTGCCGCCAGCGGAATGCCGAGAGAATTGTAAAGGAAAGCCCAGAACAGATTCTGCTTGATGGTGCGAAGCGTGGCGCGCGCCAGGCCGAGGCTTTCGGGCACGGCTTCAATGTCGGATCTGAGCAAAATGACGTCTGCGGCTTCGCGTGCAATGTCGCTGGCGCGGGCGACAGCGATGCCGAGATCCGCCTGCTCCAAAGCTGGCGCATCGTTGATGCCATCGCCTACAAATGCGACGCGTTCCCCGCGGTCCTGAAGCTGCCGGATGAAGCCTGCTTTTGCTTCGGGGCGAACCTCGGCAAACACGTTGTTGGGTTCGATGCCGGCTTCTGCGGCAATAGCGTGGGCCGTGCGCGCGTTGTCACCGGTGACCATGTAAACCCGAAGGCCCTGGGACTGCAGTGAGCGCACGACGTCATTAGCAGCGGCCTTGAGCGAGTCACGCACGGCGAAAAGGCCCGCAAGCGTGCTCCCCATGGCGAAGCCGACAACCGTAGCGCCCTTTGATGTCCATTCGTCTGCGAAAGCCTGTCCGGAATGGATATCAACGCCGGTTTCTGATAGCCAGCGAAGGGAGCCGAGCCGGAGAATAACGCTCTCGCGAGAACCTTCGATCCCGCCGCCTCGAACCTCCTTGAGAGCACTGATTTGGGCTGCCGGAATCCCTGGTCGCGAGATGGCCCGGCTCACGGGGTGGGTGGAATTCCGCGCGAGTTGCCCGGCTGCAACCTCGACGTCGCGCGGTATAATGTCCGGCTGTATCCAGGTTGCCTCGAGTTTGGGTTTGCCTTGGGTGAGCGTGCCGGTTTTATCGAAGAGGACAGCGGTGACCGTGCCCGCTTTTTCCAGAGCCACGCCGTCGCGCACGAGAATGCCGCGTTTTGCGGCAGCGTTCGAGCCCGCCATGATGGCGGTTGGCGTGGCAAGGCCCATGGCGCAGGGGCATGCGATGATGAGCACGGAAGCGGCGATGATAAACGGGACGGCGGCACTGCCAAAGGGCACGTGGGCGGTCCAGAGGAAATGGCCCAGGCGCCGGTGAGCCAGTTCGAGAGATGCGGGGTCGAACGCCCACCATAATGCTGCGAGCACTGCAATGACCACGACCACAGGCACAAATACGCTGCTGACGCGGTCCCCGATTCTCTGGATGTTTGCCCGGCTGTTCTGCGCGCGTTGCACGGCCTCGACGATGTGGGCGAGAGCCGTTTGTTCGCCGGTCGCCGTGACGCGGGCCACCAATCGCCCATTCAAATTCATGGTGCCGCCATAAACGTCTGCTCCGGGCTGTTTCTCGACGGGGGCCGCCTCGCCCGTGAGCATGGATTCGTCCGCGAGGCTTTCTCCTTCCAGAACTATTCCGTCTGTGGGGATCATGTCCCCGGGCCGGAGTTCAAACCGTTCACCTGTCTTGAGCCTGGCAACAGGCACCTCGTGCGCTATGCCTGTTGCGTCGATGCGCCGGGCCATGGCGGGCGCGAGATCGAGCAGTTTTCGAAGCGCGCCGGATGCCTTCAGGGCCATGCGCGATTCGAGCCAGTGTCCCAGGCTGATGAGGGTGATGATTGCGGCGGACTCCATGAAATAAACGTGTCCGCCGTGCCCGCTGAGCAGGGCCCACAAGCTGTATCCGTAGGCGGTGGTTGATCCGAGTGCAACGAGTGTGTCCATGTTTGCTCCGCCCGCCCTGAGCCGGGCGAGCGCGCCCTGGTAGAACCTTGCCCCGGCAAGGATCTGAACGACCGAGGCAAGCCCGAACGCCGTCCATTGAAACCAGGGCTTCAAGCCGAGGCTCAAGATCCATTCCCCGGCAATGAGCGCGAGCGTTACCGGTATGCCCAGGAGCAGGTTCAGTTTCCATTCGAAGAGGCTGCGATTGCTTTCGGGTGTGGAAGGTTCCGTAATCTCTCTGGATGGGTACCCGGCGCTGTCCAGCGCCTTGAGCAGGGCGGGGACATCCTGCAAATCACCCGCCTTCCAGCGGACAGCAGCCTGCTGAGAATCGAGATCAACGGAGCCCGTCTTTACGCCAGGGACCCCTTGGATGGCCTCGGACACATGGCGTGCGCAATTGCCGCAGTTCATGCCGCGAATCGCCAACAAGGTGGAGCCGTTCCTGCCCGGGCTATGTTCTTCCTGTGCCGTGCCCGTCATCGTTGTCCCAATTTACCCTGACCCGGGCCAGTGTCTACCGTCTGCGAGCAGAGTGCGCTTGCATTTACGCCGGGTTGCGCCCAAAAAGGAGCTGTGGACACTGAAAAAGCGCATGTCGAGGTTCGAGCACCCCGTCTATTCAACGGTGCGGCGGTGCTGTGGATCAATCTGTACGGGCTCGTGCTGGCTGTGCCGTTCCTTGTGTCTGTGGCCTGGGTGAGCTTCCGTCCGTTGGGTCCGTCCACCTTTCTTATTCCGGTACTGTTTTTTGCGGGGCTAACGTATTGCCTGCCGATTGGCCTGGGCAATCTACACGTGCGAAAAATTGTCCGGCGCATCAATCCGGTGGAGCGCCGAGCGGATGACTACGTCGTGCAACTGATCCTGCGGCCCCGGCGGCGAAGTGGATTCTGGGCCATGATGGAGGATGCGGACGATGTTGGCTGGTTGCGATTGAGCGAGGGGCACCTCGTGTTTGAGGGTGACTCGGTGACGTTGCGGATTCCATTTTGCGAGATCCGCAGCGTGATTCAGAGCAATGTGGGCTGGCGTGGAATGTTCCTTTATGGCGCGCGGGTGGCGGTGTCCGTGCCCCTGCCCGGGGCGGGTGATGGATTTGAAATAGCCGACCGATCCTCGATGTTCCTTCCCCAGTCGCGACGGATCATGATGGATCTGCACCGAAAGCTGGCGGAAGCAGTCCAAAGCGCCGACAAGATCGGGAAGACCGTGTGATCCTACGGGTCAGGCGTCGGGGGATTCCGGCGCCTTGCCGATGGGGTCGGCTCCAATGCGACCGAACTTTCCGAAACGAACTTCCGGCACAAGGAAAGCCGAGCCGACGAGAATGAGGGCGATGCTGATCCATCCGAGCGCTACCAGCGGGACCGCCGAAAGAAGGAAGAAGGCGACAGCAGGTGCGACCACGCCCCGAATGCCGGTGAAGAACGTGTGGACGGACATGTAATCCGCCACGTGATCCGCAGGGGCAAATTTGGTCACCCACAGGCCCCACGCGAGGTCCGCTCCCGCGCTGGCCATGCCAAAGATAATGGCGCCGATGACAAGTCCGGCCACGCTGCCACTGATGAAAAACGAGAGAATGCCGGCGACGAGGGCGACATTCAGGGTCAGCCGAAGCACGAAGAAATTCACGTTGTCAAAGAGCCAGCCCCAGACCGGGTTCAGGACAAGCCGGGCCAGGTTGGGGATCACACCCGTGAGCAGCGCCACGGTGGCCGCTGTGAGAAGCTCACCCTTCCACGTTACGCCATAGCGGGCGTTGGCCAGGTATTCGACGCGCAGAGGAGCCATCATCAGCATCGCAAAGCCCAGAAACATCCAGGCGATGAGTGTCAACCGGAACAGGCGGTCTTTGCCGATGAAGTGAAGGGCGCGAAACGGGTGGGACCTTGGAGCGGTGACGAGCGGGCGTGAGGGGCATTTGTGAAGGCAGTAGCTGGCAAAGGCGGAGGCGGCGGCAAAGATCACCAGCAGAACACGGAAACGATCTATATGGAGCGAGAGCACGCGACCGGCCACCTCGCTGAAGATGGCCGCCACCGCAATGCGGATCATCATCGCCCGGGCGAAGCGCCTGCCGCGCTCGGCGGCGTCGTAGTTTTCCTGGTAGATTTGCGTGACGAGCGGCACGACCAGAGTGGAGCTGGCAAGCGCGACAACCGAGCCGACAACGTAAACCGGGAGGATTGGGCACAAGGCCATTAGCAGGTAAGCCGCGGCGCCCACGGCTGTGATGCGGGATGCGGCCAGGGCTGCCGGCCTGCCCGAGCGCTGCACCCAGGTAACGAGCAGCGGGGTTAGCAGCAAGCCCAGGCTGCCGCCGGAGGCCACGGCGGCTTTCGAGATGGCTCCTGCGTGGTAATAGCGCACGACAATCAGCAGAAGGAAGATGGTGGCCGCAGCTTCCAGAATGCCGCTCGACAGCGCCCGTAGGCGGTCATACCGGTAAGTTATAATAGTGCGCTGCGATGCCTGCACCATCTGAAGCTATAGTCCTGCCGGACGCAGGAAAAACCAAAAATTACAGCGCATCGGCAGCGGGTTCCTTCCGCTGAGACGGTTGGGATTGATTTTTTTTCGGCCCATCAAGCCACGCATCGTCAAATGGCTCGAGCTTTTCCGAGAGATAATCCGGCCTGGACTGCTCGAGTTCCCGGAGCGTCGCGCCGCCTGTGGCGACCGCCAGCACTCGCGCCCCTATGGACCGGGCGCAATCAACGTCCAGGGGCGTGTCTCCAACCACCAGCACCTCAGGCCCGGCGAGTTTGCAGCCCGTGTATTCTTCACCCCGCCTTTTGGCCGCCTCCGCAATGCCGCTCCTGAGTTCGTGGTCGTCCGCGAATCCGCCAAATGCGAACTGCTCCCACAGGCCGGCGTGTCGCAGCTTGATCTCGGCGCCGCGTTTCACATTTCCTGTGAGGAGGCCCACAGGGATACCGCGTTGCCGGGATTGCGCGATGAAATTCATCACGCCCGGGCAAAGCAGCACATTTGCGCTCTCGAGGTGTTTCTGCAGGGCCACGGCGTATTCGGAAAAGAATTTTTCAAAATTGGCGGCACTGGGCGGAATTCTGTGAGCTTCAAAGAATTTTCTCACGATGCTGTAATCTGTCCCGCCCGGGAAACGCAGGTTTTCAAAGCCGTCTCTGGCGTCGAAGTGCCTGTCGAATACTTCCGCAAAGGCGCGCACACCGGCTCCGCCGGTGCGAAGCAGTGTGCCATCAATGTCGAATAAGACCAACCGCGTCATTCCAGAGGACTGTAGCCTCTGCGGGTTGGACGGGAAAGTCGCTACTGCGATCACTTTGCGCTTTGCGGTTTCGTTCGATCTGACAATTTGTAGCCGCATGCTGGTTGAACGCAGGGCGGTAATCGACATAGGAACGAACTCCGTAAAGCTGCTCGTGGGAGACGTCTCCGGGCGGGTGGTGGAGCCTGTCCTGGAGACGAGCCACCAGACGCGGTTGGGGCACGGCTTTTACGAGAGCCATCTTCTCCAGCGCGAGGCAATTGAGCATACACAAGCGGCGGTGGCTGATTTTGCAGAGAAGGCGAAGCAGTTGGAGGCTGCTGCCATCCGCATTATTGCCACGAGCGCAGTGCGGGACGCCACGAACCGCGCGGACCTGGTGGAGGCTGTGCGGGAAGTGTCTGGAATTCCGCCAAGGATCATCACAGGAAACCAGGAGGCGGATTACGCATACAAGGGCGTGCTCACCGATCCAAAATTTGCGTCGCAAGACCTTCTGTTGCTGGATATGGGGGGTGGCAGCACGGAGTTCGTGCTGGGATGCGGGGGGAAGAAGATGTTCAGCCACAGCTTTGCGCTTGGGACGTTGCGGCTGATGGATGCGCTGGAGATTGGAGATCCGCCGGCGGAAGGGCAGAGGCAGGCCTGTCTGGATGTTATTGACCGTTTCTTGCGGGCAGAGGTGCGTCCGCTCCTCGAGCCCATGCTGGGAAAAGCCGGTCCCGGCGTTCAACTTGTGGGCACTGGCGGGACGGCGGGAATCCTGGCACGTATAGACCTGGGGTTAGAGGCGTACGATCGCGAGGCGATGGAATCGGTTGCCATAACGCGAAAACGAATGCATGGACACATTGAGCATCTGTGGAGTCTGCCACTGCTCGATCGCCAAAAGGTGCCGGGTTTGCCTCCCAGGCGGGCGGACGTCATCCTTACCGGCGTGGCTGCGTACGTGCAGATCATGGAAGAATTCGGGTTTGAACACTTGCGGTGCAGCACGCGCGGGCTGCGATTTGCTCTCCTCCTTGAGGGGGACTGGAAGCCGGTTGGGAGCTGAATCGGACAACTGCAAAGAGAACCGCAAACGCAAATCGAAACGTCTTGCGATTGAATCCCCTCTCTATTATTTTGCCGAACCTGCTAGTCTTCGGGTTGGTAGCTCAGTCGGTAGAGCAGCGGCCTTTTAAGCCGTTGGTCGCAGGTTCGAGTCC
>ERZ1645192.3831-NODE-3831-length-12113-cov-10.369381_pt1 | contig 12113 bp, 9 predicted proteins | sample MGYA00575354_ERZ1645192 | MGnify/ENA primary metagenome ERZ1645192 (study PRJEB40844, sample SAMN11349763) | freshwater sediment metagenome | isolation source: river sediment | host: Sediment | place: India: Faizupur Khadar , New Delhi | collected 2017-02-21 ... | reverse complement strand
CCCACAGGTACTCCCCCCGGCCCAGCAGGGTCACCACCTCGGCGGAGAAGGTGGAAAAGGTGGTCAACCCCCCCAGAAAGCCGGTGATGGCGAACAGGCGCAGCTCTGGCGGCAGCCCCGGGTGGCGGTTGAGCCAGGTCAGCAGCAGGCCCACCAGCAAACCCCCGAGCAGATTGGCGACCAGGGTGCCCAGGGGGATAGGGGGAAAGAGCGGGTTGAGGCGCAGGCCGAACACCCAACGCAACAGGGCCCCCAGCCCGGCACCCAGGAAGACGGCGACGGCGGCGAGGAAGGTCATGGTCAGGGATAGGGAGGGGACGGGGCGATTCGCCGGGCGGACGGATCAGGCGGGCGGGGGTCCCCGACCGGGGCGGCCGCTCTTCTCGCGGGCATGGCCGCCAAGGAAAGAGCCACCAAGGCAAGAGCCGCCGCCCGCGGCTGACGGGAGGATCGGTCTGACGACGGGATCACTCCATCTTGACGGTGACGCCACTCGAGCTGAGGTTGAACTGGAGTCCCTGGGAGGTGGACTGGAGGCGCATGATGACGCCATGCTGGTTCTTCAGGACCGTGCCGCCAACGCCACCGGCGAGGGTGATGCCACCCTCCAGTTGCACGTAGGTGCCCGGGAAGTCCGCCAGTTTTTTCAGGTCATAGACCTCGCCCACCGCGGAGACCTTGGAGGCGCCGAAGTTGGCGCCGGCGCTGATGCCGCTGATCTTGAAGTCGTGGGTCTGACCGTGAAATTTGAGCTGACCCTTACCGAAGCTGCCACCGACGATGAAGGCGATCTGGGTCTCGTCGATACTGACGGTGCCGGAGGGTTTCTTGGGGGCGGCCTTCTCCGCCAGGGCGGGTTCCAGCGCCAACAGGGCCAGACCGGCCAGGGCATGGGTCAGGAAGACACGGCGATTAATCATGTTTTGCTCCAGAAAAGGGCCCCAGGCCGTCATCGCGGCTGACCTGGGAAGGAAAGGGGGGTTCAGGACCTAGGGGCTGCCCACCCGGGGATAAGGCCCCTGGCGGGAAACGGGGAGGGAATTTACCACAGCCGCCTGGCCCTGGCCCCAGCGGGATCGCCGAACCTGGCTCAGAGGAAGTTCAGTTCGGCATGAAAGAGACGCTCCACCGAGTGAATCTGACCCTTGTCCGCCAGGAAGAGGACGACGCGATCCTCGGCGGCGAGGCGGGTGTCGTGGTGGGGGAACAGCAATTGGCCCTGACGGGCGATGACGCCGACGCTGGTGCCGGCGGGCAGCCCCAGTCGGTTGATGGGGCGGCCGATGACCCGGGAGGTGCGGTGATCGCCATGAACGGTGAGCTCGATGGCCTCCGCGGCGCCACGGCGCAGGGCATGGACGGCCACCACATCGCCTCGGCGGATGTGGGTGAGGATAGCGCCGATGGTGACCTGGGCGGGGGAGATGGCGATATCGACGGCGTAATCCTGCACCAGGTCGATATAACCCCCGGTATTGACGATGGCGATGGTCTTGCGCACTCCCAGTTGCTTGGCCAGGGCCGCGGAAATGATATTGTCCTCCTCGTCGCTGGTCAGGGCGCAGAAAACGTCGGTGCTGGCGATATCCTCCTCCCGCAGCAGGTCGGCATCCCCGGCGTCGCCGTGCAGGACGCGGATGTCGTCATCCAGATTTTCGACCAGTTCGCGGCAGCGACCGGCATCCAGTTCCAGGATCTTGACCCGGTGCCGTCCGACCAGACGTTCCGCCAGTTGCTTGCCGATGTTGCCCCCACCCGCGATCATGACGTTTCGATAGGGGGCCTGAGAGGGATGGAAGGCGCCGATGAAGCGGGAGAGCGCCTCCCGAGCGGCGAGGAAGAAGATCTCATCCTGGGCCTCCACCCGGGTCGTTCCCTCCGGCATGATGACCTGTCCGCGCCGGTAAATGGCCACCAGCCGGCAGGCGAGGCCGGGGACTTGCTGGGGAAGCTGGTGCAGCGGCTGCCCCATCATGGGACTGCCCGCCAGCACCCTGACTACCGCCAGTTGGGCGCGACCGTCGATGAAATCCAGTATCTGCAGGCATCCCGGTTGATCGATGAGGTGCGCGATGGCGTCGGTGACCAGCCGTTCCGGACTGACGATATGGTCGATGGGAATGGTTCTGAGGGTGAAAAGCTCCGGATGGGCCAGATAATGGGGGTCGCGCACCCTTGCCAGCCGGGTCGGCGTCTTGAACAGGACATGGGCCAGGAGACAGGCGACCATGTTGGTTTCATCGCTGTTGGTGACGGCCAGAATCAGGTCGGCCCCTTCGATGCCCGCCTCGATCAGGACCTCCGGATGGGCGGCATGGCCGATCACCGTGCGCAGGTCCAGGCGCTCCTGGAGGAGTCGCAACAGCTCCGGGTCACGGTCGATGACGGTGATGTCGTTTTCCTCGCTGGCCAGGTTCTGAGCCACGGTACGACCGACCTGGCCAGCGCCAAGGATGAGAATATTCATGGGCCTTAACCCCTCGGCTCCGGCGCGTCCGGATCAGTGCCGCCAATAAGCGGGCAGGAAGAGAATGAGCAGGGTGAAGATTTCCAGCCGTCCCAGCAGCATGCCAAAGGTCCCCAGCCATTTGACCGTGTCGTTGACCTCCGCGAAGCTGACGGCGACCTTACCCAGGCCCGGACCACAGAGATTGATGGTGGCCTGGACGGCGCCGAAGGCCGAGACCAGGTCCAGCCCGGCCCCCATCATCGCCAGGGTCAGCAAGAGGGTGCTGGAGATATAGAGGACGTAAAAGCCCCAGACGGAGAACATGATCTGATCGGAGATGGGGCGGCGCCCCAGCTTGATGATGGTCACCGCCTGGGGGTGCGCCAGTTGAAAGAGCTGGCGCAAGCCGAGCTTGGCGAGGAGCTGAACACGCACGACCTTGATGCCCCCCGCCGTCGAGCCGGCGCAGCCCCCGATGAAGGACAGGGTCACCAGCACCAGGGGCAGATAGAGGGGCCAGTCGGCGAAGACCGCCGTGGTGAATCCCGTACTGGTGAGGATGGAGGCGACCTGGAAGGCCCCATGGCGCAGGGCCTCCCAGCCGGTGGCATAGGTCCCGGCCAGGTAGAGGGTGACGGCGACGATCAGGGTCCCGCCCAGGAAGATGAGGCCATAGGCCCGCGCCTCCGAATCCTTAACGAAGGGTCTGAGGGAGCGGCGCTGCAAGGCCAGATAATGCACCGCGAAATTGACCCCGCCCGCCAGCATGAAGAAGATGGCGATGCCGTCGATGAGGGGATTGTTCCAATGACCGAAGCTGGCGTCATGGGTGGAAAAGCCCCCGGTGCCGACGGCCGCGTAGGCGTGACCAATGGCGTCGAAGAGGCTCATGCCCGCCACCCAGAAGGCCAGGGCGCAGGCGACGGTCAGGGCGAGATAGACCAGCCAGAGGGAGCGGACCGTATCGGCGATGCGCGGGGTCATCTTTTCGTTCTTGGTCACGCCGGAGCTCTCGGCCCGATAAAGCTGCATGCCACCGACGCCCAGCAAGGGCAGCACGGCGACCGCCAGGACGACAATGCCGACACCGCCGAGGAAGTTGAGCTGCTGGCGGTGATACTGAATGGAAGGCGGTAACTGGTCGATGCCGCTCCCGATGACCGTGGCGCCCGTGGTGGTGAAGCCGGAGACCGATTCGAAGACGGCGTCCGTCAGCCCCCAATGCAGTCCGATCTCGAAGGGCAGGGCCCCGACCATGCCCAAGAGCACCCAGAAGACGGTGACCACCAGGAAGCCGTCACGGACCGAGAATTCATGCTGCTGGCGCCAATTCGGCAGCCACAGCAGGGCGCCGGCCCCAAGGGTCAGCAGGAGGGAGGCAGCAAAGACACCCGCCTGTCCGTCGCCGTAGAACAGCGCTATGCCGATGGAGGGCAGAAAGGCCAGGCTGTAAAGCACCAGCAGGATGCCAAACAGCCGCAGGATTGCGCGCCAATGCATGGTAAACGTCGGTAGGCCCGACCCGCCGAAGGGTTAGGGCGCGGCGCCGGCCGAACGCCGGTCCGCGGCCAGAGGGTGGTAAGAACGATAACGGCGACAGCCGCTCGCGAATGTATTGGCGGCATTATCCAAACCCCGTATGGCGGTGGTCACATAAAGATTTCGTAAAATTTTAACGAAGATTTTACTTTTCCCGCCGCCAAAAATCGGCACCATGGCCCCCGTGACCATGCCAATTGTTCCGTCTTGCGGACTTCCGCTGGATGCCCGTCGATTGTTCGGCTGCCAGTCGGTCGAAAATAACGACTGATCATAGGTCCGTCCCCCACTGACCACTACCCACTGACCACTCCCGTCCATGGCCGTGACTCTCCCCCAGCCCCCAAGCTGGCCTAGGCGCCTTCCCCCCCTGGGGCACTATCTCTTCGCCATCGCCGTCGTCGCGGTCACGGTCGCGATCGCCTTCCTGTTGCCCTGGCTCTTCCCTCATGCCAGCCGTGCCCTGTTGTTCCTCATCGGCGTCCTGGTGGTCTCCGCCAAGGCCAGCCTGGGCCCCTCCTTGCTGGCCAGCTTTCTCAGCTTCCTGGCCTTCAATTTCTTCTTCACCGAGCCGGTGCATACCCTCAAGGTCACGGACGACGGCGATGTGACGACCCTGATCTTCTTTCTGCTGGTATCGGCCATTTCCGGCAACCTGGCCTCGCGCATGCGCCAGGAGATGGCCGAACGGCAAGCCTCCCTGGAACGGATTTCCCGCCTCTACGCCTTCAGCCGCCGCCTCACCTCCGCCGTGGGCACGACGGAGGTGCTCGACGCCCTGATCGACCAGCTCGCCCTGCTTGCCGGCACCAGGATACCCGCCATCCGGATATTCCTCGCCGAGGGCGGTCAGGACCAGCGGCCAGGCCCCCTCCCCCGGGAGGCGCGGCGGCATGGGGACGACCGGCCCCTGACGCCGGCGGAGCTGGATGCCGCCTGGGCGGGACGAAGCCCCGAGCCCTTCATCCGCGGCGACTGGCTTTTCCTGCCCCTGACCACGGATCGCGGCACCTTCGGCCTGGTGGCCCTGGCCGCGGCGCGGGACCCGACGGCCGTGGAATCCGCGCGCAATCTCTGCGATCAGGCGGCGGTGGCCCTCGACCGTACCCGCCTGGCGGCGGACCTGGAGCAAGCCAAGCTGGTCTCCGAAACCGAACAGTTGCGCTCCGCCCTGCTGTCCTCCGTGTCCCACGACCTGCGCACCCCCCTGGCCTCCATCATCGGCTCCGCCACCAGCCTGCTGGAGTATGGCGAGGCCTTCAGCGCCGCTGACCGTCGCGACCTGCTGGCCACGGTCGCCGCCGAGGCCAAACACCTGGACCGACACATCCAGAACCTGCTCGACATGACCCGCCTGGGTCAGGGCAAGCTCCAGCTCAAACGGGACTGGGTGGATGTGCATGACGTCATCGCCGGGGCGCTCGCCCGCCTGGCGGAAGTCCTCACCGGCCTGGAGGTCAGGGTATGGATCGAGCCCGAGGTCCCCCTCCTCTGGGTCCAGGGCACCCTGATCGAACAGGCCTTGGTCAACCTCCTCGACAATGCCGCCAAATTCTCGCCGGCAGGGGGACGGATCGACATCCGCGCCGAGCGGGTCGGCGGGGAGGTTTGCATCGACCTCAGCGACCAGGGTCCCGGTATCCCGCCGGAGGAGCGGGAGAGGATTTTCGACCTCTTCTATTCGGTGAGCCGGGGTGACCGCGACCACCGGACCGGCAGTGGCCTGGGGCTGGCCATCTGCCGGGGCATGGTCGCCGCCCATGGCGGCCAGGTCCGGGCACTGCCGGGGGAAGGGGGCCATGGCACCCGCATGCGGCTCAGCCTGCCCCTGGTGAACCCGGAGTTCATGCCCCTGCCGGAGGACCGGCCATGAGCAGTCCCTCTGGCGAAACCCTGCTGATCGTCGAGGACGAGGCCCAGATCCGCAAATTCGTCCGCATCAGCCTGGAGGCCCAGGGCTACCAGGTCCGGGAGGCGCGTCTGGGGGAGGAGGGCCTGGCCAGTTGCGTGGCCTCGCCACCCCAACTGGTGGTCCTCGATCTGGGGCTCCCCGACCTGGACGGACTGGATTTCATCCGCCGCCTGCGGGCCTGGTCCACCCTCCCCATCCTGGTCCTGTCGGTGCGGGCCTCCGAGACGGAGAAGATCCAAGCCCTGGACGCCGGCGCCAACGACTATGTCACCAAGCCCTTCGGTATCGGCGAGCTCATGGCCCGGGTTCGGGTGCTGTTGCGCAAGGAAGAGCGCCGGGACGCCCCCTCGGCCCGCTTCGCCTTCCCGGGGCTGCGGGTGGATCTGGCGCGCCGGGAGGTCGAGGTCGACGGCCTGCCGGTGAGCTTGTCACGCAAGGAGTTCGCCCTGCTCAGCCTGCTGGTCTCCAGCCAGGGGCAGGTCCTGACCCACGACCAGATCCTGCGCGAGGTCTGGGGCCCGAGCCATCAGGAGGATACCCACTACCTGCGGGTCCTGGTCGGCAACCTGCGGCAGAAACTGGGGGACGACCCCATGCGCCCCCGCTTCATCCTTACCGTACAAGGCGTCGGCTACCGGCTGGCGGTTTGAACCATGACCCTTCACCTCTCCCGTTCCACCCGCCGACTGCTCCTCTTCGTGGCCGCCCTGCCGGCCACCATGGTCGCCATGGCCAGCCTCTACATGCTGGGGATGGAACATCTGGAGGGGGCGCCGCGCACCTTTCTCGAGAGCCTGCAATGGGCCTCGGAAACCCTCACCACCACCGGCTACGGCAACGACAGCCACTGGCAGCATCCGGTCTTCGCCCTTTACGTCATCCTCGGTCAGATCATGGGGCAATTTCTGGTGTTCCTGATCTTTCCCATCTTCCTCCTGCCCTATCTGGAGGAGCGCTTCCAGACGCGCCTGCCCCGTCAATTACCGGTCATGACGGGCAAGGTCCTCTTCCATCGCTTCGGTCCGGCCATCGAGACCCTGCTGGATGAGTTCCGGCGCACCGCGACCCCCTTCGTCATCTATGAGGAAAACCTGCAACTGGCGCAGACCCTCAGGGATCTGGGCCATGTCGTGGTCTATGGCAACCTGGCCCAGAACCCCGCCGCGCTGGCGAACGTCGCGGATGCCCGGGCGGTGGTGACCCTGGCCGACGACCACGCCAACGCCCGCTGCACCTTCCTGGCGCGGGAGTATGGCTTCACCGGACAGATCTTCGCCCTGGCCAGGGAACCCCTCTATCGGGCGCCCATGCTGCGTATCGGCGCCACCGACGTCTTCACCCCCGCGCACGTGCTGGGTGGCGCCCTGGCCTCCCGCGCCAGCCGGCGTATCAGCCCCCCCGCCGAGGGCCTGCACCTCCTCGGTACCCGCCTCAGCATGACCGAGTTCCGCCTTCGTCCCAACAGTCCCCTCGCCGGGCAACGACTGGGGGATCTCCACCTGCGCCACCAGCATGGCGTCACCCTCATCGGTCAGTGGTATGGCGGCCGCTTCATGCCCCCCGAGGGGCCCGATACCCGCTTGTTGGCGGGCGCCATCCTGGTCGTGGTTGGCACTCCCGACCACTTGGAAGGGCTGGAACGTCTGGCCTTCCCCATCCGGCGCGAGGGCCCCTGCGTGGTCGCGGGTTTCGGCGCCGTGGGTTTCAAGGTGGCCCAGATGCTTCAGGATGTCGGCGAAGACTGCATTGTCATCGACAACCACCCCTATCCGGGGGTCGATGTCCTGGGCAACGTGCTCGAGCTCGGCACCCTGCGGCGGGCGCGGGTCCGGGAGGCCAGCGCCGTGGTCCTGGCCCTCAGCGACGACAGCGAAGCCATCTTCGCCGCCGCGGCGGTGCGTGACCATGCCCCGGAAGTCCCCTTGATCGTCCGCGTCAGCCGCGCCCGCAACACGGCACGCATCTATCGGGCCGGTGCCGACTTCGCCATTTCCGAAAGTGAGGTGGCGGGCCAGATCCTGGCCTATCACCTCCTCGGCGAACAGGTGGTACCCGTCGACAACGGCATCCACATCAGCCGCCTCGGCAGCGGGACCCTGGCGGGCACGCATCCCTGGCGCTACGAAATCCGGCACCGATCCGGGGCCAATATCATCGCCGTCGTGCGGGACCAGGAGGTGCTGATCGAGTTTGCCGACGATTTCCAGATCCGTCCCGACGATACCCTCCTGGTCTGCGGGACCATCCGGGATTTGCAACGGTTTCAGCAGGCATTCAAGGCCACGCCCTGACCCTCGGCTTCCTGGGGGTTCCCTCCCCCCGCCAGACGCCCGCCGACCCCCTCTGGTCCGGCCGAAATGGCCGGGATATCAGAGCGGTGCCGGCTTCAGCGCGGGGCGCGGTAGAGGGCCCGGCGACCGCGCCGTGAAAGCACCAATTGCCACAACTGGCCCTGACGGGAGCGGAAGTAGCCGGCGCAGGCATGCAGGTAGTATTTGAACATGCGGTAGAAACGTTCGCCGTAGCGGGGAGCCAGTCCGGGCCAGGCGGCATCGAAGTTGCGCCACCAGGCCATGAGGGTGGTGTCGTAGTCCTGACCGAAGTTGTGCCAGTCCTCGATGATGAACCAGGGCTCCACCGCGGCGGCGATCTGACGGGCGGAGGGGATGTGGCCGTTGGGGAAGATGTACTTGTCGATCCAGGCGTCGGTGGCGTGGACGGTATCGCAGTTGCCGATGGTGTGGAGCAGGAAAAGGCCCGCGGGGGCCATCAACCGGTTGGCGGTAGCGAAAAAGGCGTCATAGTTGCGCGGGCCTACATGCTCGAACATGCCGACCGAGACCACTTTGTCGAACCGGCCCGCGAGTTCCCGGTAATCCATGAGGCGGATGTCCACTGGCAGCCCGGCGCAGCGCGCTTGGGCGAGACTGGCCTGCTCCCTGGAGATGGTGATGCCGGTGACGCTGACGCCGTAGTGATCGACCATGTAGCGGGCCAGCCCACCCCAGCCGCAGCCAATATCCAGCAGGGACTCGCCGGGACTCAATGCCAGCTTGTCGCCGATGAGCCTGAGCTTGGCGACCTGGGCCTCCGCCAGGGTGGTGGCCTCCTTCCAGTAACCGCAGCTATAGATCATCAGGGGATCCAGCATGGCGGCGTAGACGTCATTGCCGATGTCGTAATGGTGTTCGCCGACCTGGAATGCCCGCCGCCGGGACTGGCGGTTGGTCAGGAGGTTGCGCAGGTAGAGGCCGAGGAAGCGGAGGCGGCCGAACCGGGTGACCTTACGGTCCAGGTCCGCCCGCAACAGACGATCGAAGGTTTCGTCGAGCCGATCGCTCTCCCAATCCCCGTCCAGGTAGGATTCACCGAAGCCCAGGGAACCCCGGCGCAGGACCTGGTCATAGAGGACCGGGTCCCGGACCTGGATGTCCCAGGGGCGATCACCATTGAAACGGACATCCGCCAAGGCCACCAGCCTGGCGAGGGGGGCGGGGGGAGTCAGATCCCGGTTGCGGAACTTGCTGGCCGCAATGGCCCTGGGTCGGCTCACCGGGGTTACGTCGGGTGCTGTAGCCATGGCAAGATGGGGTCGTTCAGTGGAGGTTCCGACTTAAAATCAACATTTCTTGGGTATAGGTTTAGCCTCCCATCGGGGCATTATCAACCGGGGGGAGGCAAGTAGCCGCCTCGGCACTGACGCGATCCGGCGCTTAGCCAGGGGGACCGCCGCGATCATTGACATGGGCGCTGGGGATCAGCCGCTTCAGGGCGCCGCACAGGCCCTCCATGTCGCCATAGCCCTCCAGACGAATGCCACGATTGTCCTTGCGCTTGATCTGGATGAGATAGGGGCGTCCCCGCCGGCGGTAGACGTTGAGCGCCGCGACATCCGCCAGATCCAGTGCGGTGACGTTGCCGGCGGAGTGGAAGCCGACCCGATCCGGCCGGACCTCGAGCCAATGGTCCCGCGCCAGACGCAGATAGCGGCGATGCCGCACGTAATTGATGAGATTGGCGAAAACCACGAAGAGAACGACAGAGACCAGCAGGGCGTAATTGAAGCTCTGGGGAAAGTGGAGATTGCCCCAGTAGACCATCAGCGCCAGCCCCAGACTGAGCAGCAGGCCATAGGCGATGTTACGGCTGCGCTCCCGCAGGCTGTCCTGACTGATGGTAAAGCGGGGATGGGCGTCGGTCATGGGCGGGCACTCCTCGGGATAGGCGGTGTACGGGAGAACAAGGGAGGTGTCCCGGGGAAGTCTAGCGACTCTCCGGCTCCCCCGTGACGGACTTGGCCATGCGCTTGGCGAAGTAATAGATGCGCTTGAGCTTTTCGATGATGTCCATCTCGATGGTATAGGCCGGGATGCGCTTGGGCTCCGCGGCGACCAGGCGGCGGGCCTGGTGGAGGGCGGCGGAGTCGGCGATGCGGTTGATCTCCTGCTTCATGTCCATGACGGTCTGGGCCGCCAGGGCGTTCTTCTGCGCAACGGCCTGGACCGCCCCCCACACCGACTTGGTCACCGCCCGATGGAAACCGTTGAGGACCTCCCGGGTCGGCTGACTGATGGACAGCCCCTGATCGATGCGCTCGTTGCCCAGGACCACCAGGTTGGTCTCGATGACGTCACCGATATTCTCAAGGTCATTAACCGCGCTCATCAGGCGGATGAGATCGGCGGTCTGGGCCTCGGTCAGGGTCAGGCGGCTGATCTTGCCCAGGTAGTCGATGATCTGGGCGTGGAGGCTGTCCACGGCATCGTCCATGGCCTTGACCTCCGCCAGGCTGTCGCGGTTGCCGGCGATGATGGCGGGCAGGATGCGCGCCAGCATCTCCTGGACCCGGTCGCCCATGCGCAGGGCCTCCATCCGCACCCGGTCCAGGGCCAGGGCCGGGGTGGCGAGCAGTTCCTCATCCAGGTAGCGGGCCCGCCCCACCCGTTCCGCTTCCTCCTCCGGCCGCTCCGGCACCAGCCAGTTCACCAGGCGCGCGAACTGGGAAGTGAAGCCGATGAAGAGCAGGGTATTGGCGACGTTGAACAGGCTGTGGGCATTGGCGATCTGGCGCGGGGCCTCGGCGGCGAGGCGTTCGGCCCCCGTCAGCTCCGGATGGGACGGCGACAGCCAGGTCACGAAGTGCGCCAGGGGGGCAATGAACTCGAACCAGATCAACACCCCGGCCACGTTGAAGATGAGGTGTACCAGGGCGGCCCGCACCGCCTCCCGGGGCTTGCCGATGCAGGCCAGCAGGGCGGTGACGCAGGTGCCGATGTTGGCCCCCAGGGCCAGGGCGATGCCCGCCGGCAGGTTGATCAGCCCCTGGCCCGCCAGGACGATGACGATCCCGGTGGTGGCGGCGGAGGATTGGATGAGGGCGGTAAAGGCCAGCCCCACCAGGATGCCGACCACGGGCCGCTCCAGGCCGCGCATCACCTCCAAGAAGGGGGCATAGCCGCGCAAGGGGGCCATGGCCTCGCTCATGACGCTCATGCCAAAGAAGATCAGCCCGATGCCCAGGGTGGCGGCGCCGTACTGGCGCCAGGTTTCCCGGCGAGTGACGAACATCGGCAGGAAACCGACCGCGATCAGCAGCAGGGCCAGTTCATCGACCTGAAAGGCGATGATCTGCGCGGTGAGGGTGGAGCCGATATTGGCGCCCATGATGACCCCGATGGACTGGGTCAGGGTCATGAAGCCGGCGGTGATGAAGCCCACCACCAGGACCGTGGTCACCGAGGAGGACTGGATCACCGCCGTGACCAGGGCGCCGGTCGCCACCCCCAGCCAGCGGTTGGCGGTCAGGCGGGCGAGGATGTCCTTCATGCGCTCGCCGGCGACGGCCTTGAGGGCGTCCGACATCCGTTCCATGCCGAACAGGAAGAGGGCCAGCCCGCCCAGCAGGCCGATGATCATGGCCTCCCAGTCGATGGCCGCCACCGCCCCCGTGACCGGCTCGGCCCACGCCAGCCCGGCGGCGAGGCTCAGGAGCGCGGCCAGCGGCCACCGCGGCGGTGGCGGTTTCCGAGCCGCGTCCCGCCGGCGGGGCCACGCGGCGCGGCACGGGGACCCCGGGGAAAACGAGTTGATCATGTTGGGAAATAGCGGCATTTGACGAAGTTATTGCATTGAAATGACGCTTTTGTTACAAACTGCCCCCGGAAGACATACGGCTGGTCACCTCTCCCCGCTTTGCTGACCAGGCGTCGGCGA
>ERZ1645192.3830-NODE-3830-length-12113-cov-10.408277_pt1 | contig 12113 bp, 7 predicted proteins | sample MGYA00575354_ERZ1645192 | MGnify/ENA primary metagenome ERZ1645192 (study PRJEB40844, sample SAMN11349763) | freshwater sediment metagenome | isolation source: river sediment | host: Sediment | place: India: Faizupur Khadar , New Delhi | collected 2017-02-21 ... | reverse complement strand
GGTCAGGGCCGCGATTGCGGCTTCGATCTCGTCGAAATTGATGGCAAATTCTTCCGGCGCGGCCACCGGCGGCGCGACGGGCTGAACAGCTGGCGCGGGCGCAGCAGGCTTCGGCGTGGCGGGCGGCGGAGCGACCGACGCCGGGCTGGCCGGGGCCTGAGCCGCGGGCGCCGGAGCAATCGGCTTCGGCGGCGCGGGAGGCGGCGCGACGGGCTTTGCCGCAGCCGGTTGCGGCTCGGCCGGCCTGGCTGTCGCCGGCTGCACCGCCGCGGGCGGCAGCGGGGCGGCCGGCAGCGGACGCGGCGGCGCGGGGGGCGGCGTGAACGGGCGCACCGGCGGCGGCTCGCTCTTTTCCGGCGCCGGCGGCGGCGCTTCCACGGCGGGCGCAGGCCTGGGAGGCGCGGCGACGAACGGCTCCGGCTTCACGGCCGGCGCGATCGGAGCGGGCCCCGGAACCGGGGCTCGCGCAATCGGCTGGCGTTCAGGCATCGGCTCCAGCTCGGTAATTTTCTCGTCCGGGCTGCCGGAGGCGAGCGCTGGCGTGATGCCGGCCTGCAACGACGGCGTTTGCATCCAGGCCGGCGCGCCCACGACGGCGTCCTTGTCGCGGCCGCGCGCCTCGCGCCCTTCTCCGGCGCGGACGATCTGGGATTCGATGAGCACGTCGTTGGGACCGCCGATCATCACCAGATGTTCGACATTGTCGCGGCGCACGATGACGAGCTGGCGCTCCTTGTCGAGATCATAAAGATCGACGACGCCGAGACGCGGCTGCCGGTTGCGGCCGCCGCCAGGGGCGCGCAGACGACGCCCGAACACCTGCCGAAACAGCGCCAGAACGACCAAAGCCAGAATCAGCAGGGCGGCCACGGAAACCGCGAACACGCCCAGCCGGCTTTCCATGATGCTGTTGAACCAGTTCATGCGTAGGCGCGCCTTTCAGTCATTGCCCATCAAAATTAGTGAATATTAACACGAACAATCGGCAAAATACGCCATTGGTTTATTTTTGGTTAACGCATTCGTGGCAATCAGACGCCGTGTGCGGTCGTGCGCCATTTGCAAACCGCGGACCGCCTCGGCATCCTGCCGTGATTCTCGAACCGGGCGGAGCTTCGCCCAAGTGGTGAATGCATGACCGATCAGCCGCGACCCGCCGCCATCGACAGGACGGAGCGCACGGGCAGTCCGGGCCTTGTTCTGTTCATCGCGACCCTGCTTGTCGGCGCGACGGGCGTGTTCTCTTTCCTGCCGCAGGAATATTCGGCCCGCTTCGTCATCGGCTTTCTGGCGTTTCTCGCCGTGATCGGCATTTGCGCCCTCTTCGCCTACGCGGTCGGCTTTCTGCAGTTCACCGGGCAGGCGGCCAAGAACGACGTCACGAAACTGATCGCCGATTCAAGCAGCGAAGGCCTGATCGTCACCGAGGGCGAAAGCCGGATCATCTACGCCAACGACGCCTATATGACTCTCTCGGGGGCCCATGCCCTGACCGACCTGCGCACGGTCGAACGCCTGTTTTCCGGCGCGTCGGATGTGTCCGAGGCGATTTACCGGCTCGCACAGGCGGCGCGCGAGCACAAGCGCGGCTCCGAGGAATTGCGCCTGACGCCGCCGCTGACCGGCGACAGCGCCGTCGGCTGGTATCGCATCAGGGTCAGGCCGATCGAGCGGCCGTCCGGCAAGCGCGCGACCTTGTGGACGGTCACGGACGTCACGCGCGAGCGCGAGCGGCACGAGAACGTCTTTCAGGAACTGCAGCACGCCATCGATTTCCTCGATCACGCCCCGGCCGGCTTTTTCTCGTCCGAGCCAGGCGGATCGATTTCCTACCTCAATGCGACGCTGGCCGGCTGGCTCGATTACGATCTGGCGCAGGTTGGCTCTGGCGGCCTCGCGCTCTCGGATATCGTCGCCGGCGGCGGCGCCAGCCTGCTCGCCTCGGTCGCCGGCGGCCCCGGCGAAGTGCGCACGCAGCAGTTCGACGTCGATCTCAAGCGCCGCAATGGCCAGAGCCTGCCTGTGCGCCTGCTGCACCGGGTCGCGTTCGGCCATGACGCCGCCCCCGGCGCATCGCGCACGCTGGTCATCAGCCGCGCGCCCGGCGAAGAGCCCGCCGAGGATCTCCGCGCGGCGGAAGTGCGGTTCGCCCGCTTTTTCAACGCGACGCCGATGGCGATCGCCACGGTCGACGGCGGCGGCGCGATAAGAGCGTCGAATGCCGCGTTCGCCCGACTGATGCCCGAGGCGTTGCAGAGCGCCGGCAAATCGATCTACGCGGGTCTGGCCGATCGCGACCGCCCTGCCCTGCGCGCCGCGATCGCCGCCGCAGTCGATTCGCACAGCGATCTTGACCCGATTGATGCCGCGCTTGCCGGCGAACAGGCGCGCGCTGCGCGCCTGTTCGTCGCGCCGACGGATCATAGCGATGGCGCGGGCGCGACGATCTACGCGCTCGACACCACAGAACAGCGCACGCTTCAGGAGAATTTCGCACAATCGCAGAAAATGCAGGCGATCGGCCAGCTTGCTGGCGGCGTGGCGCATGACTTCAACAACGTTCTCACCGCCATTATCGGCTATTCGGACCTGCTTCTGGCCAATCACCGGCCGACCGATCCGTCCTTCCAGGACATCATGCAGATCAAGCAGAACGCCAATCGCGCGGCCGGGTTGGTTCGGCAATTGCTGGCCTTCTCGCGGCGTCAGACCCTGCGGCCGCAGGTCCTGCAGCTTGGCGACGTGCTGTCCGACTTGCAGATGCTGCTGCGCCGGCTCGTTGGCGAGAAGATCGAACTCTCGGTCAAGCACGGCCGCGACCTGTGGCTGGTCAAGGCGGACCTCAACCAGTTCGAGCAGGTCATCGTCAATCTTGTCGTCAACGCCCGCGACGCCATGCCGGACGGCGGCAAGATTTCCCTGCGCACCCGCAATGTCGGCCCGGACGATTGCGCCGCCTTTGGCGAGAAATCCCTGATCCCGGCGGAATATGTCGTCATCGACGTCGAGGATAACGGCCACGGCATCCCCGCCGACGTGAAGGACAAGATCTTCGAGCCGTTCTTCACAACCAAGGAAGTCGGCAAGGGCACCGGCCTCGGCCTTTCGATGGTCTATGGCATCGTCAAGCAGACCGGGGGCTATGTCTTCTGCGAGTCGGAGATCGACAAAGGCACGACTTTCTCGATCCTGCTGCCGCGCCACGTCGCGACCGTGGAAGAAGAGGAAGAGCCGGTCAAGAAGGACCCCGCCAAGCAGCAGGCGGCCGACCTTACCGGCAGCGCCGTCATCCTTCTCGTCGAGGACGAAGAGGCCGTGCGCGCCTTCGGCGCCCGGGCGCTCGCCTCGCGCGGCTACACCGTGCTCGAAGCCGGATCAGGCGTGGAAGCGCTCGAGGTCGTGGAGGAAAACAACGGCAAGATCGACCTCATTGTCTCCGACGTGGTCATGCCTGAGATGGATGGGCCGACCATGTTCGCCGAATTGCGCAAACGCGGCGTCAAAGCCAAGGTCATCTTCGTTTCGGGCTACGCCGAGGAGGCTTTCGCCAAGGGCCTTCCCGAGGGCGAGGATTTTGGCTTCCTGCCAAAACCCTTCTCGCTCAAGCAATTGATCGAGACCGTCAAACAGCATACGAGCTGACGCACCCGCCCTTTTGACGTCGCAATCGCCTGTCAGTTAGGTTGCGACGTCGGAGAACTGGCTGGAAAAAACATGCGGCGCTCTTCACTTGTTTTCTGTCTGAGCTGCCTTGGCGCGTTGGCCGTCATCGACGCTGCGGAGGCGCAATTTTTTGCGCCGCTGCCGTCTCTGGCTCTCGACCCTAAAACGCCCCCTTCCATTTGGAATGGCCTGACGTTGGGCACGGAAATGTTCGTGCTTTCGGGCAAGCATGTGAAGGGACAGGTCGGCGGCGCGGTCACCGTCGGCTATCGCACGAAACTCAACGACAACATCAAGCTGGCTGTTGACCTCGGCACGGGCCACACCCCGCTCATCTGGCCGCGTGGCCTGTCGCAGGGCGCCGATTTCGGCTTCGCGCGCGCGACAATTGGCTATGAGATCGGCAAGCTGACGCCCTATTTGACGGCGGGCGGAACCGTTTTTCGTCGTGACAACGGCTTTGCCGCCAAGCCCGGCGAGGATTCGATCAACGCCCTTTTCAGCAACGGCGGCGCGCTGAAATCTTCGGCCATGGTCGGCGCCGGCGTCGAGTATCAGATCAACAACAATCTCAGCGTCGGCGTCGGCGTCACTGTTCACCAAGGCGGTTTGGTCGGGTTCCGCTGAATCGAGGCCCTTCTGGCTCAAGGCCTGCCTGCTTTGGCAGCCGCGCCCATTTTGGCCGCGTGAAAAGGAACGCGAGGGGCGTCCCGCGCACCCAACTGGCCAGCGCCAGCGGCGTTGTCAGCGCGAAAATAGAGATTATCGCGGACATCCAGCCGACATCGGCGATGGCGCCCGTCTGGATAAGCGCAATCCGCATGGCCGCCATCGGAATGGTGAAAGACAGGTAGATCACCAGCGATCTCTGGCCAATCGCCGCGAGCCAGTGCATCCACCAGAAACGTGCGAGCAGGGCCGACACCGCAATGACCGCCAGCGCGCCAGCCAAGCCCGCCACCAGAGTGACGCCGGGAACATCAGACACGCCGGACTTGATGGCCAGTCCATGCGCAGCGCCCCAAACGCCTAGCCCGATCGCCGCACGCACGGGACACGCCGCCGCCATGCCGGCAAAGCGAAAAATCACATCACGCCCGTAATGCCCGGCAAGAAAAAACACGATGAACAGCATGTAGCTGTCAAGCGGGAACCATCCAGACAGATGAGACGAAAGCGCGTAAGGGCTCTGCTCGAGTGAGTTCGCCGCAACCAGGTGGCAACAACCGGCAGCAAACAAAATTGCCCAGGAAGGAAGGCCGGCCGCGAGACGAACGGTCAGGAACATTGCCGGAAGCACATAAATAAACCAGAGCGCCGAAAACGGTTCGAAAATGCTGCGCGCTATTTGCGCTACAACCGCGTCGAAATTGCCCCGGCTCTCGACGCCGACCTTCAAGACGATCAGGATCAGCGCCCAAAGCAGATAAAAATAGGCAAAATGCAGAACGCGGCGATCGAGCAACGTCAGCCACGAACGATTGACCGCCACTCCGGCAAAAAGTCCCGCGACCAGAAAGAAATCCGGCATCCGAAACGGCTTGGCGAACACAACAAGCTGATGCAGCCAACCGACTTCCCCCAGCTGCCCGCTGACGCCCAGGCTGGAATGCATGATGACCACCAGCGCAATCGTCCACCCCTTGGCCAGATCGGCCCAGGCGATGCGTTGTCCAAAGGCGCGGCCAACCTGGCTTTCCAGGCGTCCCGAATTGATGCAACCCGTCCCGATATCCTGCACCGACATGGAGCAATCCTCCTTGCCCGAGAACGGTCGCATGCCAATGAGCAAGCCGCACGCCATCGCCGCGATGGATTTTTTGTAATATCATCCGTTACATAAATTTGCCTAATACGCATGGCGTGAAAAGAACAAAAAAAGAACTTGAGAGCGGGAACAAAACCTGTACATTGACGACATGACAGTCATTGCGCGGAATGTTGCGAAGTGCAAAAAGGAGCGTCAGCCGTGACTCAAGCGAATCTCCGCCTCGTGGAAGGATCGTCCGTGGACAAGACCAAGGCGCTCGATGCCGCCCTGTCGCAAATTGAACGCGCCTTCGGCAAAGGCTCGATCATGCGTCTGGGCAAGAACCAGAAAGCAGTCGAGATCGAGACGATTTCCACTGGCTCCCTTGGACTCGACATCGCGCTTGGCGTAGGCGGCCTGCCTCGCGGCCGCGTGATCGAGATTTACGGCCCGGAATCATCCGGCAAAACGACGCTGGCCCTGCACACGATCGCAGAGGCGCAGAAGCGTGGCGGCGTTTGCGCTTTCGTCGACGCCGAACATGCGCTTGATCCGATTTATGCCCGCAAGCTCGGCGTCAATCTCGAAGATCTTCTGATTTCACAGCCCGACACCGGCGAGCAGGCTTTGGAGATCACGGACACGCTGGTGCGATCCGGCGCCATTGACGTGCTCGTCGTCGACTCGGTCGCCGCCCTGACGCCCCGCGCCGAAATCGAGGGCGAGATGGGCGAAGTGCAGCCCGGCCTTCAGGCGCGCCTGATGAGCCAGGCTCTGCGCAAGCTGACCGGCTCGATCTCGCGCTCGAACACCATGGTCATCTTCATCAACCAGATCCGCATGAAGATTGGCGTGATGTACGGTTCGCCTGAGACGACCACGGGTGGCAACGCATTGAAATTCTACGCCTCGGTCCGGCTCGACATTCGCCGTGTCGGTGCGATCAAGGAGCGCGACGAGGTCATCGGCAACCAGACCCGCGTCAAGGTGGTAAAGAACAAGGTTGCCCCGCCATTCAAGCAGGTCGAGTTCGACATCATGTATGGCGAGGGCATCTCCAAGCTCGGCGAACTTGTCGACCTCGGCGTCAAGGCCGGCGTCGTTGAAAAATCCGGCGCCTGGTTTTCTTTTGACAGCCAGCGTCTGGGACAGGGCCGCGAAAACGCCAAGGCGTTTCTGCGCGCCAATCCGGACGCCGCCAACAAGATTGAATTGGCGATTCGTGAAAATTCAGGCCTCATCGCCGACAAAATTCTTGATCAGGCCGGACCGGACGACGACAGCGACCTCTGATCGGGGCGCGAGGGGAGCGGTCGCGCCTCTTCCCTGTTTCGGCGCAGCCGCACTCATCGTCGCCTCCGATGGAAAGGCTTGGGTTTGTGCCCAAGCCTTTCTTTTTTGGTTTGTCCCCGAGCGCGCAATTCCCTAAAAGCCCTTTTATCGTGGCCCTTTCGGAAGGGTCGCCGCTGGCGCGTCTGAGCGCCAGAGCGTCAAGGTCGGAAAGCAGGTTGCAGGGATGAGCGGCGTCAACGAGATCAGAAAGACTTTCCTCGACTTCTTTGCCCGTTATGGCCACGAAGTTGTGTCTTCATCGCCTCTTGTGCCGCGCAACGACCCGACGTTGATGTTCACAAACGCCGGCATGGTGCAGTTCAAAAACGTCTTTACTGGCGTCGAAAAGCGTCCCTATTCGCGCGCTGCGACGTCGCAAAAATGCGTACGCGCTGGCGGCAAGCACAATGACCTCGACAACGTCGGTTATACCGCGCGTCATCACACATTTTTCGAGATGCTCGGCAATTTTTCATTCGGCGATTATTTTAAAGCCGATGCGATCGAACTTGCGTGGAAACTGATCACAAGCGAATTCGGCCTTCCCAAGGATCGGCTGCTTGTCACTGTTTATCATGACGATGACGAAGCTTACGGCCTCTGGAAGAAAATTGCCGGCTTTGACGACAGCCGCATTATCCGTATCGCAACCTCTGACAATTTCTGGTCGATGGGCGACACCGGCCCCTGCGGCCCCTGCTCGGAGATCTTCTACGATCAGGGCGAGGCGCTCGCCGGGGGACCTCCGGGCAGCCCTGATGAGGATGGCGACCGCTTCCTCGAATTCTGGAACCTCGTGTTCATGCAATACGAGCAGATTGGACCGGGCGAGCGCATCGCCCTGCCCCGGCCGTCGATCGATACCGGCATGGGCCTCGAACGCATCGCCGCCCTCCTGCAGGGCGTCCATTCCAATTACGACATTGATCTGATGCGGACGCTGATCCGCGCCGTGGCCGACGCCACGGGCGTCGAGCCCGGCGGCAAGCAGCAGGCGAGCCACCGCATCATCGCCGACCATCTGCGCGCCTCGGCTTTCCTCGTCGCCGATGGCGTGCTGCCGTCGAACGAAGGCCGCGGATATGTGTTGCGCCGCATCATGCGCCGCGCCATGCGCCACGCGCAATTGCTCGGTGCGCGCGAACCGCTGATGTGGCGGCTGGTGCCGGCGCTTGTGCGCGAAATGGGTCAGGCCTATCCCGAGCTGCATCGCGCCGAGCAGTTGATTTCCGAGACGCTTCGTCTCGAAGAATCCCGCTTCCGCACGACACTGGCGCGCGGGCTCGCCATCCTCGACGAGGAAACGGCGGACCTGACATCTGGCCAGAAGCTTGCCGGCGAAACGGCGTTCAAGCTGTACGACACTTACGGCTTCCCGCTCGACCTGACGCAAGAGGCCTTACGCGCCCGCAATATCGGCGTTGACACGGAAGCGTTCCAGAAAGCGATGGAGCGCCAGCGGGCTGAAGCCCGTCAGGCTTGGGCCGGCTCAGGCGAGGCCGCCACCGAAGCGGTCTGGTATTCGGTGCGCGAACGTGTCGGGGCGACCGAATTCCTCGGATACGACGCCGAGCAGGCTGAAGGCGTCATTGCGGCCCTGATCAAGGATGGCGACGAGGTTGAAAAGCTCGTCGCAGGCGACAAGGGCCTCGTTATCCTCAACCAGACGCCGTTTTATGCGGAGTCCGGCGGTCAGATCGGCGACACAGGCGTCATTGCCGCTCCCGGCGTGCGTTTCCGCGTGACCAATACGTTAAAGAAGGTTGGCGATCTGCACGTCCACGAAGGAATCGTCGAGGAAGGCGAATTGACCGCCAACCTTGCGCTTGAGCTCACCGTCGATGGCGAGCGCCGATCCGCCGTGCGCGCCAACCATTCGGCCACGCATCTGTTGCACGAAGCGCTTCGCCTCGTGCTTGGCGACCATGTGGCGCAGAAGGGCTCGCTCGTCGCCCGCGACCGCTTGCGTTTCGATTTCACGCACCCCAAGCCCGTCGAGCCTGCGCAGCTCGCTGAAATCGAGGACATCGCCAATCGCGTCGTGCTCGAGAATGCTGCCGTTTCGACCCGCCTGATGGCGGTGGACGACGCCATCGAATCCGGCGCGCGCGCGCTGTTCGGCGAGAAGTATGGCGACGAGGTCCGCGTTGTCGCAATGGGTTCGGGCGACAATGTTGGTTCCTATTCTGTCGAATTGTGCGGCGGCACGCATGTCAGCCGCACAGGCGATATCGGCCTCATCACCATTGTCGCTGAAAGCGCTGTCGCTTCGGGCGTTCGCCGCATCGAGGCCAAGACCGGCTCCGCCGCGCGCCACCACCTCAACGCAGAAGCCCGCCGCCTGCGCGACGTCGCCAGCCTGTTGAAGGCGCCGGCCGAGGACGCTGCCGAACGTCTCGCCGCGGTGCTGGAAGAGCGCCGCAAGCTCGAGCGCGAACTGACCGATGCGCGCAAGAAGCTCGCCATGGGCGGCGGCGGATCGAGCGCTCCGGCGGCGCAGGAGATCGCCGGCGTCAAGTTCTTCGGCCGCGCCGTCACCGGCGTTGAAATGAAGGATCTGAAATCCCTCGCCGACGAGGCCAAGCAGACCGTAGGCTCGGGCGTTGTCGTCATCGTTGGCGTGTCGGATGACGGCAAGGCCGGCGCGGTCGTCGGCGTCACGGCCGACCTGACGGCAAGATTCAGCGCCGTCGAGCTGGTGCGCGTCGCCTCCGAGAAGCTCGGCGGCAAGGGCGGCGGCGGCCGCCCGGACATGGCGCAGGCTGGCGGTCCGGACGGCTCTCAGGCCGAGGCGTCGATTGCAGCGGTGGCGGAGGCGGTTCGGGCAAAGGCCGGCGCTGCCTGATGGAACGACGACGCCTGGCAAGATTGTTGCGGCTCAGGCGTCGTATTCATTTCGTCCTCGACGGCGGCGTCTCTGATTGGATGAGCCAGGCCGTCAATCGCACTCTTGTCGCGCTGGTGGTCATCAGCGTGTCAGCGGTCGTGATTGAATCCGTGGAAGCGATCCGTTCGCCCCACGCCCTGCTCTTCCAGGTCATCGAATATCTGGTCGCGGCGCTGTTCACGATTGAATATGCTTTACGGCTGTGGACCGCGCCTGACCACACGCCCTACGCCGGAATGAAGCCATGGGCGGCGCGACGCGCTTATGCCTTTACGGCTCCCGCCGTCATCGATCTGCTCGCCATCGCGCCGATTTACCTGGAAACCTTGATATCGGCCGACTTCCGGATCCTGATTCTTCTCCGCCTTCTGCGCTTTTTCAAGCTCGCCCGCTATTCGCCGGGCATGCGCTCGCTCGTCAACGTGCTTGAGGCCGAACGAAAGGCCCTGGCTGCCTCAGCGGTCATCCTTCTTGGCCTGATTCTGATTGCTGCCTCGGCCATGCATCTTGCCGAGCACACGGTGCAGCCCGACAAGTTTGGCTCGATTCCGGACGCCATGTGGTGGGCGGTCGTGACGCTGACGACTGTCGGCTATGGCGATGTCGTTCCGATCACGCTGGCCGGCCGCATCGTCGCCGGCTTCACCATGGTGACCGGCATGATGATGCTTGCCCTGCCCATCGGCATTGTCGCAACCGCGTTCGCCGAGGAGATCCATCGCCGCGAATTCGTTGTGACCTGGTCGATGGTCGCCCGCGTGCCGTTGTTCGGCTCGCTCGACGCCTCGGAAATCGCCGAGATCATGAATTATCTGCGCGCGCAGACCGTACCCGCCAATACGATCATTGTGCGACGCGGCGAGCCGGCGCAATGCATGTATTTCATCGCTGCCGGCGAGGTGATGATCAAGCACGAGACCGGCGACGTCTATCTCGGCGAGGGCCAGTTCTTCGGCGAGATTGCTGTGCTGCGCAAAACCCGCCGCACGGCGACCGTGCGCGCGACAGTTCCGACGAAACTCCTTGTGCTTGACGCCGGCGACCTGCACACGATCACGGAGCGCAACCCCGAAGTCGGCCGCCGCATCGGCGAGGTGGTCGTGCAGCGCAGCGAATTCACCGCCGGCGGCGATATTCTGCCCGCCGAAATCCAGGCGCGCGATATCGACGCCAACGAAGACTGAGCGCCGATCCAGGCGCTTGATATGCCGTATTGCGGAGCGCCCGATCGCAGCGCAAACTGCGTCATAAAAAATTCAAACGCAGCGACATAAACGAGTGCTGCGGGAGTTCAGGAGCAGCGCATGTACAAGAAAATTTTGGTGCCCGTCGACATCGCTGAACCGGGCATTGCGCAACCGGCCATTGCTGCGGCGCTGGAGCAGGCGCGGATCAGCGGCGGCGCGCTTCGCCTCATCAACGTGCAATCGCTGCTGCCAGCCACGTTCATGGATTACGTTCCGGCGGACTTCGACGAGTCGCAGCGTCAGCGCGCCGAAGAAGCGCTGACGGAATTGGCTGCAGGCATCGCTATTGATCCGGCCCTGCTGTCGAGCGTTGTGCGCATTGGCGGCGTCTATCCGGAAATCCTGACGGAAGCCGATGAATGGGACGCCGACCTGATCGTCATTGGTTCGCACCGCCCGGCCATGTCGACTTATCTCATTGGCTCCAACGCCAAGTCGGTCGTGCGTCACGCCAAATGCTCGGTTCTGGTGGTGCGCAAGTAAATGGAAACACGGCGCCGCGGGCAGCGGCGCCGTGATTTTGGTCAGCGCACCAGTTCCCGCATGGCTGCCTCAAGCCCTTCGAGGGTGAGTGGATACATGCGGTTGTTCATGATCGTCTTCATCATGCCGATCGAGTGCGTGTAGTCCCAGTGCTTCTCCTGCACGGGATTGAGCCAGACAGCGTGTGGATAGGTGCGCGTCACCCGTTCCATCCAGACCTGACCAGCCTCCTCGTTCATATGCTCGACCGAGCCGCCCGGCATGGCGATCTCGTAAGGGCTCATCGAGGCATCGCCGACGAACACAACCTTGTAGTCGTGCGGATAAGTGTGCAGCACATCCCAGGTCGGCGTCCGGTCAGAGAAGCGGCGCTTGTTTTCCTTCCACACGCCCTCGTAGAGGCAATTGTGGAAGTAGAAATGCTCCATGTGCTTGAACTCGGTCTTGGCCGCCGAGAACAGCTCCTCGACCAGCTGGATATGCCAGTCCATCGAGCCGCCGATATCGAAGAACAGCAGGACCTTCACGGCGTTGCGCCGCTCCGGGCGCATCTGCACGTCGAGATAGCCCTTGTTGGCCGTCTCGCGGATCGTCGTGTCGAGGTCGAGCTCGTCCGGCGCGCCGGTGCGGGCAAATTTGCGCAAGCGGCGCAGCGCGATCTTGATGTTGCGCGTTCCGAGTTCCGCCGTTCCTTCCAGATCCTTGAACTCGCGCTTGTCCCACACCTTCACCGCGCGGAAATTGCGGTTTC
>ERZ1645192.3827-NODE-3827-length-12119-cov-12.132626_pt1 | contig 12119 bp, 11 predicted proteins | sample MGYA00575354_ERZ1645192 | MGnify/ENA primary metagenome ERZ1645192 (study PRJEB40844, sample SAMN11349763) | freshwater sediment metagenome | isolation source: river sediment | host: Sediment | place: India: Faizupur Khadar , New Delhi | collected 2017-02-21 ... | reverse complement strand
TAAAAAAAGGCCGCCATCTGATTTTTTCAATCAGATGGCGGCCCGACCATCGAAACATCTCCATAAGTATGTTTTAACTTATGGACCCATTTTTCTCTTACATGATTTTATTTTCAAAAACTGTCCATGAATGCAGAACTTGCTATTACGCAGCTCAATAGAACGCAAGCATTTCACGTCTGTTAATGTATAACCTTATGTAGATGATTACGTTCCCTGTTGTCCCGAAAGCAGGAATGCGTCACTGCCTCCAGGACAACATAACATCTTGTAACAGGAAGATAAGTCAACTCGGATGTCAGATCTGGTCTTAATAAGCCGACTCTATATAACCCGTTGACTTGTATATGTGAACCCTGTCAACAAGGTCATTCTTCTTGGTTAATATCTCTGCCTCAAAGAATTTGCCCATGTCTTTTATCTTGCCTAACTTCAAATTAGGGTTTCTTGAATATTTCAAATAATCATTCATCATGGCTTCAGCTTCTTTTGCATTAATGGCCTTACCACTTGGCGGATAGCCGCGGCCGGTATCGTAACCATAATAACCGCCCATCATTCCGGGTTCCATGCCATATCCTAATCCGTAACCACCCATCATGCCATGCCCCATTCTCCATCCTCGGCTGTAGCCATAACCATGTCCCATTCGTATGGCATGATCAAACATAACCAGATGCCAGCGGCTTTGAATAAGGATAACATTCAATGTCTCTGCCGTATCACCATCCTCAGCCTTTTTAACCAGCCATTCATATCGGGGTAATAATTCGTTTTCCAATTTTACACTGTGTTCGTAAGCTTCCGTCAATGTCTTATTGTCCACGATAGGAGGTGTCTTGACATTTTCATATCGCCCGTAAGCTTTAAACAGTTGTTCGATCCATGCAACATGATTCTCCTCCTGAGGGATGACCATCATGTAAGGCATATAAGCATTGAATTTATCTTGATCAGCCTCATACTGGGCCAAAGATTCTTTTTCCAGCGTCAAAATCTCCTTTAACTTTTGTAGCCATTCTATATTTTTCGGTGTGGGCAGCTTTTCCGGAACGTCCATCCAATAATCGCCCATCATTCCAGGTCCCATGCCATACCCGTAACCATGCCCCATACCATAACCATAGCCGCCTTTGCCCGTCTGACTCTGAACCGTAGCAACACTAAGAACCAATGCCATAGAAAGCACCAATGACATAATAAATATACTCTTTTTCATACGTACCTCCTTTAATAGTATGAATGATTATGTTGCGCTAATGACTGATCACGCATGTAGGCTGATCAGTCATTAGAAATCAGAATCGCTTTGATTCTATTGCAACTCGTTTTTCATTCGATCAAAGTCTTCTTTTGTTATTTCCCCTCTGGCATAACGCTTCTTGAGAATGTCTATGGCGGATTCATTTGTCCGCCCAATGTCATTCTTCGATCTGATATTTTGAGCGATAAAGTAAATCGCTACACCAAGAAGAATTAAAAACAATATCCCCATAAACATACCTCCGTATCCATAGCCAAATCCCAACGGACAGCCGTAATATCCAGTGCGATCCCAACCACCCATCATTGGACCGTACGGTCCTGTGCACATGGTTAAAAATGGCACTACCGCTAAAACAATAAGTGAATAAATTTTCTTCATTAACATATACTCCTTTCCAGGTCTTCGCTTGATGCAACCTGTGCACCTTCAAGCCGCCTTTCTCGGTCACCGTTAGAAGCGGCCTCTTTGAACGTAATTAAATAATCCATTCTTTCTCTGTCAAGGTTCACCAAGCTTGACTTTTTAAAAATTGGTATATATATTATATGTAAACAAATGATTTGTATAGCAATAAATTAGGGAGGTGGTGGGCGTCATTTAGAGAAACACATTAAATCTGTATGGTTGTGTGAGTTAACAAGCAAACATTGGTAATTATACATGAAAGGAGGTAATGATCATGTTTGCACCAAAAAGAATTCTCGTACCAACAGACTTTTCTGGTCATTCTGATGAAGCGTTAAAACAGGCATTAGAATTGGCAAAGCAATACAATGCCAAAATTTACCTGCTGCACGTGGCGGAACCAATTGAACAGTGTGCTGGAGATTATTGTTTAGATGCATCTACTGTTAAGAACGCGGAGGATAAAGAAATCCTTCGCGCGAAAGAGATGATGCAAAAAGAACTAAGTAAGTTTCCCGAATTCAAAGACATCGAAGTTATTAGCGATGTCAGAGAGGGGAAACCTGTTGATGAAATAATCAAAGAGCAGGAAGAAAATGGTGTAGATTTAATTGTGATGCCTTCCCATGGAAAGACAGGCTTTATGAAACGGCTTCTGGGCCAAGTGTCTGAAAGAGTAATGGAAGAGGCAAAGAGTCCCGTCCTTGTTGTCCGCCATTAGCTTACTCAAAGTACTTGAAAAAAGATGAAGAGAATGGCAGCGTTAAGCCGACGCTGTCATTCTCTATAAATAAACAAATTCCCCTTTTTGTCGTAATGTTAATACTGAGGAAGAACAATTCCTTAAGAATATTATTGTCTATCAAATAATGGCTAATCCGGAATTTCAAAACATCTTCACGGTAGAAGGTATGTGGTTCAAAATAATACAGATCATAAGAGATCGGATAAGCAGGGCAAGGAGTGTTGGTTACCTCTCGGCTTTTGATATACGCCTGCCGCGTTCGTTTTTAATTTGCCTAGCTATCACACTCCTATCTTATCAAACCGTCGATCTTTTCTACAACATAATCAGTCTTTCCCTTGCCGGAGAAATCAGCGGTGTTGGAAATAATGTCGCTCCTGTTGCGGTTAAAAGTAAAAAAGGATTGCTTGAAGATTTTGGCATAATCGTCGAGCGTAATCTTTTTCAAACGACCGTGAAAGCCGTGCAAGACAGTAACTCGAATTTAGAACCTTTTGCCTTTGACAATCAAACAGCAAATTTTGATTTGAAAGGGACCGTGGTTGGCGATTCTTCTTTCGGTTATATCTTCGTTGAAGAACACAACGGCAAAAAACAGAAATTGTACCGTTTGGGAGATATGGTTGGTTCCGCAAGAGTAATTAAAATAGACCGCAATACGGCAATATTAAGAAGCGGTGGTCGTGAAATAAAATTGAAGGTGAGAGCGTCCGCTGCAGATCAGTCGTCTCCTAATTCACGTCCAAGAAATTTCACCTTGGACCGAAAAATAATCAATAAGAATTTAGTTAATTTGAACGACCTCATGAGACAGGCTATAGTGCGCCTTTTTGTTAATCGGGGGGTAAATGAAGGATTCGTCATCTCCAAAATTCATCCAGGCAGTCTCTATGAAAGAATGGGATTACAAAACGGCGATGTATTAATTGATATAAACGATAAAAAGATCAAAGGCATCGCAAGTCTGCTACAGGCTGCAAATATAATGCAGACCGGCAAAAATATTGTCCTAAAAATTAAAAGAAATGGCAAAGAAGAAAGCATAAATTATACTTTTGAATAGTGAGTTCAAAAGTATTTTACAAATATGGATTATTGACGGTTAAATTACTAAGCGCTTAACTCTTACTTTATCAAATATTTAAACAATACTTCTGCAATCCCAGAGCCCTGAAAGGGTGAGACGGGGCGATGAAAATCAGCTTTTATCGGTGAAACGCGTGACGGAGGACGATAAAGCGGTTACAATGAATATTTAGATTCATCCCCATTATATCATGGACGAAAGGTATTAAGTCTTGATTCACTATCCCTTTTATTTCTTTGCCGACTCGACTTTTTCCAGTATGTAAACACTTACCGTATTTCTTTCATTGTCCCAAGCATAAAGTTTAATAAAATTACTTCTTACTCTATTAATTACATGCCCTATTAGTAATTTTTTACTATTCTGATCGACAAGAACAATATTTCTACCTTTTTCGCCTAAAAATCCTTTAAAGATCCACGCCGTCTTTTTTCCGTTATTTACACTTTCTGCATTTCCTTTAAACTTTAAAACAGATTGTTTAGAAATATTAAGTTTTATGGAATCCTTTGATGATGTAAAACCGGATGTGGTTGCCTGACACAATACTGTTCCCTCCCACTTTCCTGTTAAAAAAGGGATAAGTTCTTGTCCATGAACCAACGAACTATTCAACAGCGAAAAGAAAACGATGAATATGATCAAAATATATTTATTTAAATTAATGATCTCCACTACCGGGGCATATTGTTCTTTACATTTATATTTCATTATGCTAACCTTCTGATAAATTAAATATTAATTTTATTGATACCAATTATTTGTGTTCAAAATATATCATCCGTAACTAAATTACAAGCACTTTTGCGAAAGGATACGTGACATGAGTGATAAAAAAATTATCATAGCTAACATTATTGACAATTTAAGAAGAGTCTTTCAGATTTTAAATGAGCAATCCAAAAAAGTGGAAAGGGATACCGGATTAACAGGGCCTCAGCTCTGGGCAATAAAAACGATTCATGAAAATTCTCCGGTTAAAGTTTCGGATCTTGCCAGTAAACTGTATCTGCACCCTGCCACAGTGATCGGAATTATCGATCGTTTAGAAAAACAGAGTTTAGCTAAAAGACAAAGGTCAACGGATGATCGTCGTGTTGTTTGGATTGAATTGACAGATAAGGGGAATCGTCTGTTAAAATCCGCACCTGAAGTTGCGCAAGGCATACTGGCTTCAGGATTGGAAAGGGTTTCGACAAATAATCTAACGGAAATTGATAAATCAATGAAGATATTGGTAAAAATATTCGGTGCTCAAAAGACGCCGCCTAAACTTATTTTATCGCCAGAAGTGAATGTGCCGAAAAATCCAAAACTAAAAAAGTCCGATAATCGTAATTTATAGAATTGTAGCCGGTAACAAATCGATTTTATGAATTGCGTCAAGAAAGCAGTTTTCATGGCAGTATTTGGATATTTCTTAGATGTTTATCAGGTTTGATGTCGTCCGGATTGGACATGGAGTGAACGTCATTTAGAAGCAGCAGCTCTCATCTGGCACGACTCAGCATTATTATCAAAGTCATTGGACATATCATATATGTGAGGTTTATTTTTATGAAAAACTCCCTTGAACTTGGATTAATTGGTAACTGTCATATCGGTGCCTTGATTAATAACCAAGCGGAATTCATCTGGTATTGCTTGCCCCGATTTGACGGTGATCCGGTCTTCAATTCTCTTCTTAATGAACATCCCGATAGAGAGGGTTACGGATATTATGTCATTGAACTTCTCGAAAAAGAAGCAACTGAACAGTTCTATATGGCCAATACGGCTGTGCTGGTGACGCGCCTTACGGACAAACATGGTGCGGTAATAGAAATTACAGATTTTGCACCGCGATTTCATCAATATGGTCGCATGTTCATGCCCATTATGGTTATTCGGCGGATTCATGGAACGCCCCGTATTTGTATACGGGTTCGTCCCACATATGAATATGGCAGCAACAGATGTTCCATCACTCATGGGAGTAATCATATACGATATGTGGCACCATCATGGATCTTGCGTCTGACAACAGATATATCCGTGACTGCAATACTGGAAGAGACTCCTTTTTTTCTTGAAGATACAGCCACGCTCATACTCGGGCCTGATGAAACTATTCCGGATGCCATTGGTGAATTGTCCCGGCGTTTTTTGGAAGAAACTATTACGCATTGGCATGATTGGGTAAGAGACCTGGCCATTCCCTATGAATGGCAGGAAGAAGTCATCCGCGCCGCCATCACCCTAAAACTCAACACGTTCGAAGATACGGGTGCCATTATCGCTGCCATGACCACGTCCATTCCCGAAGCCGCCGGTTCAAAGCGAAATTGGGATTACCGGTACTGTTGGCTCAGAGACTCTTATTTTGTCGTCAACGCCTTGAATCGTCTCAGCACAACCAACACAATGGAAAGATACTTAAGTTATCTGATTAATATCGTGGCCGGATCGCCCAGTGGTCGCATTCAACCTGTCTATGGTATTGACGGCAGAGCTCAATTGGAAGAGAAAGAAATTGACACTCTTCCGGGATACAGAAACATGGGACCGGTGAGAATCGGGAACCAGGCTTGTGAACAAATCCAGCACGATGTCTACGGTTCTGCCATTCTGGCCGTGGCTCATGTATTTTTTGATCAGCGCCTCGTGCACAGAGGGATCCAAACGCTTTTCACACGGTTGGAGAATCTCGGTGAAACGGCTTATATTGTTCATGATCATCCGGATTCCGGGCCTTGGGAAACGAGAAAAAATCTGCGCATTAATACCTTTTCCAGCATGATGTGCTGGGCGGCATGTGACCGGCTGGCTCGCATTGCCGTTCAACTCAAGCAAATGGAACGAGCTGTTTACTGGCGGGAAAAGGCAAATGAAATTCATGCTACCATATGCAAGCGAGCATGGAATGAAAAAAAGCAGTCTTTCACCGCGACATTCGAAGGAGATATCCTTGATGCGAGCCTCTTATTGATTCATGATATAAATTTTCTATCGGCCGACGATCCCCGATTCAGTAAAACAGTCGCCGCAATAGAAAAAGAACTAAGACATGACAACTTTATTTACCGTTATGCAGAACCCGATGATTTCGGCATACCGGAAAACGCATTCGTGGTCTGCACGTTCTGGTACATCTACGCCCTGGCGGCGCTTAACCGTGGAGAAGAAGCCCGTGATCTGTTTGTAAATCTTCTTTCCAAACGCAACCGTCACGGACTTTTAGCCGAACATATGGATCCCCGCACAGGCGAACCGTGGGGAAATTTTGTTCAGACGTACAGCATGGTGGGACTAATCAATGCCGCCATCAGACTAAGCAAACGTTGGGACAGCGCATTTTAAAAGGAGGAAAATATTTATGAGTCCTCAATCAGCAAAACAAATCAAATCTTTTCGGTCTTTGAGACTGACGATGCGTTTTATTATTCCGCTGATCATCGCCATGATCTTGCTGGCTTACGCGCTGCTGCCTCTTGTGGATAAATTGACCCTGCATTGGTTCACCCGCGATCTTGACATCCGTTCACAGCTTATTGCCAATACCATGCAGGAATCCCTCGGTGAGTTCCTGGAACAAGGAAACACAGCCAGAATAAATTCTTTAATGAGACGGGCCGTTCAGGATGACCGGCTCTTTGCGATGGGATTCTGTGATGGACAGGGTAAATTACTTTACAAAACACCCAAATTTCCACAGGATCTAACCTGCCCCTCACCTAACGCACCCGCTCCGGATAAACCTTCTGTTTTGACGTTGCCCAGCGGAATGGTTCACGTCGCCGTGAAACCGGTATTGATTGCCGGAGTCCCGTCCGGATATCTATTTCTAATCCACGACATGAGTTTTATAGAAAGCCGTAGCGCCGATACTCGTAAATATATAGTTTTTCTCTTTGTCATTCTTTTTCTAGTCATATCCTTTATTACCGTACTGGTCGCTCATTTGAGCTGGCGCGGCTGGATGACGGGTGTTCGTGCTCTTTTGCGTGGAGAAAGTCTGGTACAACCTTTTGCCAAGGAATCTAATTCAGAGTTGCAGCCCTTGATGGGAGATTTCCGTGCCCTGTTGAGGACAATTGATGCTGAAAGAAAGTTCGCCGATGATGCAACCATTTCCTGGAATCCGGATAAGCTAAGGGAACTTTTATACAAACAACTTACGGGAGAGCAGGTTCTTGTCGTTTCGAATCGCGAACCTTACATTCACGCAAAAGGCGAGGAAGGAATTGAAGTTCAGCGTCCGGCCAGCGGACTGGTGACAGCCGTCGAGCCGGTCATGAAGGCATGTTCGGGAACGTGGATTGCTCATGGCGGCGGCACCGCTGATCGCGAGGTCGTGGACAAAAAGGATCACGTTCGTATTCCTCCGGAGAATCCTAAATATACACTTCGGCGCATCTGGCTGTCACGAGAAGAGGAAAAAGGATATTATTACGGATTTGCCAATGAAGGCTTATGGCCGCTTTGCCATATTGCCCATGTGCGTCCCATTTTTCGAACCAGCGACTGGCAACATTACGTAACAATAAACCAGCGTTTTGCCGATGCCGTTATCAAGGAAGCGAACAAGGAAGATCCTGTTGTTTTGGTTCAAGATTATCATTTTGCTTTATTACCGGGAATGCTACGCAGGACACTGCCCAAAGCAACGATTATAACCTTCTGGCACATCCCTTGGCCCAATCCGGAATCCTTTGGTATCTGTCCTTGGCGGGAAGAAATCCTCCAGGGAATGCTGGGAAGTACCATTCTGGGCTTCCATACGCCTTTTCACTGCAAAAACTTTCTGGAAACGGTAGATCGTTATCTGGAAACAAGAATCGAACACGCTTCTTCAACAATCTCTCATGGCGGCAATCTTACCTTGGTGGAAGCTTATCCCATTTCCATTCAATGGCCGCCGCCATGGCAGGATAATCAACCTTCCGTTGCAGAATGTTGCTCTGAAATCCGAAAATTACTGAAGATCGACGTCAACTGTTTAATCGGCTTGGGCGTTGATCGCCTGGATTATACAAAAGGAATTCTTGAACGGTTAAGAGCCGTGGAGAGTCTTTTGGAAAACCATCCGGAAATGGTCGGTCGCTTTTCATTCGTTCAGATTGCCGCACCTTCTCGATCGGTGCTTGAAGAATATCAGGCCTTCGAGGCCCGTGTTCGATCATTGGCTACACACATCAATCAACGTTTCGCCAGCGGCGCGTACCAACCAATTTATCTGCGCATAGAACATCACGAACCGGAAGACGTCAACCGTTATTACCGTGCCGCCGATGTCTGCATGGTGACCAGTCTGCACGACGGAATGAATCTTGTGGCCAAGGAATATATCGCCTCCCGCGATGACGAGCAAGGCGTTCTGGTTCTCAGCCAGTTCACCGGCGCGGCGCATGAATTGTATGAAGCACTGATCGTTAATCCCTATCATATCGAACAGACGGCCGACGCCCTCTATCAGGCGCTCACCATGCCTGACTTTGAGCAGCGGGAGCGGATGCGCAGCATGCGGTCCATGGTGCGCGATTTTAATGTTTACCGATGGGCGGGACGTATGCTTATTGACGCCTCAAAAATACGCCAGAGAGAAAAACTCGCTGCCAGGATTGGGATTGAAACATGAACATGGATGAAAGATTATCGTATCGACTGTCATATCTTTTTGGAAATGCCGCTTTTTCCAAAATGAGAGATTTTGTCGACAAGAGAACCCTGTTTGCTTTTGATCTTGATGGGACATTGGCGCCCATCGTACCCAACCCCTGCGCGATAGGAATTCCTGAAGCAATTCGTCAGGAATTGACCCTTCTCAACGATCAGGCAATCGTTGCAGTGATTACAGGACGTTCCTGTTCGGATGCCTTGCATCATCTTGGCCTGTCGCCCCGCTATCTGATCGGAAATCATGGCGCCGAAGGGCTTCCCGGCTGGAAAGATCGGGAACAGGTATTTTCCATCCTTGCAAATCAATGGCAATCGAAGTTGGATAAACTTCTGCCAATCGATAACCGCGGTGGCATCATGATAGAAAACAAAGGTGTCACCCTATCGATTCACTACCGCCACGTCTGTAATATTAAAAGTGCCCATAAAATGATCCTTGAGGCCATACGAAAACTTAATCCTCAGCCCCGAAGAATCGGGGGGCAGTTTATCGAAAATCTCATTCCGGCAGGCGCGCCAGATAAAGGCATGGCTCTTAAAATTTTGATGGAAAAAGCAGGATGCCGGAAAGGTTTTTTTGTCGGCGATGATGAAACGGATGAAGACGTGTTTCGTCTGAACGCTGAAAGTATTCTTACCGTTCGCATTGGACTAAACACTTTCAGCAATGCACTATACTACCTTCGTAGCCAGAATGAAATTACACGATTAATAGGTGAGATCAATATCGTGTTAAGCAATAAAACCAACGTATCAATCAAAACCGTTATCTAATAAAAGCGTTATTAAAGCATTATTGTTATGAAACTATCCGGCCTTACCAGTTACTTAGCCCAGAAATCAGCATTTTGGATATTAAGTAACAGCTTATTATTTGTAATAATTTTAGGCGTTATGGATTACTCAACTGGGTATGTCCGCAGTATTTCTGTTTTCTATCTTATCCCGGTCCTTATTGCAACTTGGTACACAGGTGTTGCCGCAGGCATTCTGATAGCATTTATTGCCGTTCTTTCAACAACGGTTTCCGGCATGCTTACACCACATCTGCCGGACAAATATTTCACGCTGTACTGGAATGCAATTGTCCGATTTCTTTTTTTTATCACGTCAATATTGATTTTGAATGCGTGGAAGAAGGAAAGGTTTTATGCACGTATTGATTATTTGACTGGCATTAACAATCGATACAATTTTTTTGAGATATTACGTGCTGAACTGGAAAGATTCAAACGTTTCAACCATCCACTATCACTCGTCTATATGGATGTTGATAATTTCAAGACGATCAATGACCAACTTGGTCATAAATCTGGTGATGAATTATTAAAAATTGTGGCAAAGACTTTGCGGGATAATTTCAGATCGGTTGACACGATTGCCCGTTTAGGTGGTGACGAATTTGTCATTTTAATGCCGGAAACAGAAGCCTCTGCAGCGGAGGTCAAAATCAGAATGGTGCAGGAAAGTTTGTTGGAAAAGATGGCTTTGAAAAAATGGCCGGTAACATTCAGTTTCGGTATAGCAGTATTTGTCAATTCTATATTTTCACCCGATGAAATGCTAAGAATGGCCGACCATCTTATGTACAAGGCGAAACAAGGCGGCAAAAACTGCATAGTAACTGATATCTATGAATCCTGAAAAAGATTATTGTAGGAGAAAAAGATGAATTTGTTACAGGAATTATATTCTGGTAATAAGCTGCAAGATTGGCTTATCGCGCTGTCCAGTTTAGTGGTAATATTCACCACTTTGAAAATTCTTCAGACAATAGTCGTCCGCAGGCTATCCAAACTTGCCGCTTCAACAGACAATCAGATTGATGACCTTTTCGTTATGATACTTAAACAAACAAAGTTTTTCATTCTGATCATCGTTTCGGCTTACTTTGCCTCCTACCTACTCGTGCTTAAAACCTCCGTTACCGCGATATGGGGAAAGATTATTGTTCTCGCACTCATATTGCAGGGAGGATTCTGGGCCAGCGCGGGAATTTCTTTCACGTTCAGCAACATCATCCGGAAACGCACGGAAGAAGACGTTTCCAGTAAGACAACCATAACATTTTTAGGATTTGTGACGCGCTTCGTATTATGGATAATTATTCTTCTTCTGATTCTGGACAATCTTGGAGTCAACATTACGGGGCTTGTCGCCGGACTGGGAATCGGCGGCGTTGCTGTAGCGCTGGCCGTGCAGAATATCCTGGGCGATTTACTGGCATCGCTTTCCATTGTTTTGGACAAGCCTTTTGTCATTGGCGACTTTGTCGTTGTGGATTCGCTTTCCGGCACCATTGAACACATTGGACTGAAAACAACGAGGATAAGAAGTCTCAGCGGTGAACAACTGATATTTTCCAATAATGATCTTCTAAAGACCCGCATACATAATTACCAGCGAATGTCTGAAAGACGAATAGTTTTTGGCTTCGGAGTTGTTTATCAAACTTCCCTTGCGAAATTAAAGATCATCAAGGAAATTGTGAAGGATGTTATTGAAGAAACAGATGCCGCGCGCCTTGACCGTGTCCATTTCAAAGAATATGGCGATTCATCACTCATTTATGAAGTGGTCTATTATGTAACCAGTCCTGATTATAATCTTTATATGGAAATTCAGGAATCGATTAATCTGGAGATATTTCGCCATTTCTCTGATGAAGGCATTGAATTCGCTTATCCGACGCGAACTGTTTTTGTGAATAAGGCGTAACATAAAATTTCGATTTTATAAATGCCAATTAAGTCAAATCGAATAAATTAAAGGTTATCACTGGAAAATAGTACATTTTTCAAAATTGTTGCATACTCTGTTTCAGGAATAAGTTGTGACGCGTGTCAGTCTTTACAGGTATTGTCGCCCAACGACTGGACCTGTAAGGATTAATCAGGAGAGGACAAAAGATTCGATGATTTTGCTTTCATTGTAGCCGGGATTGACAAACTCAAGCC
>ERZ1645192.3826-NODE-3826-length-12121-cov-5.411984_pt1 | contig 12121 bp, 7 predicted proteins | sample MGYA00575354_ERZ1645192 | MGnify/ENA primary metagenome ERZ1645192 (study PRJEB40844, sample SAMN11349763) | freshwater sediment metagenome | isolation source: river sediment | host: Sediment | place: India: Faizupur Khadar , New Delhi | collected 2017-02-21 ... | reverse complement strand
ATTGGTGTATAAAGGATAGTAAATATATGCAGTGGACGAATTCCGATCACTCATCAAATTGATGCCAGCTTGTCCACCCCATACCAACACAAGATCATCTTGATCTGTGTTTTCAGAAATATAGTGGGCTATTTTAGGGGTATATTCGATTTCCTGATTTTTGTTAAAAACGAAAAGATTGATCGTCTCTAGATACTGGTTGAAACTGCCAGAAAAAATATACAGGGTTATCAAAATTGCGATGCCAAAGCCCAAATGTGGCTTTCGCTTATTCACAATTTCAGAAAAATTGTGCGACAATGCAAATTGATCGACATTCCAGAAAAAATATCCCGACAACAGAGTCAATATTGGCAACCAAGAAATGAAATAGTGGCTATAACCACGACCTGAAATTGAGCTTGCCAGTATTTCAACAGGCCATACAATTATCAAAGCAATTTCAAGCACGGTTATTCGTTTTTCTTTTAGTTTTCTTGCCCCGTGAACGATTGCAAGAATGAATCCAATAGTTGGAAAGATGATCCAAATTCGCAAAAGGGTAAAAGCCGGTTTGAGGCTGGATTTGAAAATATTGAAATTATTCGCTTCTGGTCTGGCATCAAAGCTATAAGAAAAATTATAGGTAATTGAAGCTGAGATCATATCATCCAGTGTACCAATGGCAGCAAAGTAAACTAAAACCGGCATCAGGACCAATAGCATGCCACCTATAACAAAAAGAGCTTTATTAACCGTCTTTTTGAACCCGTTACAGCGCCATTCTTTAATTAACCAGATTAACAACAAAGCTGCTGATGTGCCGATATTGTTAGCTCGTATCAGGAAACTGGTGATCAGCATTGCCCCCATCAATAATGGGTATCGCTTTCTTTCAGGGTAAATTGCGGATTGGTAAAGAGCGAAAATAGAGATCCATGTAAATAAAAGTGAATATTCCTCTGTAAAATTACCTGTGCCAAGCAATTGCTTGGCACTCATCAACCCCAGAGCGCCTCCCAGCGCGGCAGGGAAAATCCCCCAAGATCGTTTGAGAACACTATATCCAATAAGGGCAGAGGCCAACATAAAAAGAAATTCCAGAAACCAGACACCCCAGCGAGTGTCTTTGCCTAACCAGTCCCCCATCGATATCCCCAAGGCATTAATATAAAAGATAAGGGGCCCTTTAGAGTCCCAGACATCGAGATATAACTGCCGGCCTTGAGCAATCTGATCGCCAGCGTACATGAAAAATCCCCCATCGCGGCCTGGTTCATTAAAAGTTGGCAGTGCATTTGTTAAGACAACTAAACTTAGCGCAGAGAATAAAAGAACCACCAGGAAATATTCAAAATATCTTCGGCCTTGGTTCAAAATAAAACCCTCCGTCCTAGAAATTCAAATAAAGGAACAACCGGGGGGATTATACCATCGGGCTGAATTAAAAATAATGAACACGTCTGGAATTCTACACAAGGGGTAAATTACAGATACATCTCTAAATAAAAAGACTCCCTTTTTGCAAAGGAAGTCTTGACTGGCGGAGAGGGTGGGATTCGAACCCACGGTGGGGACGAGCCCCACAACGGTTTTCGAGACCGCCCCGATCGGCCGCTCCGGCACCTCTCCACGGGCAGGGGGTATTATAGCACAGAGTGAGGCTAAATCTCCAATGTTTCGCCAATCTCGGGATAGGCAGCCGAAGGCAGTTGCTCGGTTTTGAATTTTTCCATTAAGGCCAGGGCCGGGGTGGGCTCGCCGTGGATCAGGATGATTTTGCGAAGTTGAGATTGAGATGCACGGGCGTACTGCATCAGCATGTTCTGCCCGGCATGAGCCGAGAGGCCGCCAATGGTAACCACCTGGGCGCGGCGCTGGTAGGTTTCGCCAAAGATTTTGACCAGGGGGGCGCGTTCTGCCAGGCGGCGGCCCAGTGTATCGGGCGCCTGCCAGCCGACGATTAGAACGGTATTGCGGGGGTTCTCAATGTTGTTTTTGAGGTGATGCAAGATACGTCCCGTTTCAGCCATGCCTGAGGCCGAGATGATAATCATGGGGCCGGGTTTATCGTTGAGGGCTTTGGATTCATCGGCCGACTGGGTGTAGGTGAGCTGCGGGAAGTTAAGCGCCGGATGCCGGTTTTCACGGATGAACTGCCAGGTTTCCTCGTCATACAGGTCAGGGTATTTCTGGAAGACGCGGGTGGTGTTCACTGCCAGCGGGCTGTCCACATAGACGGGGACCTTGGGGATTTCGCCATCAGTCATCATTTGGTTGAAGTAATAGACCAGTTCTTGCGTGCGGCCCACGGCGAAGGCGGGGATGATGATTTTGCCGCTGCGCTCGATGGCGGCACGGGTGACAGTGCGCAGCTCGTCATAGGCGGCCTGGGGATCGGCATGAGGTTTATCGCCGTAGGTACTTTCCATCATCAGGTAATCTACCCGTTCTGGCAGAACGGGGTCTTTGAGCAGCGGCAGGTTGAGGCGGCCAATATCCCCGGAGAACCAGAAGCGGAAGCGCCGGCCATTTTCCTGAACATCCAGTACCACGGCGGAAGAGCCCAAAATGTGACCTGCATCTACCAGGTGGGCGGTAACGCCGTTAATGGGTTCAAATTCCTGCCCGTAGGGGGTTGGAACCATCAACGGGAAAACTTCAGCAGCATCGGCCTGGGTATAAAGCGGTTCGATCAACGGCTCACCGCGACGCTCACGTTTGCGGTTGACAAACTTGACATCGGATTCCTGGATGTGGGCGGAATCCATGAGCATCAGCTCGCAAAGCCCTGCGGTGGCAGGAGTAACGTAGATGGGCCCCGAGTACCCCTGATTGACCAGGTTGGGCAGGTTACCCGAATGGTCAATATGGGCGTGGGAGAGAATGGCAGCATCCACCGTACGCGGGCTGAATTCAAAATTGAGGTTTTTGGCAAAGGTATCGCTGCGATGACCCTGGTAAAGGCCGCATTCCAAAAGCAGGGTTTGACCATTCACTTCCAACAAATATTGCGAACCGGTGACCGTTTGACCAGCGCCATAGATTGTCAGTTTCATGATTTCACCTTTGGGGGTAAGACTCGGAGGATCTCTGCGCCAAAGCGATTGAAACGCCAGGGCAAGAGCGGCATTTGATCCTGCAATTCTGACAGGGTAGCAGGATTGGCCTGCGCGATGTGCTCCATGGTATCGCGCGGCAAAATGACATCAGAATCCACGCCCAGTTCACGACCAGTCACTTTGCGCCATTCGCGCAGCAAGTCCAGGCGGAACAGGTAGGCATCATCGGGGCGGGGATGAGAAGGGCGGTGAAGCGGAGGCGACTTGAGGCCGCGCTGAATGGCTGCCAGCAGCCGGACGCCATGTTTCTCGATATTGCGCGGCCCAAGGTGGGGGATGGGTTTCAATTCTGCCAGGGTTTGCGGGCAGGTTTCGGCCAGGGTAATTAAAACGTCATCGTTTAAGACTTTGAAGCGAGGCAGGTTGGCGTTGCGCGCCTGTTGGTCGCGATAATCACACAGGGCTTGAAGAACAGCCGCCTGCTGGGGGGTAAGGTCTCGCCCGCCGGAGACACGCCACCAGTCCTGCCCATTCTCATGAAGCAAACCCGCCTCCACGGCGCAGAGCCGGGTAAAATCTTCCTGGGCCATGGGCTTGAGCCCAGAAGTCTCCAGCTCTGCGGCCAGGCGGGCGCGGAGCGGGATGAGGTAATGGGTGTCCATGCGGGCATAATCGAGCATGGGCGCCGAGAGAGGGCGCTCACCCCAGTTGGCCCGCTGGTAGCGTTTGTTCAACGTGATGCCAAAAGATTCTTCCAGGATGGCGCCCAGGCCAAAGGCCGTTTTGCCCAGGATGCGGGCGGCCTGCATGGTGTCAAATATGTTGGCAAAGGTAAAATCAAAGTCGCGTTTGAGGCAGATGAGATCATATTCGGCTGCGTGGAAGATTTTCTCAATTGCGGGATTGGCAAACAGGGGTGCCAGCGGGGAGAGGTCGGGGAGGGCCAGCGGGTCGAGCAGGTAGTCGGTAGTGGGGGTGGAAAACTGAATCAGACAGACCTGTTCTTGATAGGCAAACAGGCTGTTTGACTCGGTATCTACGGCAACCTGGGTATGGCGAAGAAGTTCAGCCGCCAGGTGTTCCAGGGCCTGACGACGATCAATCCAGATGGGCTTCGAAAGGGCTGCGGTGTCCATGAATCAGGGTTAGAGGTTAAAGCGGATATTCAAAATATCCCCATCTTTAACAATATATTCCTTGCCCTCCAAACGCAGGCGGCCATGCGTTTTGGCCTCGTTGAGGCCGCCAAGCGTGATCAGGTCGTCGTAGGCAGCGACCTCGGCGCGGATGAAACCTTTTTGCAGGTCGGTGTGGATGACGCCAGCAGCTTCCGGGGCGGTGGCACCGCGCTGAACTGTCCAGGCGCGGACTTCGTCGGGACCGACGGTGAAGAAGGACTGCAATCCCAGCAGATCGTAGGACAGGCGGATCATGCGATTGAGCGAGGGTTCCTCAATGCCGTATTCTGCCAGGAAAACCTGCGCCTCATCGGGGGGCAGTTGGGCAATATCGGCTTCAAGGCGGGCCTGCAGAGCCACGATTTGACTGTGCTGGTGGGCGTAGGGGATTTCGGGCGAGCGCTGCCCTTCGGAGAGGTTGAGGACGATGAGAATCGGTTTGCGGCTAAGAAAGCCAAAACCGGAGAGGGTTTTTTCTTCTTCAGCGGTTATATCCACATCTCGCAGCGGGGTTTCGGCAGACAAAGCCGCCTGAAAGCGTTCAAACAGGGCAGCTTCACGCTCGATGATGGATTTATCGCGCCCGGCGCCCTTTTTGCGTTCTTCGGCCAGGCGTTCCAGTTTGCGCTCCACAGCAATCAGGTCATTGAGGATGAACTCGCTGTCCATGGTGGCAAGATCTCGGATGGGGTCAATGGTGTCCTGGGGGTGCGGCACCATGTCGTCTTCAAAGCAGCGCACCACGTGGATGAGGCCATCCATCTGGGTCAGTTGATTCAGTAAAACGCCCGAGATGCCGCTTTTACCGGCGGAGCCATCGAGACCCGCAATATCGGCGTAGGTTACTTTGGCATAGATGGTTTTCTTGGGCTTGAACATGGCTGAAAGCCGATCGACGCGCGGATCGGGAACATCAACAACCGCGGTATGAACTTCAATCCGCCCGGAAGCCGGGCTGGTGGGCTGGGTGCCGCGGGTAAGGGCATTGAACAGGGTGGTTTTACCTGATTGAGGGAGACCGATAATTCCAAGTCGCATTGTTTCTCTTGACCCTTCGCAAAAAGATGGATATACTAGGGAGGCAGTTTGGAACTGCAGGTTTTACGCCGGAGTGGCGGAATTGGCAGACGCGCACGACTCAAAATCGTGTTCCGTAAGGAGTGTGGGTTCGATTCCCACCTTCGGCACAGAAATTATAACACAGCCCGCCCCTTGTATTGAGGGCGGGCTGGTTGTTTACGGATGTTTCTGATTTCTCTGCGGGGCTGGGGACTGAGAATGTCAGGGGTTCAGATTGTTCGCCAGGTTCAGGTGATTACTGACCTTCACACAACCACTGCTGCAACAGCTTCGCAGCAGTCTCCAGATCAAGCAAACGCCCGGCCTGTTGGGCGTCCTGGGCGGCTGGATCATCAAGATCCGCAATGATTTCGGCAATCAGCGGCAAAAGATCGGCGTCGCCCTCTCCCTGCTGTGTCGGCTGCGGGTCAGAATCCCGTACCGCGACCAGCAGTTGCAGGGCCTGGCCTGTCGCACCGCGCCGGCGCAAGACCATCGCCCCGATAACCACCAGTCCCCCCAACCGGCCAAGAATACCGGTTTCCAGGCCAATTTTTAACGCCGCACAGATATGCCCGACAGCATTCTGGTCCTCACCGCGTTCCACCAGGCGAGTGGCCAGGGAGGTGCGCACAATCGCTTCGCCAAAGACATCTCCAATCTGCTGAAAAATAACCAGGGCATCCTGCTGATAGATTTCGGTTTCGTCTGTACGGTCCATAGCAGCCAATATGGAACCCAGGTCAGACAGGGTATAGGCAATCAGGCGCTGCTCGCCCATTTCACGGGCCATGCTCAAGGCTTCATTCAGAGTGACGACGGCAAGCTCAAGGCTGCCGCTTAACCACTGGGCCCCGCCCAGGTGATTCAGGGCATATGCCAGGCGGGTAGGGGCCTGCATCTGGCGTAAAACGGCACTGGCTTCCTCAAAACACTGGAGTGCGTGGGGCGTATCTCCCGCATCCCGGGCAACCACACCCAACAAATCCAGGTTGTGGGCAATTTGAAGGGGGGCGTTCATCTGCCGCGCCAGCGCCAAACCCGTCTCAAAGAAATCCATGGCCTGGGCGGATCTTCCGGTGGCCCAGGCTGTTTTACCCAGCCCATTTAAAGCTTCAAGACGTATCGTCTGCGCTCCGGCTTGATTGGCAATTGCCATGGCCGCGTTGTAAGCGGCTTCAGCCTCAGGATAGCTGCCGTTGATCCAATGAACAACGGCCAGTTGAATGTAGCTGAAGCCAATTTCTGCCGGTTCGTCCAGCTGACGGGCCAGCAGCAGGGCAGACTGGGCCTGACGTTCTGCCTCTTCATAACTTTCCTGAGACGTGAGGAAAGCAGCGATTCGATTCATGAGGTGGAGACGCAGAACCGGCTGACTGGGAACCTGTTCCACCCGCTTCAGCGCAGAACAGAATGCAGCAAGGCCTTCAGCATACCGCGCCCGGACCGAATAAAAACGATACAGCGGCTGGAGCAGTTCATTCAGCGCATCAAAAGCAGATTGCTGCACGGCCCAATCCCAGGCGGCCTGCAGATCCTGTTGAACCCGTCCAATGGCATCAAAAACTTCGCCCTGGTCGGGGCCGCTGAGTTCCGGCTGCCATGCCCTGGCCGCGGAAACAAACCAGTCACAATGGCGCCGGCGAGTGTCCAGATCTTCGTCCGGGTCTGCGGCCAAGCGTTCACCGGCATATTGCCGGATCAAGGGATGCATGTCGAAGTGTCCCGATGAGGTGCGCCGCAAGAGAGACTTGTCCAGCAGGGCAGAAAGGTCCGCCAGGGTGGATCCGGCGACTTTCTGGGCGGCAGAACGCTCAGCCGGATTGTGAAAGACTGAAAGACGACGCAGTGCCTGGCGGCGAGGTTCGTCCAGCAGATGCCAGGAGTAATCGAAGACGCCGCGCAGGCTGCGGTGCCGCTCGGGCAGGTTGCGCTGGCCGGTGTTCAGAAAATCGAGGCTTTTTTCGATCTCGGCGGCAATTTCTGTCAGGCTGAGCACCCGCACCCAACCGCAGGCCAGTTCGATGCCAAGCGGCAGGCCTTCTACCAGTTCACAAATGCGGATGAGGGCAGTGCGGTTATCGGCGTTTAATTCAAAAGCAGGGTCGGCGCGCTGTGCGCTCTGCAAAAACAGCTTGACGGCGGAGTATTCCGCAAACTCGGCATCATTGGGCTGCTGCGGATAACGCATCCCCTGCAGCGGATAGACCTGTTCGCCGAGGAGGTTCAAGCGCTCGCGCGAGGTAGCCAGGATTTTCAACCGGGTGGAACGCTGCAAAAGTTGATCAACCAGGACAGCGCCATCCAGCAGGTGTTCAAAATTATCCATTACCAGCAGGAGCTGTTTTTGACCAAGGTATTGGATAACCTGCTCATCCAGTGTAGCCCGGTTATGAAAAGGAATACTAAGCGCCTGGCCAATCGCCGGGGCGATTAAATCGGCAGTTGCCAGCGGCGCCAGGGGGATGAAATAGACGCCGTGAGCGAACTGCTCAATGGAGTCGGCGGCAACCTGGAGCGCCATGCGGGTTTTGCCGGTGCCGCCCGAGCCGACCAGCGTCAACAGGCGGCAGGATGGGGTTTGCAGTTGGGCACCGATAGCCGCCAGGTCGGCTGCGCGGCCAACAAAGGGCGTGGTCTGCGGGGGCAGGTTGTTGGGATGGGCAGAGAGGGAGCGCAGCGCCGGGAATTTTTGGTAGGGTAAATCGGGATGATTGAGTTGAAGGATGGGCTGCGGTTGGGTCAGGTCTTTCAGCAGGTGCATTCCCATGTCGATCAATTCGGCGCCGGGGGGCAGGGGGGCCTGCTGGACGGCCTCGGGACTGAGCAGAATCTGCCCGCCCCAACCGGCACTGAGCAGGCGCTCGGTGCGGCTGATTTCGAGGCCGAAAAAGTCATCGGTGCGGGAGATGACTGCGCCAGCATGCAAAGACACCCGCACGCGCAGTTCGCCAATGGGCCCCCAATTTTGGCTGGCAAGGGTTTGTTGAATCTCAATCGCGCAGGTCAGCGGATCGCCTGATTCAAAAATGGCAAAAAAGCCATCCCCGGTGTGTTTGATTACCCGACCACCGTGATTTTCGATGGCGGAACGGACAATCTGGTCGTGGGTTCTAAAGGCTGCATCAGCCTCAACCGGGTACTTTTGCCAGATTTGAGTGGAGTGCTCAATATCGGTAAACAGAATGACCGGCAGTTCAAATGGCATAAGGCTATTATACGTTATTGCATCAAATGATTGTAAAAGTATGATACACTTAATTTGTTCCATTGATTTTACTGGATAATAATGAGTTGTAGAGAATGAATTTGATGCGCCGCAGGGTAATTCTGGGGGTGTTGCTGCTCTCCATGATCCTGATGCTGGGATTGATGGGGAATGGCTATGCCATTGTGCGCGCTGAGGATGGGGAAGAAACGCCCGAGCCCTACGTTCGTAAGACCACGCTGACGCTGTCATTTTTAGAGCATGAGTGGTGGTTGGTACGCTGGAAAGACAACGAGATTGGCTGCCGGGTCTTTATTGAGCATGAAGGTTTGCCAAGCAGTGACGAAATTTTGACTGCCTGTGGAACCAGCCTGCACAATCAATGGCTGGCAACCAAGCCCTGCGCTCAGGCAGAATCGGGGGAAGACGTCAGCAAGTGCAGCGGGCTGTATTTACATTACGTTGAAGCTGTGCCCGGTGAACGAACGGTGGAGGTCGAGCTTCCGCTGCCAACCGTCTGGATATCGCTGACGGGATGCGAAGATATGGATGCCGAGGGGCGCTGCGCCAACATTCCGACGCTGCTGCTCTCCGGCGAAGAGCCGCTGCCGAACGAACAAATTATCAGCATCGCCGGGACGATTAACGGCGAGCCATTTAGCTGCCCCGGCAGCACCTGTGAAATTCCACTCCAGCCGACCGGTTCGCAGGGGGTTGAGGCGCTTTTCTGGGCTGAATCCAGTTTTGGAGACGCCAGCCCGGAATACACGGCGCTGGTGCGGGTGCAGCCATGGGGCGATTTTATGTCGCCGGATGGTGGTGGATCAGACCCGCAGCGCTGGTATGCTGATGTACTCAGCACACAATGGCGCGGCGGACCGCTGGCTAGCTGCTCGGATATCTGGCAGGTCTTCCCAGAGATGGGCGGACCGCCGCCGTGGTTGGATACTCCGGCACAGCCAGAAGACCTGTATTCCAGTTATTCGTTTTACTTCCTGGCGGGGATGTTGATTTCAAACGGCGAAGTGGACGCCAGCGGCTGCCCGGATGGCGGGCTGCAATCGCCTACTGTGGCGAATGCCTGCGGGGTGGACGTTGCTTACCCGACCGTGGTGGAATGGCAGAACCAGTTTGACCAGGAGATTTATCAGACCGCGCTGGATACTGGCGTGCCGGCGCAATTAATCAAAAATATCTTCAGCCGGGAGAGCCAGCTTTGGCCGGGCATTTATAAGACCTATCGCGAAGCCGGACTGGGGCAATTGACTGAGAACGGCGCCGACACCATGCTGCTCTGGAACCCGGATTTCTTTGCCCAGTTCTGCCCGCTGGTGCTGCATAGCAGCCGGTGTGAACTGGGATTTGGGAACCTGACCGAAGAAGAACATGCCATGTTACGCGGCGCACTGGTGACCAAGGTGAACGCAAGCTGCACCGACTGCCCGGTTGGGATTGGCCTGACCCAGGCAAACTTCAGTGTGCGGGTGTTCTCTGAGGGACTGCTGGCAAACTGCGAGCAGGTGGGACGGATTGTGACCAACATCACCGGGCAGGAGCCGCGCACCGTCAGCACTTATGTTGATCTGTGGGAATTTACACTGGTCAATTACAACGCCGGAGCCGGCTGCCTGACCCATGCACTGAATGAGGCCTGGATCAACGGCGAACCGCTGGACTGGGAGCATGTGGCGCCCTACCTGGAACCCGCCTGTCAGGGCGCGCTGGATTATGTCAGTGACATCAGCCAGGTTTTGAGCGGGATTGAGCCAACGCCGACCTCGTGGGTGTATCAGGGCACGCCGCTGCCACAGATGACCATGGGCGTGCTGCGAACACCTGTGCCCACCACAACCCAGCCCCAGACTCCGGGTGTAACCCCCACCCCCAGGCCAACAGCCACTGCGGGAGCGGGCTATCCGATTGAAGAGCCCACCGAACCGCCAGATGTGACGGTAACCGCGTACCCATAAGCCAACAGGTTTTACAACTGCTGGCAGGGGGAGCCAAGATATGATATCCTTCAAATATCATCAAGAATAGATGAATTCGATTGGAGGATGTGTGATGTTTAATCGATTAATCAACCGCCGCCAGGAAGAGGAAAACAAACGCTCTGAAGGGCGCCTGCCGCCGGGGCAAGCCCTGACGCAGAAGTTCCCGGTGTTGCATTATGGGTCAGTGCCATCCTTCAACCCGGCAACGTGGGATTTTCGCGTCTGGGGTGAGGTTGAGGAGCCTGTACGCTGGTCGTGGGAAGAATTTAATCAACTGCCGCGCACCCGGTTGACGATGGATATTCACTGCGTGACCCGCTGGAGCAAGTTTGATACCGATTGGGAGGGTGTTTCGGTGCGGACGTTGATTGAGCAAAAGCTAATCCACCCACGGCCCACGGCAAAGTTTGTGATGCAGCACGCCGAATACGGCTTTACTGCCAACCTACCGCTGGAAATGATGCTGGCAGATAATTTCTTGATGGCAACCCATTACAATGGTGAACCCCTGACGCCCGACCACGGATACCCGTTGCGGGGGATTGTGGGAGCTATTCCGGGGCGCGAAGACTTGATGACGCCATATTTCTGGAAGGGCGCCAAATGGCTGCGCGGGCTGGAATTTATGACCCAGGACCGACGCGGCTTCTGGGAGCAGGCTGGCTATCACAACAACGCAGATGTTTGGGAAGAAGAGCGTTTTGGGTAGTTTTAGCGCTTGAGACGGCTGGCGTAAAAGGCCAGTCCAATGCCAGCCAGCACAACAACTGCGCCCAAAATACCCAGGAGCGGCGATTTCTTTTCGCCGCCTGTATTGGGCGTGCCGCCCTGTGAGCTGATCTGAGCGCCAAATTCAATCAAAGATTCGTCGCCAGCATGTACAGTTAATTCGTATGTGGTGCGCGTGGTGGCGTTATAGCCATCGGGAATACCGACATTGAGGATGTAGCTGCCTTCTTCTACGTTGGCAAAGCAGAAGGGTTCAATGGCAGAGGCCAGCGTGGCGCCGCTCAATGAAATTTTGCCAGTTGCATCGGCCAGGACGATTTCACCGCCAGCCAGGGGCAGTTCGCCGGTCTCGGGCATGGCGTTTCCATTGATATCGTCAAACAAATACACGCAGACCTGGGCGGTGCCTATGGGCGGGGTTGGGGTGGGCAGAGCCAGCGTGGGGGTGGGTGTGGGACCGCTGGCGGTGGGTTCCGGCGTGACGACGCCCAGCAACAACTGCTGCCCCGGAATCAGCACACAATCGGCATTCAATGATGGGTTGAGCAAACGCATCTGATCCATAGAGATGTTGTTGGTCAGCGAAATGCTGATGCAGGTGTCGTTATCTTTGATAACATAAATGATGCGCCCATCCAGCCCCGGCGTAGGCGTGTAGTAATAAATTTGAGCTGCCGGGTTGGCCTGCACAGGTGCGGCGAGGAGGGCAGCCGATAGAATCAGGACCAATAAAACCAGCGCGGAGAAAAGGGGTTTATGGTTCATGTTTTGCATTATATCACCAGTCTGAGGGGTGAAGTCGCTTATAATAGGCTTGAAGCTGCAAAAAATCTTTCTGGAGGGCATGATGCCATTAGATATTCTGGTAGGCGCACAGTGGGGGGATGAGGGAAAAGGCCGGGTGGTGGATCT
>ERZ1645192.3825-NODE-3825-length-12123-cov-6.143934_pt1 | contig 12123 bp, 6 predicted proteins | sample MGYA00575354_ERZ1645192 | MGnify/ENA primary metagenome ERZ1645192 (study PRJEB40844, sample SAMN11349763) | freshwater sediment metagenome | isolation source: river sediment | host: Sediment | place: India: Faizupur Khadar , New Delhi | collected 2017-02-21 ... | reverse complement strand
GAGTTCGAGCCATTGGAAAACGCGAGGTAGAAGAACGCGAAGATGCTCGTGACCGGAAGGAGCAGGCAAATCGCTGTCCAGATGCTCTTACCGCGGGCCCGGGAGATTTTAAAACACCAGACAATATGAGCGACCAGGTTTAGGATGGGCAATAGCATCGCCACAAACCACACGGGAGACATTCCAGCCGCTTTAAGCAGGGGGAACATCTGCAGCACGGGGAACCAAATCAGCGCGCCGGGCTCACTCCCGGTCTTTTTGCAGATGAGCATGCAGCAGTAACAGACGAACAGGTAGAACGCGAGCATGGCGACCCCAAAGCCGATTAACACTGGAAGCCCGAGACTCTTCGACATCCATTTTGCCATGTCCGGCGCCGCGCCCTTCTGGAGGTTCTGATGAATATTACGGATTTGCGGACTCTCGATTTTTTGAATCGTCGTCTTGGCCCAGGCAACAGCCGCATTGGTTGCGGGCTTGCGAGCCTCGTACCCCAGAATCTCCTTCTCCTCCTGAGTGAGCTCGGAAACCTTAACGTTGAGCATCCCGGCTGAATGCAGCAGAAAGACGTAGCTTTTGTTCTTCGTCGTGACTGTCACATTTGAATACGTCTGTGTCCCGATTGTGATCGTGTCAAAGTGCTGCTCCGCGCTTGCCCCGGAGGCCTTCGAGTTTGCCCCGCACAGCCCGAGACATGCCGAAGCAAACAAAACCCCCAAACTCCGCGTTAATTTTCTAATACGCATTTCGTTCTCCGCAGTAGTAACATTTACGGCTGCGTGTTGATATTGCAGGACATGTGCCAGTTTTTTTGCGTCAGAACCAACTCTTAAGACCGTACAATGAGAGAGGCGGCGCCGGAGTCGTCAGGGCGCCGCCCCCACTCAGGAGGACGCAGGCAAGGAACCTGCGACCGCTGAGAGAGCTAGAAGCATGCCGCCGGAAGTTTCGCTCTGCCTGCCTGTCGGGACGCCCAAAACCGCCATAGTTTCACTTTCGGAAGCGCGTTTCCTGGGCTAGGCTCCCGTGATTTAAAGGAATGAAAAACATTATGAGTGCGAAGTGGACGGGTGCCTGTTGCGGGTTGGGTGTCGGCCTCTGGCTTTTCGCGATTGCTCCATGTGCGGCACAGCAGGTGCCGGCGGTTGAGAGGCGGTTGTCCAACGGGATGAAGCTGCTGCTGGTGGAGCGCCATGACGAGCCAATCGTATCCGGTGGTTGGGTGGCCCATGTCGGCAGCTCCAACGAACGACCGGGAATCACCGGCATCGCCCACCTGTTTGAGCACATGATGTTCAAGGGGACCCCGCACATCGGAACAAAGAATTTTGAGAAGGATGTTGAGATTATTTTAGCCCAGGAGCGGATTCGGGATCAAATGCGCCAGGAGGAGGAGACGATGCGAGCGGCCTTCCGGCAGGGCCACATTGACGACCTTCTTAAACCGGAAAACAAAACGGATCGCTACAAGGAACTGGAAAAGGAGTTTCAGAAGCTCGTGGCGCAACACCGTGACGTGCTCGTTAAAAACGAATTTGACCGGCTTTACACCTCGCAGGGCGCCTCGGGCATGAATGCGTTCACCTCCGAGGACATGACGGTCTATTTCATCAATGTGCCCGCCAACAAACTTGAGTTGTGGATGCTCATGGAATCCGAGCGGTTGCTGCACCCGGTGTTTCGCGAGTTCTATGCGGAGCGGGACGTCGTTTATGAGGAGCGCCGGTTGCGCACGGAATCCACTCCCCTGGGCCGGTTTGAAGAGGAGTTCGGCGCCATGTTCTGGCAGTCCTGCAGTTATAGCTGGCCTGTGATCGGGTGGCCGTCGGACCTGCCGAGCATCAGCAAAGCACAGGCGGATGAGTTTTATGCCACTTATTATTCCCCCCAGAACATCACCCTGGTGCTCGTTGGGGATTTTGAACCTGCAGCGACGGAGGCTCTCGCAAGGCGGTATTTCGAACGAATACCGCGTGGCAAAACGGATCCGCCCCCCGTGGTGACATTGGAAATCAAGCAGGAAGCAGAAAAGAGGATGTACGCCGAGGCGGACACGAATCCGCAGGTAGATATCCTCTGGCACAGCGTGGCCTTCCGGCACCGCGACTCCTATGCGCTTGAGATTCTTGCCCAGTTGCTGTCCACGAGAACCGGCAGGCTTTTCAAAGGTTTGGTCCTGGGCAGCGGTGTTGCAACCGAGGTGTATGCAAACCAGGAGTCCAAGAAATGGGCGGGGTATTTCAACTGCGGAGGGGAGGCCAGAGAAGGCCACAAGCCGCAGGAGGTGGAGCAGGGGATCTACGCGGAGATCGAGAAGCTCAAAAACGAAACCGTGCCGGCCGCGGAATTGCAGAAGGTGAAGAACAATTTTGCAGCCGCCGAGTATCGCCGGTTGTCGTCCAACTTTCCAATCCTCGTCCAACTGTTGATCTATGATGGTTTGGGTGACTGGCGAGAAATGAACGAAGCAGGGGGCAAGATACAGGCGGTTACAGCCGAGGATGTCAAGCGTGTGGCCAAAACTTACCTGACGGCTGAAAACCGCGCTGTGGCCACTTACACGCGCAAAGCAGCCAGGAAATCAGAAACCGGGGAGGCGCAATGAGATCAGCTTTTTGCCTGGGATTCATGCGAACATATTCACTTGCGATGTTTGTCGCCGCCTCTGCTGCCGGCTTCGCGGCTTTAGCCGTTGAGGATATGCCGGTCAAGAGCCCGGTCCGTAAAGCCGCACCAGCTATTGCTCCCGGCGGTGTGCCAACGCGCCCGGAGCAATTAAGCTTCCCCCCGCTGACCTACGTGCCTCCCAGACCACAGGACCACCGTGTGGAACTGAAGTCCGGTCCGGTGGGATACGTCATCGAGGACAAAGAGCTTCCTCTCGTGAACATCGTCATTTACGTGCGCACGGGCGACTATGTGGATTCACCAGCGACGAAAGGGCGGGCAAGTCTTGCCGGGTACCTGCTGGCCCGAGGCGGAACTGAAACCCGGACAGCCGAAGAACTCGAAGAACGCCTGGCGTTTCTTGCGGCCGACTTAAGCTCGGGAGTGGGAGATACCCAGGCCAGTGTCCGGCTGAATCTCCTCTCGAAAGACCTTCCGGAAGGTCTGCAGATCCTTCGCGAAGTCCTCACTGCTCCCCGATTTCAGGAGGACAAACTTGCGCTGCGGAAACAGCAAATGGTGCAGGCGATGCGCAGGCGCAACGACGAATCGGGCGCGATTGAGGCTCGCGAGGCGGCCTTCCTGGCCTTCGGCGAAGACTTTTGGATGAACCAGCACCCGACGCCCGATTCGGTCAATCCACTTACGCGGGAAGATTTGCGCCAGTTTCACCAGGCATGGTTCTGGCCATCCAACTTTGTTCTGGCTGTGAGCGGTGATTTCGAGCGTGGGCGCATGATCGAGCAACTGGAAGGGCTCTTTGCAAGCTGGCCTTTTCAAGGGCAGTCTGCGTCCGCCATTCCGACGAACACCCGTTTCGCCGCTCCGGGCGCTTACATCCTCGACAAGCAGGACGTCAACCAGGGCCGGGTCTCCATTATGCTGCCGGGCATTATGCGCGAGAATCCTGACTATGTTGCTGTCATGGTTATGAACGATATCCTTGGGGGCGGGGGATTCATCTCGCGTATTTTGAACCGTGTACGTTCGGATGAAGGACTCGCTTACAGCGCCTTTTCGCGATTCCCTGGAGGCGTTTATTTCCCGTCCACGTTCACGGCCGGTTTCCAGACCAAGAGCCGCACTGTTGCCTATGCCAGCTCCATCGTTTTTGAGGAAATAAAACAAATCACCTCAGAGCCGGTGTCGGACTCCGAGCTGACGACATCTAAGCGGGGCTTTATCGAGCGTTTTCCGCAGCAGTTTGCGACCAAGGCGCAAGTGGCCAATACGTTCGCCCAGGACGAATTCACCGGGAGATACCGGCGTGAGCCGGACTTCTGGACAAACTACCGGGCGCGTGTCGAATCCATTGAAAAGGAAGACGTGCTGAAGGTGGCCGAAAAGTACCTCAAACCGGAGCGGGCGGTTCTCCTTGTCGTAGGGCAAAAGGACCAGGTGCTGCTGGGGCATCCGAATCACGCCGTTCAACTCAAGGACCTTGTGAAAGGACGCATCAGCGACCTTCCGCAGCGTGATCCGCTGACACTCAAGCCGATTCCGGCCAAGCGTTCTGTTTTGAAGTAAGCTCAGAGCTGGCTGCGGAACGTGTAGCGCCCGGACCCGACCTCAACGACCTGGCGTCCGTTCTCGAAGGCCACCGGGCGCGCCCCCTTCGCGCGGGCAAGAGCCTTGCCGCTTTCCCGGATGGATTCAGGGGCGCCTGCCGGGATGGAAAGCCTGGCAGTTGTGTTCGGCGGAACCACCAGTTTCCATGTGAAGCGGTCCCCGGCCCGGTTCCACTCACTGAGGACAACGCCGTGTGGCGACTTGTATGAGGCGCGCACCCAGTCGCAGCCCCCGGGAAGTTCCGGGCGCATGTTGATCCGCGCAAAACCCGGCGTTTGAGCATCGGGCTGTATGCCGGCAAGATCTTCAAAAGCCCATGCCACGAGATCACCCACGAGCATGACATGATTTCCTGAGTTCATGGCGGGATCCGCAGTGTCGCCGTTCCACAGTTCCCAAATAGTTGTCGCTCCTTTGCGAACCATATAACCCCAGCTCGGGTAGGTATCTTGTGTTGCAATTCTCCATGCCACATCCCCATAACCGTTGCGGGTCAGCGTGCGCATCAGCCACTGGGCGCCAATCAAGCCGGTGCCCACATGGTCCCTTGATTCACTCGAAATCTTCTCGATCAGCCTATTGAGGACTTTATCGCGCCCGCTGTCCGGCACGAGCCCGAATGCGAGCGGCAGAACGCAGGAAGTCTGCGATCCGTTCGCAAAATAGCCTTTTTCCTCGGAGTAGAACTTTCTCAAAATCCCCTCCCTGAGGCGGTCCGCGAGTTGGTCGAAATTCTGGGAGTCCTCAGTCTTCCCCAGGAGAGTGGCATAATGCGACAGTAACCGGGCATCCCAATACAAATAGGCCGATGCCAGGAGGGCAGGGTCTGTTTTTCGCGCCGGATCCTTGGAATGAATCAGCAAAGGATCCTCTGGCGGAACGCACCAATCGCCGTAATTGTCACGGCTGATAATGCCGTTTGTGATGTAACCCGACATGTGATCGAGCCACTTTTTTGCTGCGGGATAAATCCGCTCGATCGGGGCCAAATCCCCGTACTGCTGCCGCAGAGTCCCCGGGATCATGGCGATGCTGCTCGGCCAGGTCACATTGTCGTTGTAGAGCGGCCAGTATGACGGGCAAACATCAGGCACGCTCCCTGTCTCGTTTTGCGCGTCGGCCATGTCCTGCGTCCACTTGGTGTGGAACGCCGCGGTGTTGTGAATGTAAGTTTCTCCACGGGAAACTTCGGAACGGTCGCCCAGCCAGCCCTGGCGCTCGTCGCGCTGGGGGCAATCGGTTGGAATGCTCCGGTAATTCCCGCGAAATCCCCACACGGTATTTGTGATTACTTTGTTCAGAAGATGGCTTGAGCAGGCAAAGTGCCCTGTTCGTTCCATGTCGTCATGCACCACACGTCCCTCAATCGAATCCAGTGAAGGTCTCCCGGGGAAACCCGTGATCTCAACAAACCGGAAACCGTGATAGGTGAATCGCGGCTCGTAAAACTCGCGCCTGCCGCCTTTCAGGATGTAGGTGTCCGTCACCTTTGCCCCCCGAATGTTGTCCATGTACAATGTGCCGTCCGGTTTCAATGTTTCAGCATGGCGCAACCGAACGACGGTTCCGGCGGGGCCGCTGACCCGCATCCGGCACCACCCAACCATGTTTTGCCCCATGTCATAGATAAACGTCCCCGGGCTGACCTCCTTCATGGAGATGGGCTTGAGGGTTTCGGTGACGCGGATAGGCTCGATCATTTGGGCGCGCAACTCGCCCTCCGGCGCGCTTACCCTCCGGGCCTTCATCCACTGACCGCTGCGCTCAAAGCCGCCGGGCTGGCTCCATCCGGCAAGTTCCATGCGAGCGTCATAGACCTCCCCATCATACTCGTTGTTCTCACGGATTGGTCCCTCCGTGCTCAGGTCCCAGGACTCATCGCTGACAATCAACTCGCTGGAACCGTCTGCGTATTCGAGCTTAAGTTGCAGCAGAAGCTTTGGGAATCCGTAGCTGCGCGTGGAAATAGGGACAGAGGATCGCGGCGCATAGAATCTTCCGTTCCCGAGAAGCACTCCCAGTGTGTTCGCGCCGCGCCGGACAAAGCCGGTAACATCCCGGGTGACGTAGAAGACGCGTTTATTGTACTCGGTCAGCGCCGGGGAAAGCACGTCGTCGTCCGTGCGTTTTCCGTTTACGTAGAGCTCGGAGAGGCCGAGGCCCGAGCACCAGATCGTGGCCCGCGAGACCGTTCTGACAATTTCAAAGTCTTTGCGCAAGTGGCGGGCTGGAAGCACCCGGTTTTCGGGCATTCCAATTTCTCCCCAGGGCTGCATGCCGACCGGGCCGATGACAAGGGCGGCCAGCCACGTGGAGTCGTCAAAATTCCGCGCTTCCCAGTTATCAAATTTTTCGAGAGTCGAGCGCCATTGTGCATCTGTCGCGATAACGAGGGGCTCGCCGGAGTCGAATTGAATCTCAACGCGCCCGATGAGTCCGGCCGGGTTGGGGCCGGAACCGCCATTCTCCACAGCGACAGCCAAAACGTTTCTTTCTTCATTGAGGAATGCGGCGATGTCGAGAGCGGTAACCGCCTTGAAATTTGCGTTGCTGCCCGCCTCTTTCCCATTCACAAAGGCGCGGGCACTGTTGTCTCCGGCGATCAACCATTTGGCGGAGGAAACCACGCGGCCCGGCGGGATGCGGAATTCACGCCGGAAGAAGGCTGTGCCCAGCGGCGCGGCCTTTTCCGGGGCGCCCTCGGGAAACCAGATCCACGAAGCGTTGGCAAAGGTTACTTTGGACTCCGGTTCGTCCAGCCCGATCCATTGGGCCTTCCAATCGTCCCGCTTCAGCAGGCCCATGGACCAATGCGCGGGACGGCTCCAGGAGGATTCTCGTCCCGCCTGGTCCCAAACCTTCACCTTCCAGAAACAATGCTGTCCCGAAGCCAGGGGTTTTCCCGCGTAAGGCACGAGCACGGAGCGGGAGTCCTCCACCTTGCCGCTGTCCCACAGGTCGCCCACGTTGTGCCTGAGCTTCTCCTGTGAGCTGGCGGCCATGATCTGGTACGCGCGCTGCCGTTCGGCCCGGGCGGACTTGCTTGCCGCCTTAAGCGTCCAGCTCAGCCGCGGTTGTGCAATGTCAATCCCGAGCGGATCTGTCCGGTGCTCGCACTTCAGGTCAAGCGGCTGCAGGCCAAAAGCCGGCGCGGCTAAAGAGAAAACGAAGGCGATTGCGGCCGCAACCAATATCCTTGGATGGGTGAATCTGGTGTTTGTTCGTGTATTCATCGGGGCAGGGGAGTTGTGATCGGTTGAAAGCCCAGGGCTCTCGCCGGGGACTTCGGGTCGAGGTTGAAGTCGCGGTTCTTGAGGTCGCGGAACATTGGGTCTGCAAAAATGGAGTTCGTTTCATTGCCCATGGCCTGCCAGTCCTTGAGGGTCTGCCCGGCAAAGGTTTTGTTGGTTCCTCCGCCGGCCCTCAAGTCGTAGAACAAATTCTGCCCTGTATCCATGTGTCCGTGCCAGTTACCGCCCAGAAAGACTCCCTGGTCAATAACGACAATGTTCGTGCGAAACGAAAAACTGATGTGCTCTTCGTGGCGTGTGCGCTGGAGCTGGTGATCCCGCGCAAACGCGAACACATTGTTCCATACCCTGTTTGTGGCTCCATAATGCTGATGAAAGCCGCCGTGTGTCGTGTTATAGACGATGTTGCTCGCGGCCAGAATCGAGCTGCTGCCCTCATCGAAATAGATCCCCCAGCCACCGTAACGCAGTCCCGCAATATCATGCCAGAGGTTATTGATGATGCGGGTGCCGGGCTGCATGCCCAGTGTGTAAATCCCGCCCATGTCGCTTAGGATCGGCCCGTCGCCGTTGGACAGCACACCGATATGGTGGACGTGGTTTGAAGCGACAAGATTGTTTGTGGCCAGAGCCCTGCCGTAACCCCATGTCCAGCCGATGGAAATGCCGGTGTAGTAGAAGTCATGAATCTCATTGCGCAGGATGGTATTGTTTGGAGACTGGCCGATCCAGATGCCCACCGCGCTATGGTAAGCTTTGCCGCCATCGAAAAACCGGCTGTCGCGAACCTCGGCCCCGGAGGTCTGCTCCTGGCCGGTCCGGATGGCCGGCTCGCCGATCTTCAGGCCGCCGGCTGCCAGGTCGGAGAACTCGCATTTGGCGATCACGTTGTCCTGGCATCCGATGCCCAACTCGAGCCCGTAGGCCCCCAGGTGCCTGAACGTGCAGCCCTGAAACTGTGAGTTGCGCAGACCCGCGGCATAAACGCTGCCGGGGACGTTCACCGCAGCCTGGGCCGCCCCGCCCGATTCAAGTTCCGGACCTTCCTTTGCAGGCGGCAGGTTCCACTCCGTGTGAGAGAAGGTTACATTCTGGAAAGAAACGTCTGAGACAAACCTGCCTTTTGCGGGCTCTCCCTCGATGCGCAGCACCTGCTGAAGCACCGGCGCGATGGCCACAATGTTCTCGGGTGACTCGCCCTCCCTCGGAAGGTAATAGACGGTCTGCTTTTGCGAATCGAGGAACCACTCACCGGTAGCGTCAATCACATCCATCAGCCCCTGCATATACCAGAGATCCCCGGGGGCAAGCTGGAACACCGCCCGTTTCTTGAAGCGAAGCGTTCGCGTTTCCGGGTCGATTCCGGCGATCGGCAGATGTGATTCCACCCAGCGGCACATCACAACGACCTTGGCCTGCGGATCAATGTCTTTCCAGCCGGCCACGTCTCCCGCCTTGTAAACGAATCGCGACTGGCCGATTTGCCAGGCCGCCGTCTTGTCCGGCACGGACTCGATTTTAAAATAATTCGTGTTGGGATGCCGCGCGGGGGTGGCGCGTTTTCCGTTTACCCATAATTGGTGAAACACAAGTCCTGGCGGCACCGAAGCGATCAGCGCCGTGCGGCCATTGATGCTGCCGGCCCACCAGTTCGTGATGCGGATACCGCCGCTAAGAGTGCCCGGGCCTGTGAATACCAGGCCCGAATCCTCCGGAAGCAATCGAAGCGGCTCTTTGAGAAAATAGGCGCCCTCCCGCAGGTTAATGATTATCCGGGCATTGGTTCCTTGTGGGCGCTTCCTGAATGCGCGGGCTGCCGCGACCGCGCGGGGAACTGTGGCAAAGGGGCCGTCCCGAAGAAGGAATCCCGGGCGCGGCTTCCGCCCGGACCATTGATCGTTTCCGCCCGGGGCGACATAGAATGTGACGTCTCGGGCTGCTGCGACATGCAAGCCTGCCGCAATGATTGCGACTGCGCTCAGTTTCTGAATGTTCAAGATCGAGTGTGGCCTCGTATGGCCGGGCATCAGGAAACTATGAACGGACAAATCAATCAAGCCGCTCTTCACTACGAATCCTCCGTACGCGAACTGGACATGCAGCCGGCTCTTTGAAACACTGCGCGCCCGTGAAACAATCGCTCGTCACACTGGACATGGAAGGCGTTCTGACGCCGGAAATTTGGATTGCCGTCGCTGAAAAAACCGGGATACCGGAACTGCGGCGAACGACGCGCGACGAGCCTGATTACGACAAGTTGATGCGGGGCCGCCTGGAGATTCTGGACCGGCACGGACTGAAGCTCTCGGATATCCAGGCGGTGATCGGGTCCTTGCGCCCTCTGCCGGGGGCCAGGGACTTCCTGGACCAACTCCGCTCGATTGTTCAGGTGATTATCCTTTCGGACACCTTCGAGCAGTTTGCCTCGCCATTGCTCGCGCAGCTTGGCTGGCCCGTTCTGTTGTGCCACCGGCTCGTGGTGGAGAATGATCGCATCACCGATTACAAGCTGCGGGTTGCGGAACAGAAGAAAAAGGCTGTCGCCGCTTTCAGATCAATGAATTACCGGGTCATCTCGGCGGGGGACTCCTTCAACGACACCGCCATGCTGATGGAAGCCGATGCCGGCATCCTTTTCCGCGCGCCGGAAAATGTCCGTGCGCAGTTTTCCCGGTTTCCTGCCGTGGAGGAATATCAGGACCTGATGCGGCTCATTCAACAGGAGATGCGGCGATAGTCCCGCGGATGCGGCCCCGTTCAGCGGGCAGAGCGTCTGGCCGGCGATGTCAAAGTACCTTGTACTTCATCTTGTGTTGCCGTTGGCCTTTGGCATTCTACAGCAACTTTTTGATTATGAATTCATACATCGCTGATGTCCTGGACACCGTTTCACGCCGCAACGCCGGGGAGCCCGAGTTTCTCCAGGCTGCTCGCGAAGTGCTTGAAAGCCTCGACCCAGTCGTCGAAAAGCACAGGAAGTATCGCGATAACCGGATTCTCGAGCGCATTGTGGAACCTGAGCGCCAGATCATCTTTCGCGTTGCATGGCAGGATGATGCCGGCGCGATGCAGGTGAATCGCGGCTTCCGCATCCAGTTCAACAGCGCGATCGGACCTTACAAGGGCGGATTGCGTTTTCACCCGAGCGTCAACCTGGGGATTCTCAAATTCCTCGGTTTTGAGCAGATCTTCAAGAACGCGCTGACAACGCTGCCGATGGGCGGCGCAAAGGGCGGCTCGGACTTCGATCCAAAAGGCAAATCGTCCGGCGAGGTCATGCGTTTCTGCCAGAGCTTCATGACGGAGCTCTTCCGGCATATTGGGCCGGATACAGACGTCCCGGCCGGCGACATTGGCGTTGGCGGACGCGAGGTCGGGTTCCTCTTCGGGCAGTACAAGCGCCTCAAATCGGAGTTTTCCGGCGTGTTGACGGGCAAGGGCCTGAACTGGGGCGGTTCGCTGATTCGCCCCGAGGCCACCGGTTACGGCTCCGTCTATTTCGCCGAGGAAATGTTGAAAACGCGCGGCGAATCTCTCGATGGCAAAGTCTGCTCCGTATCAGGCTCGGGAAACGTGGCCCAATACACCATCGAGAAACTCCTGCAGCGCGGCGCCAGGCCCGTCACGGTTTCTGACTCCGACGGCTCCATTCACGATCCGGCGGGCATTGACTCTGAAAAGCTCGCCTGGATTATGGATCTGAAGAACATCCGCCGGGGCCGCATCAAGGAATACGCGCAGAAGTTCAAGGCCAACTACATCCCGGGCCAGCGGCCGTGGTCGGTGCCTTGCGATTGCGCCTTCCCCAGCGCCACCCAGAACGAGATCAACGGGCAGGACGCCCAGATGCTTTTGAAAAACGGGTGCCAGCTTGTCTGCGAGGGGGCCAACATGCCCTCGACGCCCGAAGCGGTGGACCTTTATCTCCAGGCCAAAATCCTTTACGGCCCCGGCAAAGCTGCAAACGCGGGCGGCGTTGCCACCTCCGGCCTTGAAATGTCGCAAAACTCCATGCGGCTTGGATGGAACCGCGAGGAAGTGGACCAGCGCCTGCACCGGATCATGGTGGACATTCATCGCAACTGCAGCAACACAGCCAGCGAATACGGCATGCCGGGAAACTACGTCGCCGGCGCAAATATCGCCGGATTCGCGAAAGTCGCTGATTCCATGCTGGACCAGGGCCTGGTGTAACCAACGCCTTTCCGCACAGCGTCCGAGTTTAATAATGTGGCAGGGCCCGGTCGTCCCCGATGGCGGCGCCGGATATAGCGCCCCTGAACTTCAGCGCATCGTCTGGATTTGCGGGACAGGTCCCGGGCATGGTGGGGATTTTCGGGCGCGGGGTTTGCTACGGGACTCCATCGGCGCGCTGTCTCCGCCGTCCATCACGTGATACATCGCGCCCGGGTATTCTACTCGGAGTTCGCGTGGCACGGTTCAGTTTTGGCAGAAACAAAGGCCCGGTTAATAACCAAATCGGGTGTTTCTGCGGTCCGACCAATCCCACGACAGTTTTGGTACTGTAGGTAGCGCGAACGGACACCAATAAATCTATTCCTTGTTTTTCGAATTTGCGGTGAAAGACGTGAACGCCCGTGCCACAACGCAAACATGCCCGGCGACAATGCCCGCA
>ERZ1645192.3824-NODE-3824-length-12125-cov-6.731234_pt1 | contig 12125 bp, 9 predicted proteins | sample MGYA00575354_ERZ1645192 | MGnify/ENA primary metagenome ERZ1645192 (study PRJEB40844, sample SAMN11349763) | freshwater sediment metagenome | isolation source: river sediment | host: Sediment | place: India: Faizupur Khadar , New Delhi | collected 2017-02-21 ... | reverse complement strand
TGACGTATTCCATCATGACCAGTAATTTATCCTGCAGGCAGTAAGATATTATAGTCTTGCGGGTGCAGGTACATAATAAATTGATGTAATAGTCGATTACATCAATTAATATATAAGATGATCAAAAATGGTAAATTTGGACAAAACGCAATAAAATGATTTACCAGGTACATCTGTCATTATTAGGCTCCAGGCCTAAAATCTGGAGAAGGATTTTGATCCAGTCAGACTTGTTTCTTTCAGATTTTCACAAGGTGATTCAGACATCTATGGGCTGGACAAATTCTCATTTACATTTTTTTTCAAAATACGATGTTTGTTATTCTGAGAAAACACCTGGTGATTTTAGCTGGGAGGATATGGGGCACACAGATTATAAAGGAATGAGAATATCGGATTTGCTGGATCATGAGGAAGAGAGGATTTTGTATGAATATGATTTTGGAGATGGCTGGAAGCACGATATTATTCTTGAGAAAATCCTGCCTGGAGAGGGGAACGAGTTGGGAAAACCAATTTGTCTGGCAGGAAAAATGAATTGTCCGCCGGAGGATTGTGGAGGGATCGTGGGCTACTTGAATATGCTGGAAATCTTAAAGGATCCTGATCATGAAGAATATGAGTCATTCACAGAGTGGCTGGGAGGCAGATACGATCCGGAACAATTTAACCTGAGCAAAGTAAATAAGCTGCTGAAGAGTAGAAATTTTGGTTGTTAGTGTGGGTGTGAGAAGATAGAGCAGGCGCCGTTAAAATGATCTATTATTATCGGTATTGCAGGAATTCACTACTCCCTCCGGATAATTGTCCTTGAACCAAATGTATCAATAAATCAAACGCCTCTTTTCCTCTCTGTTTCCTGTCCATTTCTGATTTTTTATTTAATTTTAATACCTCAATGTCAAAAACCCTGACTTGTCATGTCTGATAACAACAAGATTGAATCTACCCTTTGGAAAACAGCCGATAAACTCCGTAACAACATGGATGCGGCCGAGTACAAGCATGTGGTACTTGGCCTTATATTCCTGAAATATATCTCCGATTCATTCGAAGAGCTTTACAATAAACTGAGGTCTGAGGGCGCATCTACCGGTGCCGATCCCGAGGACAAAGACGAATATACAGCTGAGCGGGTATTCTATGTACCGCCCTCAGCAAGGTGGACCTGGTTGCAGAAAAGGGCAAAACTGCCAACAATAGGCAAAGATATTGATGAGGCAATGGATGCCATTGAAAAGGACAATCCATCGCTAAAAGGGGTACTACCGAAAGACTATGCCAGACCGGCACTCGATAAGCAGAGACTCGGCGAGCTGATTGATCTTATAGGTTCAATTACCCTGAGTGGCAACGGAACCGGTAGTGGTAAAGGAAGAGATGTTCTTGGTTTTGTGTTTGAGTATTTCCTGGGACAGTTTGCCGATGCAGAAGGGAAGAAGGGAGGGCAGTTCTATACACCTCAGAGTATCGTTAAACTTCTTGTTGAGATGCTTGCCCCTGAGGCAGAGAAAAGGGTTTATGACGGATGCTGCGGCAGCGGGGGTATGTTTGTCCAGAGCGAGAAGTTCATTGAATTACACGAACACAGGAAGGGCAAAATAAGCATATTCGGTCAGGAGAGTAATCCAACTACTTATAAACTTTGCAGGATGAACCTTGCTATCAGGGGTATTGAGGCAAAGATTGAACTTGGCGACACACTCCTTAATGATAAACTACCCGATACAAAGGTTGACTATATCCTTGCTAATCCTCCTTTCAACGTAAGCGACTATCAGATCCAGAAGGATGACCACCGGTGGAAATATGGTGTTCCTCCACCTGGAAACGCTAATTATGCGTGGCTGCAACATTTCATAAGTAAACTGGCTCCGGGAGGTACAGCCGGAATTGTTCTTGCAAATGGCAGTATGAGCAGCGACACCAACACAGAGGGCGAAATCCGGAAAAACCTTATCGAGAACGACCTTGTTGATTGCATGGTCGCTCTACCCTCACAGCTGTTCTATAACACACAGATACCCGCCTGTCTCTGGTTTCTAGCAAGAAACAAGACAAATGGCAAGTTCCGGAACCGTTCCGGACACTTCCTGTTTATAGATGCCAGGGAAAAGGGGACCATGATCAGCAGAAGGCAGAAAGAATTGACTGATGGGGACATTACTTCCATTGGAGAGATCTATCACAACTGGAGGAGTAAGGAATGGGAAAGTAAGTACAAAGATGTCCCTGGTCTGTGCAAGTCTGTTTCCCTTGATGAGGTCCGTAAAAACAATTTTATTCTAACACCCGGAAGGTACATTGACTTCAAGGAGCAAGCAGATGATGGGGAAGTGTTTGAGGAGAAAATGAAGAAACTTACTTTAAACCTTAAAGAGCAGATGGATAAAGCCAAAGAACTTGACATCATGATAAAAAGGAACTTATCTTCAATCGGGTATGAAATATAGACGTGGCATAGGCAAATTATCCTACAGATATTTCTTGATTAAACAAATTTAGTAATGATACCCAAAAACTGGAAGGAATTTAATCTTGAAGAAGTTGCCTCTTTTAAAAGTGGGAAAACTAGACCTTTAACCGAAGGCCAATATCCTGTTTATGGGGGCAATGGTATTTTGGGCTTTACTGATAAATATAATTCCGAAAGTGATGTGATAATTATTGGACGAGTTGGTGCCTATTGTGGGTCCGTTTTCTATGAAGATAAACCATTATGGATTTCGGACAATGCACTTATGAGCTTGCCAAGGAATAGTAATAATGCAAAATTCTTGTTCTATTTATTTAAGCTCCTAGACCTTCATAGATATGCCCAGGGGTCAAGTCACCCGCTACTTACCCAGACAATTCTAAACGACATTCATGTAACTATACCTCTTGACTCAAATGAACAATCCCGCATAGCCTCCATCCTCTCTTCCCTTGACGACAAGATTGAACTCAACCTCCGGATGAACAAAACCCTTGAAGCCATTGCCCAGGCAATCTTCAAAGAGTGGTTCAGAGGGCCAAAGTGTTCAAAATTAACAGACTATGTTGATTTAAATCCAAAAGTAAGTATTGGAAAGGGGTCGATAATTAAGTATGTCGAAATGTCTGACTTGCCTTTAGAAGGATACTCAATTAAGTCGTTCATCCATAGGTCTTTTTCAGCAGGATCAAAATTCCAAAACTATGATACATTACTAGCAAGAATTACTCAATGCTTAGAGAATGGGAAGACTGGATTTGTTGACTTCCTGAATCCAAGAGAGGTTGGTTTTGGCTCAACTGAGTTTATTGTAATGAGACCCAAAGTACAAGTAAGTCCCTATTATGTATATTTATTGTCAAGAGATCAACGATTCAGAGAATTTGCAATTAAAAGCATGGTTGGCACGTCGGGCAGACAAAGGGTTCAGACGGATATGCTATATTCTTTCCCACTTGCAAAAATTGAAACAGCCATGATGGAGAAGTTTGATATTTTGATAAAACCCTTATTTCAGAAAATTAAATCAAACTCAGATTTCAATATTACATTATCACAGATTCGAGATACACTTCTTCCCAGGTTAATGACCGGCAAAATAAGAGTAGCATAATATGGAAACTGAAAACAGTATCATAGAATATAAGAGTATTCAAAAGGTTACAAAAGGAGATAGCGGTTTCTCTGACCTCGCAAAGACATGTGTCTGTTTTGCCAACTCTCAGGGAGGAACGATTTTTATAGGCTTCGATGATAATACTAAATTACCTCCACCTAATCAAAAAGTGGAACAGGGAACAATTAATAAATCAGTAAGCAGGTTGCGTCAACTATGTTTTAATACGGCTATTACTGTATCAGAGATAATGCGGCATAAGAATGGAGGACAGTATTTCATCTTGTCAGTCCTTCCTTCTACCAAGTCCATTGCAACCACCTCTGATGGAAAGATTTTTATCAGAGTTGGTGATGAATGTCACCCTGTGCGAAGTGAGGATATAAGCCATCTGGTAGCAGAGAAGGATTCTTTCCAATGGGAACTTGTCACATCCAGGAACATTAAAATTAAGGACGTAAATCCTTCTGAAATCAATGCATTTGTTTTAAATATCAGAACTTCCGTTAAGACGAGTGAGAATGTAAGAAGCAAGGTTGATATTGAGATACTGGAGTATTATAATTTTATTGATGGAGAGTATCTGACCAACCTTGGATTACTCTGGCTCGGGTACCCAGGGCAAAGAGCAAGGATCTCGTATCCAGTTACAGTTCAGTATATCGTTTATGACAAGAATGAAGTTAAAGTCCGGAAAGAGGGTTGGCATGATTGTGCTCTTAATCCAAAAGACCTGATACTTGACATTGAGAGAAAAGCCGTTGAACTTACATATTTCCATGAACTCCCTAAAGGGATGTTTCGTGAACCCATACGTCATTACCCGGCAAAAGTAATCCGAGAACTCCTTATAAATGCAATCGCACATAAATCCTATACTATTTCGGGTGATATTTTTATTGAGGTTTATGATAACAGACTGGAAATAACAAATCCCGGGGGACTTCCCACAGGAGTTACAAAGAACAATATACTGCACCAAAGAAGGCGCAGAAATCCTCATTTGATTAATGTCTTACATGATTTGAATCTGATGGAGGGTGAAGGATCCGGATATGATATGATCTATGAGGTAAACAGCAGGTTCGGGAAGCCATTCCCCGAGATTATCTCTGAATATGATTCTACAAAAGTGATTCAGGAAGCAAAACTTCTTGAGGAAAACTCTTTGCATCTTCTTTCCTATATTACTGAGCATTTTGTTCTGAAACAGAAGGAAATGATTGCCTTGGGAGTGATCGTAAGAGAGAGGAAGATCTCCTCTACCCAATTATCAAAAGAACTTCAATTCAATGTCGACGAGAGGCTGCGTACCTGGATAAGTGGTCTGGTCGGCCAGGGATTAATTATTTCAAGAGGTTACAGAAAAGGAACCGAATATCTTATTAATCCTAAACTCATAGCCAGTGCAAAAGTTAATATAAGGCCATCTCTTATTACCATAGAATCTCATAGGTTACAAGCCCTGATTGAAGAAGATCTTTTAATGCATCCTGAAAGCCAGGTTTCAGACATAGGGAAGAGGTTGGTTGAGGTTCAATTAAAAGACTTGAGGAAGTGCATCTATAAGATGGCAAAAACAGGAGTTCTTGATTATTCGGGCGGAAAGACTTATAGGAAGTACTCGTTGGCAAAAAAAAATAGAGATAAAAAAGAAAATGAAAAAGAAGAACAGATAAGCACGTGATATATAGCTACTTACATTTGTAGTATTCTTTTTCTCAGGATCCGGATTAATTAGAGACTCCACAAAATTGAAATAGAGACTCCACGAAATGCGTACCATCACCGAAAACGAAACAGAACAGATCTGTCTTGACTACCTTAAAGATCTGGGTTATGATTATGCCCCTGGTCCTGAGATTTCACCTGATGGTCTATCTCCTGAAAGGCAATATAATGAAGTGGTACTTACTACCCGCCTTAAAAATGAGATTGACAGGCTCAATCCATCAATCTCACCTGATGCAAGAGAAGAGGCACTGAAAAAGGTTCTCCGTACATCAAGCCCTAACCTCCTTATCAATAATGAAACTTTCCACAAATACTTAACTGAGGGGATTGATATTGAGTACAGGAAGGATGGCAACATCAGAGGCGATAAGGTCTATATAGTTGATTTCAACGATCCCGGCAACAATGAGTTCCTTGCTGTGAACCAGTTCACAGTTATTGAGAACAACAACAATAAGCGACCTGATATAATTCTATTTGTAAATGGGCTTCCTCTAGTTGTTATTGAACTGAAGAATCCAACAGATGAAAAAGCAACCACCAGGGCAGCATTTAATCAACTTCAAACTTATAAGCACCTTATTCCCTCACTTTTCAATTATAATACCTTGCTTATTGCCTCAGATGGTTTAAACGCCAGGTGTGGCACTCTTACAAGCGACTGGAACAGGTTTGTTCCCTGGAAATCAAAAGACGGCAGGACAACAGCTGAAACAACAACTCCTCAGATTGAGGTTATGTTCAAAGGAATGCTTAATAAGGTAACCCTCCTCGACCTCATAAGGCATTTCATTGTATTTGAAAAGACCAGAGATCAAACCCTTAAAAAGGTTGCAGCTTATCATCAATACTATGCTGTAAATAAGGCAGTAACAACTACCACAACTGCTACAGCAACAACCGGCGACAGAAGAGCCGGGGTTATATGGCATACTCAGGGAAGTGGCAAGAGCCTTTCAATGGTATTCTATACCGGGAAACTGGTACTTTCACTTGATAATCCTACCATTGTTGTTCTGACCGACAGGAATGACCTCGATGATCAACTCTTTGATACTTTCACAGGATGCCGACAGTTGTTGAGACAAATACCGGTCCAGGCAGAGGACAGAAAAAACCTCCGGCAGTTACTTAATGTTGCTTCCGGAGGAATAGTCTTTACTACCATCCAGAAGTTTATGCCTCTCCTGGATAAAGATGAAGTGGTAATAGAGGAAGAATCTGATCCGGTTGAGGAACCGAATCCAGACCTCTATTTTGTTAAGAACAAACCTTTAAGCACCAGGAGAAACATTGTCGTCATTGCAGATGAGGCGCATAGAAGTCAGTATGATTTCATAGATGGTTTTGCCAAGCACCTGAGAGATGCACTTCCCCATGCATCATTTATAGGTTTTACCGGTACACCCATTGAGACCACAGATAAGAATACTCAGGCTGTATTTGGAGATTACATAGATGTTTATGACATCCAGCAAGCCGTGGCTGATGGTTCCACAGTCAGCATCTTTTACGAAAGTCGTCTGGCAAAGGTTAACTTCAGTGAAGCCGATAAAATAAAGGTTGATGAACAGTTCGAAGAGGTTACCGAATATGAGGAACAGACCGAGAAGGAGAAATTCAAATCAAAATGGGCAAGGCTTGAGGCAATTGTCGGGGATGATCACCGGATCGCCAGGATTGCAGAAGATATTGTCAACCACTACGAACAGCGTGCCTCAGTCCTCGAAGGAAAGGCAATGATCGTTTGCATGAGCCGGAGGATATGTGTTGAATTATATGATGCCATCATAAAGCTGAGACCAACCTGGCATAATGTTGATGATACCAAAGGGGTACTCAAAGTTATTATGACAGGAAGTGCGTCAGATCCTGTCCTCTGGCAACAGCACATAAGGAATAAACTAAAAAGGAAGGCAATCGGGGAGAGAATGAAAAACCCTGCAGACGGGCTAAAGCTTGTTATTGTAAGGGATATGTGGCTCACCGGCTTTGATGTGCCCTGTCTGCATACAATGTACATAGATAAACCGATGCGGGGGCATACCCTTATGCAGGCTATTGCGAGGGTTAACCGGGTATTTAAAGATAAGTCAGGAGGACTGGTGGTTGATTACCTGGGTATCGCCCAGGACCTTAAAAAGGCCTTGGCAGAATATACAGCCAGTGGTGGTGAAGGGAAACCGGCATTTGACCAGGAAGAAGCTGTCAGAACCATGCTGGAGTACTATGAATCAGTGGTACAGTTGTTTCGTGGCTTTGATTATAGCCGGTTCTTTAAGTTACGTACCTCGGAAGAGAAGTTCCAGTTTCTGCCTGTGGCTGCCGACTTTATCCTTTCTTCCACTGATATTAAGGAAAAATTTGTGAGTAAAGTAACCGGATTATTAAAGGCATTCGCACTATCAGTACCTCATGAAGATGCTATTTCAATCCGTGATGAGGTTGCCTTCTTCCAGTCAGTCAAAGCAAGAATAGTAAAGATTATTGATGATCCTAAGCAAAGGAGTGACGAGGAGATTGAGACAGCTATACGACAGATAATATCAGAGGCCATAACTTCGGATGAAGTCATAGATGTCTTTGATGCCGCCGGACTGAAAAAACCCAATATTGAGATCCTGGACGACAGGTTCCTGAGTGAGTTGAAGAATATGACACATAAGAACCTGGCAGCGGAGTTGCTAAAGCGACTGCTTAAAGATCAGATAAGGGTATTAATGAAAGTTAACCTGGTCCAGAGCCGGAAGTTCTCTGAGATGCTGGATGATGCAGTCAAGAGGTATCATAATGGGATGATTGATTCAGTCACATTCCTTGAGCAGATCCTTATCCCGATGGCAAAGGATATGAGGGAAGCAGACAAACGAGGTGAGAACCTTGGTCTCGATTTCCGTGAACTGGCATTTTACGATGCCCTTGAAACTAATGACAGCGCAGTGGCCATCCTGGGCGATGAGATCCTTAGGACCATAGCCAGGGAGTTATTAAAGAGTGTCCGGAATAGTACTACCATTGACTGGACCATCAAAGAGAGCGTCCAGGCTACTCTGAGGAGGAACATCAGGAGGATACTCCGTAAATATGGGTACCCTCCGGATAAGCAGGAGAAGGCTATACAGACGGTGATAGAACAGGCAAAATTATTAGCTGAGGAAATTACAGCCCGATAGCTATAATTCTAATGAAAATAGCAATTAAAACTCACCATTATGGACTATTTTGTTGACAACCTTCTCATTCAAAGCACCTTCTTTCTGAAGATTGGCAATACCACCGGAACATGTTTTGCTTTAACAAAATCAAATGTTCAGTATCTGATAACAGCCGCTCACTGTGTTAAGGGTCATAAACACTTAGAAGAAATAGAGATTGAACTTTTCCATGATGAGACATGGAAAAAAGTTCGGGGTGCTTTACACTTACACAAAAATGCGAACATAGATATTGCAGTTGTTAAGCTTTCATCTTTCATAGCCCCGGTTTTTGAAATAGACATTCACGCAAGAGTACTTTTGGGACAAGATGTGTTTTTCTTAGGATTTCCTTATGGGCTTCACTCGGGTAATGACTTGGACCGAAATTTTCCAATTCCATTTATCAAAAAGGCAGTTTTTTCAGCTGCAGTTAATGATCCTATAACAGGGATAATTCAATTCCTTGACGGCCATAATAACAAAGGTTTCTCTGGCGGCCCAGTCGGATACTATGATATAAAACAGCAAAAGACTTTTATAGTAGGTGTTATCTCTGGATACATTCCACAACAGGGAGAAATTGACACACCTATAGGTAAGTTATTCTATAACGAAAATTCTGGAATAATTCTGACATACAGCATAAAACATGCCGATGAAATCATTAATGAAATTAAATAAATCCGATGAAATTATTCAGGAACCATGATGAAAAACTAATCAGTATTGGTCCATTAGAGTTCAAGCTGGAAAGGGATATTCAAAACCTCATCGAGAAGAATCTGGAAGAACTTTTTCGTCTAAAGTTGGTTAAGTCAGAATTTTCTATTAAGAATTTCAGAGTTGACACACTTGCCTATGATAAAGAGGCCCGGTCTTTTGTAGTTATCGAGTATAAGAAGGACAGGAACTTTTCTGTTATTGATCAGGGATATACCTATATGTCTTTACTTCTGAATAATAAATCTGACATAATCCTTGAGTATAATGAGAGTTGCTCCGGGCAGCTTCGAAGGGATGATGTGGATTGGACCCAGTCAAGAGTAATATTCATCTCACCTCGTTTCACCGAGTTTCAAAAGCACTCTGTCAACTTCAAGGATGTGCCTTTTGAATTGTGGGAGATAGTGAAATTTGGGAATGACTTGATTGGACTAATACAGAACAAGACGCAATCGCAGGAGAGCATAACCATAATCTCGGATGAAAAGAATGATGTCGTAAAACAAGTTTCGAGCCAGATCAAGGTTTATACAGAGGAATCACTCATGAATCTGTCAAAGAGCAGGCCCGAATGGGTTAAAGAGCTTTATTTCACACTGAAGGAAAGAATATTGAACCTGGGTGATGTAGAGATCAAACCAAATGGTAACTACATTAGTTTTCGAAGGAAATCGCCCTTTGTAGATATTGTTTTCTATAACAGTGGTTTGAGTACAATTCTGAACATGAAGGAAGGTACGTTAAATGATCCCAACGTAGTAATGAAGTCCTTCGGAAGGAAGGGGCATTGTGGTAATGGGGACTATTATACTACCATTGATGCAAAAACTGATCTGGATTATCTGATGTTCCTCATCAAACAATCTTACAACACCCATTAAAAAATCAATATGTCACTAGGTAAAGAATGTCTGGAATATCATTTGACATCAAAAGGGTGGTGGTCTGGATCATTTAAAGGTGATTTATTTTGAGATTCTGAAGAAAGACCTATTCTTTAATGCAGAACTTTGACTATTGTATGTTATGATGAGATGCCTACTTCACCTTCCAAAGAATATTTTCATAATTAAATAATTTGGCATTCTGACAACACCCAACATATAAACGAATGAATGGTACAGTGGAGAGAGAGATCCGATTGGTTTGGCTACGATAGCATAAAAGAAAAAGAAGGGCTCCTCGACTGATTCCTTATGGAGAGACCATAGCTACTTCCAATCATATTGCAAGCCTCCTCCTATTTCAACTAAGAGGAGATGTTTTATGGGACATAATGTCATTGATTTGCATGACATTATGTCAAAAACATATAGATTTAATGACTTTCATCAAAATTTGAATGTAAAAATGTTACACAAAAGATATATATTCTAACTTAGAAAGGGAAAAAAATTAGTTTTGCAGGCCGATAAATCAAAATAATAGATCAATATAAGCTACAGTACAGCAAACTTTGTTACAATTTGATTGTTATAAAGGTATAAGGTAGAAGGAAACCATGACGCTAACTACTCAAGAAACTAAAACCCAGCAAATGTTGGATGTTTGGTTTGAAAGTATAATTGAGCAACTTCGGGCAGATAGAACTGCAATTAGTTGTGGAATTGCACCAAAAGAAAAGGAAGAATTTTATACAAAATTTGTTACGAAGCCTTCTGAAGAAATCTTGAACGATAGTAGGAAGATCATTGTGATGAATTTTATAGAGAAAGCTCTTAAAGTATATAACGATAAGTTGGTAATGTATGATAGAAAACCATTGAAGCTTGCTATGAATTTTGCTGATTCAAAGGTGTATATCTTTGCTATTATTGACAACGATGATGAGAAGACTGAAGACGCTTTGCTGTTAAGTGAAGCATATGTAAATTCGATATTTAGAGAGTATGGTATACATTTTACTACTACTATACTCGAAAAAGATGACAATTATTCTATCCCCGATCATTATAAAAACTTTATTGGTTAATGGCCTCCTTTGATGATCATTTAGCTAGGGCTAAGGCCAATCTGATCTTCCTCGAAAATGTTTGCAGAAATGAAAAATATTTCTGGGACTGGAAAGTAACAATATGTTTTTATTCCGCTGTTCATCTGATTAATGCACATATTGCTGACAAGTCAAGACAACATTATAGGAGCCATGAACAGGTCTTAATGGCAATAAATCCAAATGAGGCTTTATCTCTGAGTAGGCTTGATGAAGCAAAATATCTCTGCTATTCGAAACTGAGAAATTTATCAAGACGATCAAGATATTTGGTAAGCGACCAAGTAAATAACAATGAAACTGGCGCCTTTTTTACTTACGATAAGCATTTTGCCAGGGCTATTAGACATTTAGATGTTCTAATCACCTTCTTCAATGAAGAATATAAAATGGATATCCAAAAAACCGAAGTTACTTGTATTGAACTTAAACAAGGCGAACTAGTCAATTTTTTAGTGACTGCATAGTGTTTTTATTATTTGTTTCTTGTCTCCGTTTTTCACAATATTGGAAATAGTTCTTCGATTTTCACTCCCTAAACAAGATTAAAGTGGTATGAGTAGTTTGCTTAACGATCTGTAAGACTGATTACGGTTCCATAATAGCAAATATGGCACGCATGTCGCTGATATATTGATCTATTACTATCTTCCATCATAATGGAAGGAGGTTTAAGACCTACATCTTGTGAACATTTAAATCTATAAATTCTCAAAAACAGAAATTTCACAATAAAATAATCGAGTTTTATTATCCGTGGGGAAAATATGGGGAAAACAGACAAAAAAAATCCGATTGCATTGATATTCAGCACAATCAGATTTTTTATTGTGGTGCCACCAGGAATCGAACCGGGGACACATGGATTTTCAGTCCATTGCTCTA
>ERZ1645192.3822-NODE-3822-length-12126-cov-13.985668_pt1 | contig 12126 bp, 10 predicted proteins | sample MGYA00575354_ERZ1645192 | MGnify/ENA primary metagenome ERZ1645192 (study PRJEB40844, sample SAMN11349763) | freshwater sediment metagenome | isolation source: river sediment | host: Sediment | place: India: Faizupur Khadar , New Delhi | collected 2017-02-21 ... | reverse complement strand
GAATATCACTGATATCCAAGCGGTGTATATATAAATAAATTGGGACGGGAGTTTGAGTCGCCGGGGCGGTATCTTCTGGTTGAGATCAAGACAACACCGGAGAGCGATTTGTAAAGGAGCCCGTCATTGCCGTTAAGGACTATCAGAGTCTCAACATCTCTTACATCCATCCCTTTTAGCGCAGGGAACTCCAGATCATCATCATTATATCTGACACCGTCAACATAGATGATTGTTTTATTGTATGATGGAGAGCCACCACTTCCCTTTGTAGTGATTGATCTCCTTGAATAGAGATAATCATTAAATGCAAAAAAAGAGGGGTAATTTGCAACAATGTATTCCAAAACAGATTTGTGGTCATCTCTCTTCAAATCCTCCCGCTCCTTTACGCTTCTCCTCTCAAAGGCGTTTCCAAATGGAGAGGGGTTAATCTTTGGTCTGTATAGTCCGTTAATCTGTTTTCTGTCAACAATAATCTTCACTGCATCCAGTTTTATAACTCCCGATGTGTCATACAGGATTACCGGAGATGAATTGTCTGATCTCTCTGTAATATTTCCCGATTCATTACTATAAAGAGACAAATAATCATAATAGGGTGCAAAAGTCTCTGGCAGACAAACCGGATAATATCTCTTTTTGCCGCTCAGGTCAGTAGCCTTGATAATATACTGAGTCCCTTCAGGAGTATCCAGTTCCGTAATCAGAAAATTGAATGGATTATTCTCCACAATAGCCTGCCTGGTAAAACCGGTCTGAGGAGAAAAAACATCCAGAATATAACTGTCAACTCTTTTGCCTGAAGCATTTTCAACCCACCCCTCAATATGATGGAAAGACTCCTTCAAATAGTATTTTGCTTTATTGTCCTCATTTGACTTATGTGAGGTCTCATCAGTAATTGAAAGAGTGCTCCTCCCCGGAGTAAATGGTTCATTAGGCTTTATTATAAATATTTTTGTAAAGAAGAGATCTTCCGGTGCTCCGTTTAACATATACCGGGTGTAAGCTCTCAAAATATAATCACCATACTGCAAATCTCCCCTGAGAGGAAAATATCCGCTAAACCCATCTTCATCCCTCTTAATCTTCACTCTTGTTACGACACTATCTTTCAGAAGCTCTACATAGATATAATTACTAACAATTTTAGTGTTTCCGGTATCACTATCAATGAGAATCGCCTTAAATCTGATTGTATCTCCGGGAATAAAAAAAACTCTGCTAAGATCAAGAGAGAGAACCTCCTTTGCTGTGAGAGAATTCACGATAACGAAAAGTACAATTGTGATAATTAAGTATTTAGCTTTCACTTCTCCTTTTTTACTCTATGCAATTTAACCAAAAATGTTTTACAGAAGACAAAAAAAAAGAGGCCTAAGCCTCTTTCATCATCTGCAATGCCCCGGTGAACTTGGCCACCTTATCTCTGGCATAGGGGAGTTTTATAGTCAAGCTTTTTTTGTTCTGAGATGGGGTTTCATACATTGCGTCAACCATTATGGCCTCACAGATTGACCTTAATCCCCGTGCCCCAAGTCTAAACTCAATTGAAGTATCTACAATATAGTCAAGTACCTCCTCTTCAATATTCAACTTAACACCGTCCATCTCAAAAAGTCTCTCGTACTGTTTTACCAGAGCATTCTTTGGTTTTGTGAGAATGTTTCTGAGAGCTGTTCTGTCAAGCGGCTCAAGATATGTGAGAACCGGAAGTCTTCCTATTATTTCAGGGATAAGGCCGTACGATCTAAGATCCTGAGGAGCAATGTATCTCATAAGATTCTCTCTGTCAATATGCTCGGTCTTCTGAGAGGCTCCGTAGCCCACCACCTGAGTGTTCAATCTCTGTGATATCTTCCTCTCAATTCCCTCAAAAGCTCCTCCGCATATAAAGAGAATATTCTTGGTATCAACAGCTATCATCCTCTGCTCAGGATGCTTTCTTCCTCCCTGAGGCGGAACATTCACAACGCTACCCTCAAGCAGTTTAAGCATCGCCTGCTGAACCCCCTCCCCTGACACATCTCTGGTAATTGACGGATTATCGCCCTTTCTCGCAATTTTATCTATCTCATCAATAAATACAATACCCCTCTGTGCCCTTTGAACATCATAATCGGCCTCCTGCAACAGCCTTGTCAGGATACTCTCAACATCCTCCCCCACATATCCGGCCTCTGTAAGAACTGTAGCATCCACAATAGTAAAAGGGACATCAAGCATTTTTGCGATGGTTCTTGCAAGAAGAGTCTTTCCTGTTCCGGTACGGCCAACCAGAAGAATATTTGATTTCTCCAGATCCAGATCATCTCCGTTATTACCGTTAATTCTTTTGTAATGGTTATATACAGCAACAGAGAGATACTTCTTTGCCTCCTCCTGACCAATTACATAATCGTCCAGGAAGGCAGTAATCTCTTTTGGTTTGAGCAGAGGTTTTGCCGATGTTTTCTTCTTCCCCTTTTTTGCGGCAAGGGCCTCTCTGGAATAATCTATCGCCTGCTGAGCGCACTCATTACAGATAGATGCAATTTCACCTGCAATAAGCACATCAACCTCACTCTTACCCCTTCCGCAAAAAGAGCAATAATCTGTGTATTTGGAGGCCATCTATTTCTTAGCTTTAATAAGAATTTCATCAATCATGCCGTACTCCTTCGCCTCCCTGGCATTCATCCAGTAATCTCTGTCTGCATCTTTTTCAATCTGCTTTAGTGATTTGCCTGAGTGAAGTGCAATTATCTCATACAACTCCTTTTTAAGAGTAACAATCTGTCTGGCTGTTATCTCAATATCACTTGCCTGACCCTCTGCACCTCCCATAGGCTGATGAATCATCACCCTGGAGTGAGGAAGTGCAGATCTTTTGCCGTTTGCACCTGCGGTAAGAAGAATGGCAGCCATTGAAGCGGCCATACCTGTACATATAGTTGCAACCTCAGAAGATACCAACTGCATTGTGTCATAAATACCCAGTCCTGCATAAACTCCCCCGCCGGGAGAGTTTATGTATAACTGAATATCGGCTTTTGATTCTGTAGAATCCAGATACAGTAGCTGAGCCTGGATTATGTTGGCTACATCGTCAGTGATGGGTACACCCAGAAAGATGATTCTGTCCATCATAAGACGGGAAAACACATCCATTGCAGCAACATTTAGTTGTCTCTCCTCAATTATTGTAGGATTGATATAGGCGCTGCTTATTGAGTTAAACCTGTGCAGTGAAAGACTGCTTATGCCTTTGTGATGAACTGCATATTTTTCAAAATCTGTAGCCATATATTTTTTATTAGTTTGTCATTTCACGAAGTTTCTCAACAGAGACACTCTTTTTGTCAAGTTTTACGACAGACCTTACATATCCTATCACCTTATCCTCCTCTACCTTGTCAAATATTCTTCTCCCCTCTTTCTCATTTGAAAGCAGAGACTCTGCATACTGATTAAGTTGCTCTTCCGGTACATTTGGAAGACCATACATAGCAAACTGGTATGCTGCTATGCTCTTTGCCTGGGCAAGCAGATCTTCACGGTTTACATCCAGTTTCTGCTCTTTAACAAAGTACTGCCTTATCATCTGCCAGCGGAAATCTTTAAGGAACAGGCCAAAATCCTTCTCAATCTCCTCCATAGAGAATTTACCCTCGTTAGCAGTGAAAAGCCAGCGTTTCAGGAAATTTTCAGGTACTGTAATGGCGGCTTTCTCGATAAGATAGTCACGCGCATCAAGCATAAACCTGTAGTCGCTCTCCTGAGCATATTCAGCCTTCATTCTCTCAACAATTTTTGCATCAAGCCCCTCTTCATTTGTTACAACACCCTCACCAAACATTTTGTTGAAAAGATCCTGGTTAATCTCAGGCTCAACAAACCGTTTCACCTCTTTAACAATTATCTTCCACATTGGCTCAACTGTTGACAGCTCCTCTTTTTTAATTTTAAGAAGAGCGGCTCTGTCGGCCTCATTTGTAAAGGTCTTGTTAACATCTACCTCAATTTCATCTCCTGCTCTCTTGCCCATAAACTGCTTCTTGATCTTTTTGTCCTCAATTGATCTAAGTGCAACATATGTTCCCTCTACTCTGTTTTCTCCCTGAATGAGATCTGCAATGATAAAGTCCTCCTCCTGATCAATTGATTCAGCAACACCCAGCTGACCAAATTGTCTCAGTACATTACTTTTATATTTTGCAATTTCATCTTTTGAAAGATCAGCTTCGTAGTATACAATTTTGTCATCTGCAGAGAGAGCTATATCAACTTTAGGTGCAAGAGCTATATCAAAAATAAACTCCATATCTTCACCGGCCTTCCAGCTTACCGGCTTCTGCTCTGTCTCGTTTGCAAGAGGCTCACCAATAATGTTTAGTTTGTTATCATTGATAAAGTTGTTCAGCCCTTCTGAAATAAGATTATTCACAGCGTCCACCATTGCAGACTGACCGTGCATCTTCTCAATCATTGACATTGGAGCCATACCTTTGCGGAAACCTTTGATGTCTGCATTTCTGCGATAGTCTCCAAGAATCTTCTTAATTTTGGGAGCATAGTCATCGTTTCCTATGGTAAGAGAAACCATAAGCGTTAGATCTTCAGCTTGTTTCTGTGTAACTTTCATCGTTTATTTTGTTTTGTATTATCTCAAATAAAATCAAAGCAGACCACCCGATGGGTATCTGCTTTTGAGTGCGGGCAAAGGGACTCGAACCCCCACGCCTTTCGGCACCAGATCCTAAGTCTGGCGCGGCTACCAATTACGCCATGCCCGCTTTGGGGAGTGCAAAGGTAAAACATTTTTTTAAACTTCCAAAAGCATCTTAACAAATGCCCAGTTATCTTTTGTCTCTGAATATAAAAATTTCAATCCGCACCTCTCTCCCTCCTCTCTGACAATCTTAATATCCTCACTGTAGAAACCACTTAACAGAAGGTGAGCTCCGGGTAACATAGCCGCAACATATGTTTCCATATCTTTTACAATAATATTTCTGTTGATGTTTGCAAGAACGAGTGAGTATTTTCCGGTGCTGTTAAGTACTCCTGCATCACCGTGCAGCACTCTTATTTTGGAGGAGACTCCGTTTACTGCAGTATTTTCCAGAGAGGAGCTTACTGCATCAATATCGTTATCAACAGCAATCACCTCTGATGCTCCCATCTTTGCAGCCAGAATAGCCAGAATTGATGTTCCGCAACCCATATCCAGAACCCTGATACCATTAACCTCCTCCTTCATCAGATTGGAGGCCACCAGGTGTGTTGTCTGGTGATGTCCGGTACCAAAGGCCATTTTTGGATCAATGATAATATTGTATTTGGTATCCGGAAGATCTTTATGGAAACTTGCCTTTACAGTACAGAGATTGTCCACCACCAAAGGGGGAAAATTGGATTCCCAAAGCGCATTCCAATTCTCTCCCTTTACCAGTGAATATTCAATTTTTGAAGAGAAGGCATCAAAAAGAGAGAGACTCTCCTTCAGAGCAGAAAAGTCATCATCTCTGAAAAGCTGAGCCTTTATGTATCCCTTAACAAAAGGTGACTCTGCAGAGAAACTCTCAAATTCATAATCTCCCATTACAGCAAGAACTATTTCAGAATTCTCTTCAGTAAATGGTCTTAGCTCAACTGATACCTCTGTGTAATCCATCAGAATGATTTAACAATTTCAATAAAGTCTTTTGCATCAAGAGAGGCTCCGCCAATTAAACCTCCATCAACATCATCTTTGGAGAATATCTCTTTTGCATTTGAGGGTTTGCAGCTTCCGCCATAGAGTATTGGAATTCTGTCTGAGTGATCTCCAAATTTATCACCAATTACTCTCCTTATATATGCATGCATCTCCTCGGCCTGGTCAGAAGTGGCTGTCATCCCTGTGCCAATAGCCCATACAGGCTCGTAAGCAACTATAACATTATCCAGCTCAACTCCTCTTAATCTGTAAAGAACATCTTTAATCTGTTGTGCAACAACTTCAAAATGTCTGTGAGCCTCTCTCTCCTCCAGTTTCTCACCTACACAGAATATTGGCTGCATACCCTCATTAATCACAAGATTAATTTTTTTGTACAGACTTTCGCTGTTCTCAGCATAATACTCCCTTCTCTCTGAGTGGCCCAGAATAACATATTTACAGCCGAGATTCCTCAGCATAGATGCAGAGACCTCGCCGGTATAGGCACCTTTGTCATGATCTGCACAATTCTGAGCTGCGAGAGCAATTTTCATCCTGTTCTCTTTCATGTATTTCCCCAATACCGCAAGATGTGTGAAAGGTGGTGCAATTACTATCTCAACATCAGATTCCATCTCTCTTGTAAGAAATTCGAGTTGCTTAACAAGCACCTCTCCCTCCGGCATCAGGGTATTCATTTTCCAGTTGCCGGCAACAATTTTTCTTCTCATCGCTGTGATTTTTTTGGTTTTGTTTGATGACACAAAAATAACAATTTTTTTTGCACTATCTTCGCAGGGTTAAATTGATAACAGAGAGTTGAGACCAGGGAAATCATACTTCAGAATATACGCAGCAATTGCCGTTTCACTTGTTGTTCTGATAATAATGAATCTAATTCTGGGCTCTGTTATTATCCCTGTCAGAGAGTTATTTGCCTCTATAACAAACAGCTCATCAATATCCTATGTGAATGATATTTTGTGGAATTTCAGGATTCCAAAGGTTATTACGGCTCTTCTGGCAGGAGTTGCACTCTCAGTTTGCGGCCTTCAGATGCAGACCCTTTTCAGAAACCCTCTTGCTGACCCGTTTATACTGGGAATTAGTTCCGGTGCCGGACTAGGAGTAGCCCTCTTTGTAATGGGCTCATCGGCCTTTGGCATTACTATGGCCGGCAGCATTTTTTTTAACCTGGGAATTGCAGCTGCAGCCTGGGCAGGAGCTGCCGGAGTCACCCTTTTGATACTTCTTGTATCTCACCGTCTAAAGGAGAACTCTTCACTGCTTATTTTTGGCATCATGATTGGCAGTATTACAAGTGCAATAATTACTTTGATACAATATTTCTCATCCTCTTCTGAATTAAAGGCCTTTGTCACATGGACAATGGGGAGTTTCTCAGGCCTTACCAGTGCTCAGATCTGGATAATGTCCATGCTGGTTTTTCCCGGTATAGTGCTCTCTGTCTACAATATAAAAGAGTTAAATATCCTTCTTCAGGGGGAGGCCTATGCAAAAAGTCTGGGACTCAATCTTGAGAGAACACGCAGAAGAATACTTATTGCCACCACTCTTCTTGCCGGCAGTATTACTGCTTTTTGCGGTCCAATCGGCTTTATAGGAATAGCAGTACCTCACATTGCAAGGCTACTCTTCAGAAATGCAGATCATAAAGTACTGGTACCCGCCACAGCCCTTACAGGAGCAGCAATTATGGTATTTACAGATATGGTTGCTCAACTCCCCGGACAATCCGGAGTAATCCCGATAAACACAGTAAGTGCCCTTATTGGAGTTCCGGTAATTTTATATTTAATTATGAAAAGCAGATTTGCATGAGCGGAGAACTTCTCATAATGGAAAGCCTCAGGCTGGGATATGACAGGGAGATCTACGGACCTGTTGACGCCTCTGCTTCTCCCGGAGAGATGATAGCTTTGGTTGGGCCGAATGGTGTGGGGAAAAGTACTCTTCTTAAAAGTATTTCCGGTATCCAGCACTTCAGGTCAGGTGTGATCAGATTAGACTCAAGAGATATCAGAAAAATAGGCCACACAGAGATTGCCTCCCTCATCTCTTTTGTACCTTCTCAAAGCCCCAGGGCAAAGAACCTATCTCTTTTTGATATGGTATCATCCGGCTGTTTCAACAGAACAAACTGGCTGGGAGAGACCACAGAAGAGGACAGGATGCTGATTATTGAGACGCTTGACAGAGTTGGGCTAAACGGCTTTGCAGAGAGAGACTCCAGCCAGCTTAGTGACGGAGAGTTTCAGAGAGCTGCAATAGCCCGCTCTTTAGTTCAGCAAAGTGGTATAATTCTTCTTGATGAGCCAACAGCCTTCCTGGACATTGAGAATAAGCTGATAATAACAAGGTTGCTCAAAAAGCTTGCAACAGAAGAGAAGAGATGTATTATATTCTCAACCCACGACCTGCAACTAGCAATAAAACTGTGTGACAAAATCTGGCTTATGGGGAGCGATGGCTTTCACCAGGGAGCCCCTTCAGAATTAATAGAAAATGGAGCCTTTGATACTATGTTCAAAGACTCCACTCTAAAATTTGACAAAACCCTTTATACCTTTGTCTAGAATGTAGTTGGCGTTTCCGGTTTTGGCGCTGTCTCAAACATTTTTGCAATAGCTTTTGCCAGTCTCTTTACACCCTCCTCAGTTCTCTCTTCATTCATAAAAGAGAAGTTAATCCTCATTGTATTCTTACCTGAACCATCGCAGTGGAAGGCCTCTCCAATAACAAAGGCCACATCCTCCTTGATTGCAACATTAAACAGCTCAGTAGCATCATATCCCTCAGGAAGAGTTACAAAGAGGAAGAGGCCACCCTCAGGTGTTGTCCACTTAACCCCTTCAGGCATATATTTTTCGAAACAAGAGATCATATGGTCTCTCTTTATTCTGTACATATCAATTGTCTTCTTGAGATTTTTGTCAAAAAGGCCCTTCTCAAGATATCTTGCGGCAACTGCCTGATCAAAAACAGGAGCACAAAGGTCTGTAGACTGTTTTGCTACAATTAACTTCTCAATTATGTTTGTTGGAGCAATTATCCAGCCAAGACGGAAGCCGGGCAGGAAGGTTTTAGAGAATGTACCAAGAAGAACAACTCTTTCGTTATCCATAGAGTACATCATAGGCATCTCTACTCCGTCAAATCTAAGCTCTCTGTATGGACTATCTTCAATTACAAGAAGATCATATTTTTTTGCAACTGCCAGAACATCTTTTCTTTGCTGAACACTCATTGTTATTCCTGAAGGATTCTGAAAATCAGGAATTGCATAAATAAATTTTGGTTTTTTACCACTTCCCATAAGAGCCTTAACAACAACTTCAAGCTCTTCATCCTTTGTAATACCAATTGGTTTAGCCTGATATGACCAGAATGCCTGAAGCGCCCCAAGATAAGAAGGCAAACCGCAAATCAAAGTATCACCCGGGTCGATAAATATCTTTGTAACAAGGTCTATAGCCTGCTGAGAAGATGTTGTAATAAGAATATTCTCCTTTGAAATCTCCAGCCCCTGCTCACGATAGCGCTTTGCCAACAGCTCCCTGAGTTTTGCGTTACCCTCTGTAGGTCCATACTGAAGGGCAGATGTACTCTCCTGCTCCAGAACCTCCTGCATGATAACCTTTAAATCCTCAACCGGGAAGGTAGCAGGATTTGGAAAACCACCTGCAAAAGAGATTACTTCCGGTCTGTTTGCTACGCTTAAAAGGTCTCTGATTGCAGACCTTCTCATGCTCTTGGCATTGGCAGAAAGAATGTTTTGAATGTTCATGGCCATATATTAGTTAGTTTTTTACAAAAATAAAGAATTGTTATAAAAATTCAAAGTTTAATTTACTTTTTTAATTAATCAGGCGACATTTCATTACATCCCGTTAGCCAAACGGTCAAAAGGCAGATTCCCTAATTTTTAGTACTTTTGCAAAAAAATGTATGTCAACAATAAGAATAACCAAAGAATTTCGTTTTGAAGGGGCTCACGCTCTTCAAAACTATGATGGCAAATGCAGACATATACACGGCCACTCCTACAGACTATTTGTCACGCTCAAGGGAAGTCCCATTGCTGAGGCTTCAAGTCCAAAAAACGGAATGGTAGTTGATTTTGGCGATCTTAAGAGAGTCGTAAATAAATATATAGTTGATCCGTTTGACCACGCACTTCTGCTCAGAAGCGATGCTCCTGTTAAAGAGGAGATATCAGCAGCCTACCAGAATGTAATCATTCTTGACTTCCAGCCCACCTGTGAAAACCTGGCCATTTACTTTGCCGGGCTATTAAAGGATAATCTGCCTGACGGGACAACTCTCCATAGCATTAAGCTGTACGAAACACCTACATCTTTTGTAGAGTGGCTTGCATCTGAAAATTAGAAAAAATATGAAAAAGCTATACCTGATTGATGGTCACGCCCTGATTTTTCGTTCATATTATGCCTTTCTGAGAAGGCCGATGATAAACTCCAAAGGGGAAGATACATCTATTCTTTTCGGGTTTACAAAGACTCTGACAGATTTGATTATCCGGGAGAGACCATCACACCTGGCTGTAGCTTTTGACCCTCCGTCAAAGACATTCCGCCACGAACTCTACCCCCTTTACAAGGCAAACAGAGCAGAGACACCTGAGTTGATTAAAAGCGCACTGGACCCCCTGATTGAAATAGTCAGCTCAATGTCTATTCCTGTTTTGATGAGACCCGGATTTGAGGCAGATGATGTAATAGGAACGCTGGCAAAAAAGGCAGAGAGTGAAGGGTTCACAGTTTTTATGCTGACTCCTGATAAAGACTACGGTCAATTGGTTTCTGAAAAAATATTTCAGTGTAAGCCGGGAAAAAATGGTGGAGAGAATATAATAATAGGTCCAGAGCAGATTAAAGAGGAGTATGGAATTAATGATCCCCGGAGCGTTATTGATATTCTGGCAATTTGGGGAGACGCCTCTGACAATGTACCCGGAGTCAGAGGAGTTGGAGAGGTTGGCTCCAGAAAGCTGATTCAGAAATACGGAACCGTTGAAAACATTTACAAACATTTAGATGAGTTACCTGCCAAACAACAGGATGCATTCAGAGAGGCGGAGAGTCACATCTCCCTGAGTAAACATCTTGTCACAATTGAGACATCTGTTGATGTAGAGTGCAAAGAGGATGATCTTATTCTTGGCACTCCTCACTTTGCTGAGCTCAAAAAATTGTTTGACAAATATGAATTTCCATCTCTTAAGAGACAGATTCCTCAACTTGAAGAGATTTTTATAACAGACAAAAGTATAACTCTTACAGAGGCAACAGCTTCTGAAGAAAAATCAGGCAATACCCTAAGTTTTTCAGTTGCAACACCAGATAAAGTGATTGAAGAGGCTATAATCAAGGGAATAGTGGGAGTCAGTGTCAGGGGGGATAAAATCTCAATAAGCTCATCAAATCTTGTTGCAAACCTCCTCCCTGATCAAAAGATTTTACTCAGAGATATCCTGCAGAATAGAGATGTTACCATATGCGGATTTGATATTAAATCACTTCTCAACACTATGTCTGCATACGGAATAAAACCTCTTGGAAAATTGTGGGATGTTGAGCTTATGCACTATCTTCTCATGCCGGAGAGATCACATAAAATTGAGATACTATCCCAGTCATATCTTGGAATCAACCTGGAATCAGAGAAGGAGCTTGTGCAGGCAGATCTCTTTTCATCACAAAACATTGCAGCCGAGGAGGAGTCCGGAGAGAAGCTTAACGCAGAGGCATCAGTAATGATCCCCCTTGCTCAGAAACTTAGAGAGGAGCTGGAGAGGGGAGGTACTTTAAAGCTTTATGAAGATATTGAGATGCCCCTGATTTATGTACTTGCCTCTATGGAACAGGAGGGGATAAACCTTGACACAGCAATGCTAAAAGAGTATGGCATGGCCCTCTCAAAAGAGCTTGATGATATTGAAAAGAGGGTGAGGGAGATGGCTGAGGATCCCTCTCTTAATGTATCATCCCCAAAACAGCTCTCTGTCATTCTTTACGATAAGATGGATCTGGGATTAGGCAAAAAGGGAGGGGGAAGATCTACCGATGAGGAGACTCTGATGGAGATAATTGATAAACATCCTATTATTCCTGCAATATTGGAGTACAGGAATCTTAAAAAACTCATTTCTACATATATAGAGCCACTTCCGGCTCTTGTATCGGGAAGCAGCGGAAAGCTTCACACCACATACAATCAAGCTCTTACAGCAACCGGAAGACTTAGCTCTGTAAAGCCCAATCTTCAGAACATACCAATAAGAACAGAACGGGGCAGAGAGATAAGGAGGGCATTTATACCATCAAGACCAGATGGAGTGATACTATCTGCAGATTACTCCCAGATTGAATTAAGGCTGATGGCCCACATGAGCGGTG
>ERZ1645192.3821-NODE-3821-length-12127-cov-5.193423_pt1 | contig 12127 bp, 8 predicted proteins | sample MGYA00575354_ERZ1645192 | MGnify/ENA primary metagenome ERZ1645192 (study PRJEB40844, sample SAMN11349763) | freshwater sediment metagenome | isolation source: river sediment | host: Sediment | place: India: Faizupur Khadar , New Delhi | collected 2017-02-21 ... | reverse complement strand
ATTTGTCTCATTCTAACTAAATTCTTTATAATTCTTTCGTCTTTTCTTAATTTTCTTATTTTGGATACGGATTTAGGTTCAACTATCCAAAGAGTTGTGACATTAAAATCATTATCTTTTCCTTCTTCCTCTTCTTCTTTTCCTTCAGCAATATCATTAGAAAAAACAAATCGTACTAATTTAGGATCTAAATCTCCATTTGGATCAAAATCCGGATGCCATTTTATAAGATCCCTATAAATTATTTCGTCTATTTTAGATTTTTCTAATTCGTGGTATTTATATTTCTTATGAATTCTTCTTATCCATGCTAAATCTGATCCTGTTAAAAGAAGATTTGATTTTCGGTCAAAGGAAAGTTCGAATTCTTGAGCAAATTCTTCTTCTCCAAAGTCTGCTTTTATTTTTTCTGCCCATGTATCATCATGTCCAGGAACTTCCCAATAATCCACTCGTTTCCAAACAAAACTATTTTGGCCTTTATTTGCCTTATCCCATATTTCAAAGAATAAATTATCAACTCCATCGGGCGTTGAAGAAATAATACACTGGGATACACGGGAAGAAGAAAGAGTAGGATAAACAGATCTCCAGAAGGATCTTGCTAATTTTTGATTAATATGGGCAAACTCGTCAATGTATAATACGTGAATGGTAAACCCGATAGCTGCCGTTTTTGTAGTAGCTTGAGAGGTAAGCATACATCCATTATCAAGAGATAATCCTAAAGCACCAATTTTTTTAATACCTGGTTTTAAAAAGAAAGGAAGACCTCTAAATACGTTTACAACCTTCGAAACAATTTCCGTAGTTGTTGCCTGCTTGTTAGCAAGGATAAGCATATTTCTGTCTGTGTGAAAGCAAAGATACCAAGCAAAGAAAGCTGAAATAGTTGTTGTCTTACCAGTCTGTCGAGAAGCCATAAGAATATAGTTTCTAACTTTTGGTCCGAGATCTTCTAAATCCTCTAACCAAACTTCTTCTCCGATTGTATTTAAAATATCTCTTTGAAAATCCCTAAGATCGACAGTTTGACGACCATAGTCAGTTAAAAATTGACAATATGTCTCAACAAAATATTCAATATTTTGAGAACATTTTATAAATTCTTGTTCTTCTTCGTGGGTTAATTGAAAGAGAACATTATCTGCTTTTAGTTCTGGATCTCGTTGGTGAAAGCAATCTAAATCAACCTCTGCGGAATATCTGAGTTGTTCTAGTGTTTCATTAACAATCTGAGTATTCCATACCTTACTCTGTACCATTTTAACGGTTTTTTAACATATATATCATTCCGGCTTAATTTCTTCGATATTTTCCATAGGAAGAGGTTGAATATCTTCAATGATTTGTCCATTTTGAGTGGACTTCAATTTTTTCGTTTCTTTTATAAGTTCTTTTGTTCCGAGGGCAACTAAACCTTTATCATTTCTAACCATTCCATTTTGGCCTGGCCCGATAGCTCGTAATTCATTTTCCCTTTCTTTGACATCGAACTTAATATCCTTATAGGTTGATTTTATCGCTTCTACGGTCTGTAGGAGTTGTTTATTTAAGTCCCCGATGGTCTTGCTTAGTTGACCAAAGACCTCAAAGTTGCGATTGTGTGTCGCGCCATTACGGACCTCCTCCATGAGGGTTTCCTGCATCATTTCATTTACCCTTAGCTGATAAAGCATACCAGAAAGGGAAAGAACGTCCACTTGCATTTTATTTCTTAAATATGGATTATCTTTGATTACAGAATCATTTAACATAAACCCTGTAGCATTTTTAATCATTTTTTTTGCTTTAGAATCGCATTCCTTTCTGAGCTTATTAAAATCCATAGAAAAACGAGGTTCCATCATTAATTCTGGAACGGCGTTTGATGGTGGAACAACATTTTTATCTAGACGATTATCTGCTGCGTCAATCATTTTTTGAAGCTCATCCTTTTCTTCTTGTGCTTTCATATAATTATTTTTTTACATTTATCATATCTTAAATGGAAATCGGCATTATCTAGATTATCTTTGCTTAGAGATGTATGGGGCGGAAAAGCGGAGATCAGCGTTATCTCCTATGATTAATTGATCAGCATCTTTTGAGAAATAAGATAAAAGTTCCAATGTTTGTTTTTCTTCTTCAATTGTTGTTTTAAATAGACGAATATTAGTCATATAAGAATCCGAACGATCTAGAGAATATTCTGCTATTTCAATTTCTTCTGGTGTGAAATTAACGGTTTTATAAAATACTTTTGTTAATTTATCGGGGGTTCCCGAAGTACTAGGCTTCCAAACATAAACGTTATATTGTCCCCAAGTATTTCCAATATTAACAACTACACCATACCAAGAATTATCTATCATTCTTGTATCCATAGGTATAACATGTTCTTGAGAACCATAAAGAATTCTAATATATTGATTTGCTAAAACCCCTACTTTAAATCCATGGTTAGTTTCATTTATACCATCTATTAAATTTATTGGTTCCTGCAATTTCATTTTATAACTTCTCATAGTTGCCCATGAAGAATTTATCGAATTTAAATATGTTTCAACATCGTCATCTATTTTACAGTAATATCTGCCAGAATTTGAATCATTATCATCAATTACTTTTGCATAAAAGTTTAATGCTCCTGGTCGAGATATTGTAAAAACATCATCATTAAAAAATCTTCTTGAAGTTGGAGTTAATTTAATAATGTAATTTGCTGGATAAGTTAAATCATCTTCTTTTGTTATCGACTCAACATCATATTCTTTTTGAGAAAGATTTCTTGGCATTACCCAAGCTGTTATAGATCTATCTTCCGATGTTGAAATAAAATCTGCTGAATTAAGATATTTAACAGCGTTGAAAAGACCTGAGCTTTTTAAATCGTAAACAGATTGAGCAGCAATAATTCCATGAATATCCAAATTATAATTAACAACTCTTAAACTAGAATCCAATGTTTTAAATTTATCTTGAGTGGTTGAATTAAATGGGGACATTTGTTTCTTATCTGTAAGTTTTTCAATATTATTTTCAATAGCTTCTCCAAACAATTCTTGTTCTCCAACAGTATAATTATCGATAGTTTGTTTGAGAGCATCTCCTTCTCTTCTTGAAGCTTCCTGCTGATATTTTCTAAGGTTAACTATCCAAGTAGTTTCCTGCTCCATAAATCCTCTTTTTAAATAAGAACTTTCTACTTGATAAAGTTTATTTGGTAATGGAAGATAAACAATATCTTTTTTCTGAGGAGCTGTACCAAATCCGGCCACTTCTTCCCAATATTTTTTATCGATCTCTATTTGGGTTGGAACCTCATATTCAAGCCCCATTAAATCATATTGATATTTACTATCTGGAAAACCATTTGGACCAATAAGAACTTTAACACATAAGGGGGTATCTTCTACACAAGAAAGGGTATATTCCTGAAAAATAACATCCTTGGATCTTTGCTGCGGAATTGCTCTAAACCATCTTGCTTCAATTCCAAACATTTTATTTGCAACATTATTCAATGTGTTAAATGTCTGGGCAGCAGCAAGAGCAGCATTAGGATTGAAAATGGAAAGAGCGTCTTCAGTAAGATTTACTTGAAGAGCCCCCGAATTTGTTCCTTGCTGGCCGGGAACTGCACCGTTTAGTTGCTGTTCTTGAGGATTAGTACAATCTGCCATATATTAATTTCATTTATCTATTTATATATTCACTAAAAAAGAGCTCTTCAAGCTCTTACCATTTTCCTGCAAGACAATCCTCGTTATCTGCTGATTTGCTTTTAATGTCCATAAAGCATCCACATAAATTACACATTCGAAAATGAGAATCAAAATATTCGCATTTTTCACAAATTTCTATTCGCCTTTTAGCTTCAGTTTTCTTTTTTCCCCTATATGGTTTATAAAGATAATACCAAAACCACAAAGCATATCCTTTTAATATATGTTTAAATATTCTAAAAATTCTTACCATTTTTTTAATCTACAAATATAACTACGTTTCCCTTCAGGATAAATTAAATTGAAAGCTTTTCCATCTTGATCAAAAGGATAAACTAATCTTACTTTAAATATAAGAGAGCATCCGCATAATTTACAGATAGAACGAGTTGGGTTTTCTTCAAGATAATTATCACATTTTTTACAAATGTTTAATCTTTCGTTTACTAATTGATCTATATCTTCTTGAGGGAAAGGATCAAAAATAGGTTTTATAGTATTTGTTGATTGATCTACTATAAATCCTGTTGGGGGTTTTCGAGCTTCCATTAAATTATAGGTTTTTGTATGCCTCTTGGGCTAATATCATGGATGTTCTAGCCATTTGCATTAAAGACTGGCTAACAGGTTCTCCCCAGTAAATAGGATCATCACTAATAGGTTCGGGATGATTATCAGCTTCTAGAACCCATTCATTTGTAGTTTTTCCTTGAAAAACATAAGATTCTATAAAACTTATTTCCTCTTCAGTTAAATTTATTAAATCTGTTGCAAACACTTCTGTAAATCGGCTCATATTTTTAATTTTAAATTTTTAAAAGATAGATGGAATAACTGGTGCTCCATGAGAATAAATGAAAGTACGTGCTCCTGTACTTGCATTTACATTATAAACATTATAACTAGCATCAGCGACAGCTATTTCATCTCGATATTCGCTTGTCCCAGGAACCCCATATACGTTGACATCCATAGTAGTTAATAAATCCCATCCGCTATAAGTATCATTTAATTTATAAACGGATTTATTTGCTGTACTTTGAGATATAAAAACCCTCTTTTTTTCAGCTGACCAGGAAACATTTGTTGTTGCAGCTGCCCATCCTGAAGGCCATGTAATTCTTGTCCAGGATCCTCCTTGATTAGTAGAAACCCATAATCCAGCACTTGCATCCCCACTTGTAACTTGTCCATAGAAAAGTAAAGACATATCATTGAACATCCCGGCATAACATGCTCCTGAAGCATTAGATATTCTTGAAAATGATACCCCATAATTTGTTGAAAGCCAAGCTCCATGCGTTCCTGTATACCAAGCCCAAACATATTGTCCAGAACCATCACAAGAAACGAGTTTATGTTGTCCTGTTGTAGTTCCTGCTGCTGCAAATGTTACTCCATAATCAGAAGAACTATATGGGGCTGAAGAAATGTTAGGGGTTCCAGTATAAACATATCTTCCATCATTACTAACAGCAAAATTTAAAGGTCCTAATGACCCTCCAAATCCCCCGCTAGATGTAAATGAATATCCTCGATTAGTACTTCTTAAATATGTTGGATATGTCCATTCTCCAACATAAGCATAACTTGCATCTCTTGACATTCCTTGAAAATCAAAAATTACACTACTGTACATACTAACATCCCAAGTACTCCCCCCGTCATGAGATCTAGATACATGAGAAGTAGTTCCAGAATATCCATTAACAATTATATTTTTTCTATCAGTAGTTATGGTATATTGATAAGTTCCGTTTTGATGACCAGTAGCGGATCTTGATGTTGCAAGAGTTCCAGTACTTATATCTGCAAAACTTGCCCCATAATTTGTTGATATTCTAGGTTTAGTTGTAGTTGTTCCAATAACGTAAATGGTAGATATATCTGCAACAACAGAATAAGGAAAAGTAACCCCATCAATACTAGCAATTTTAGATTGATCAATATAATCAAAGGATGCTAAATTAAGATACCCTACATTATTCCAAGATCCAACTTCTGCCATGAGTTTTTATTTATATATTTGTTTTGAATGATCCTACTTCAGCCATAATAAAAAATTATTTAAGTACAACAAAATCTGGTGAAGGATTAAATAGTATCGAATTTGGAGATATAGCTCGTCCAATAACTTGAACACATTGAGTTGCTGAAGATGGAGGTGTTGAAGTAACCGTTCCTGTTGCAGAAACATATACTGGTTTTCCAATAGTTAATGACCATCCTGTATTTTTTACGACTCCATATATTAAGAAATCATAAGAAGTTCCTGCTGATGTAGATCCCCCTGAAGTATTTAAGCAAACTGCAGGCATTAAATTGGAAGCATCCGCACCAGCTAAGCTAACACGCCCATTTGTATCGATATATCCTAAACTAAAATTAGAAATAGTTGCTCCAGCTTCTAAATTACAATAAAGCCCCTGAGAATCTGTATTACCCAATCCGGTTGAAGGATTAGGGTATTTTCGGTACATTAACGAAGCATCATAATATGATGAACTATTAACATACGAATTTATATCTAATGTTGAAATATCAGAAGCTGGAGGCGCTCCATAAGTTAGTTCCCCTGTTGTAGTATCATAATAAACCACATTTGAATTAACTTGAGCATCCATTCCCTTAACAAATAGATCCCCGGAAATGCTTACATCCCCCGGAATATTAATAAGACCTCTGGAGGTACAATGCATAACAACCCCAAATGTTTGATTCCTTAATGTAAAATCTTCCGTCCCCGTTGCTGTGCTATCGGTATACATAATCCATCTCCAATCAGGATTATATGAATCGGCAAATTTTAGAGAAGTTCTAGAATCTAATACTCCATTAGAAGCATTAGTATTATAAATTCTCATTGTTTGTTCTCCTGGACCAGAAATCCAGAAATTAGCTAAACCCATTCCTCCAGTAGAATATAAATGGAAAGATCCTGAAGGATCGGAGGTTCCGAATCCAGCCTTTCCAGTAAATTTTATTCCATATCCATCAGAACTTTCAGTAATATTATTAGCATATAAAGTGTTTGTGCTGACGTTTGCAAATCGGCTATAATTTATACTCAATCCTGTTGTATCTCTGTAATTAACATTTAGCCCAGCTGTATCAAAAGACATACTAGCAATAGTTTTTCCTATGGCATAAGTAATTGAAGCGTCTCGCGCAGCTAATGATGTATCTACATAGGATTTTCCCACCCAATCTGCTGATTGAGCACTAGTTAAGTGATAATATTGATCAGTAGTTCCTCCTTGTAATCCTGCAAGACTATTGTGTAAATAAGATGCAGCACTTCCCGCAGTTGTTACAGTTGCAACATTTATTCTTTTTGGTAATACTTCGAGACGAACTTTACCTGATGTTGAATATGAGTTGCTAGTTCCCCATGTAAATTGATAAGCAATAACGCTTTCCGAAATTGAAAATCCTGAAAAATCAAAGTTTCGAACATCTTCTGCTTGAGCATTTGCAACAGAAGAAAATTCCGCTCGTCCAGGAATACTTATAAATCTTGCTTGTCCGGATATATTTGTTAAAATAAGATAAGTATTATAATAACGAGCATGCTGCCCTTGGGTCATGGTTCCGTTATTATCCCATTGAATATATCCCCCTCCTGTATATCTAAATGGAACGGATGCATCTGATTCCCATACCCATGTAGAACCACCGGTTCGGTAAAAATTAGTATATGCTGAAATTATTCCATCGGGTCTTGAAAGACTAGGAAGACTCTGATTAATATCTTCGTCTGCAATAATTGTATCGGAGACACCGTAAACAATAAATCTGTTCAGAGTTGAAACTTGAACATCTGGGCCTGATAAAGTCGCCCCAGAAATTAATTGAGTTCCCCTTGTTGTATGATTATAATAATGATCACTTCTGTCAATTAAACAACTATGTCTTTCTTCCTGCAATTGATATGTTGGAGTGAGGGTACTATTATAAACAATAATTGCTACGGGAACTTTTGTATCCTGTAATGTCCAATCAGTAGTACTTTGAGTAAGATTTCCGGAAACATCATCAATATAAATGAAATATCTATTAGCTGCTGGAGGAGTTCCGGGAAGAGAAATAGAAACATCTCTATAAATATCATATTTTATACCCGATCTAAAATAACTCCATTTGGTTCCAGTTTTATTAAGATAGAAAGTATAATTTGTGGGATTAAATACTAAACTTGTATCGGTCATTGGATTTACAAATCCAAAGCGATTTATATCTACCCAATATTGTAATCCTGTACTTGCATTTCGAGATATATTAAAAATAGAAGCATCCTGAGAAATTTGCCAATTGTTTAATAAGCCGATAGAAACATCTAAAGAAGCATCTTTACTTCTTAAAATAGAAATAGAAGCATCCTGAGAAATTTGCCAATTATAAAGTTCTGTAATACTTGCATCGGATCCACCTCCTTCAATGCTTACATCGAGCATTCCATTTACCCAATATAATCCGTTGCCTAAGGAGGATTCCCTCACAAGAGCAACATCTAATGGCCAAAAATAAAGAGAAGCTTCTGTCGGAGAAACATTTATCCATTTTCCACTACCTAAATCATATTGAAGAAATTGATAAGAAGATAAATCAGTTAATTGTACATCTGTAAGTCCTGCTAGAGTTCCAGAACCCCCCTGGGTAGTAACAAAATCGTAAATAGCTTTACCTGTAACAAGGATTTGAGAAGCATCATTAGTGATTTCTGTTGACGCGTTCCTGATTGCAATAATAGGAACTGAATTGGTAGACCCTTCAACAAGAAGGGAATTCTTAACTTTGAATTCGTTTGCCATTTAATTAATTATTTTCTTTCACTATCCAGAAATAATTCTATATAGCTATATCTTATTTATCTACTCATTATTAATTTGTATCAACTGAAATACCTATAGAATTTAGATGATTTTTTGCTGTAATTCCTGCTCCGGTTGGAGCTGCACTAGTTCCTCCAGTAATCAAAATTTGAGATGATGATAGAGGTCTTGGAACAGTATCTAAGAAAACTAGAAAATCATTTACCCAGGTTTCAGGGAAAGCACAATTTCGAAAATCCATAAACCATTGATGGGCTTTTATAGAACTTGGTATTGTAACACTTGCAAGTAAAGAACAATCATAAGTATAAATAGCATTTAATGATGATAATCCTTCCGGAATAGTTAATGAAGTAAGTAAGGTTCCAAACAAATAAAGGGTCTGGAATAATGAAAGGTTTTCTGGAATAGTTATTGAAGTGAGGGGATTAAAAGCTGCATTAAAAAAAGTTAATCCAGAAGAAAGAGGAACTACAACTGAACTTAAATTATTATTTTCTAAATTTATTTCCTCAAACCCCTGAGCATTTGGTAAATTTATTGAAGAAAGGTTGTTGGAATTTAAATCAAGTTGAAGATTTCCCGATGCTCCAATATCAGAAGGTATAGTAATAGAGGTTAATTGATTATGATCTAAGAAAACACGAGTTAATGATGTTAATCCAGCCGGAAGTATAATATTTGTTAAATGATTATATGAAAAAAGCATACTATCCATTAAGGTCATTCCATTAGGTAATGTTAAAGAATTTATAGATAAATCCGTTAAATTAAATTCTGTCATTCCAGAAAAATCAGCTCCTGATGCATCAATTCGAACATTAGTAGTTCCTCTAACTGAAGAATCTCCAGGACCATAATATGGTAAGGATTTCTCTCTTAATCCTGTCCCATCCATATAATTAATGAAAATGTCTCCAGTTCCACTAAAATTCATCGGAAATAAATCATTAAAAGATGCGTCCATACTAAAAACAATAGCTTTTGGAAGAGGAGGAGTAAACAATACAGATTTCCCATTATAAACAGATCTTTTTCCTGTACCTGATCCCCCGCTAACAATTTTAGGAGCTGGAGAAGCATCCAAAGTCATAAAAATCTGTGATTCTGCTGCAAGATAAGAACTCCCATCAGTTGTTTGAATCCATGGACTCATATAATATTGAGTATGGGGATTTAATCCAACTACTTCTACAGGAAAATCGTCCATGGAGCTTCCTAAATTAATAGAGACATCACAGGTGGCAAGAGAAAAATACGGATCCGAATTACTCCAGCACATACCTTTAGCTATTAAATCATAGGATTGGGTAGATATATCCCTTCCTCCTGTGATAACAGAATTATATGTTACATTGGAAAGAGGTATTGAAGTTACATGAGGGGCTATTACTGGCATATTATTAAATTTATTTTATTTATTCTATTTATTAAAAAAGGGGTTGGTTAAAACCAACCAACCCCTCTATTTTAATTTTTAGGAAAAATTATCCCATGATTACATATTTACATGAAGCTCCAAGAGATCCTGGTGCCCAAGAAATTACGATGTTACCATTTGCATCGCAATCAATATCTGCATAAACCTGAGAAGTGTTCTCATAAACTGTAACAGTAAGAGGTCCAACTCCAAGTCCGTGAGTTACTGCAAGAACGCCGATTGAAGCATTTGCAGTTCCATCGAATGTGCTAGTGTATTTGCTAACAAATCCGCTTACTCCCGATACTGCAATTGTAATTGTTGAAGTATCTTCAGTGATTGTTGCACCTGATCCAGCAACAATCTTCTTGAGATATGCTATGTTATCTAATTCATAAGCATAGATAGAAGCATTTGCTGCGACGTTAATATTGGCAACCCCTGAGATTTTATCGGTTGAAACATCTAAGATAGCAGTTCTTAATTCATCGATACTTGCATCTTGAGCAAGATTCTGGTTCCAAAGAAGATCAATAGAGGTATCTGCAGCAGTTACCCATGTTTCAAGAATATTAATGGAAGTATCTGCAGCATTTACCCAGGTCTGAAGCATTCCAATTGAAGAATCTGCAGCAGTTTGCCATGTTTCGAGAGTATAAACTCGAGATGAAACATCTGATAACCCTGTAAATAAATCGCTGAAAGAAGCGTCAATAACCGTTGTAAGATCTATAACGTCATTTAAAGAGGCATTAATAGCACCTATTGAAATATCGTGAACCTGAGTTAGTACATCTAATGCTCCAATTGAAGTCTCAGCATTGTAAATTCTTGTTGAAAGATCAGCAGGACTAATATCTGCAAGCCTTATGGAAACGTCATTAATATCAGTAGCATTTTGTAGGATAGAAGTATCAGCAGCTGCGACCCAGGTTTCTAAGATATTGATAGAAGTATCAGCTGCTGTAACCCATGTTTCTAATCCACCTATGGAAGCATCATGAATCTGTGTTAGAACATCTAATGCGCCTATAGAAGTTTCAGCATTGTAAATCCTTGTCGAAAGATCAGTTGGGCTGAAATTAGCAAGTCTTGTTGATACATCGTCAATATCAATTCTTAATTGATCAATAGAAGCATCCGTATTAACTTCCCAAATTTCAAGGGTATTAACTCTCGATGAAACATCTTCTAATCCTAAAAATAGATCTCCTAAAGAAGCATCTAAGATAGAAGTTATTTCAATAGTATCATTTAATGAAGCATCAATTCTTTCGATTGAAGCATCCTGAGAAACTTGCCAAAGTACGATTCTTGCAATAGAAGCATCTCTTTCAGCTAATGAACCATCTACGTAAGGTTTCCAGTTGGAAGAGTTTGTAGAAAGCTCAATAACATAATTGGTTAAATAACCAATAGAAATATCGTGTTTTTGAGTAAGCACGTCTAATGCACCGATAGAAGCATCCTGAGAAGCATCTTTAGCTCTTAGAGCAATGATAGAAGCATCTTTTGCAAGATCCCAAGCAAATAAGTAGTTAACGGAACCATCAAGTCTATTAACAGAAGCTTCAACAGCTCCTAATCTAGTTGAAAGGTCAGTTGGGCTAAATGTTGAAAGTCTTGCAGATACATCAGCAATATCAGTTCTATTTTGCACAACTGAAGCATCAAGCGCTGCAAAATGATTACTTACATCTGCAAGTGTAAATCCTGAAGTCGTATCAAATCTATTAAGTGTTGAATTCCAGAAAGCTACACCATTTGCTAAAGGATCATCTTGTCTTGTAGCAACTGCTTGAGTTGAGGCATCATCATATTGAGAACCGGATAATTTTGCAATACCAATTCTAAATGTTTCCTGAGATTCATCAAATACGAATACATAAGGATCATCAGAGCCTCTTCCTACTATGATACCTGATTGAAGAGATGCTGGAGGAGCGCCTGTTAAACCAGTATTTAAGTGAATATAGGATGCTGATACGTCTATTGTTTCAACGTCAACTACATAAAGAGAACCGTTAATAGTTAAGTTTCCTTTGATTGTTGTGTCTCCATCAACATATAGATCTCCATTGGATGTAATTGAAACGTCTCCTGCTACACTTAATCCACCCGCACTAATAATGAGAGGGCCTGTCATCGTATCTCCACTCTTGAGAACG
>ERZ1645192.3820-NODE-3820-length-12129-cov-6.772486_pt1 | contig 12129 bp, 12 predicted proteins | sample MGYA00575354_ERZ1645192 | MGnify/ENA primary metagenome ERZ1645192 (study PRJEB40844, sample SAMN11349763) | freshwater sediment metagenome | isolation source: river sediment | host: Sediment | place: India: Faizupur Khadar , New Delhi | collected 2017-02-21 ... | reverse complement strand
GTTTGTTCGTTTGGTTTCATAAACAATATTTTGAATAAATGTGATTTTTCTCGCAAATATATCTAAATCAATCCATAAATACAAGGATTTTTAAAATTGTCAAAATGACAACATATAATCCATTATAACTGACATTCTGACAGATGATTGTATGTGGCATAGTATTCGTAATGGTTTGAGAAAAATAACATTTATTTAAAAACTTTATGAGATATGTTACCAATAGTTAGAAATTCAACTCCAACCCTTACATTATTTGACAGATTTTTTGATGACGATTTCTTTAAACTTCCTGTTTGGAATGATTTGGCAATCAGAAATCCTCTTCATGACATTATTGAAACAGATAAAGAGTATGTCGTTGAATTAGCATTGGCAGGTGTTAAGAAAGAAGACATCAAATTAAATCTTGAAGATAATGTGTTGTCAATTAGTGCTGAACGCAAGGAAAGTGAAAATAAGTATAATAGGAAACAAACCTTCTACGGTAAGTATGAAAAATCGTTCACTCTTCCTGAATCAGTTGACAAGGAAAATATTCAAGCTGCCTTCGAAGACGGAATACTTAAATTAAGCATTCCAAAAGTAGAAGAAGAACAAAAACTAATGAAACAAATTGAGATTAAGTAAGTAGTAAAAAGTCCCAAAAGCAATAAAGGTCACGAAAATGTGACCTTTATTTTTTTATGCTTCTGGTTGAGATTGCTGTTGCATTTGTGTTCGTGCCTTATCAAATTCTTCCCTATGTGCATCAATTTTTGCAATCATATAGTTTGACACATCACGAATGGTTACAATATTTTCTCTAATCAATTCCTTGCTTTTCAATCCGCCCTGTTTTTCCCACAAAGCAATATAAGTTGGATGATATGGTGTTGGTAACCCGTAATATCTGCACATTACAGCAGATACTGTTTCAACCTGTATCTCTTTAATTGCACTAATAGCTGCTGGACTCAATAAACGTTTTCTCACCATGTCTTCCATGTATTTTGTATATTCATCATAAAAATGTCCAGTTTTTTGATGTAATAATTCATGTGCCCATTCATGGAATGTGGTTGATGCAGCAACAGTACCAACAGAACCCTGACTAATGTTTATATGACCGCCAGCACTATAACCGCCCTCACCCCTGAACGCACTACTCTGAGTAATTTTAATGCCATCTTCTTCAATTGCTTTTTTTGCTATATTGAAAAGTGCTATTGAATCTGCTCTGTCATCGCTAACGCCCATCCATTGTGGTTCTTCTGGAAGCGGGTCACCTTGAGTATTGGCAACATCATAAACTATACATGGTTCAAATTTTATTTTTACAATTTTTTTTCTGGCTTCAATTGCGTCCATTTTATCTTGGTCATATGGTTCACTACCTGAATTTACTGCCTTAATGTATGCATTATCTGCTTTCTGTTGGTCTAATGTATATGAACTTTCTTTTCCTGTTTTATCGTTTATATAGAGATGATTTCCACACCAAATCCAGATTGCTTTCTTTACATCAATTACTTGTCTGTTAAATAGTTTTTCCCATTTCTTCTTACCCGCAACACGTGTTGCATTAGGGTCTTGTATGTAAATTAGTAGTGTGTTACTAAAGCTATATCCATGAAATTTCTGCTGGAAATCGATATACTTTTGTATTTCAGCATCTGCTGCTCTTGCATCGGCAGCATTTGCAATATCTTCAATAAATTGGTCGATTAGTGTGTCAAGATTAACCTTAACTTGTGGTGGCATTGTTGAATCGGCAACTTCGGCTTTAAGCGCATCCAACTGAGTGATAAAGTCTTCAATGTTTTCAGTCTGACCACCTTCTGATTTTAATTCATCATTAATTCGTTTTATGCCATCAATTAATTCACGAGTTAATTTCTGTGGATAAACAAACCAATATTTTTCGTATTTATTAAACTCAAAACCAAGTTTTTTTAGCTTTTCATATACTTTATATGTTTCACCTTTAACATCTGATACTGCCACATATCTTGTATAGGGTTTACCTTCTTTGGTTTTTAAATCTACCTTTTTCAGATTTACATATTCAAATAAACCTTGCTTCATAACAACAAATATTTTTTATAAATACTTGATTAGTCATGAAGTTCCTCAATATAGCTTTTCTTTATTTTAGTTTTGAGATAATTAACTCTATTGCTGACAGTATCACTACTAAGATTGAATTCTTTCCCGATTTCACAGTAATCATACCCTTGCATGTATTTCATATCCAAAAGCGTATAATCCTGTGTTGACATTTGCTGAGAAATATAATTCAATGAACTACAATTTTCAAAATTAATTCCATCACATGTAGTAAATGTATTATTTAGTGCCACGAATCCATTTATACCAGCATTTGAAGAAGTAAATGTTACCTCACCTGTGTTATAGAAAACATCTCCACTGCTAACCTGTCCGTTATAGCCAACAGTCACAGTATATTGTGGGTCGCTACATAATGTAATAGTACCAATACCACCACATTGAAGTTGATTGCATCGCCACTTATCAATCATATAGTTTCTGGCAATGCTTATAACCCAAGATTTAAATTTAGATTTAGCTGGGTCAAATGTAGCTAAATTCATGAAAACTTTAATGATGACTTCTGAAACATCATCATCAAGGTCGGAATAATTTGAATACTTATGTTTTAAATAATCCCTAACGATTTTTTTATATTTATCGTATAAAATTTTTTGTGCCGTTTGATTTCCATTCAGCGAATTTTGAATTATACTGATATTTTCTTGTTCGTTTATCATACGAGTTTTCCAACTTTTGAATAAAGTAATCTTCTGTGTTCAACCCCCTTGCACCGTATAAGCTATCAATCACATCATCAATTCCTTGATTTCTTCTTAGTTCATCCAAGTCTTCTTCAGTCGGGAGTTTAACGATTTTGACCTTTTCTTCGCAGCCTACATAAATAGTGTACAGCATATAATATAGCTGAACCGCATTTTTATAAGCATCTGGGTCTAATAATACTACAACTTCAGGCTTCAATTCTTTCAGTTTCATAAATAATGTGGCTGATAATGTTTTTCCAAGCATTGGTATGCAATTAACTGGAAATGTTAACATTTCAAACGCACCTTCAACAAGATATACAGTAGAATCCCAATTTACAAGACCCTCATTAAAAATTATCTTATCTTTATCTGCAAATGGATTAAGATACTTTTTCTTTTTTTCTGCGGGGTCATAACTTCTTCCAACAAAATAATTTATTTCACCATTATTATCATACGAAGGAACAATAATCCTCTTCGCATATTTTCCAGTAGTACAAAAACCAAGCCGATATCTTAAAATAATATCTCTTGATATTTTTCTTTCAGTAACTAAATAAGTATATGCTTCAAAATGCTCCAGATTACCGCTTTGCATTTGAGAAAATGGAATCATTTCCTCTGGAAGTTTTACTGGTGCATATTCCTTTTCATCTTCTTTATAATCATAATCATTGAAAATTCCAGCATACGCTTTATACATTTCATAATCAGCATATGTTCCAAATGTTCTAATCAGTCTTCCTAATGAACCTGAAAATTTTGGCTCATCACACTTCCAACATCTGAACATACGTTTTGCAGTATTGATTTCAAGATTGAATTTCTCATCAGGGCGTGACAATCCATCTCTTTCCTGACAACGAGGGCAGTTTACCTGTAACTGTTCAGATTCCATGAAACCTTGAACATCGCCAAATACGTTTTTTATTATGGAGTGAAATTCGTTACCTCTAATCATGTCCCAAATATAATAAAAAGTTATTTGATTTCAAAATGTTTTAAAAAACGTAAAAAGGGAACTCCCCATAAAAATAACAGGAAATTCCCATGAACTATGAAGAAAAAAGAAACAAATTAAAATCTTTTCTCGCCTTCCAAAAATGGGAAGAACATAACAAGTCTATTTAAGAATGCAGGTGGAACAATAACAAAATTTCTGCCTAATGCCAAATGATTTGCCTGTATTTCATTGAATAATTTAACAAGACTTGCTTTAATTGGAGTATCAATATCATTATTCGACAATGTAATTTCACCAGTTTGCTTTGACTTTTGAAATTCGGCAAATAATTTTGAATAATCTCCTTTGGCTACTTCCAATTCGCTTTTCAGCTTTGCATTTTCATCAGAAAGTGCCGTCAATTGTTCTTCAAGCCAATCAATGCCTTTATTCTCCTTTGCTTCTTCATCCAGTTCAAGAAGCGTATCACTTTCTTTTTTTGGCACTAAATCAACGTCCTTTAACAGTTCATTAACTTTTTGTTTGGCTTTCAAATCCCTTTCTTCTTCAGGGGTTAATACTTTCTCAACCTTTGTAGTTTTCTTGACAGCAGTGGTTTTTTTCTTTATTTCATTACTGCTTTTAGCCAACTTAACTAAATTACTTTTCTTTTCTGCCATAACTATAATTATCTATAAAATTTTATAATTTTTTATATAAATACTATCAAAAACAAAAAAAGCCAATTTTCGATTGGCTTTTTTATTAAACTAACACTAAAATAATGAATTACATCACCAAATTTGAATTGAGGTGCGCAACCAAACCCTTTTCATCGTTCCAGATGAATCCGTCTGCTGCCTTAATAGCACCTACAAATCCCTTTTTATGATGCCATTCTTCAGTACCAGTTAAACTTGAAAGATATCTGACAGTAACACCCAAATCCTCATTTAATGTTCTTTGTTTGTTATCAACAACACTATAATTTACATTTCTTTTTCTATGAATGTGTCCTAAATGCCATTCATGATACACGGTTTCACTCCACATAGGCTTGGATTCAATATCGTTTGCCATAAGCATTGGCAATGACGATTCTTTTTCTTCACTACCATGTGTGAAACCAAGTAATACTTTACCAAAGCGATAGTATTTTCTTGGTGATGCACCAGTATTAATCCACACTGTTGGGTCATTATTAAACCATGCTTCAAGGAATTTACCCATGTAGAAACTGCGTTCAAAGTCATGATTACCCGGTATTACCACCACGTCAACAGGAACACCAGTCTGCTTCAATAGGTTGATTCCATCAATAAGAAGTCTTACGCCAACATTAAATGTTTTCTGCCAACGTAAATCTTCATCCTGCTGAGTTCCCTGTGTTGTAGTATTAAATATTGTATCGCTGTTGAAGAAGTCATTTCCAACTGGAAAGAGAATACGAGAGAACGGAAATCTACTTGCAGTACGAAGCAAATCTGTTATTGCATCCAAAAATCTTTGACGAGCAATTTTAGTGTCATAATTTTCACCTGTTTCACCACCCCATGCAAGTTTACCCATATGCAGGTCAAAAATTGATGCTTCAAAAAGGTTGTTTTCCTGAGTAGGGTCTAATTTTCTCAAATCCCAATCGAGAATTGGTGCTTCATATCCTTTTATCATTTCAAGGAATACTTCACCTGCAAGTTTTTCTTTTACTACCTGAACATCTCTTATAAGGTCTGCCCTGACCTGAAAGTTTTGAACAGTTCTGGCATATCCTTCAGACCATGATGTAACATCCCACTTATTTAAACGAGTGCGAATAACTTTCCAGATGCTTCTATCAACATCAAGATATTCAAGTAATTCATCGAGTGTTTTTATGTGGTTTTTGGGGTAGCTTTCATCCCCATTCGCTGGATTTCCAACAACAATTGGTACTAAAAGTTTATCGTCAGTTCTGAAGTTAATTGTTGCCTGATTCCCATGTTGTTCGAATTCAATTTTTTCTTTGCCATCTGCAGGTGGCGGAAGGTCAGTAGGTTTGTTTGATTCAACTGTCTTTTTTTCTTCTTTAAGTCCAAACCCTCTGTTTTCTGTGTAGCGTTTATATGTGATGTCGAATTCCGCAAAAAGTTCATCACCAATTAATCCTTCATCATACTTTTCATAAACTAACGCTTTTGTGTTTTTTACGTAAGAGGCGGAAAATCCAAACTTTTCCGATGCTTCCCAAACTGATATTTGGTTGTTGATTGCATAATTGATAATTTCAATCGCTTTTTTGATTCTTTCTTCAGTCATAATATTAAAATTTTGTCAAAACTAATTGAAAAATCCCATATTGTCAAGATTTTTATATAAATACGTTACCATTTTTTTTCAATAGAGCCAATGTTTCCTCAATTTGTTTACATTCTTTAATAAACGTAGCTTCATTGCTTATGCCCATATCAAACCATTCACCTTCTCTACGGAGATGTGAATATCTTCTTTGTAAAGTTTTTTCGATTTTGTTTGCATATTCGGATTGATATGTTAAGACAAGCCTCAATTCCGATGCATTACCTGTTTGAAGTTCTTTAACTCGTTTTTTCGGATGTTTTGATATACCGATTTTGTAATAACTGTTTTCTAATGACTGAATTAAATATACATGTTTCATTTAAGAATACCCAGAGTTTTTAATCCTGCAATTCCAACAGCATAACTATCAGACATATCGAAACACATGTCTTTAGGTTCATCGCTGTCTTTCTTGTAGAACCACTCGATTTGGGGTTCTAATTTACAAACTTTTTCCCAGATATACAACTTTTTTTTGTCTCTATATTCATCAGGAAATGATAAAGTTTCAACTTTTTCGCCAGTTTTCCTATATGAAACCTTTACCAATTCGTCACAAAACAATTTACGAGAATCATATACTGATATTTTTATTGGATATATTCCAAATATTGAAAACAATATGTATCTGCAGATACCATTAAAGCCAAACAATAATGATGCAGTTGTAGGATTGTTGCTTCCACCAAGAGGTTCTTCCACAATCACATGAATTATTTCACCGTTAAGTTCATTGAAAATACGTTCTTTAAAATCTTGAACATATTTTCTAAAAGTTTCTGCTTTGTGAATATCCCTATCTTCAACTGGAACATTTTTATCTGTTTTTAATTCAAGATGTTTAAGTTCAATCAGCTTGCCCTTCTTATTCCACAACGCACTACCAATATTGGTTGTGCTGATATCCAATGACCAAATATATTTTTCCATAGATTTAATTATGCTGTAACTTTAGGTACATGCTTTTCTTTATAGTCATTAATCATTTCCTGCACTTCTTTTGGATTTTCCAAGTACACCCTGATTAAATCTTCAATAACTCCACCTATTTTCAAACTTTTACCCTTACACAACGCTTTAAATCTATTGTGCAAATTACCGTCAATAATAATTGATTTAGGCTTAACATTAATTGCTGTCATATTTATTATAAATTTTTTAATCATTAATTTATAATAAATACTAAGATTTTATAAAAAATTATAGAATTTTACGATTTTTTTAAAATTAGAAATCAATTGCAAATACAATTGTCCTTGATATTGTTGAATCTTTAGTAATCGGGTCATTTAATTTTCCGATTGCAACCAATTCTTTATTACCATTAACATCGGCATATATTCCAACTTCAGATATTGCCACAGATTCGTCCCTTGTACTATCCCATGTTGGATTTGTTGATGAATTAAATTCGTTCAACAATAAATTAATTGGAAGTTCCATTACATAAACATCAGCTTTAATGTCTGTGGTTACATTACCGAAGAAATATATTTCATCGCCAAACGATAACTTATCGGTCTCAGCCACAACAGGATAATTTAAATAATCTAACTTATATGCAGTAAAACCAGTGCCGTAATAATTAAGAAGAGGTATTTCAAATACAACACTTTTCATTTCTGCTGGCGATAGTGGTGTTCCGGGTGTATGTAATGGTTGAATTTGATTTGTTAAATCATATGTTTTCCAAAGTGCTGGGTCTGGCTTAACATCAGATAAATCATCAACACCTGAATATTGAACCAGTTGAACTAAGGCATGTATTTCATGTGCACAATATCCAGTAGCAACACTCGTATTTGTATTTAAAAATTTAAAGTTATCTTCGAAACCAAACCTAATTGTTTCGATAAATGGATTAATTTCATTAAGTTCTATTCTGCCAATATAATTGCAATGAATTGCTCGTGAGTATCCACTAAATGATTTAAAAACATATGATATAAAAAGTGTGTTACCGTTCATTTTTTCTTAGTTTAACTTGCTGTTCCAGTAAAATAATAATCATCAATGTTATTGAAGTTAGTTATACAAATACCACAAGTAGTTGCTGGTAAAACCGTAGCAGGTCCACATACACTGATTGTGGTATTATCCGAAGTATTGTATGTTCCGATTGATATTGGAACATTTGATATGTCAGAATTACAAACACGAACTCTATAACCAGTATCATAAACACCAACTAATGTAACGGTTTCACTTGGGTTGGTAATTGTTATCCAACCACCAGTATTTGAATGACAATATTCTCTGCTAACCAAACTTACATTTGGATTAGCAATAGAAATTGGTTTCCACATAACCACAGGTGTCATTGGTGGGCAATCTGGTAATACGCTTGTACCTGCATAATATTCAGGAAGAGTCCAAGACCTGTTTGATTTATATGACATGGCAAATAATAATTCTTGGTCTTCAATTACAAATATTTTTAATTCGGGAAATACTTTTCCCACCACATTACCTTGCAAGTCTGCTAAATCGTAATACGGTGCATTTAATGAGGTGGTTGCACCTGTTATCATCTTTAAATTGCCAATAGGAACAAACCTTGCACCTAATGTTGTACTGCCCGTTAACTTATGCCACATTATTGTCGGTACATCTAATACTGTCGTTTTTAAATAAAAACCTTCACCATATACATTGGCAGGTGATGAATTTGTATAATGAATAACACCTAATTTTTTATAAATCGGTGCTTGATTTTGAATATATGACACAAAACCACCATATGTTCTACTATCAAACTGACTAAATTTTAATAAATCTGGCGTAACACCAGCAATTTCTTCAGTAAATATAATTGTCATATTCCAGAATGGAAATATTACTGTTGGACACTGACTATTTTCCAAAAATGATAGTACACTTTCATCAAGATATTCAGTAGAACTCATATTGAATATACTACTACCACTATAATTAATGAAGTTATAATAAATCAATGCACCTGCATAGCTATTTATTGTAATACCACTAAAATTAGGTAAATCTCTATCAACCTCAACTATTAAATTATTTGCTGCAAAACTACCCCAAACACCTTCAATTTTATATGTTAAATATGGTGTTGGATAAATTACATTAATCGTATGTCCAGTAGTACTTTGAGTACACGCCCACTTAACCAATAATAAATCACCAATTGCTGGTTCTTCACCACTTGTCCCAAAAGTGGGTGCTTTTAATAATCTCAGTATTGTTCCACCACTAACACCACTCATTGCAACCATTGCATCGGGTTGTTTAACGTGATTACTATCTGTAATGAATGTTGTGCCACTATTGGTAAAAAATCCTATGGGTTCGATTGAATTTATTACCTGATATGCTGTTGGAGCATTTGAAATAACATTATATGGGTCTCCAGATAAATTTCTTGGAATGAAAGACAATAAATTTGGATTTTTGTCTGCTGGTCTTAATATAGTGGAATCAAATGGCACAAGACCAGTTTCAGCAATAAAATTATAATCAATTTCACTATCGCCAATAGTATAATAATCAAAAGATAAATTTCCTGAAGCCAATAATTCCCTACCTTTTGAAGTTAGCTTGATGTTGATTACAACGGGGTCTTTTTTATCAATAAATGCCATTTTTTATTCTTTAAACATAAATACTAATTAATTATTTTTATTCAATTAATATTGGATGTACTGGAAATGTACCACATGTATATGCAACAGTACAATTTTGACTATAATTAACAACATAACCACCAGTATTTGGAGAAACACTTGCTAACCATGCTTTTGTACAAGCACCTTCAACAGTACCATATTGACAAGCAGAAACATTTATGACAACGGTATCATCTTCATCAACGAGGAATGGTGCAAAACTACCTGATGTTGGAGTAGACCAGAATGAACTTGCACTTTTACAAACACATAATACATTATATATTTCAATACCATTACGACATACAGATACACAGAATGGTGTTGGGGCAGCAGGTACAGTTGGTGCACCTTTATACATACACCAACAAATTGTGGCATTATATGTCTTACCTGCACTTGGCTTTTGTAACTCACCTGCGTTACAAGAATCTTCAATACCATTGTTCTCGCAGCCATATACATACAGCATGGTGATTGAGGGCGATGAACTTGTTAAAAAGTTACAAACATTACCATATCCAACACCAACTGAATTTTTAGCATATGCTCTATAATATGTTGTAGTGCTTGGTGTCATTCCACTTATTAATCCAGAATATGTAGTGCCGTCAGAAATTGAACCGTATTTCGGGTCTTTACGTACCCAAGTAGGAACATTATTGTACCTAAGACACGCATCACAGGCATATGTGGATAATTGTGTATATAAAATACCATATTCTCCAATTGGTGCACCACCATTGGTAATACCTGTATTACAACAAACAGCACCACCATTAGCTGCTGCTGAGTACATAATACCAGTAGATACTGTTGGCACAGATGCTGGTGTTGCTATCGTAGCACCTGTTAATATATTCCCATAGTAAGGAGTGCCACTTATTACAACATATGCTCTATATTGATAGATAGTACTTGGAGATAATGAACCAATGGTACAATTATATGTATCACCCACGAGCGGACCTGCACTGAGCGAAGTCATGCACCAAGTACATGCGGTATAACCTGTAAACAATGGCATCTTATTTTCTTATTTCTATCATAAATACATATAATTTTTATCCACAAGCACAAGCATAAGTACAACCAGCAGGATAACTTGTACAGAAACTACCACTCATGCCACATGAAAGTGCAACTCCATACATACAAACAAATGCTAAACTTGCACTTGTTTGACCCGCTTGTGCTTCTGCAAATACTTTAAAACTAACCCTATCATTATAATCAATTTTCTTATCGTAAATTGTACCACAGCATGTGTATCGGCAAACTTTAAGTGTAGTGTTTAAAGACACCGTACACCAAGGAAGACTGTTACAATAAATTACCATACATAACCTTTTAGCGGTTGATGTTGCAGGTTTACATACTGCCCAATGAAGCATTGGAAAATACCAATCAGTTGATATTCTGTCGTCACAATATGTCAAACAACCACATCTTTGTACAATTGTACTAACTCCTTCTGTGCCAATATCACCCGCAGTAATCGCACTAAAACTAACCACATTATATGGGTTTTGGCATGCACATTGAGTAACATAAACATCAACACTATTAGTTGCAGCACTATATGTTATCTTTCCAACTCTATTACATTTTTCATCAGATGCATAATATGGTTGTGCATAAATTGTATGTGGTGCACCTAACGGTGTTGGCGGTGTGGCTGGGTCTGGATTAAGCCAAATCATATCCCTGTAATCACAACCCCAAGTACTTCCAGTTTCTCCCGATACCCATGTTTTAGATATTGTATAAACATTACTTGGCTCACCACATATTGTAATATCTTGTGTTGGACATGTGCTAACACTATCACAATATGGGAATGTTATGCTTGTTGGACTAATTTCAAGACAACCAAATTCACCAACAGTTCCGATTGCCCTATACTGCATACCGTAATAATCAACACCAGCACCACAGCCACTTGGTGTTATAATACCGCCAGTATTATTAATCGAATTAACACTCATTGTACCCAAACAAGTTGTTGCACTTGGCGTAATGATTGGTTCAGGTGGAGTTACTGGAATTCCAATTGATAATGTATCACCATAGGCTACAAGCGCATCTGCTTTGACAACTGCCCTGTAATTGTAGCATGAACCTTCAGTTAAATTATTAATATTTGTTGAATAAAATGGAATTGCAAGCGGAGTTGTACATAATGGATTTGGAGTACAGCACCATACACCGCTTGAACAGCATTTATATTCCACACCATATTCGGTAACAATTGTGTGTCCGCTAATATTCATACCACCAGTATTTTCAATATATCCCAAACCTATACCATACGTACCCGAAGTTCCCGTAATTGTATCGACATGTAATACAATTGGTACGGGTGCATCTCCTTGTGCAATTACAAATTCACTGCCATCATTACCTAAATACTGAT
>ERZ1645192.3819-NODE-3819-length-12132-cov-9.677072_pt1 | contig 12132 bp, 12 predicted proteins | sample MGYA00575354_ERZ1645192 | MGnify/ENA primary metagenome ERZ1645192 (study PRJEB40844, sample SAMN11349763) | freshwater sediment metagenome | isolation source: river sediment | host: Sediment | place: India: Faizupur Khadar , New Delhi | collected 2017-02-21 ... | reverse complement strand
GAGCGGGCGCGCCGGTCCGTCGAACGTATGCTTGCCGTCGGTCGGTAAGCGGAACAATTCGATGGCAACCGAGGACACGGCCTGCCAGCACTGGCGGACCAACGTCGTGATCATCGGCTCGGGCGTCGCCGGGCTGGCCTGCGCCCTGGCGCTGGCGCCGACACCGGTGATCGTCTTGACCAAGACGGTCTCCCCCGTCAGCGGCTCGACGGCGCTCGCCCAGGGCGGTATCGCCGCCGCGCTGGGGGCAGACGATACGCCGGAACAGCATGCGCGGGACACCATCAGCGCCGGCGCCGGCCTCGTCGACGAAGGGCGCGCCCTGGCGCTCGCACGCGAGGGCACAGCGGCGGTGCGGCGCCTGATCGAGGCCGGCATGGGCTTCGATCGTAAAGCCGACGGCTCGCTCTCTCTGGGGCGTGAAGCTGCCCACGGCAGAGCCCGCATCGTCCACGCTGGCGGTGATACCACCGGACGCAATTTGAGCGAAACGCTGGTCGAGATGGCGCGGGCGACGCCCTCGATCCGCCTCGTCAGCGACGCCTTCGTGCTCGACCTCGTTGCCCAGCGCGGCCGCATCGGCGGCGTCGTTGCGCTCCACAAGAGCTTCGGGCGCATCCAGATCCATGCCAACGCGGTCGTGCTGGCCTCGGGCGGCGTCGGCGGGCTGTGGCTGGAGTCGACGACCCCTTCGGAAGCGACCGGTGACGGCCTCGCCTTGGCGGCGCGCGCCGGCGCCCGCATGGCCGATCTGGAGTTCATGCAGTTTCACCCGACCGCGCTGCTGCCGCGCCAGGCCCGCCCCGGCGACCGCCTCGGGCTGCTGACGGAAGCGCTGCGCGGCGCCGGTGCCGTGCTGCTCGATGCGGCCGGGCGGCGGTTCATGCCGGCAGAGCACCCGCAGGCGGAATTGGCGCCGCGTGATGTGGTGGCGCGCGCCATCGCCAAACGGCGCGCGCACGGCGAACCGGTGTTCCTCGATCTGCGCCCGGCGCTCGCCAGCTGCGGCCCGGCGGCCTTTCCGCAAGCCTTGCGGCTGTGCCGGCGGGCCGGCTACGAGCCGACCTGGGAGCCGGTGCCGATTACGCCGGCCACCCATTACCACATGGGCGGGGTCGCGACCGACGGCGACGGCCACACCACGCTCGAAGGCCTGTGGGCCTGCGGCGAGGTCGCCTGCACCGGCGTCCACGGTGCGAACCGGCTGGCCAGCAACTCGTTGCTGGAGGGGCTCGTGTTCGGCGCGCGGGTCGCCGCCAGCATCCGCAGCGGGGAAGGCTCGTTCGCCTCGGCGGTCGAAAGCCAGCGTGCGCTGCTGCCGGCGGCGCCATTGCCGCTGGAATCGCTTGGCCGGATGCGCCGCCGCGTGCGCGCCATCATGACGCTCTATGCCGGCCTCTTGCGTGACGGCAGAGGGCTCGCGCGGGCAGCGGCCGAGCTCGCCACGATCGAGGCAGAGCTGCAGCGGCTGCACGCCGCCGGCACCGACGATGGCGTGGCGGCTATCGGCGCTGACAGGCCGACCAATGATTTTCCCGCCATCGTCGCCTGGGGCGAGCTGCGCAACATGCTGGTGGCGGCACGGCTGGTCGTTTACGCCGCGGAGCGGCGGACAGAAAGCCGCGGGGCCCATTTTCGCAGCGATTATCCGCAGACCGATGCCGGCTGGCAGCACCGGCAGGTGATCAGCCTGACCGCGCTCGACCATCGGCTGCAAGCGGCCATCCCTCCCTTGTGCGCCACCACCGCCGGCTGACGCGCAGCCCCTTCCCCTTTCATCCCCGCAGGCAGACCCGATGGCCGAAATCGCGACCCTTCATCCCCTGATTTTCCAGCCGATCCTCCGCCGCGCACTGGAGGAGGATCTCGGCCTCGCCGGCGACATGACCTCCGACGTCGTGGTGCCGGAACATGCGCGCGCGCGCGCGAGCCTGGCCAGCCGCAAGCCTGGCCGCATCGCCGGTCTGCAGGTGGCGCTGGCGACGTTCGAGATTCTGTCGCCTGAGATCAAGACGCACACCCAGCACGAGGACGGCGACGACGTGACGGCTGGCAGCACGCTGGCGTGGGTCGAAGGCCCGGCGCGGGCGATCCTGACGGCGGAGCGGACGGCGCTCAACCTTGTCTCGCTGATGTCCGGCATCGCGACCGCAACCCGCGCCGCTGTCCGGGCGGTCGCGGGCACGCAGACGCGCATCTCCTGCACGCGGAAAACGACGCCCGGCCTGCGCGCCTTGGAGAAGTATGCCGTCCGCGTCGGCGGCGGCATCAACCACCGCTTCGGCCTTGATGACGGCGTGCTGATCAAGGACAACCACATCGCTGCCGTGGGCGGCATCCGCAATGCCGTCACCCGCGCCCGCGCGCGCTTGGGCCACATGGTCAAGATCGAGGTCGAGGTCGACACGCTCGACCAATTGCGTGAGCTGATTGCCGTCGGCGCTGATGCTGTGCTGCTCGACAACATGGCGCCGCCAACGCTCCGCGAGGCCGTGCGCCTGGTCGACGGACGGATGATCACCGAGGCATCGGGCGGCATGAGCATCGACGTTCTGCCTGCGGTCGCGGCAACCGGCGTCGACATCGTCTCGATCGGCTGGCTCACACATTCAGCGCCGATCCTCGACGTCGGCCTCGATATCGAGCCGGCTTAAGCCGAAAATCCGCTTTCCCGGCCCGCGCGCGCAGCCTCCCCCCAGCGTTTCCGAGCGGCTACCCTAACGGGGGCTGCGTTCGGTCGGCGGGACTGATACCACAGTCTCGCAAACGAACGCGTGCACCCGGACGGCTGCCTCAACCTGCTGCTACGAGCAGGCTGAGGCGGGTGGGCGGTTGCGCGGGCCAGCAACGACAGGCGAGGAGCGGCAATGACCCCGGGGCCACACCAGGTGCGAAGCGGATCCACGACAGCGGCAGCGAAGAAGGAGCATGTCCTCATCACGGGCGGGCTCGGTTTCATCGGCACCCATGTTGCTGACGGCTATCTCGCGGCGGGGCATCGGGTGAGCCTGCTTGACTCGATGGTCGCGGCGGTGACCGATGGCGCTTGGTACCGCGGCAACCCGAACGTGACGATCATCCGCGAGAGCGTCGAGGCCTACTTCGCCGCCGGCGGCACGCTTGCCTCCTTCGATCGCGTCATCCACGCGGCCTCGCACGTCGGTCCGGCGGGCATTCTCAAGTATGCCGGCCGGCTTGGCTTCGCCATCGTCGATGCGACCCACCAGATGATCGAGGCCTGTCTCAAGGAAGACAAGCCTTTGTGCACGTTCAGCTCGGCCGAAACCTATGGCCGCAGCGGCGATCTCGCCGAGAGCGATACCATCGAAGTGCCGATGCCCTACAGCGCCCGCATCGAATATGCGATCGCCAAGACGCTGACCGAATGCATGCTGGCGAACAGCATTCAGCGTGGCTTGCGCGCGATCGCCATCCGCCCCTTCAATGTTACCGGCCCGCGGCAATCGAAGGCAGGCGGGTTCGTCATGCCGACGTTTGTCCAGCAAGGCCTCATGGGCCAGCCGATGACCGTCTTCCACACCGGGGAGCAGACGCGCGCCTTTCTCTCGGCCGTCGATCTCACCCGCTTCCTGGTCGAGTACATGGACTTGGCGCTCGCCAGCGGTCAACAGGTCTTCAATGTCGGCAACCCTGCGAACCGGATCAGCGTGCGCGCGCTCGCGGACCGCATCAACGCGCGGCTGGGCAACCCGTCCACGGTCATCTACGCCGATGCCAAAAAGATCCACGGCGCGCTCTACGAGGAGGCGGTCTCGATCCACAAGACGCCGGTGATCGACCGCGCCCGCGCGCTGGGGTGGGAACCGCGGGTCGATCTCGACGCGCTGATCGACGAGACGATCGACTTCTACCGCCAGCATGAGGACATGCGCGCCCGTGAGCTTGCTCTCTCAGCTGCGTAGCGTCGTCGTCATCGCGCCGCATGCCGATGACGATGTCCTTGGCTGTGGCGGCCTGTTAGCGAAACTGAAGGGCAGTGGTGCCGCGACGCACGTCGTGTTCATGGCGGTCGATGGATTTCACCACTTCGGCTACGAAGGCCGCACCGGCTATGCGCAACGCGTGCAGGAGATCGAGGCTGTCGCCGCACTCCTCGGCTTCAGCTGGGAAATCTTCTATAGCGACCAGGATCTGATCGAGAAGCTGGACACGCTGCCGAAGCGCGACCTGGTCGAGCGCTTCGAGCGCGTCTTCAATGAACGGCGGCCGGACCTATTGGTCTTGCCCGGCCGCGTCGATTACGACCAGGACCACCGGCGCACGTTCGAGACCGCCTTTGCCGCCGCCCGGCCGATCGCGCCCCAGTTCGGCAAGTGGCTGATCCCGCACGTGGTTGCGTGTGAGCAGGTGAAGCAGGGGTTTGCGTGGGAGGATCTGCCGCGGCCCGCCATGTTCTGCGACATCACGGCCGTGATCGAGGCCAAGCTGGAAGCGATCGCCCTTTACGCCTCCCAGCTCCGGCCGCCGCCGCACGTGCGCAGCCTCGAAGCGGTGCGCGCGCTCGCCCGCATCCGCGGCAGCGAGATCGGCTGCGACTACGCCGAGGCATTCCAGGTCTTCCGCACCGTCATGTGAGCCGCATGAGCGGCTCAGGTGAACCATGCCGTAGCCCGCAGCGCGGGGGCTGATTACCGGCTGCCGGCCTCGGCTTCGTTCTTGTTGAAGCGGCCGATGTTGCCCAAGAACTCCTGCATGAGATTGAGGTCGTTGCCGGCTGTCGGGGTCTCCCGGCGGACGATGGCGACGTCCTGACCGCGTTCCTGGCCGAACTTCTCCACCGAGCGGACGCGCCCCCCCTCATCGAACGCGATCACCACCACTTGGCGATCGAACTCCTCGCGCGGCAGAAAAGCGAAGGTTTCCGTGCGGCTGGAGATGTAGTACCACTTCTCGCCGTCGAACGGGGAGTTGGTGGACGGCGAACCGAGGATGGCTGCAACATCGTCGCGGCTGTGGACGCCGGGGACGATGCTGTTGACGCGGTCGCGCACCAAGGGATCGCCGTGAGTCCCGGCGCGCGGCGTGCAACCGCTGACGCCGATGCCGAACAGGAGCGCCGCAAGCACAAGGAATAGCGGTGCTGAAGGCAGGCGAGGCCGGCGCCACCGATGGGAATCCGCCTGCCCCCGGAGAGCCTCGCTGCCCGACGCGTGGGATACGACCGTGAACCGACGTTCTGATAGCATAGCGTTCGCTCGTCCTGATTGATTGTGCCGGAAAGACGGTTATGTCACCCTTAAGGCTTATGCGATGAGGGTCCCGCGGATGTTTTCAAACCGCATCGCTGATGATCCCGTGCAGATCCTCTACGGCGCCATCGTCCGCCAAGCGCGCCAACCCGCATTCTACCGCGTTTGCGGCGTTGCCGATACCCCCGATGGGCGATTTGACCTGATCGCTCTGCACGCAGCTTTAGTCTTGCGCCGCTTGCGGCCGGAAGGCGAGACGGCGCGACCGCTTGCGCAGGCGCTGTTCGACCATATGTTTGCCGACATGGACGAGAACTTGCGCGAAATGGGCGTGGGCGACTTAGGCGTCGGCAAGCGGATCAAGGCGATGGCACGCGCCTTCTACGGCCGCCTGGCCGCCTACGATGCGGCGATCACGGCCGGTGACCGGGATGGCGCGGCGGCTGCGCTCCTTCGCAACCTTTATCGCAAGAGTACGCCTGCGCCGGAGCAGGTGGCGGCGATGACCGACTACCTGTTCGCCGAGGCAGCACGGCTGGCCGCGATCACGTTCGAGCGGGTGCGTGTCGGCGCTATCGCTTTCGGGGCGCCGCCACAGCCTGGCAACGGATGAGCCGCCCATGAGCCCCTGTGCGTTTGAGTTCTCGCGCCCGATCGACGTGGCCGACTTGCCGGCCGAGGGGCGCGCTTTTTCGATCGAGGCGAGTGCTTCCGAATGCGCCCGCGTTGCCGCGCGTCTGGGCGTCCCCGCGGTGGAGAGCCTGCAGGCGGAGGGCACGGTGCGACCGCAAGGCCGGGTCGGCGTCGTTCGGCTCGCGGGCACGCTCTCAGCCTGTGTTCGCCAAATCTGCGTCGTGACGCTGGAGCCGTTCGATAGTACCGTCACCGCCGCCCTGGAACGGCTCTACGATGAGTCCATCGGTGATGAATGGGCCGACGCGGAGGACGATCAGGGTCAGCTCGTGGTCCATGTCAGCCAGGACGCCTTCAGCGAGCCTTTACTCGACTCGCGGATCGATGTCGGCGAAGCGGCGGTCGAGCAACTGGCCCTTGAGCTCGATCCGCACCCGCGCAAACCCGGCGCGACTTTTGCCGCCGCGATCGATGGTAACGCCGCCGATGGGTTGTCATCGCCATCGCCGTTTGCGAAGCTTGCAAACCTCCGTCGCCGGCAGCCCGGCGGTGCGCATTGATCTTGCCGAGACAGGGCTTTTTGGCTAAGGATCGGTGTGGCGGGAGGTAAGCGGCCAAGGCCGGTGCGCCGTTTTGTATCGAAGATCAAGCCGGTCGCGGCGGCACGAACGGTTGTCGGCGCGAACGGCGATGTGCCTCAGTGCCAGGCGTGCGATCGGCACCGGGACATCGGGCGCATCGTGAGAGAACATCCGCAGGGTCGATGGACAGCGCAGACACCTCCCGGTGATACCGTGTCGCAAGCCTTACCGTTTCGAGCGGTCTTCAACACAAGGACTTCCGTGGCAAATCCCGTAATGCTCGCAGTCGATGCCATGGGCGGCGATCGCGCGCCGGCCATGGTCATTGAAGGACTGGATCTGGCTCTCGCGCACCGGCCGAACGTGCGGTTGCTGCTGTTCGGCCGGGCGGTGGCGCTTGCCAGCCTCTTGAAACGCTATCGGCGGGTAAGCGCGGCGGCCGAAGTCCGCGACACCCAAGATGTGATCGGCGGCGGCGAGCGGCCGTCAAGCGCCTTGCGGTCGGGTCAAAATTCAAGCATGCGCCGAGCGATCGATTCGGTCGCTTCCGGTGAAGCCGATGGAGTCGTTTCCGCCGGCAACACCGGTGCGCTGATGGCGATGGCCAAGTTTGTCCTGCGCACCCTGCCGGGCGTGGGCCGGCCGGCGATCGCCAGCGCCTTCCCCACCTTGCGGGGGCAGTCGGTGATCCTCGACCTGGGCGCCAACGTCGATTGCGGCGCCGAAAACCTGGTCCAGTTCGCGGTCATGGGCGAGGTGTTCGCGCGCAAGGTCTTGGGCATCGAGAAGCCGTCCGTGGGTCTCCTCAACGTTGGCCAGGAAGAACTCAAGGGCAACGATGCCGTCAAGAAGGCCGCCGCCATCCTGCAGGACAGCGCGCTCTCGATCCGCTTTCACGGCTTCGTCGAAGGCGACGATATCGCCGCCGGCACCGTCGACGTCGTCGTCACTGATGGTTTCACCGGCAACGTCGCGCTGAAGACCGCCGAGGGAACGGCGCGGCTGTTAGCCCATTTCCTCAAGCAGGCATTGCTGAGTTCGCCGCGCGCTCGGCTTGCCGGTTGGCTCGCGACGCCGGCGCTCCGCCGCATGGCCAACCGGACCGACCCGCGCCAGCATGACGGCGCGATGTTCCTTGGCCTCAATGGCGTGTGCGTGAAAAGCCACGGCGGCACCGACGCGGTCGGCTTTGCAAGCGCCATCGGCGTGGCGATCGAGCTCATTGCGGATGGCGTCAACGAGGAGATCAAGCGCGATTTCGCCTGCTTGCGCGGGGGCGCCGGCCACCCGCCGGAACGGGCCGCCGGCTGATGGCTGTTGTGCGCTCCCAGATCATCGGCTGCGGCAGCTACCTGCCGGCCCAGTGCGTGAGCAACGCCGATCTCGCGGTCAAGATCGACACCACCGACGAGTGGATCCTGTCCCGCACCGGCATCCGCCAGCGCTACATCGCCGCCGACGGCGAACTGACCTCCGACCTCGCCGCCGCCGCCGCGCGCCGCGCCCTCGTCAATGCCGGCATCGCGGCGGACGCGATCGACCTTATCGTTGTGGCAACCTCAACGCCCGATGACACGTTCCCTGCCACAGCAACGGCTGTGCAGGCCAAACTCGGCATCACCACCGGCGCCGCGTTCGACGTCCAGGCGGTCTGCTCCGGTTTTGTCTACGCGCTTGCCATTGCCGACAACTTCATCAAGTCCGGCCAGGTCCGGACCGCGATCGTGATCGGCGCCGAGACCTATTCGCGCATTCTCGACTGGAGCGATCGCGGCACCTGTGTCCTGTTTGGGGATGGTGCCGGGGCGGTCATCGTCCGCGCCGCGGCCGGCGCTGCGGTGGCCTCCGATCCGGCCTCGGCCGGGATTCTCTCGACGCACCTGCACGCCGACGGCCGCCATCGCGATATTCTCTACGTCGACGGCGGCCCGTCGTCGACGCGGACGGTGGGATACCTGCGGATGGCGGGCAAGGAGGTGTTTCGCCATGCGGTCGCCTGCCTCTCTGCCGTTGCTGAAGAGGCGGTGCAAGCGAACGGCCTTAGCCTGGCCGACGTGCGCTGGTTCGTCCCGCATCAGGCCAACGTGCGCATTCTTGAGGGCGTGGCCCGCAAGCTCGCGGTCGGACCGGAGCGGATGATCATGACCGTTCAGCAGCACGCGAATACGTCCGCCGCCTCGATCCCGCTCGCGCTCGACGTTGCACTCACCGACGGCCGGATCCAGCGTGGGCACCTGGTCCTGTTGGAGGCGATTGGCGGCGGCCTGACATGGGGTGCTGCGCTGGTGCGCTGGTAAGGCTTAGGACCGCAAGCCAGCGCCGCCCGCACTCCTGCAAACGCTTCTCCATCCCCTTGATATTGACGGATTTCTACCGGGGCAGTAGGGTACCCAAGGGAGAGCAGAGAGGGCAACGGCGATGTCAGGGCGAACGATTACCCGCGCCTACCTGAGTGAGATCGTTTATCAAGAGGTCGGCCTTTCCCGTAACGAGTCGGCGGAACTCCTGGAATCCGTGCTCGGCGAGATCGGTGACGCGCTGGCGCGCGGCGAGACAGTCAAGCTGTCGTCGTTCGGCAGCTTCTCGATTCGGCAGAAGGGCCAGCGCATTGGCCGCAATCCCAAGACTGGGGAGGAAGTGCCGATCCTGCCGCGCAGGGTGCTGGTCTTCCGACCATCGCAGGTGTTGAAGAACCGTATCAACGAGAGCATGCGCGCCACCGCCGGCCGGTAGCCATGGTCGCAGGCGAAGACGCGCAGCTGTCTCTCCGCTTCGGCACCAAATCGCCGCGCGCATTTCGCACGATTGCCGAAGTCGCGGAGGAGTTGGCTGTGCCGCAGCACGTGCTGCGCTTCTGGGAAAGCAAGTTCCCGCAAGTGCGGCCGCTCAAGCGGCGCGGTGGCCGGCGCTATTACCGGCCGGAGGACGTGCTCCTGTTGCGCCGGATCCAGGGGCTCTTGTACGGCGAAGGCTACACCATCCGCGGGGCGCAGAAGCTCTTGCGGGAGAAGAGCACCCGCGCGGCAACGGCCGAACAGCCTGCAACGTCGGCCACCGAGGCATTGGAGGATACCGACCTCGCACCTGAGCCACCGGCGCAGGCGCCGGGGGTATCGCCGGAGAACCGGGCCGTCCTGCGCTCGATCCTGGCCGAGCTCGAGGCCGTAAGCGAGGCCCTGCAGGCAATCGTCCGCCGCTGACCGCGTTTCGAGCCGCTCCTTGAGCGGTGCCGCTGTTGCCGGCCGCCGGTGCAAGGCGATATAGTCGATCCCGTACGGAGCGTAGCGCAGCCTGGTAGCGCACTTGACTGGGGGTCAAGAGGTCGCCGGTTCGAGTCCGGCCGCTCCGACCATTCGTGCTCGCCGAGGCACCCATGCGGTTTCTGGTCAACGTGTCAGTGCGGCCTTGGCAGGTGCCGGCGGCCCTTGTCGCCGTGTGGCTGTGGACAGGCCTCGTGACGGCCGCGTGCGCGGAGAGCGCGAAGCCGGCGATCGAGGCGTTCTTCGGCACCTTCAAGGGGCAGACCATCCTCGAAAGTGACGGGGTGATGACGACACGTGATCTCGATGTCGCGATCGCACCGTCCCGGACCGGCTTTAACGTCCACTGGACGACGACGACACTTGGCCGTGATGGCGCGCTCAAGCGCGAGAGCTCGTCGATCGATTTCGAGCCGACCCGGCGCGCCGGCATCTTTGCTTCGCAAATGCGCAGCGACATGTTCGGCAACCGCATCCCGCTTGATCCCCTGAGAGGCGATCCTTTCGTTTGGGCGCGCCTGATCGAGACGACGCTCACCGTCTACGCGCTGCTGATCACGGATGACGGCGGCTACGAGATGCAGGTGTACCACCGGACGCTTGCAGACGGCGGCCTCTCGCTCCGCTTTTTCCGTTTCCGCGAGGGGGATGCGGTGCGTACGGTCACGGCTTCCCTGAAGCGGACCAAATCCTGATCCGCTCGGAAGCAGGCTCAGGCGTCCGCTGCCCATCGCACAGGCAGTTGCCTGCCGCCTGAGCCGAAATTGCACGGCAGCACCTGTGCATTTGGGCCGTGCACGGCGCCAGGAAGCGGGCGCGGGCGCGGGCTGTTCGCGGCCTGCCGTCGATCGTCGCCTCTCCTGCCGTCACCGCCGGCACCTGGCACGCTGCTTGCTTAGGTCATGCATGGCAACTCGGGCGTATCCCTGACCCTCCGCCGTGTTGCCGGATTGGCGACGGGCTTTTTGCCCGCCCCTCCCCTCAGAGACCCGGAAACCTTGGCCCGCGCACTGTCGCGGGCCTTTTTTCCGTGCCATGCGATGATCCGTCAAAGCATTCTTGCGAGGCTCCGTCTGCAGTGCGGCCGCGCATCTCCACGACGGCAGCAGACGGTTCGAGGCACGGGCGCGCGGCGGCGAAACAGCGGTTGACGCGGGAGCATGCGGCCGCACAATCGGCGCCATGTCTCTTTCGCCGTTGCTTGAAGCCGGCGCGCCGCCGGCAGCCGCGTTCCTCCTCCTGCTCGCGCTCGCCCTTGATGCCGCAGTTGGGGAAGCGTGGGGACCGTTCCGGCGGCTACCGCATCCCGTGCGCCTGTTGGGCTGGCTGATCCAAAGCCTCGATCGCCGTCTCAACCGCGATGAGCGCAGCCCCAGCGATCGCTTTGCCCGCGGCATGGTGGTCGCGGCCTTCGTGAGCGCGCTCGCGGCCGGAGTCGGCTGGGCAATCACCGCGCTTGCGGCCGCGCTGCCTTTCGGCTGGCTCGTGGAAGTCGCCCTCGTCACCGCGCTCCTGGCCCAGCGCAGCCTCTATCGCCACGTCTTCGCGGTTGCCGGTGCGCTTGAGCGCGGCGGAGTGGATGCCGGGCGGAAGGCCGTCGGGCATATCGTCGGCCGGGATGTCGCGCGCCTCGATGGTGCGGGCGTCGCCCGTGCGGCAATCGAATCATGCGCCGAGAACTTCTCCGACGGCGTGATCGCGCCGGCGTTCTGGTACCTCGTCCTCGGGCTGCCGGGGATGCTGGCCTACAAGGCGGTCAACACGATGGACAGCATGATCGGCCACCGGACGCCCAGGCACGAGGCGTTCGGCGCCGCGGCGGCGCGGCTTGACGATCTCCTCAACCTGGTGCCGGCGCGGGCGGCGGCGTTGATGATTGCGCTTGCGGCGCTGGTGGTACCGCGCGCGAGCCCTGGAGCCGCGCTCGCGATCGCGTGGCGCGATGCCGGCAAGCACCGCTCGCCCAACGCCGGCTGGCCGGAGGCGGCGATGGCAGGTGCGCTCGACCTGGCGCTCGCCGGCCCGCGCCGCTACGGGACGGCAACGCTCGATGATCCCTGGCTCGGTGCCGGCACTGCCCAGGCTACGCCCAAGGACATCCGGCGCGCGCTGGCCGTGTTCACGTCGGCCTGCGCCATCAACGCCCTTGCGGTGCTGGCCGTGGCCGTGGTTGGCTCCGCTGTGTAGAACAGGAACCGGGATCGCCGCGGATGGCTCCGCTCACTCTCGTCATCGCGAACAAGACCTACTCGTCGTGGTCGCTGCGCGCTTGGCTGACGCTCAAGATGACCGGTGAAGTGTTCGAAGAGATCGTCGTCCCGCTCGACCAGCCGACCACAGCCGCGGATATCGCCCGTCATTCGCCGACCGGCAAGGTGCCGGTCCTGAAGGAGGGTGCGCTCACGATCTGGGATTCGCTCGCGATCACCGAATATTTGGCGGAGCGGT
>ERZ1645192.3816-NODE-3816-length-12136-cov-5.254449_pt1 | contig 12136 bp, 6 predicted proteins | sample MGYA00575354_ERZ1645192 | MGnify/ENA primary metagenome ERZ1645192 (study PRJEB40844, sample SAMN11349763) | freshwater sediment metagenome | isolation source: river sediment | host: Sediment | place: India: Faizupur Khadar , New Delhi | collected 2017-02-21 ... | reverse complement strand
ATGAGTCCGGTAAACTTGAGAAGCCGAATAATATCCTAAACGGATGGAGGGTACGAAAGACATGTCTCCGATTGGGTAGTAAGATCATCGGAAAGTGCATGATGGGGTCTACCGTTAACGCGCTTGCCAAGGGAGGAGAAAACTTCAAGAAGCTTTACTACGACTCTGATCCAAAGAAACGCGACGCCAACGGAAGGACTAAGTCAGGTCTATATTCGCTGTTTATTCCTATGGAGTACAACATGGAGGGTCACATCGACGAGTACGGTCATGCAGTAATCGACGACCCATTGTTTGAGACGTTCGGACCTGACGGAGAGAAAATCACTCAGGGCGCTGTTACGGTATGGAACAATGAGGTTGCGGCACTTAAGAGCGATCCAGACGCGTTGAACGAATACTACAGGCAGTATCCTAGGACAGAATCTCATGCATTCCGTGACGAGTCAAAGTCTTCGATATTTTCATTGGAGCACATCTACGCTCAGGTTGACTACAACGACGCGTATGTAGACAGCAAGGTTGTACGCGTTGGTAACTTTACTTGGAAGGACGGCGTTGAGGACAGCGAGGCTATATGGGTTCCGGATCCTAGGGGACGTTTCCACATATCGTGGTTTCCACCAAAGGACATGAGAAACAACGTGATCAAAAAAGACGGGAAGCTAATTCCGGGAAATGAAGACTACGGCGCATTCGGCATCGACCCGTATGACATCTCAGCCACATCGGACGGAAGGGGATCTAACGCCGCATGTCACGGAAAGACCGGGTTCTCGTACAGGGACGACGTCCCGTCGCATACGTTCTTTCTGGAGTACATAGCGCGTCCGCAGACAGCGGAGATCTTCTTTGAGGACATGTTGATGGCTATGCACTTCTATGGCATGCCAGCGCTTATTGAGAACAACAAGCAGCGACTACTTTATCTCATGAAGAAGCGAGGTTACAGGAAGTTTTCACTGAACAGACCGGATAAGCCACTTGCCAAGCTGTCAGGTATCGACAAGGAACTTGGCGGAATTCCCTCCCAGTCCGAAGACGTGCTACAGGCTCACGCTTCAGGGATCAACTCCTACATATTGAAGCACGTTGGATACGACACCACCGGTGAATACAGGAACGCGGAAGACATGGGGAATATGTACTTCACTAGGACACTGAACGACTGGGCTAGGTTTGACATACGCAACAGGACGAAGCATGATGCCTCTATCTCATCAGGTTTGGCTATCATGGCTACCAACAGGCATACGTTCATGCATACAAAAGAGGTGGACACAAGAATCACCGTAAATTTTCCAACCAGTATGCGAAAAAAGTCGTAACTTTGGAGTTGTATTACTGTTATGGATAGAGAAAGCGGAATCAAAATCCCCAGAGCATCATTCCCGGGACATAGGTGTGAGTATGACAAAGACAGCCTAGAGTATGGTCTAGAGGTAGGTCGCGCCATTTCATCAGAGTGGTTTGGAGGAAAGGGGAACTCTCTGTTCCAAGACCAGTGGGTTAGGATGAACGAACAGCGACTGTACGCAGCAGGCGAACAGAACGCGGAGAAATATTTAAAGCAGGTGTCGCCTTACGGAGACATCTCGCACCTAAACTTAGACACTAGGATCATCAAGGTGATCCCTAAGTTCGTAGACATCGTTGTCAACGGAATGAGGGACAGGGAGATGTATCCGGTGGCATACTCACAGGATGCATCCTCAGCAGAGAAGAGGTCACAACTTCAAGACATGATCGAGTCTGACATGATCGCGAAAGACTTCTTGACATCAACAAAGGATCTTTTCGGAGTCGACGCGTTTAACTTCAACCCGGACGAACTTCCAGACGACGAGGAAGAGATGAGCCTATGGATGCAGATGAAGCATAAGCCAGCTATCGAGATTGCACAGGAGGTGGCTATCTCCACGGTGTTGGATGACAACTACTACGACGATCTAAGCATGAGACTTGCTTTAGATCAGGTTACGCTAGGTAAATGCATTGTAAAACACTCCTTTAATGAGCAAGAAGGCATCAAAATTGAGTATGTTGACCCGGCTATGTGTATTCATAGTTTCACTGAGGATCCTAACTATAAGGATCCATTTTACTGGGGTGAAGTCAAAGCGGTTCATTACACAGAAATATACAAGCTCAACCCACAAGTCACGAAAGAAGAGCTTGAGACATACAAAAATTTTGGAGCTGCACTAAGGGGTCATTTCCCTCAGCTAGACGGATCAAACATCTTCCAAGACGAGTACGTGTTGTTGTTGTATTTCAACTACAAGACAGACAGGTCGATTAAGTTCAAGAGCAAGGTCCTAAAGAAGGGAGGTCTCATGCTTAAGAAAAAGGACGAGAAGTTTATCGCTGAGTCTAACGAATTATTCGAGGCTATATCTGTAAGCAATCCAGTTTGGTATTCTGGAATCATGGTTGTCGGAACGGACAAGCTATTGAGCTGGAAGCTAAACGAGTGGATGGTAAAGCCGGGTTCTGCTACACAGAAGCTGATGTCAGACTACGTGGCATGCTCTCCAAGGATGTACAAAGGGGTTCCATTCTCCTTGGTTGACAGGATGATGCCGTTCTCGGATCAAATCCAGTTAACCAACCTTAAGCTACAGCAGATCAAGTCCGGAATGGTTCCTGACGGTGTATTCATTGACGCTGACGGGATCAACGGAGTAGACCTTGGGACAGGAGGAACTTACAACCCAGAGGATGCGTTGAGGCTTTACTTCGAAACAGGTTCGGTTCTTGGTAGGTCAAACACTGCGGATGGAGACTTCAACAACGCAAGGGTTCCTATACAGCCGCTTGAGAGTGCGTCCATCTACAACAAGATGAGGTCACTTATTGACGACTATCACCATCAGTTGCAGCAGATCAGAGACGTAACCGGTCTTAACGAGGCACGCGACGCGTCCACGCCAGATCCGAAGGCATTGGTTGGACTTCAGAAGATGGCTGCAATGAACAGTAACGTGGCTACACGTCACATACTTGACGCGTTAGTATTCTGTAAAAGGACTATATGCGAGGCTGTGTCCATGCGCCTTTCTGACATCATGAAGTACTCTCCAATGGCACGTGAGTTCGCGATGAAGATCGGGAAGTTTAACATGCAGATCATAAGCGACATTCAGTCATTCCACTTGCATTCTTTCGGTATCAACATTGAGTTATCTCCTGACACAGAGGAACGTGAAAAGCTTGAGGCAAATATTAGCGTGGCACTTCAGCAACAGACAATCGAGCTTGAGGATGCTATCGAGATCCGTTCTATCCGAAACGTGAAGCAGGCGAACGAGATGCTTAAGATCAAGAAGAAGCGTCGCCAGAAGCAACGTGAGGAGCGTGAGGATATCAAGATGCAGATGCAGGGTCAGATCAACATGCAGACTCAGCAGATGGCTAACGAGGCTGCTATGGCTAAAATTCAAGCAGAGACTCAGGCTAAACTTGCCGTTAAAAACGCCGAGACACAAGGGCAACTTGCAGTAATACAGGCAGAGGTTGAGGCTAAAGAATACCTCATGAGTGTGGAGTTCAACTACAACATGCAGCTTAAGGGAATCGAGGCACAGACAACCCTTGAGAAGCAGCAGAAGGCTGAAGAGGAGAAGAACAAGCGAATCAGCAAGCAGGCTACAGCTCAATCAAAGCTTATCGACCAGAGAAAGAATAACCTTCCTCCGATCGACTTTGAGTCTACAAACGACAACCTTGGCGACTTTGATTTAGAATCATTCGAGCCTAAATAAATAATTTGTATTATATTTGCATAAATTAAATCAAATGACAGAAGATCAAGACGAAGAAATCCAATTCGATGGATTTAGCGAAGACAACGACGTAATCGAAGTTGATCTTACGAAAACAGGAGGTGAATCCGAAGGGTCAGAAGACGAATTGGATAACAAAAATACCGGAGGCGGTGAGTCAGAAGAAGACGACTCAGACGACACTCCAACAGAACTTACGGATGATCAGATCATCCAGTTCTTTGAAAAGAAAGGAAAGAAAGTTTCCAGTTTAGATGAGTTGTTCCAAGAGAAGACTCAGACTGAATTGGATGCAGAAGTCGAAGCCTTTAATAAATATAAGGCAGAGACAGGAAGAGGGCTAGAGGATTTCATCAACGCGAAGCGTGAGTTTGAATCTATCCCGGAAGACGAAGCTTTGTTTAGGTTGTACTCAGAAAAGTACCCGTCGTTGACATCAGAAGAGGTTCGAGATGAACTAGAGTCTGAGTTTGGATACGACGAGGAGATCGACACTGAGTCAGAAATCAAGGCAAAGCAGCGTAAAAGAAAGCTTGCGTTAGACGAAGCGAGACGCGTTCACGAGTCTACTCGCGAGAAGTATTTAACACCTCTTGAGTCAAGAGGAGAAAGTATTTCTGCAGAAGACAAGGAAGCAATCGAAGAGTACAGACGCATTAAAGAGCAATCTGCTACACAGGCGGAACTTCAACAGAAGAAGTCTCAGGTGTTTGTAGAGAAGAGTGAGGCGTTCTTTAGTGACTTCAAAGGTTTTGAATTCCAGACAGAGAACGGCGAGACTTACACCTACACACCGAAGGATGTAAACCAGTTGAAGAGTGAACAGTACGACATTAACAAGTACCTAGAAAGGTTTGTTGATGAAAACGGAACACTAAAAGACGCCGGGCAATTCCACCGTGCATTGGCTGTAGCTGCAGACGTTGATGGATTCTTTAAATACGTTTATGGGATCGCAAAGGACGCAGTACTGAAAGAGATCGAAATGGAATCCAAGGGGATTCCTGATCCTAGCAGGTCAGGTCAACAGCGAGTACCTAAGGGCGGTATCGTCTTAGAGGTAGAGGAAGGTAGCGGAAGAAAAGGCTATATTTCTAAAAAGTAAAACAAATGGCAGGTACATTACAAGGGTCCGTTACGTTGACCCCGTCTGCGGTAAAGCAGACATTATCCAGCAACTACTTGGGTAGTTCGGATTTCGATTTCATGAACCAGTACTTACCGGACACTTATGAAAGTGAGTTCGTTCGCTACGGTACGCAATCCATCGGTGGTTTCTTGCGATTCACAGGATCTGAGATGCCGTTGGAATCAGACTTGATCAAGTGGTCTGAAGAAGGTCGCCTTCACACTAAGTACACAGGATGCGGCTTGTTGGCTTCTCCGGGAGCAGGTGGAGTTCCTACTGCTGGTGACGACTCTATCATTGTGAATGCAGGATCTGCTCATAACGTTCGATTGAACGAGACAGTAATCTTGTCGAACAGCGCAGACGCAAACTCTATTTACAGAGGTGTTGTAACTGCAATCGCACCAAACAGTAACGCTAACCACTTCACAGTAGCGTTGTACAACGCTGCAGGTATCGACGCTGGTGATGTTTCAGACACATTCACAGTATTCGTGTTCGGATCTGAGTTCCGCAAAGGAACAAACTCTATGGAGGGCGCTTTGGCATCTGATCCTGAGATCTTCGAGAACAGCCCAGTTATCATCAAGGAGCACTACGAAGTGGCTGGATCTGACATGGCTCAGGTTACTTGGATCAAGGTGAAAACTCCAGAAGGGTCAGGGTACGTTTGGTACTTGAAGAACCAACACGATACTCGTCGTCGTTTCGACAACAAGATCGAGATGGCAATGATCGAAGGAGTTGAGGCTGAAGCTAACTCTGGAGCTGCTGCTGCAGGATTGAAGGGTACAAAAGGTTTGTTCAAGCAAATCGAGTCTGAAGGTAACGTTTGGGACGGTGGAAACCCATCTGCGTTGGCTGACTTCGATACAATGGTGAACCGTTTGGATGCTCAAGGTATGATCGAAGAGAACGCATTGTTCGTTAATCGTTCATTCGACTTGGATATCGACGACATGTTGGCTACTCAAAACAGCTACGGCGCGAACGGTACTTCATTCGGATTGTTCGACAACGACGAGCAAATGGCGTTGAACCTTGGATTCAAAGGATTCAAGCGCGGTGGATACAACTTCTACAAGTCTTCTTGGAAGTACTTGAACGATCCAACATTGCGCGGTGGATTGGTAGGTGGAGCCGTGAACGGTGTAATGATCCCGGGTGGATCAACAAGCGTTTACGACATGGTAGAGGGCGAGAATATCGAGCGTCCATACATCCACGTTCGTTACCGTGCTAAAAACAACGAGAACCGCAAGTACAAGACTTGGGCGCACGGAGGTGCAGGAGGTGAAAAATCTTCTGGACAAGATGCGATCAACGTTGAGTTCTTGACTGAGCGTGCGTTGTGTGCTGTAGGTGCAAACAACTACTTCATCTTCCAGTCATAAGATGACACTGATCAGGGGAGCTTCGGTTCCCCTGATTATTTTTAATTGCTAATTATATACAATAAATAAAAATGGGAAAGCCAATTATCTTCAGGCTTATGCGTGATCGCAAGCCGCCATCACTTATTTTGCAAACAAAGGACACCAAAAGGAATCGTCTTGTTGCAAAGAATCCAGAAAAAAACAACAGGACAGAACCAATCAGGCTGTCATTAAGTCATTCGTCTCCGTTCGTGAGCGAACAAGAGGGAGAGGTTTTACTGTCTCACATTGAGTTCATCGACGGGGCGCTAGTTGTGCAAGCCGAAGACGAGCCAGTTTTAAACTTCTTGAGGGTGCATCCAAAGAACGGAACTCTGTTCTATGAGCACAACCCTAAGAAAGAAGCTCAAGAAGAGTTCGACAAACTGAACTTGGAAGCAGAGGCGATGTCTTTAGCTAGATCTCTTGAGTTGTCGGTATTGGAAGCTGTCATGAACGTGTTGTCAGAAGGTGGCATGGACATGAAGGAAAACTACGAAATCAAGAGGGCAGCAATGCTTTACGCTAAAAAACATCCGGCAGATTTCATCAGGATGGTTAAGGACCCGGACATTGAAATGAAGAACATTGTACGTCAAGCGTTCAACATGAAGCTGATGGGATTCCGAAACAACAACAAGGAAATCTTCTACAACCTAGGAGACAACAAGTCAAGACTGATGGTTGTGCCAGAGGGCGAGGATCCTTACGTGGCGTTTGAGTCTTACTTGATGTCAGAAAAAGGAAGAGACTTATTCAAATTTCTGAAAAAGGAAATATTCGAATAAACAAAATATGAAGCCCGCAACTAATCATTGCGGGTTTTTTCATATCTTTGCCTTATGATTAACAACGTTCGACAGTCCGTATTGGATCTTGTGCGTAAGGCAAACAATGGATACCTTACTCCAGATGAGTTCAACAGGATGAGTCACATGGCTCAGCTTGACATCTTTGACGAGATTATGTCGAAGTACGCAGACGCTGTCGTAAAGAGAACTCTTGGTCTAGGAGGGATGGACGTGGCTGACATCGAAGGAAAATACATGGAGGCTATTGAGACGTTTATCGTCCCTGAGTCCACACTAACTTACTCGGCTCCAAACTTCTTAATTCCTTCAGACTGCTACAAGATCATCGACAAGTCTGTGGTGTACAACTCAACAACACCTGTAAGCAAGGTGGAGGGACGTCGGGCACTTGCTCAGATCAGGGCGTCTAACCTTACGGCTCCTAGCGCATTATTTCCTGTATACAGCAAGACACAGGATGGACTGCGAGTTGAGCCAACTTCAATCACTTCAGGGATAAAGATCGACTACATCAGGTATCCTAAGATGCCGAAGTGGACGTATACGGTGGTTCCGGGAAGTGACGCCCCGTTGTTTAACATTTCAGCGGTTGACTACCAAGACTTCGAGTTGCCTAAATTCTTCGAGGACGACTTGATCATAAAGATTCTTCAGTACGCTGGAGTTTCGTTGCGTGAGATTGAATTGATTCAGGCAACAAAATCAGAAGAGATTCAAAATAAACAAGAGCAATAATGGCTTACATTACAGACGAACAGTACTACACCAACGGTGGAACGAACCCGACTGGAGCCAACCAAGGCTCTTATCAGTTTATTAGCCTGCGTGAACTTGTCGATAATTTCGAATTGTTGTACGTGGGAGAAGACAAGTTGATAAACAGGGTGCATAGGCACATTGTGTTGGCACACACAAAGCGTGCAATTCAGGAGTTGAACTACAACGCCTTGAATATGCCGAAGGTTTTGGAGCTTACGATCGGATCAGACTACCAGTTCGTATTACCTCCAGATTATGTGAACTACATCCGGATCAGCTTAAACATCGACGGAGTTCTCTATCCAATGATTGAGAACCACCAGATGACGTATGCAAACTCATACCTTCAGGATAACAACTACGACATTGTGTTCGACCTTAGCGGAAACGTAATTGAAACACAGTCCGCGTTAGATCAGAACAGGTTAGATGGTTTGACTGCGCAGCTATACGCCGGTCCCGGACCTATGAGCGGGCAACTTGGCTATTCAATCGACGACGAGTGGTATTTTGCAAGGACTATCGGATCAAGCTACAAGACTAATCCGGAGTTCATGAACACGAACCCTACGTTCAAGATCGACAAGAACGCTGGAGTAATTCATTTCAGCTCAGATCTTCAAGACAGGCACGTTGTGCTTGAGTATATCTCTGACGGAATGGAGAAAGGCGACTGGAGTGAAGTTAAGATGCATAAGTTTGCAGAAGAGTGCGTGTACAGCTACGTAAACAAGGAGTTGCTTCGTAACGCACGAAACGTTCCTATGTACGAAAAGATGGCAGCTAACAAGCGATACAGGGCTGAGTACAACAACGCGAAGCTCGCCATGAGCAATCTTAAGGGAAGCAGACTAATTCAAGTACTAAGAGGCAAGAATAAATGGCAGAAATAAAAAGAAACTTCCTGTCTGGCGTAATGAATAAGGACGCTGACGAGAGGATCATAGAGAGTGGGTCGATGCGTGACGCATTGAACTTCAGTGTTCTTGCGTCTGAAGGCGAAAAGGTTGGTTCCGGAAATAAGGCACTTGGCAACGAGAAGGTGGCAAACCTGCCGTCGCCTCAGCCTGTAAACGGAGTCACGATCGGAGCAGTTAGTATCGACTATCCAGCGCGCGTCTATTGGATGGTGTGTGCTGACAATATTGACGCCATCTATGAACTCAACGTAAACACCGGAACTATTCAGAGGGTTTTACTTTGTACAAAGCCAAACTCTAAGCTAGGGTTCGACGAGTCATACACGATCACCGGAATAAACGTAATTGACGGATTCCTAATCTGGACAGATGACTTAAATCAGCCTAGATGCATCAACATCGCCAGAGCCAAGACTTACTCAATCGACGACGACAGGATTGATCTTGACTCGTATGTGATCAAGCATTCTCCATTGAACGGACCGTACATCGAGCTTAAAGACGACGGCACACAAGCCAATAACCTGAGCGAGAAGTTTGTATACTTCGCTTACAGATGGAAATATATTGACAATCAGTACTCTACATTATCCCCATTCTCTGCACCGGCATTTATTCCGGGAAAATATTCGTACGACCCATTGAACGGGTTTAACGCCGCTATGGTGAACACCATCAACAGTGTTGACGTTACGGTAGAGACAGGCAATGAATTTGTTGAACAGATCCAGATCGTGATGATCGAGTCTGACTCGAAGAATGCATTCATTGTAGAGACACTTGACAAGGACGAGTTAAACATTCCGGATAACTCTTCGTACAAGTTCGGGAGTTTTTCCAATAGTAAGATCTACACGTCACTTCCAACGGCGCAGTTAACGAACCTGTTCCATAATGTCCCGTTAAAAGCAAAGGCTCAAGAACTTATTGGCAACAGACTGGTTTATGGAAACTATGAGCAGTTCTACGACATTACGGATGAGAACGGAGAAAAGATCAAGACTGAATTCAATCTATACTTGAGGACAGATCTTGCAACTCCTTCAGAGTCATCACCTAAGAAGACAATGAGGTCTGACAGAGACATCGAGGTTGCGCTGCATTACATTGACGAATACGGAAGGATGACTACGCCTTTGACGTCACAGAACAACACGATATATGTTCCTACTCAGAATTCGATCACATCCAATTCCGTGGTTTTGAATATCGACAGTAGGGCGCCATCATGGGCGACCGGGTGGAGAGTTTCTGTGAAGCAGGCTAAAGGAGCTTACTATACGGTATTTCCTATCCTATTCTATAAGGACGGGTCTTATCGATACTTCCTGATAAACGACTCTGACGTGGATAAGGTTCCGGTAGGCTCCTATGTCACGTTTAAGTCGAGCGCATTTGGAGTCACATCATCTAACAAGAAATACAAGATACTTGAGGTTGAGTCAAAAAGCGCAAACTTCATAGGATCAAACGGAACTACTGAATTAGCAGGTGTGTACTTTAAAATAAAGGTAGAATCTCCTTCTGATTTCGACCCTGCAAGCATATTCAATTACTCTCAGCAGTCAACAGGTAAGAACACCACTGGATCAAACAACAACAAGCAGGCTATAGATCCGCTTCAGTATTGGTTTAACTGCGCCGAAAATCCTATTCATTACGGCGCAGGGAACGGGTCTGTGCTCACCGTGTCCAACAACAACCAATACTTGGGATACGACGACATGAGGTACACGATAGAGATAACAGATAACGGGACTAAGTTCAGGTACACTACAGTCCTGTCTGGTTCAGCTCCATATATCGAGGAAGGTGTCTCTATTGTGGCAGGGTCTAATATAGCAATAAAAGACTTTTCCGGAAACACCATGTTTCATGTTCAGTTCTCTACAACAACTGGTCATGTAGACGGAGACAAATGGAAAATATCATGTAGAGGAATTGCATTTGACGGTAAGAGTTACTTTGGAGGAATAACATATTTAGGTCTTGGAGGATTTATGCCCGCCGGGAAGAAGGCGGTGTCAATAATCCCCGGATTTTCTTGGAGCCCAACTTCACCGACAGAAACAGACAGAGCCATAAACTTTGGAGCCGTTGTTACGATAAGCATCGAAGAGGATTCGGAAAACTCAGGATCTTCATATAACTTTTCTCAGACGTTTTTACCTTCCGATAGGAACTATGAAAATATCGAGGAATGGTTTGTTGAGTCTGGAGCATACCAACAGTTTCAGCAATTCTACGCCGGTATGTGGCAGGTTGGGTCGCATTTTATTAGGTTTAGAAGAGGAACCGGTTTCGGGTACAATCAATTAGGTAGCGGAGACCCATCAAACATGGTAAGCCAAGGAGGATCTGCCACACCAACAACTATGGCTTATCCAGTGAGGATGTTTATTCCGGGAGATGGAACCTCTAAAGATGTTGGGATACTAGGTCAAGACGTTCAAGCTACAATGACTGTCAAGTTTAGTATTCAACAGTCTGAGAACGCTATAATCGCTGAGACAACTCCGAAAGAGAACGATCTTGATGTGTTCCACGAGACTACGTTTACATTCCCTGTAGAAAACGGAAATCATATCGTGAAATGGGACTATGACGACTTCGTGTTTTTCTCAGGAATTACAGCGCTTACTCAGCTTACACGAAGGAGACCGCACTACTTCGAGGTTGGTCAGACAATATACGTAGGTACTACAACCCCGGGATTGTCAGGCGCTCAGGTTGTACACGCAGTCCCTGATCCATACACCGTGGTATTAAATGTACCGTTCGTGTCTGGACCGGTGACCCCGGGAGTCATTGCAGACAACTTGGTTGACCAAGATCAAAACGGCGCGACCACTCCTGCTGTATTGGTTCTCACGAATCCAAACAAGGTTAACACAATATACAACGCATACTGCTGGGGCAACGGAGTGGAGTCCAACAGGATCAGAGATGACTTTAACACGTCAGTTCTTGAGTACAGTGTCAGGGCAATGTCTCCAATCGACGACTACAGGTCGGAGAGAAAGTTCGCTTCACTCACTTGGTCTGGTGTATACGAGCAGACATCTTCTGTTAATGGATTCAACGACTTTAACTTGTCGCTTGCCAACTTCTTAGACATGGACAGGCAGTTCGGCTCCATTCAGAAACTTTTCTCAAGAGACTCGGACATGGTGGTGTTCCAAGAAGACAAGATACACTCTGTGCTTTATGGCAAGAACGTGTTATACGACTCAGTAGGCGGAGGATCGGTTGCATCTATCCCAGAGGTTTTCGGGACTCAGGTTCCGTTCCGATACGAATACGGGATATCTAGGAA
>ERZ1645192.3815-NODE-3815-length-12137-cov-4.757490_pt1 | contig 12137 bp, 13 predicted proteins | sample MGYA00575354_ERZ1645192 | MGnify/ENA primary metagenome ERZ1645192 (study PRJEB40844, sample SAMN11349763) | freshwater sediment metagenome | isolation source: river sediment | host: Sediment | place: India: Faizupur Khadar , New Delhi | collected 2017-02-21 ... | reverse complement strand
GGGGTTTTTCATGGAGCACGCCGAGCGTCTTCGGACGGTCCTCGGCTCTCTGGAGATAGGTATGATCCTCGGAGAAGGCTGGGGGAAAGATTTTGCTCATATTCTGATGCCTGTCCAGATATACCGCCTTCGTCTTTTTACTTTTCTTTCGACGCTGCTCGTCAAGGAGTTGCTCATGGGGCTGGAGTACGCGGAGAACGGAGACAGGCTGGCGGACTTTGATCTGTATAGCGGACGGGATAAAATCTCATGGGGAAGTTTAAAAGACCGTGGAGCAGGACGCGCGAACCTGGGAAAAACAGCACGCGAAAAGCTTTTTTCCCGGCTTTCAGTGCGTGACCGCGAACGGTTGACCGCTATGGAGCACCGTCTGCTTCGTCTGCGGCAGGGTGGAAACAACGGGTGAAAATGAGCCGTCGCAAGACAGGAGTCCATCTCCTTGCGCCTCGAATTACTGAAACAGGATGATAGAGCGTTTTTTTGAAAAAGAGAAAAAAGCGATTCACTCCTTGCAAAGAACTTGCTCCTGCGATTATACTAATTTAGAAACTTTCGGAGAACTCTAGTGGCAGACTCTTAGGCTTTCTCGCCCTGACGAATTGAAGGAGAACTTGTTTCTTCGAGCTCATGATTCGCCGGATGCGTTCCGATATGCGCAGATCGTCAATCTACGAAGGAGGTCGCTACTTATGGAAGTGCTCAAGGTCTCTGCAAAGTCACAGCCAAAGTCGGTCGCGGGAGCCATTGCAGCGGTACTGCGGGAGAAAGGGGCGGTCGAAGTTCAGGCAGTGGGCGCCGGAGCCGTGAACCAGTCGGTGAAGTCCATTGCAATCGCAAGGGGGTATGTCGCTCCCAACGGTATTGATCTTGTGTGTATACCGGCCTTTTCGAAAATTTCCATTGACGATGAAGAAAGGACGGCCATCAAGTTTCAGCTGGAATCGCGCTGAATTCACGCGGCGTATTCAACGCATTTGAGCCCGGCCCCGAATTGAGGGTCGGGTTTTGTTTTTTTTAGATCATCTCTGGAAAAAAAACGAAGGAATGGGTATACTCGCTTGCATAATGTATTCGCCCTCGAGGTGTCTCCATCTTTTCTTTGAGGTGAAGGAATGCAACAGCGTTTCGGCGGGGCAAAAACCGCCGGTCGGGAGGAGAAAACATGGCGGAAATGAGCGCACCAAAAGGAGTTCGGGATATTCTTCCGGAGGAATCGTGGAAATGGGCGTACGTCTTTAGGATGGTGCAGGAGACGGCCCGTCATTTTGGATATTCGGAAGTGCATCTTCCTATTTTTGAACATACGGAGCTCTTCTCAAGGGGAATCGGCGATACAACCGACGTTGTCGAAAAGGAGATGTACACTTTTCTCGATAAAGGGGACAGGAGCATTACGCTCCGTCCGGAGGCTACGGCGTCCATGGTGCGCGCATATCTTGAACACCGGATGGGAACGATGGCTCAGCCGGTGAAAATGTGGTGCGCCGGCCCGATGTTCCGGTACGAACGCCCTCAAAAGGGACGGTACAGACAGTTTTGGCAGGTCGATTTCGAGAGTATCGGCGCTTCTTCTCCCTATGCCGATGTCGAGATTATCGCCATCTCCCTGGAACTCTTCCGGCGGCTGGGGCTTCGTCACCTTGAGGTGGTGATCAATTCCGTCGGGTGTCCCGAGTGCCGCCCCGATTACCGGAAGCGTCTCACCGACTACTTCGAGTCGAGAAAGGACAATCTCTGCGAGACGTGTCTCGGGCGCCTCGAAAGGAACCCCCTGCGCATATTGGACTGCAAGCGGGACGGGTGCAAAGCGGTCACTGAAGAGGCTCCCGATGTCTACGACAGCCTCTGCGGCGAATGCCGCGAACACTTCGACGTGGTGAAAGACAGCCTTGATGCTCTCGGCGCCTCCTACCGTCTTGATAAGCGCCTTGTCCGCGGACTGGACTACTATACGAAGACGGCGTACGAAATTCTCTCAGGAGAGCTCGGCTCCCAGAACGCTGTCTGCGGCGGAGGCCGTTACGACAACCTCGCGGAAGCGATCGGAGGGCCGCATGTCCCCGGCGTCGGATTTGCCGCAGGCGTTGATCGTATTGTGATGGTGATGGAGCAGCAGGAGTGTTCTTTTGGTTCCGTTCCCACCGTGGAAGTCTTCGCGGTTGCCCTGGATGATATCTCGAGGCGGAATGTCCTGCAGCTTGTGGATATGCTTCGCCGGAACGGAATCGTAGCGGAGATGGATCTTGCCGGGAAGAGTATGAAAGCGCAGATGAAGGCCGCTTCATCGCGCGGCGCACGATTCGCCTGTATTCTCGGCGAGAGCGAACGTACGCGCGGCACGGTAATGGTGAAGGATCTCGCAACGGCGGAACAGCAGGAAATTACACTGTCCCTGCTCGTTGCCGAACTGAAAAATAAACTGACCTCTACCCGCAAAGGGTAAACGGCTCCTGGAGGGAACGCTTCATGGAAGGTGCGCAACGGTATTTCGACAAAGAGTGGCAAAGAACGGTCTATTGCGGTGATGTCTCCGGAAAGAGCGGAGAAGAGCTTCCTGTCGTCGTTAACGGGTGGGTCAGGCGAAGGAGAGATCTCGGCGGTCTTATCTTCATTGAACTTTGGGATCATACAGGCGCAGTTCAGGTGGTAATCAACCCCGAGCTCACCCCTGAGGTACATGAGCGAGCCCGGGAACTGCGCAGCGAATTCGTTATTTCGGTGAAGGGGAAGATTCGCGTCCGTCCTGAAGGGACCGCGAATCCCTCGATGAAGACAGGAGAGTGGGAGATAGTCGCCGGAGATTTACTCCGCCTCGCCCCCGCCGCTCCGTTACCTTTCGAGATAGGCGAGTTGACCGACAAAGTGGATGAGAACCTGCGTCTTCACAACAGGTATCTCGACCTTCGCAGAGAGAAGATGCAGCGGAACCTGCGTCTTCGGCATAAGATAGCAATGTACACGCGAAATTTTCTGTCCGACGGCGGATTTCTCGAGATCGAAACTCCCATGCTTACCCTCTCGACTCCGGAGGGAGCCCGGGATTATCTTGTGCCGAGCCGCGTCAACCCGGGGTCGTTTTACGCGCTTCCGCAGTCGCCGCAGATCTTCAAGCAAATCTTGATGATCAGCGGTTTCGACAGGTATTTCCAGATAGTGAAATGCTTCCGTGACGAGGATCTCCGGGCGGACCGGCAGCCTGAGTTCACACAAATCGACATTGAAATGAGCTACCTCGTGGAGGAGGACATCTTCTCTCTCATCGAGAAGTACCTTCAGGGGCTGTTCAAAGAGACGATCGGCGTGGACGTCGCGACGCCGTTCCGCCGAATGACCTACTGGGAGGCCATGGACCGTTTCGGGAGCGATAAGCCGGATCTCCGCATCCCGTTTGAAATTGTCGATCTCTCCCCGGTATTTGCAGGGAGCTCCTTTGAACCGTTCCGCGAAATCGCGGCGCAAGGAGGGTATGTCCGCGGTATTCCTCTTCCCGGAGGGGCCTCGCTCTCAAGAAAGCAACTTTCCGATATCGAGGAAAAAGCGAAGCGCCTCGGCGCCCGCGGTCTTTCTCCCTTCCAGATCAAAGACGGAGAGCTGAAGGGACCTTTGGTAAAATACCTTGACGAGAGCTCCCGATCGTTGCTCAAATCATCCTCGTCCATTGACGACGGCGACGCGCTCTTTGTGGTCGCGGGGAGCGACCGTCGCGAGATTTCCGAAATTCTCGGGGCGCTTCGCCTTGAACTGGCTCGCGAGCATGGGCTTGTCGCGAAAGGCGCCTGGGAGTTTCTCTGGGTTGTGGATTTCCCCCTGTTCGAACGCGACGAGGAGGCGGGACGCTGGAGCGCGGTGCATCACCCCTTCACCTCTCCCTGCTCTGAAGATATTCCGCTCATGGATTCAAATCCCGGCGAGGTGCGGTCCAGGGCGTACGACTGCGTCCTCAACGGCAACGAGCTTGGCGGCGGTTCCATCAGAATCCATGACCCGCTTCTGCAGGAAAAGGTTTTCTCCTGTCTCTCCTTTACAAAAGAAGCGGCGCGAGAGCGTTTCGGATTCCTGCTCGACGCGCTTTCTTCCGGCACTCCTCCCCACGGAGGTATCGCTCTTGGAATGGACAGGCTGGCGATGCTCCTGAGCGGCGCTGCATCCATCCGCGACGTGATGGCGTTCCCAAAGACGCAAAAGGCTCAATGTCTTATGTCTGGCGCGCCGTCGCCAGTACCGGAGGAGCAGTTGAAAGAACTCTGCATAAAGACAGCTCCGTCGGCGCCGTCTGAAGCGCCAGCTCCGGCGCAGGAGAAAATGGACCTGAAGTGATCACGAAATCCGGGCCCCCGTGGTCACAGCGGGGGCCCGTGCATAAAGGAGGAGATATATTTGGCGACATTACGGTATCTCGGACATTCGGCATTCGAGATTCGGGGGAAGGATACGGTGCTTCTGATAGATCCGTTTCTTTCGGGAAATCCTGCGGGCGCCGCGGCGACCGAGAGTGAGTTCACGGATGTACGCTATATCTTCGTTACCCACGGACACGGAGATCATCTGGGCGATACTGTCTCCATCGCTTCCAGGACAGGCGCCACGGTTGTAACGAATTACGAAATATGTCATTACCTCGGAAAAAAGGGCGTTACGTGCCACGCAATGCATATCGGTGGCACATTCTCCTTCCCCTTCGGACGCGTCAAGATGACTCCTGCGCTCCACGGGTCGGATATCATGGAGGGGGACCGGATGATACCTGGGGGAAATCCCTGCGGTTTTCTCTTTGACGTGGACGGAGATCGGATCTATCATGCAGGAGACACCGGTCTTACGATGGATATGCAGCTTCTGGCTGTAGAAAAGGTAAAGGCGGCGCTGATCCCCATCGGCGGGAACTTTGTGATGGACGTGTACGACGCCGCCCGTGCCGTGGAGTTTGTCCGCCCTGAAATAGCTGTGCCGATACACTATGACACTTTTCCGGTGATCGCGGCGGATCCGCGTGAGTTTGAGCGCCTTGTCGGTGCGAACGCGACTGTGAAGATCATGAAAACCGGGGATACGCTGGAGCTGTGATAAGAAGGGTAAACGGATGCAACGCGGTCAAAGAGAATAATGAATTACCGCCGGTCTTCTTTAGACAGGAATTATGATAGTGTTCCTGCTCAAAGAGGACCGGAAGTATGCAGGGCGCAGGGGGTTTCAGTATCTCAATCCGTATGCGGGGTGGTAAATGCGTTCGTCGTGAAGTCCCATCTCCTGATCTTGCAGCGCTACACGGGCGGATTCGCCCAGGTTGACGGCAAGAACAGAAGTAAGGATGTGTACGAGGAAGACCGGACCGACCAGACTGCTGCCGAAGGTTGGCGTCGTATCGCTCACGAAGAAGGAGAGCGTCGACGACTGGCAGACAGGGGCGGCGGGACTGTCAGTGAGCGAGATTATTGATGCGCCGTTCGACGCAGCTTTTTGAACGGACTCTGTGACTTCGATGACGTAGCTCGGCAGTTCGCAGACGACGACGACATCGCCTGTTGTCACTGTCCTTGCCTGTTCAATAAGCGCGAGAGAGCCTCTCTTCATCAAGGCGCTTGGGATGCCCATTTCCAGCAGACGGGTGAAAAGCGCTTCCGCGACGATCGACGAGATTCCCCACCCCATGCAATACACCATTCTCGCTTCCTTGATCATCTCGCAAAACGCGACGATTCTTTCAGGTTGGAGCTGATTCCACGTATCGTCAAGATTGGCGTGTTCCAGCCGCAGAATCTCCTCGGGGAGATCCTGTCTGTTTTTCATAATGCGTCCGAGAAGCGCCGCAGGATTCACCTGTTCGAGCACCGTATCCTGGAGGGCTTCCTTCAATGCCGCGTAGCCGTCGAAACCAACCATGCGCGACACGCGTACCAGTTGTGCTTTCGAGACGTTCAGCTTTTCCGCAACTTCGCCGATTGAGAGAAACGCCGCCTCCCTGGCGTTTGCCAGAAGGTATTCGACAACCCTTCTCGCCTTGTTTGGCATTGTTTCCACTTTGCTTCGCAACAGTGCCTGGAGTTGCGAACTATCCATGAAAGACACCTCCGAAACTGTTTAGTACTTCGAATTTTCTCTTGAGACTTAAGTTTATTCTGTTGGAGATGCGCCGTCAATCGTTCTCCGCTCATTTTCTTGTTTTTTCGATAGAAAATTATTTAAGATCGTATATAGCGTATTTGTTTTTCTATGAACTGCAAGCGAAAGCCTGTTTTTTGCGCCATGTAGCGCAGTCCGAATTTATCGTGACCTGTCAGAAGCGATATCTGCCTTCTCTCTACTTCCCATGGTCCCGCCGAAGAACTTTCCAGAAGGGAGGCGACGAAGGCGACCGAACGCGCCATTTCCCCCATCGCCGGATGATGCGGCCCTGCGAGGACGCTTTTGGCAAGGCTTTCTGTTTCATGAAGGCCTATTCGTTGAACGGCGAATCCAAGACGTTCGGCCTCGAAGTGCAATCTGCCCGCGCGAAGAATTCCTTCTTCAAGCGAGAGCGGAGCGTAGGCGCCCTTTCTCATGAGTTCGGCGAGGGGCGTCTTGTCTAAAACAAGACAAGGATAGATTCTAAGCGTTACTGGAAAGGGTTCTCTTTGCCCGCGGAGCGCGGCAATTCGTCGGAGATCGTTCAGAGAACTTTCCTCTGTTTGCCCCGGAAGACCGATCATCAACTGCGCCCCGAGAGAAAACCCTCTTTCCAAAATAAGCCGCATCGCTGCAATCGCGAACTCTCCTGTGTACCCCCGGTTACATGCGTTCAGCACATCGTCGTCGAGCGAGGAGATCCCGAGTTCGATCATTGAAACGGGGTAGGAAGCAAGACTGTCGAGAATACCGGGCGAGAGACAGTGCGGATGTGTTGAGAAACGAACGCAGCTCCTCTCCGGAGCGGCGAAGACGGCTTCCATGTACGCGCGCCTGCGCTCTTCCGGGAAACAGGTAAAGCTACCTCCGAAATAACAAACCTCATGGGGAGCTTGAAGCCGGGAGAGGGTTTGCTGTACTGCGTCCGGAGAAGGAACTTCGGAGATTCCTGTGATCTCTCCCTGGTGGCAGTAGACACAACGCCTCGGGCAGGAATCCATTGGAAGAAAAAATGGAATTTTCGGGAGAGCGGCGCTCATGGAAATGCGTGAGCCCAGCATCTGCCCCATTCCTTGCGCAGCGCGCCCCATGCGAAGAGATCCGCTTGATGCTCGAAACTCGAGAGCGGCGTAGCGGTACGGGTCCACAGCTCCATTCCCCCGTTGTGCTCCAGAAAATGGTACAATTCATGAAAAAGAGCGAAGCGCCTCCAGTAAGGCGACAACCGTTTATTGATGAAAATTAGCCCCCTTCGTCCGCGAACTATGTGTACGCCCCATGTACCAAATGGCAGATCGTGGTATTCGAGCTCAAGAATCTTTCCCGTCCGTTCTTCGGCTTTTACGAGGAGCGAGAACTCATCGAGACCGGCCCAATCGCCGCCTTCTCGCAACGCCCACTCGGGTAAAAAGTCAGGGGGCGAAGGGAACGTGAATTCAGTGCTTTGGGACTGTTTCCGACTGCCCATAACAGAAAATCCGGCGTGAAGAAGGATCAGACGCTTCCATCGGCGTGGTCCTCTTCTTCCCAACGTTCGATTGCCGCGTCGATGAGGCTCTGGACGAAACGCAGTTCCTTGGGTTTCAGTCTCTTGCTTCTGTACCAGACCTCGGTCTCGGGAGCGGCTTGAAAGACTTCTTCAAGTTGCAATCTCCCTGAAGGCGATGTCGACATTGTCTTTACCAGATCCTGTACTTCCACCTCAAGTGAATTCGCAAGGCGCGAGAGGAGTTTCATCGAAGGAGTTCTCCGGTTGCTTTCCAATGCCTGTATGTATATCCTGCTCACCTGTGTTCTCTCCGCAAGCCCCTGCTGTGTCAGGCCCAAGGCCTTACGAAGAGTGCGTATCCTCAGTCCAAGGCTCATCGCGATCCCTCCTCCGTCTTGTTTTCTTTGGATATATATTATTATATACTTGATTACATTAAGTTCAAGCCCTTGCCTTCTTTTGAAGAAAAATATCTTTGGCTCTTGAAGTTCTTTCTCTTTCAGAATATATTTATGTCGGGGCGTTTGGATGGAAAAAGAATATATTGTCTTTGGGGAGGTATCCGCTTTGGATTTTCGTGAACTGCAAAGTCTGGTAGAAGTTATGGAAAAAGGGAGCATCTCAGCAGCGGCAGCATCACTCGGAATTTCTCAGCCGGCAGTCAGCAAACACATAGCGAAGCTTGAAAGAGAGATGGGGGTCAAAGTATTTGCCCGGGGACAGAAATGTTCCAACCTGACAGTAGAAGGGGAAGTGTTGTATAAATTTGCCCGTAAAACTATCTCTCAGCTTGCGGATATCAAACGCGACTTTTCGGACATAGCCGATGATGTATCGGGTATTGTGAGGATAAGCGCAAGCTCCATACCGGGCGATTATATTCTTCCCGGTATTCTTGTAGAGTTCCGGAAACTCTATCCAAATATCGAAGTGGAGGTGCGCATTTCAGATTCGCGAGAAGCCGTTGAGAAACTTGTTACCCGGGAGTCCGATATCTCCGTTACGGGACACGGGAGACATGCATCCGGATTCAATACGGTTCCTTTCGCCAGAGATGAACTGGTTCTTCTAGTCGCTCCCGGACACCCGCTTGCGGAGCGCGAAAACATCACTCTGCGCGATCTGGAGAACATGGACCTTGTGGGAAGAGTCACCGGTTCGTCGACATCGCGTATCTGGGAGGATGCATTCAAAGCCCATACCGGAAAAGGGAAGCATGTCTATCTCAAATTCGGTCACGTCAATGCGGTTGTTGAAGCTGTACGAAACGGGGCCGAGGGAGCAGTCATTTCCCGTCTTGCGGGCGAGGACGTCTCCGGGCTTGTAATGATACCGTTCCGTCCCGCCCTTATGCGGACATTTTCGATCACGTACGGAACCATGACGACAAAGGCGATGGAGACGCTTCTCGAGTTTTTGCTTGAGAGAAAAACCTTCAAGGACGAGTAGAAAGTGGACTCTGTAATTCAGCATGCACAAGAGGAGGCCTTCGTTATCGAAGAGTCGTCTTCCGACCCGGTGGAAAAGGTCCTCCGCTTTTTGAATGAGAGAGGTTTTCATGGAGCGGTCACATACACGGAAGAAACAATCTTTACTGTGGAAGACGCATCCAGGGTCGTCGGCGCCCAACCGGAGCATATTTTGAAAAGCTTGGTGCTTCTTGTAGACGATCGGCCGGCGCTTGCACTTATGTCCGGAACGAACCGCGTGGATGTTAAGAAAGTACGCAGAGAAGCGGAAGCGAAAAAAGTTCGAATGGCAGATCCGGAGTATGTTTACGAGTGGTCCGGTTTCAAAATAGGAGGCGTGCCTCCTGTGGGATATCCGGAGTTGCCCGAGGCGTTTCTTGATGAAGATCTCTTTTTGTACCCCGTTGTCTGGGCTGCCGCAGGAACGGATCATTCGTTTTTTCCCATAGCTCCCGGTGATTTGTTGCGCCTCGCAGAGGGCAGGAAGTGCAGCATCAAAAAGTAAGCGACCCAAAAAGTTCCTCCCGTTTTCGGGAGGAACTTTTTGGGTCGCACTGTGTGCGATCTTACATCTTTTTCTCAGGGGAAAGGGCTTCAAAAGAGCCGTCGAAAGAGCGTCCAAGATGAACCGTTGCAAGCGGTTTTAAAAAAAGTTCCGCGTTGTTGAATACGATGGCCTGGAGAAGATGTCCGGAAAGCGCGGCATGATCAGGTTTGTTGAAAACGCCGTGAAGATGCGGGTAGAGACTGCCTCCGCGGAAGCTTACATTGCCGCTGAGCGAGGTAAGTTCCATTATTTCACGCACTGATTCCGTATTATAATCACGTCCGTTGTACCACCCGAAAGTTACGGAAGACACCATTCCCGCTGCGGAGACGATAACTGCCGAATCGACGTCGCATGCCTTGCAGACATGCGCCAGAGAATCTGCGAGATCTTCTCCTTCCGAAAGACGTATCGCGATAATTTCATCGGTAGCGGCATATTTCATGTTTCTCGTCCTCCTTTCATATTTCCGGCGTGCGCTGCCCGGCGGAAAGCGGTTCTCTTGTATTCCTTCAATATTCTACCATGTATTGATTCTCTCCGCCACTTCTCAGAAGAATGCCTCTTTCAACCGAATGCGGCTAAAAAACGAAGTTGTCTTTTTGCTTTATTTCTCAAGAAGGTATTGCTGCAGATCCGATCGACGGAGTCCCGCGCCGAGTCCGGCGGCAACCTTGAGCCTTGCCTGTGCCGGACGTAAAGAACCGCCTTGAAGGACCCCCATCTCCAAGAGGCGCGACATACTTCCCTCAAAAGAATACGGAATTTCACGCGTGTATCCTTCCGGGCATCGTGTTGTTATCACTACAGGCACGTCATCTTTTAGAAGTTTTTTTATTCGCGGAATCCATGAAGGAGGCACATGGCCGTTACCGAAACCTGCAATAACAAGACCGTCGAGTTCTCGTTTCTCGTCGGATGAAAGAATTTCAAGGAGCCTTTCACCGCCCCCAAGGGCGACGGAAAGAAGTTCGACATCACGCGCCGGCGTCATGGACCCCTCAAGAACTTTAGATCGTTTATACTGCCTGATAATATCCACCTTGTCGCCGATAAACTGAGCAAGCGGGCCTCTTCCGGGTGCGGCAAAGGCATCTTGTCTTTGGCTCGCGATCTCCGTTATTTCGGACGCTGCGAAAAGCTGTTCCTGCACGCAGACCAAAACGCCTAATCCCCAACACTCCTTGGAAAAAGCGGCCTGAACTGCCTGCGTCAGGTTGAGATGAGCGTCGGAGCCCGGCATGTCATACGGATAAATCGACGCGGTGAAAACCAACGGCTGAGGGTACGCCCAGTACAAATCGGCGAGGTATGCCATCTCCTCCAGGGTGTCGGTGCCGCACGTTACAACAATACCATCAGCGCCGTCCACTACGGTTTTAGAAAGTACCTGTACAAGATCCGCAGTCATTCTTACACTGTAATGGCTGCTGGGTTGATGACTCCAATCGACGGTAAAAATTTTACCCGCCGTCTCTCCCGGCAACCATTCGAGCATTTCTTCTGGGGTGATTACAGGCTGCCAGGAATTCATCTGTTCGTTGAACCTCATTCCTATCTGGCCGCCTGCGATAACAAGGGCGATCTTTCCTCTACTGGACATAAAAAGGTCCTCCTTCCCCATCTGACCGTGACGGGGCAAGTGTACACTAAAAGCCCGAAAAAAGCACACCCTTTATGGCATTTGTTCGGTTTTAAAAGCCCAGGTCCTCTCCGACAAGGATGACATGCGACGTTCTCCCGCCGGTTGCGCGCTCAAGAACGAGGAGCGCTTTACAGGCCCTGTCGGGAGAGTTGCAGTCCGAGCAACGTCCTGTGCTGGCGCACGGCGTCTGCAATTTTAGCCGAAGAGCATTCGGGGGAGTAGCCTGGTTGCGCGTTCGTGCAATCGCCTCGTCCAAACTGTTCGTCACTTTGTTCAGTCCAATAACGAAGATAAGCGTGTTTTTCCCCCACGCCATGCCGCTTACCCTGTTTCCGTTTCCGTCGATATTGACCAGCAATCCGTCGAGAGTGATGGCATTCGAGCTTGTAAGGAAGTAATCGGCCAAGAGCTCGTTTTGAAGCGTGTCCATGCGTTCTTCCGCAGACAGGGACGGGTTCCAGTGATGGATTACGGTGCATCCCCTCTTCGCAAGGTCTTCCATGGCGCCGATTTCACGAATTGTGACGCTGCCGGGGACGCCGACGGAGGCGCCCTCCGGGATGAGCTTTACAACCTCTTTGAGGGCCTCTTCTTTTGTCTGAACATAGAGAGCGTGAAAGCCTCTTTCTTCCAGCCTTTTTACCAATGTACCGCCCAGCCGGTCGCGGTGTTCCTGTCGGGCCGTATCGAACTGATTCGTCAATTTCATCGCCTCCACAAGCGGGAATGTCCGCTTTGAATTTTCGTCCATCATATCATTTTTCTCTCCGAACGTTTCGCTCCGGAATATAGAATGCTGTCAAGAGAAAAAGCTTGACACTTTTTGCGAAGGGGGATATAATTCCACAGTTCCAGGGGAGGCTGCGAGATGCGCACGACGAAAGA
>ERZ1645192.3814-NODE-3814-length-12137-cov-10.740026_pt1 | contig 12137 bp, 9 predicted proteins | sample MGYA00575354_ERZ1645192 | MGnify/ENA primary metagenome ERZ1645192 (study PRJEB40844, sample SAMN11349763) | freshwater sediment metagenome | isolation source: river sediment | host: Sediment | place: India: Faizupur Khadar , New Delhi | collected 2017-02-21 ... | reverse complement strand
TCGGCTACGGGTTCTGCAACTTCCTCTGCTACAGGTTCTGCCACTTCGGCTACGGTTTCCCCGGCAGTTGACCCGGGAGTTTCAGCGTCCGCTTCGCCTTCAGAGGCAGGGTCCGCATCCCGGGTGGTTTCAGGGGCTGTTTCAGCCGTTTCAGACAGCAGGTTCTCGGTCATTTCAGCATCGTTACCTGACGTAACGTTTAACTCTTCAGAGTTTTTCAGATCTTTAGGCTCCATGTACTTGTTATTAAGGGCAATTATCCTGGAATTGCCACGATTGCACGAAAATAGTTTATTGGGCAAAAATACTCAAAAAAGGCCTCATACCACTGTCGCAAAACTTTTAAAATGATTTTTTTAAATTCATTTCGTGGTCTAAACCATTTTTATTAAATTTTCACCCTGAATCAACCTGAACCTGCCTATGAAGATTCTATTTCTGAGCCGGAGCAATTCCTGCCGGTCGCAGATCGCCGAATCGATTCTCCGGCAAATGGACTCCCATCTGGAGATCTATTCAGCCGGCCTGGAGCCCGAAAGCAGGATCGAACCCATAGCCATCGAGGTTATGGCAGAAATCGGCATTAAAATAGAGGAGAAAAAACCCGAAAGATTCGAAAAGTACGCCTCTATGGAATTTGACTTCCTGATAACCGTAGGCGACGGAACTCCTGAAGAGCTTCATCTTCCCGAGGTTAAAGCCAAAAGAAAAATGCATCTCGGGTTCATCAATCCCTTTAAGACCTCCCGGAATCCTGTCAAGATCAGGGAACAATGCCGGGAGATCCGTGATGAGATCTATGTTGAACTCGACTATTTTTACAACCGGATCGTCAAAAAAGAGCTCACCAGGGCTAAAACAGGCTGATCATCCCCATTACCCCCTCTATGCTTCCTTTCCCGCAACAATACGTTCTACCTCCTCCGGAAGGATGGGTACCCTGTTGCCCAGAACGCGGGCCCCTTCAGGGGTTACCAGGATGTCGTCTTCCAGTCTGATGCCTCCGAATCCTTTGTATGTGTCGGCTATATCGAAGTTGATAAAATCAGCGTTGATCTTTTCGGCGCGCCATTGGTCTATCAGGGCCGGGATGAAATAGATCCCCGGTTCGTTGGTGATGACAAAGCCCGGTTGGAGTCTTCGTCCCAGTCTGAGAGCGCTGGTGCCGAACTGGCGTGAGGGGCGTATTTCCTCGTCGAAGCCCACGTGAATCTGTCCCAGATCTTCCATATCGTGCACATCGAGGCCCATCATGTGGCCCAGTCCGTGCGGGAAAAACAAGGCATGCGCCCCGGCGGCCACCGCTTCAGCCACATCCCCCTTCATCAGTCCCACCTCCTTGAGCCCGGCTGCTATCACGGCCGCCACCTCCAGGTGAACCGACAGGTAAGTGACGCCAGGACGGATCAGCTGGGTCGCCCGGTTGTTGGCAGCCAGCACAATCTCATAGATCTCCCGCTGCCGGGGCGAGAAGGTCCCGCCCACGGGGATGGTCCGCGTAAAGTCGGAAGCATAGTGCAGGGAGGATTCCGCCCCTGCATCGACAATCATGAGCCTTCCCTGCTCCAGAATCTGCGAATGGTTATGGTTATGAAGCGTGTCTCCATTTTGGGAGAGGATCACCGGAAAGGAGATCCTTCCTCCCCCGGAGGCCGCTATTCCCTCGATCCGCCCGGCGATCTTCTGTTCCCATACGCCGGGCTGTGCCATCTTCATCGCTTTCACGTGCATTTTATAACCTGTGGCACAGGCTTTTTCGATCTCTTCGATTTCACGGGGTTCCTTCACCGAACGCAGGCCAACCACCGCCCGTATCAGCTCCAGGGAGGCATACTCCCGCTGACGGGCTACGGCCACACCGGTAAGTTGCTCCAGCAGGAGTTTATTCTCTCCCCGGTAGGGAGGCAGAAAATGAATGCGCCTTCCCTGCCGGATGGCTTCCGCCAGGGTACTATCCAGTTTATCCAGCGGGCGGGAGTCTCTGACCCCGGCCTGCTCTGCCCGGGAGGCTATGCTCTCCTGCGGCCCCATCCAGATGATATCATCCAGATCCACATCATTGCCGAAAAGAATCGCCTCCCCGCTCCCGGCATCGATCAGCCCCACCAAACCCGGCTGATCCAGTCCGAAAAAATAGAGGAAATTGCTATCCTGCCTGTAGGGATAGGTATTGTCAAGGTAATTCATGGGCGATTCCCCGTTTCCGGGAAGAAGGATCACCCCGTTTTTCACCTCTTCTGCCAGCCTCTTCCGGCGGCTGATATAGACTTCAGCTGAAAACATATGACGGCACTTTTAGATTAAGTTCCGAAAATAAGGGTTTTCACCGGGCTAACCAAAAGATGGGCCAATAAAAGCCATGAATAGGCGGAGATGCTTAAATAACATAAATTTTTAATTCGCGGAAACCGAACCCCGAAACCAAAAAAAGCGTACTATTAAGGGAAATTACAAAAAAGGGACACCATGGCAAATACGCTGATATCCTATCTAAACAAAAGGCTGACGCGCACGGCCCCCCCCGGAAAAGAGATCAAACAGCCCGGACCGGTGATTACCATCTCGCGGCAGGTAGGGTGTTCGGGGTTGGAACTGGCTTATGCCCTGGCTGACATATTGAACAAGACCTCCTCCATGGAGGGATGGAAAGTGCTCAGCAAGGAGATACTGAACCACAGTGCCCGGGAACTGGACCTCGAACCGGGCCGGATTGCCAGGATCTTCAAACAGCAGGACCGCTCCACGATCGATGAAATCATCAGTGCCTTTTCCGAGAAAAAATTCAAAAGCGATAAGAAGATCAAGAAAACCGTGATTGAAGTGATCCGCAATTTTGCGGAAGACGGTTTTTGCATCATCGTGGGCCGTGGCAGCAACATCATTGCCGCCGACATACCGAACTCACTGCACATCAGACTGGAAGCCCCTCTGGAAGACCGCATCATCAGCATCATGAACAAAAACGGATGGAACCGCGAAGAGTCCATCCGCTTTATCGAAAGGGTCGAAAAAGAGCGCTACGCCTACCGCCATGCCGTCATGCAGGAGCTTAACCAGGAGGAGGATCATTTCGACATCACCTTTAACCGCTCCAGGTTAAACACCACGGTCATCGCAGGTCTCATCATGGAAGCCATCAGGGAGAAGAAAATCCTGGCGGGTTACAGCCAGAAAATAGAATTCTTCTGATTCACTTGCCGAATCCCTGATTTTCCCTGAACTGCGGCCAGTAGCGGGAGTTGGCCAGCACCCCGCCCACCTGGTAAAAGAGGCGGGCATCTTCCACCAGGCCACTGAGATCGTCACGGTCAGGATCATATTCATCCTGCGGAGTATGGTATACCGACTGCCAGTAAGCTGTGATCATGCCAGCCGTCATTTCTCTCCCATATTTTTCAGCATCGGTATACCCTTTGGCAAAAATGGCGGGAACCCCCTTTTTCACAAAGGGGAACTGATCGGACCGGAAGAACATGCCATTTTCGGGGTTGGGATCGGGAACGGTATACCTGCCTGAAGGGGTGGCTACTGCTTCCACCAGGCTGTCGAGGTCTGAATAGCCATAGCCGGTCAGGGTGATATCCCTGAACTTCCCGAGAAAAAGAATGACGTCGGTATTGATCACAGCAACAGTGCTGTCCATGGCAAAGAAAGGGTGTTCTACATACCAGGAGGAGCCCAGCAATCCTGACTCTTCGCCTGTCGGGGCCAGGAAGAGAAGGGAGCGTTCGGGGGGAGGTCCTGCCTTGAAAGCCCGGGCGATTTCCAGCATCCAGGCCAGGGCGCTGGCATTGTCGGTCGCCCCGTTGTATATGGAATCCCCATCCACGGGGGTTCCCACCCCCAGATGGTCCCAATGGGCCGTGTATACGACGGCTTCTCCCGGGTATTTACTGCCGGGAATCACGCCACAGACGTTGCGGGAGACGGCACTGTCGAAGCGGTTGGTAAGGGTGGCCGTGGCGGTCACCGGCAGCGTAAAGGGTCTGAAACCCGGGGCCACCGATTGTTTCTTCACCTCTTCCAGGGTCATCCCGCAGGCTTCAAAAAGTTGCTCCGCAGCGGAGAGGGAGATCCATCCTTCGATGCCGCACCGTGAGGCATATGCGTCATCGGGGCGCAGGTAGATCCGCGTGGTCTCCCCATTGTTACTCACTACGTTCCAGCCATAACCCGCAGGACCCGGCTCGTGGATGATAAAACAGGCCCTGGCGCCCTGCCGCGCCGCCTCCTCGAACTTATAGGTCCACCGGCCGTAATAGGTCATCTCATTTCCCCTGAAATAAGGCCCCTCCGTGCCATAACCCGGATCGTTGACCCAGACCAGAAGGGTCTTCCCCCTGACATCCACCCCTTCAAAGTCGTTTCTGCCATATTCCGGGGCTACAATGCCAAAACCGGCAAAAATGACCTCCGATTGGTCCAGAACGATCTGCTCCTCCATTTTCCGGGTAAAGGAGACATAGCTGATTTGTTTGGCCAATTGAAGCTTTCCGCGGGGCGTGGTAAATTCCAGAAAGGGTGAGCTTTCACCCGTCACCAGCAGAAGAGGGACCTCCTGAAAGTAACTCCCGTCATTGACAGGAGCCAGGCCCGCCTCCTTCATCTGAACGGCCAGATAACCGGTGACCAGGGTTTCTTCAGGGGAGACAGGCATGCGCCCTTTCATCGTATCGGAGGAGAGGTACACGATATGCTTTTCTATACCCTGATAGGTGATGAGGTTCTCCGGGGCGGAGGTGGGGTGGGAGGTGCACGCCGCCAGAGCAAACAGAGCCGTAATAAGCAAGGAGAGTCGGGTCATGACCGGTTTTTGCCCAAAGATATAAAAAGCTGTAAACACACGCTGCAAAGGAGTGGGTGATCAGGTCAGGCCAATGCCCATCAACTCAGGCTTGCTGCCGGAGGGTTTGTAGGAGGACCTGTCTGATTTCATCGGCAGGCCGCACCCCTGAAGCACTCCACACCTGTCTTCCCTGGCGGAAGAGCATGAGCGTGGGGACACTTCGGATCCCATACCTGCCGGCGATGGCCGGATTATGGTCCACATCGACCTTGATGATGCGCACCTGGTCACCCAGGGCCTCCTTCACCTGTTTCAACACCGGGGGCATCGCCTTGCACGGCCCGCACCATTCGGCATAGAAATCAACCAGAACCGGCTTCTCCGAAGCAATAATATTTTCAAATTTGCCCTGCATCTTCTTTTTTCCTTTTATGACGGCCGATCATATCCTGAACTAAATCACCCAGCAGGTAGCCCATGGCCCCTCCCCAGAGGGTACTCCAGTACCACACCGACTTGATCGGACAGCTTCCCGAGGTACACCCCACCAACCGCCAATAGAGAAAACCGGCAACCGCTCCTGCCACAAGTCCGGAAAGCGCCCATTTATGACGTATGAGAAATGACTTCATTATGTTTTTTCACCCTTAAACGGTTTTCCAATCAAATGGTTCAAAAGGATTATTCTATTATTTTTAGGCCTTGAAAATAATAAACTCATCAGGATGAATACAAAAAATTGGTTTATGGCTTTACCCCTATCATTGCTGCTGACCGCAGGAACAACGGTTTTACAGGCCGAAGAGCGTTTTTCGGTCAACTACGAAAAGTATACCCTGCCCAACGGGCTGGATGTGATTTTACATCAGGACAAGTCGGATCCCATCGTTGCGGTGGCCATCCAGTATCATGTGGGCTCAAACCGTGAAAAACCGGGGAAGACCGGTTTTGCCCATCTCTTTGAGCACATGATGTTCCAGGAGTCGGAACATGTTCCCCAGGACCAGTTCTTCCGCAAGATCCAGAATGCAGGAGGCACCCTGAACGGGGGCACCAACAAGGACGGTACCGTATATTATGAGGTGGTCCCCAGGAACGCAGTGGAGATGGTGCTCTGGATGGAAGCCGACCGGATGGGTTACCTGATCAACACGGTCACCAAAGAAGCCTTCGCCAACCAGCAGAATGTAGTACAGAACGAAAAACGGCAGAATTACGACAACCGGCCCTATGGTCACGCCGGGTATGTGATGGACCAGAATTTCTATCCCGAAGGACACCCTTACAACTGGCAGGTGATCGGCGAGATGAAAGATCTGTTCAATGCAACCATCAAAGATGTCAGGGAGTTCCATGCCAATTGGTATGTTCCCAACAATGCCACACTAGTGATTGCCGGTGATTTTGATCCCGTGGAAATCAAAGGCATGGTGGAGCGTTATTTCGGGGAGATCCCTTCCGGAAAAAAAGTAGTGGATATGGCCCCGGTACCGGTGATCCTTCCGGGGACCAAAAAACTCTATCATGAGGACAATTTTGCCACCACCGGACAGCTCACCATGGCCTGGCCTACACCGGAACAGTATACCCCCGACAGTTATGCCCTCAGTTTTTTGGGACAGATCCTGAGCAACGGGAAAAAGGCCCCGCTCTATAAGGTGCTGGTGCGCGACAAACAGCTCACCTCCCGCGTAGGGGCCTTCAACAGCGCCCAGGAGCTCTCGGGCCGCTTCCAGATTTCGGTCAATGCCAACAGCGGGGTCAGCCTGGCCGAGGTCGAAAAAGCTATTTTCGAGGGATTTGCCCTCTTCGAAAAGGAGGGGATTACGCCCAATGATATCGAAAGAATCAAAGCCTCCCTGGAGACCTCCTTTTATAACCAGATCAGTTCGGTGCTGAGCAAGTCCTTCCAGTTGGCCCGTTATAACGAGTATGCCGGTGATCCCGGGTTCATCACCCGTGATCTGGCCAACATCCAGGCGGTAACAGCCGCCGATGTGATGCGGGTGTATGAGAAATATATCAAAAACCAACCCTATGTGGCTACCTCTTTTGTACCCAAAGGGCAGGCCTCCCTGGTGGCTGAAGGATCGGTGAAGGCCGGTGTCGTCGAGGAGAAGATCAGCGAAGCCCTGGAGGTGAAAGTAGATCCGGCGGCAGCCAGAGAGAAGGTCGAACGTACGCCCTCGAAAATCGACCGTACGGTGGAACCCGCCGCCGGTCCCGACCCCGAGGTGACGCTGCCCAAGATCTGGTCAGGCCGGCTGGGCAACGGCATTAAGCTGCTGGGCATCGACAACCGGGAACTTCCGCTGGTCAACTACACCCTTACGCTGGAGGGAGGTCACCTGCTGGATCCGGCCGATAAACCGGGGGTGGCGGCCTTTGTGGCGGCCATGATGACGGAAGGAACCCGTAACCGCACCCCTGAGGAGCTGGAGGAAACCATTGACATGCTGGGGGCCCGTATATCGGTATCCGCCGGTGCCGAGGAGATCTCCATCAACGTGACCACGCTGGCCCGCAATTTCGAACAGACAATGGCCCTGGTCGAAGAGATTCTGTTGGAACCCCGCTGGGACGAGCAGCAGTTCAGTCTGGTCAAAAGCAGGATGATCAACAACCTGCGGCGCAACGTGGCCAACCCCTCCTGGCTGGCCAACGAGGCCTTTAAAAAACTGGTCTATGGCGAAGGTCATATTTTGGCCAGCGATGCCGAAGGAACCCCTGCATCGGTGGCATCCATCACTCCTGACGATCTGAAAGCCTATTACCGGAAAGCCTTCTCCCCGGCGGTGGCTTCCCTTCAGTTGGCAGGGGACGTCACCCCGAAGCAGGTTAAAAAGACCACCAAAAACCTGGTGAAAAGGTGGAAATCCTTCCCGGTAGAAATTCCGGCATTGACCGCCCCCCAACAGCCTGCAAAGTCAGCCATTTACTTCGTTGACGTCCCCGGGGCCAAACAGTCGGTGATCCAGATCGGAGGCCCCGCCATACCGCGTACCTCGCCCGGTTTCTTCCCCGCTTCGGTGGTCAACTATAAACTGGGAGGCTCCTTTAACGGCATTCTCAACCTGATCCTGCGCGAAGAAAAGGGATTCACCTACGGCGCCCGTTCCTCCTTCTCGGGAGGCAGAACCTTCGGCGAATTCATCGCGTCAGCCAGCGTCCGCTCCTCCGCCACCCTCGAATCGGTCGAAATCTTTAAAAATGAGATGGAGAAATACATCAAAGGCATCTCCCCCGAAGATCTGCAGTTTACCAAAAACGCCCTGATCAAGTCCAATGCCCTTAATTTCGAAACCCTCATTTCAAAACTCGATATGCTCAGACAGATCAGTGCTTTCAACAAACCGCTGGACTACATCAGAAGTGAGGAGACCTTTATCCGGTCGCTCACCCCTGAAACCCACACCCAACTGGCTCAAAAATACATTCTCCCGGGGCACCTCTACTACGTTATCGCCGGCGACGCCGAAACCCAACTCAGGGAATTGGAAAAAGCAGGCCTGGGAACACCCATCCTGCTGAAAAAATAAACCCTTCATCTGACAAAGCACAGACCACGCACCACAGGGCTTGCTTATGGGTTGTAAGAGTTACTGAGGAGTGTAAACCGAAATATGCAGACCTTGCACCACGGATCCTGCTTAAGGAGGGAACCCTCCACCTGAATAAATCCCCGGAAATAATTCCGGGGATTTATTGTTTATATCGGCTCTTCTCAGTAAATTGTATGGAAATAAGGCTTTTCTAACCGGCTGGTCCGGAGGAAAAGACTCCTATGCCTGAGACCATGTACTACGATATTCATATTCACCTCTTCAATAAAGATTTCCTGGCCAAAGAACTGCTCTACCGGCTGATGAAGGAGATGAGACACCAACTGGGATTTGAAGAGCGCAGAAGTCTGGAAAGAAGCAGCCTTTCCAGGGGATTAAAGAGCATCATCAGGAAGTTACGGCGTTATTCCCATGCGATCAACGTTTTCTGCCGCAAAAACTCAGCGGCTGTTTTTGAAGAGCTCGACAAGACCTACCAGGGCGAGTTCATTGTGACTCCGCTGACCTTTGACCTGACCTGGTGTTTTGCCCCGACGGCCGACAGGGAGCTCTCACCGCCCACCGTTCATGTGGTGTCGAAGGATTTCAAGCGTGAGGTGGAGCGGTTTTTCAGTATCGTGGAATCACAGAACAGGGTGGTTCACCCGGGTGAGCAAGCCTATACTCCTGAAGAAGCACAATTGCGGGAGAAATACCTCAGGGAAAAGGAGCGTTTACTGGAGAATGCGCAGAAGCTGCTGAATGCCGACCAGCAGTTGTCGAGGGTTCCGGGAGCCTTCAGCGGGTGGGAGGAACAGATCAGACAACTGGAGGAGATGAAAGCCGACCCCAGGTACAGCAACCGGGTGTTTCCCTTTCTGGCAGTAGATCCCCGCCGGCCCGGCATCCTGGATTATGCCCTACGGCATGTGGGCCGCGGGAAACTCTTCGCGGGCATCAAACTCTATACCCCCAATGGGTACTCCCCCACCGATCCACTTCTCTTCGGCTCTGACAGCCATCGAAATGGACTCTATGCCTTTTGCGAAGAGCAGGGAATTCCCGTGACCGTCCATAACTCCCTGGGAGGGTTTGCCACCCTGGCTAAAAGTGTGGAGATCACCGGTGACATCTTCCGGGAGGGGCAACTCCTCCCCCTCCATGGGGAAATAGTAAAATTCCGTGATTCCATTCTGGGAAGCGAAGGCATCTACGAAAGGGCTATTACCCTGAACCACCCCCTGCTCTGGCAGAAAGTGGTTGAAAACTACCCCCTTTTGCGCCTGAACCTGGCGCACTTCGGAGGAGGCACTGAATTGGGTAAAGCCCTGGCTGATCCTGACAATCTCTCCCTGTGGTCCAACAGAATCATTACCCTTCTTCTCGATCCTCGGTTTCAGGTATATACCGACCTCTCCTGTTTCACGGAATTCAGAATCCTCAATAAATTAGTTGCCAGCCCGGTCTATCCCCGCATCCGGCATAAACTGCTTTTCGGATCTGATTTCACCCTCCTGCTCCTCTTCGAAAACGACTTCAACGCCAACATCCGGAAATTCCGGAGCTGTTTTGGAGACGACTTTGGCATCATTGCCGGCAACAATCCGCAGGAGTTTCTCTGGAACATTTTTTGATCTGGAGGAGCCCCCAAAAAGAGGTTCAGAACAGCGGCCCACCAAAAAGGGAGGCTCAATAGCCTCCCCCGAAGATTTACAAACCTCACCTTAACCAAAATTGTGAAGTAGTATAAATATACTCAATTTTTTGATGGGAACAGAGCCCTCTCGCCAAATAATTGCTAATATTGGAGCCCGGAAAACGCAGTTATCATAACAAACGCAACAACATGGAAATCAGCCGCCGCTCCGGGTTTGACAACGAAAAATATCTTCAGGAACAGACAACCTCCATTCTGGAGAGAGTAAGTCATTTTCAGGATAAGCTCTACCTCGAGTTCGGGGGAAAAATCATGCATGATTACCATGCGGCCAGGGTATTGCCTGGGTTTGACCCCAATGTAAAGATGAGGCTGCTCAGGTTGCTGCGCGACCAGATCGACGTGATTCTATGTATCCACGCCGGGGCTATCGAACAGAAGAAGATCAGGGCGGATTTCGGGATTACCTATGATGCGGATGCCCTGAAGAGCATTGATGATTTCAGGCAATGGGGTATCGATATCAAGGCGGTGGTCATCACCCGGTATGAAGGGCAGGCTCCGGCCCGTTCCTTTCGCAACAAGCTGGAAATGAGAGGCATCAAGGTTTACACCCATTACCCGCTGCCGGGTTATCCTGCTGATGTCGAGCAGATTGTCAGCGATCAGGGGTATGGGGCCAATGAGTATATTCAAACCGAAAAACCCATCGTTGTTGTAACGGGGCCCGGCCCTGGCAGCGGCAAACTGGCCACCTGTCTGTGTAACCTCTACCACGACTACAAGAGAGGCATCAAGGCGGGGTATGCCAAATTCGAGACTTTTCCCATCTGGGACCTTCCCGTCGACCACATGGTCAACATTGCCTATGAGGCTGCTACGGCCGATTTGAAAGATGAGGTACTTATTGATGAGGACCATTTCAGGGCATACCATATTAAAACGGTCAACTACAACCGGGATATCGAGGCGTTCGGACTGCTTAAACGGATTCTGGAGAAGATTACCGGCAACACGTCGATGTACCAGTCGCCCACCGACATGGGGGTGAACCGCCTCAGCGCCGGCATTACCGATGACAGTGTGATCATCGAGGCTTCGCGGCAGGAGATCATCCGCAGGTATTTCCGTTCGGCCGTGGAGTATGCTTTGGGGGTGGTGGACAAGGACACCCTTGACCGGTCGCGCCAAATCATGGAGCGGGTCAAGGCTGCGCCTGAAGAGCGCAGGGTGGTGCTTCCCGCACGCCAGGCCGCGGCTGAGGCCTCCAGGAATGGAAAAGGCAATGAAGGGATTTTTGGTGGGGCGGCCCTGGAGCTCTCTGATGGCACCATTATTACCGGGAAGAACTCCCCTCTGATGCACGCTGCCTCCAGCCTCATCCTCAACGCCACCAAACACCTGGCAGGCCTCCCCAATTCCATGTACCTCCTGCCCCAGAGCCTGATCGACTCGGTCACCTACCTGAAAAAAGATATCCTCGAAGGACGCATGGTCAGTCTCGACGTGGATGAAACACTTATCGTCCTGGGCATCAGCGCCCTCTCCAATCCCGCTGCCCAAATGGCTCTCGAAAACCTCAAACAACTCCGCAACTGCGAAGTCCATCTCACGCATATCCCTACACCAGGTGACGAGGCAGGCCTTAGAAAACTCGGCGTCAACCTCACCTGCGACCCGGAGTTCTCAAGCAAGAACCTCTTTGTCTTCGGTTGATAATGGCCTTTGCGAATCAGGAAACCTCAGACTCTCCGCTTTTCTTCCTCTTTGACTTTTTTCTCGGCTCTTTTTTCTTTCAGGCTCTTGGTGGCAGCCTTCTTGGCGTGCTTCTCTTTGTTGATCTTCTCGTGTGACATGGCTTTTCGTTGGTTGGTCCACCCCAAAATTATAAAATGAACGCCAATGTCGAAGCCAAAACCGGCAAGATTTTTTGTATCCCTAAAAACAAAAGATCCCTCCGGTTTCCCGGAAGGATCTTTAAAAACGTGGGGAGTGATGGATTCGAACCACCGAAGGCGTCGCCAATAGATTTACAGTCTACCCCATTTGGCCACTCTGGAAACTCCCCTTGGTTTTGAGCCGGATGTCAGATTCGAACTGACGACCCCGAGATTACAAATCACGTGCTCTGGCCAACTGAGCTAATCCGGCA
>ERZ1645192.3812-NODE-3812-length-12141-cov-7.741188_pt1 | contig 12141 bp, 8 predicted proteins | sample MGYA00575354_ERZ1645192 | MGnify/ENA primary metagenome ERZ1645192 (study PRJEB40844, sample SAMN11349763) | freshwater sediment metagenome | isolation source: river sediment | host: Sediment | place: India: Faizupur Khadar , New Delhi | collected 2017-02-21 ... | reverse complement strand
GCTCAGCGCAAGCGCGAGGGCAAGCGATCCAATCTTCATGGTGATTGAACTCCACGTTGGGGGTTTTGTCGTGGCATGGATCGGCGCAGGAAGCGCGGTCGCCAATCCTTCAGCTTCAGCGCCGGTCGCTCCAGGGACCACCAGGAGAGGTATCCCAGACCGACGGCGACCGCGGCTGCCATCAAAAAATTATGCCATGGGCGTGCGTCGGGGAATGCGGACACGACGAGTTGCTGGACCGGCCATCCCCAGAGGTAGATGCCGTAGGACGGGTCGCCCCAGCGCTCCAGGCGCGTCCATGCCGGCGTTCGGTATGCGAACCAGAAGCAGAAGTACGCGAGCGCGAGCGCGAACAGATAGGGCGCGGACTGGGTGCGCATCGACAGGTAGACCAGCAGGGCGAGCATCGCCATCGCGGCATGGCCGATGCGCAGCTCGTCCTTGTGCAGCTGCACGAGGATGCCGAGCAGGAAATAGCCCGCCAGGCGGAACCAGTCCTGGTGGAGCGGGATGAACTCCGGGTGGGCGATGCCCAGCCAGGCCAGCAGGGCGAGGGAGGCGGTTGCCAACCATCGCCGTCCCAACAAGCCGAACACCCCCAACGCTGCGGCCAGGAGATACATCCGCATCTCGGCCGGAAGCGTCCAGATCGACCCGTTCACGGCATCCCGCACATGGTCCTTGAACACACCCGGGAGTTGCCAAGCCATGTCCGAACTGAACCTGAGGTTCTTCCACACGTACGCGGCCACCTCGGGACTACGCAGGTACTCGCCCGTGGAAGATTCGGTCGCCAGCGGCCCGATGACGAACGCACTCGCCAACAACACCGCCGCGAAGGCCGGGACGATGCGCAACAGGCGCGCCTTGGCGAAATCGATCACGTCGCCACGCGCCAGGAAACTGCCGGACACCATGAACCCGCTGATCACGAAGAACATCGCGACCGCGATGTCGCCGCTGTACATCGGCCATCCAAGCCGGATGAAGACGTCTTGCGAACCATCCGGCTTGGCCAACGCGAAACTGTGGCCGTAGATCACGGCAAGCGCAGCGACGATGCGAAGCAACAGGAAATTGTCGCGCCGCATCGACAGGTAGTCTGAAACGCGCAGTGCGCCCATGGAGCCTCCGCTCATCGAATCCTTCTCCATCCCCTTCGTCCCTCCTCACCCGCGGTCGTCGCTGCGCGCTGCGGCTCTCCGCCACAGCATGGCGGATCAGGGGCTTCCCGGCCATGCATGGATCGCGATCCGCGGCACACGCCTCAACGACCGTCGTGCTTGCCGCGACCCCGCCCGCAGCCCGCGCTGCCGGCGGGATCCGCCCATGCCTGCTCGCCGCCGGCGGCATCCTGCATCCGCCAACCGCCTGCAACCAGCACCTGCGCCAAAACCGGGGACTCGGCGGGCGCCAGCACCACGTGCGACGGGCGCCACTGCGCCAGCGCGCTGCGCCATGCCATGCCGGTCGGATCCGCCTCGGCGCGTTGGCGCGCCTGCCAGGCGGCGGGGTCGTAGCGGCGGTGCACCGAGAAGGCCCGGCCGCGGCCGGCACCGACGAACGGGCGCCTCGGGTCGGCCATCAGCACGCATGCCATCGGTTCGCGGGCCATGATCGCCTCCAGCAACGCGCGTTCCGGGATCGCGGCGCGGAGGTGCGCGGCACGTCCTCCTGGCCCCTCCCGCAGCATCCGCGCCCATGCGTTCTGCTGCAGGGTCCAGCTGGTGGTCGGCATCAGCGCGGCGTCGACCACGACCAGCACCAACACCGCGGCCACGAACCCGCGCGTCGGGGCCAACCGGGCGAGCGCGACGGTGCCGAGCACGACCAGCACGGCGTAGGCGGGGAACAGGTAGCGCAGGTACTGCATCTGCCAGAACAGCAGTGCGGCGACGGCGATCGCCCACGCGCCAAGCCAGGCCAGCGGCCGGCTCGTCCGCGCTGCCGCGAACAACGCCGGCAAGGTGGCCAGGAGCGCCAGGCCCGCGGCGCCCGGCGCGACCTGGCCGAACAGGTTGGAACGGAAGCTGAGGTCCCATGGCGCACGCCAGGTGACCCCCGCCATCCATTTCAGGTCGCGGAAATTCTCGAGCGGATACAGCGGCGAGCGGAAGACCGCATTGAAGAACGGGAACAACGGGTTGCCGGTGATGAACCACGCATAGGCATAGTTGGGCAGGGCGATCGCCAGCCCGATCGCCGATGCCCGCGCCAGCCATCGTCCGCGCGCGGGGGATGTCCACGCGATCCACGCCAGCAGGGGCAGCGCGAACAGCAAGTTGACGGTCTTCAGGCCAAGCAGCAGGCCGCCGATCGCGCCGGTCGCCCATGGCCCGGGGCGAGCGGCGGGCGGGCTGGCAGCGATCGCCGCGAGGTGCAGCAGGATCGCCGCGCTGGCACCGTCCACCTGCATCGTGGTCGCGAAGTAGCCGGTGAAGGGCTGCGCCGCGAACACCGCGGCGGCGGCCAGCGCCACCGCGACCGGCGCGCCAAGCGCCAGCGCCAGCCGGCGCGCACCGTCGATCCCGAGCAGCAGCCAGATCGCGCCCATGGCCGCGCGCGCCTCGTGCCCGGCCAACATCGCGGCGATCGCATGCAGGACGTTGTTGGCCCAGGGCGCCACCGCCCAGGCCTGGCGCTGCACGTCGAAGTGGTACCGCGCATCCGCGAGCAGTTGCGCCTGCATCACCAGGTGCACCGCGTTGTCGTCGTAGTTGAGGCTGGGCAACCACAGCCCGAGGCTGGCGACGCTGGCGGCCGCCACCAGCAGCATCGACCAGGCCGGATGCGCGGCGGCGACGGCGCGTGCGGAGGCCAACGCGTCGCGCGACATCGCCAGCAAGGCCTGCCGTCGCCACGCCAGCACCACGACCGCCCCCAGCAGGTAGGCGCCGCGATGGTGGATCGGCAGTGGCAGGGTCCAGCCGACGATCGCGGCCAACACCGCAAGCCCCGCCAGCAAGGCGGTGGCGGATCCGCTGGATCGCGGCACGATGCAGCTGCCGATCCCGATCGCCACCAGCGCGAGCAGTGCGCCTGCGACCACGGTCGAAGGCCCCGCGAACGCCACCACCGCGATGCTCGCCGGGAGCGCCGCAAGCGCCACCCACCGCGTGCCGCCCGCACGCTGCCGGCGCGCCCCAGTCCATGCCAGGCCGGCGAGCACGGCCATCCACCCGGCCAGCGCCACGAGCAACAGCCGGTAATCGCGCGCGACCTGGTCGCCGAGCTGGTAGGCCACGAACGCCACCAGAAGCACGCCGACCGGCAGCACGAACACCCAGCCGGCGAGACCGTTGCGCGCGGCGGATGACGTCATGGCGCGAACGCCAACAGCCCGGCCATGGCGTCGCCCCAATCCGCGCGGTCCACGCGCCTGCCGGCCACGCCCGCACCCGCCGCGGCAAGCACGTCGCTGTCGTGGTCGCCGACCAGGAACGAGGTTCCCGGCATCAACGCGAACCGGGCCAAAGCCGCCAGCAACATGCCCGGCGCGGGCTTCCGGCACGCGCAGGCGACCCGGTATCCACCCTGCCCGGCCTCTGGATGGTGCGGGCACCAGTAGGTCGCGAGCAGCGGCGTGCCGCGCCGGGCGAACTCGCGATGCATCCACGCGGTGTAGTCGAGGAAGGCGGCTTCGTCGTACAGCCCGCGCGCGATGCCGGCCTGGTTGGTCACCACGATCGCCAGGTAACCGCGCGCGGCGGCCGCGGCGACCAACTCGAAGATGCCGGGCACCCAATCGGTCTGCGCCGGCGCATGCACATAGCCGTGGTTGACGTTGACCACCCCGTCGCGATCCAGGAACAGGGCGCGGCGCGGCGTCGGCGCCGCCGCCAGCAGCGCATCGGCGGCCGGGTCGAGATAGGGCGGGCGGATCGCCGGCGCGGTCACGGCGCGTCCGCGAACAGGCCCTGCGCGCGCGCGAAATCCTCCGGCACGCCGATGTGGATGAAGCCCGCGGTCGCGGTGAAGGCGGCCACCTCGCCGCGCCCGACGCCTGGCTGCAACACCGCATGTTCGAAGGAGAACGCCTGCGTCGCCGGCAGCGCGTCCAGCGCGCGGGCATCCAGGAAGTAGCAGCCCGCGTTGATCCAGCCCGGGCCGCGCTCGCCCTTCTCGCGGAAGGCGACCGCGCGGCCGGCGTCGATGTCCACGGCGCCGTAGCGGGCGACGTCGTCCACCCGGGCCAGGGCCATCGCCATCGGTGCATCCATCGCGCGCGCCGCTGCTTCCAGCGCCGCGGGCGCGTACGCCAGCCAGGTATCGCCGTTCAGGACATGCGTGCCGCTGCCCTGCAGGAGGCGCGCGGCGAGCCGGATCGCGCCACCGGTGCCGAGCGGCGCGGGTTCGACCGAATACGCGATCTCCATGCCCTGCCAGCGCGGGCCGACCACGGCCTCGATGCGCTCGGCGAGGTAGCCGGTGGCGAGGATGCAGCGACGGATGCCGTCGCCGGCGAGGCGATCCAGCAGGCGCGCCAGGAACGGGCGGCCGGCGACCGGCGCGAGCGGCTTCGGCAGGTCGTCGACGATCCCGCGCAGGCGCGTGCCGAAGCCGCCGGCAAGGACGATGGCCTCGTCAGCCGGCATCGCGCGGGTGCATGTGCGCCTCGACCAGCGCACACAGCAGGTGGCCGACGAATTCGTGGCCTTCCTGGATCCGCGGCGTCTCGTCCGAGGGCATGCGGAAGGCGATGTCGGCCAGCGGGGCCAGCGTGCCGCCGTGGCGACCGGTGAAGGCGAGCACGCGCATGCCGCGCGCGCGCGCGGCCTCGGCGGCCCGCAGCACGTTCGGCGAGTTGCCCGACGTGGAGATCGCGACGAGCACGTCGCCGGCGCGGCCGAGCGCCTCGACCTGGCGGGCGAAGGTGTAGTCGTAGCCGTAGTCGTTGCCGACCGCGGTGAGGATGCTGGTGTCGGTGGTCAGCGCGATCGCCGCCAGCCCGGGCCGGTCGTAGTAGAACCGGCTGACCAGTTCGCCGGCCCAGTGCTGCGCGTCCGCGGCGCTGCCGCCATTGCCGCAGAACAGCAGCTTGCCGCCGCCGCGCAGCGCTTCCACGCAGGCCTCCACCGCGCGCTGCAGGTCGTCATGCAATGGCGCATCCGCCGCCAGCGCCTGCATGTTGGCCAAGGCCTTGCGGAACTCGGCGTCGATGTAATCCTTCACGGCACCCTCCAGGCCACTGCCCCGGCCGGGTTGAAGTGGAAATCCAGCAGGCGGCCGCCTTCGCCCTGCAGCGCACGCGCCAGGCGGATGCGGTCGACCGGGTCGCAGGCGAACATCATGAAGCCGCCGCCGCCCGCGCCCGACACCTTGGTCGCGGTGGCGCCATGCGCGCGCGCAGTTGCTTCGAGCGCATCGATCATCGGGTTGCTGATGCTGCTGGCCATGCGCTTCTTCGCCTCCCAACCCTGCTGCAGGGTGGCGGCAAAGGCGCGCAGGTCGCCGCGCAACAGGGCCTCCTTCATCTGCACCGCCTCACGCTTGAGCGCGTGCATGGCGTCCAGCGCCTCGGCGGCCCCGCGTTCCGCGTTGCGTGACTGCTCGTCGATGATCCGCGCCGACTCGCGCGACACGCCGGTGAAATACAGCAGCAGCGAGGCCTCGAGTTCGGCGAGCACCCAGTCCTTGATGCGCAGGGGATTGACGATGACGCGGTCGCCGGCATGGAACTCCATGAAGTTGAAGCCGCCGAACGCCGCCGCGTATTGGTCCTGCTTGCCGCCGGCCAGGGCCAGGTCCTGGCGCTCGACCTCGTAGGCCAGGTGCGCGACCTCGTATTCGCCGAGGCCCAGCGCGAAGTACTCCGCGAATGCCGCCACCAGCGCGACCACCAGGGTCGAGGACGAGCCCAAGCCCGAACCCGGCGGCGCATCCGACCAGGTGCGGATGCGCAGTGGTGGGCGTTCGCCACCGAGGAAGTCGCGGCTGATGCGCAGGTACACGCCCGCCAGCAACTGCAACGGCCCCGGAGCGACCTCGAGGGCCGCCGGCGCGCAACTGGCCTGCACGCCGCCATCGAGCGCATGCAGCTCGACCAGCGCGTCGCCGGTTTCGATCGACGCATGCGCGTACTTGTCGATGGCGGCGTTCATCACGTAGCCGCCGTGCAAGTCGCAATACGGCGCGACATCGGTCCCGCCACCGGCCAATCCCAGCCGCAACGGCGCGCGTGCCCGCACGATCATGCCCGTTCCTCCCGCGCTGCGATCCCCAGCGCCCCGAGCAGGGTAGCCTGCAGCGCCGCGCGCGAGAACCTCGCCCCGGCATACGCCGCCCCGGCGCGCGATGCCGACAACCAGGCCTGGTCGTCATCCAGCCACACGAGGATCGCGTCGGCCAGCGCCGCCGGGTCGTCGGCCACGGTGCATGCGGCTTCCACGCCCGGCAACCCCTGCGCGCCCACGCTGGTGGTGACCAGCGGCAACCCCTGCTGCAGCGCTTCCACGACCTTGCTCTTGACGCCGGCGCCGAAGCGCAGCGGCACCACCGCCACCCGCGCCGCGCCATAGCGGCGCTGCAATTCGGCGTCGCTGACGAACCCGGTCACCTCGACCCGCTCGCCGGCGAGCGCCAACACCTCCGCGGTCGGGTTCGAGCCGACCAGCGACAGGCGCACGCCGGGACGCCGCGCCCACACCGCCGGCATGATCGCTTCCACCAGCCAGCGTGCGGCATCCACGTTCGGCGGATGCGCGAAGCCGGCGACGAACAACACGCCGGCGCGGCCCGCCGGCATCGCATCATCGACGAATCGGTCGTAGGCATACGGCAACACCGCGCGCGCATCGACCGCGGGTTCCAACGCGCGTACCTGCGCCGCCTCGTCCTCGGAGGGATACAGCACGACGTCGTGGCGCCGCCACAGCGCGCGTTCGCGGGCCTGCATCGCATCCGCCTCCCGCTGCAGGCGCGCGGCATCATCGCCGCCGGCCTGCGCGGCCTGTTCGTGCATGCGCCGGAAATGCAGGTCGTGTCCGTAGTAAGCGACCGGGCAACCAGCGAGCGCGCGCACGGCGTCGAGGTGCGCCTCGGCTACGTCGGGCCGCGACAGCAGCACCGCGTCGGGCCGGAGCCCGGTCTCGCGCAGCATCGCGCCGATGCCCTCGCGCCAGCGCGCGCCGTGGAAGACTTCCACGCCCATCGCCTGCAGCCGCGGCGTGTACACCGGGTCGTGCCAGAGGTTGTCCGGCCAGAACTTGACCACCGCGCCGGCATCCAGCAAGGACTGCATGAACGCGACCATCGTGCGCGAGCCGGCGTCGCGGTCGGGTTGCGGCACGTAGTGGTCGACCACCAGCACCACCGGTCGGTCCCATGCGCGGTCGCGCGCGCGCGCGACCTGCTGGGCGTTCGGGTAATGCGCCGCGAGCGCATCTTCCCAGCGTGCGCGGAAGGTCGCCTGGTTGCGCACCTGGTAGGCCTTCACCCCGCCGCCGGTGTCGGTGCCGTGCGAGATCCCTTCGTGGTGCACCACCCGCGAGAACGGCGTGTAGTAAGCCTGCAGGCCGAGCTCGCGGACCCGGAAGCAGAGGTCGGAATCCTCGCAATAGGCCGGCGCGTAACGCGGGTCGAAGCCGCCGAGCCGCGCGAACAGCGCGCGCGGCAGCAGCAGCGACGCGCCGGAACAATAGTCGACGCGTCGCACGTAGTTGAACTCGGTGGCGTCGGGATCGCCGAGCCGGCCGTAGTTCCACGCCGACGCATCGCGCCACACGATGCCGCCGGCTTCCTGCAGCCGGCCATCGGGGAACAGCAGCATGGAGCCGGCGACCCCGGCATCCGGGTGCAGGTCGAACACCTCCAGCAGCGCGTCCAGCCAGCCCGGGGTGACTTCGGTGTCGTTGTTGAGGAAGCAGACGTATTCGCCGCGGGCCAGTTCGAGCGCTTGGTTGCAGGAGCGCAGGAAGCCGAGGTTCTCGAGGTTCTCGTGGTAGCGCAGGCCCGGCACGGCGCGCAGCGCGGCCATGGCCGGATCGCCGGACGCGTCCTCGAGCACCAGCACTTCCGCGCTGGCCAGCGACGGATGCGCCTGCAGCGAGCGCAGGCAGCGCGCGGTGTAGTCCGGCTTGCCCCAGGTCGGGATGACGATGGTGACCGTCGGCGCTTCGACCGCCGGGAACGCGAGGCCCGCGAAGTGCATGGGGCCGAGGTCTTGCTGCGTAGGCATCGATGCGGCCGGACTTGGCCCGTCCGCTGGCGCGGGGGCCGGCGCCACCCGCGCGGCGCCGGCGGGCCGCGCGGGCAACACCGGTTCGGCGGAGACGCCCCGCCACTTGGCCAGCAAACGCCGCAAGGGCGCGGTCGCGCGCCAGCTGGTCGATTGCACGAGTTCGCGCGCGAAGCCGGTGACCGCGTCGGCGTGGCGACGCTCGGCCTCGAGTGCGCGCTCCTCGGCCTGCAGGCGGGACTGCAAGCCCGCCACGTCGGCCTCGAGCGCCTGCGCGCGCGCGCTGGCCTCACCGAGCAAGGCGTTGGCTTCCAGGCGCGCGTCATTGGCCTCCGCCAGTGCGGCACCGAGGCCTTCGATCGACACTTGCGCCGCGGCGAGCGCGTCCCGTGCCGCGACCGCATCGCCATCCGCGCGGCGCGCCCAGGCGAGCTTCTCGTCGCGATCGGCCTCGAGTTGCCGATAGGCCAGGCCGAGGGCCGCCAACTCGCGTTGCTGCGCCTCGGCCCAGGCCAGCTTCTCGCGGCGGTCGGCCTCGACCTTGGCCAAGTCCGCACGCACGTCCGCCAGGGCCGCATCCAGCGCCTGCGCCCACGCCAGCTTTTCGCGACGGTCCGTCTCGACCTTCGCGAGGTCCGCGCGCACGTCCACCATCGCGGCATCCAGGTCCTGCGCCCAGCGGACCGCGTCGGCATGCTCCGCCTGCAACGCTCGGTGGTTGGCCTGCAGGGTCGCCAGTTCATCGACCAGGCCAGCGCCCCATCGACCTTGCTGGTCGAGTTCGCCCTGCAGGCGGCCGGCCATCGCCTGCGCCTCCCCCGCTTGCGCACGCGCACGCGCCAGCATCTCCGCCAGCCCGTCCAGCGCGGCCTCCGCCGGCGCCCATCGCGCCTCGCAAGCTGCGGTGGCGCGGGCGGCGGCGTCGAGCGGCGCCACGCCCTCCTCCAGCGCTGCCTGCAGCGGCGCAACCAGCGCCGGCGGTTCGTTCGTCGCGGCATGGTGGCGCAGGGTCGGCGACAGGAACGCAGCCACGGTGTCCGGATCCGCGGGATGCGGCAGGCGCATGCCGGTGGCGTCGACGAGTGCGCGCATTGCGCCGCTCCAGTCGGCAAGCAGTGCGTCGTAGCGGATCGCATGCCGGGCCATGCCCTCGCTGCCCGCGAGGGCATCCAGCAGGTAGCGCGCCCACAACAGATGGCCGACGCCGCGCGGCAAGCCATCCCGTGCTTCGAGCGACGCCGCCACCTCGTCGGCGTGGCGCAGGGCGAACACCGCCACCGCGTCGATCCCGCGTTCGGCCATCGCCCGCCGCCACAGCGGCACGAACCGGCACAGCCGCGGGTCCTTCACCGCCCAGGCGGGATGCCCGGCGAACTCGCGGTCCAGCAATGCCCCGATGCCCGCCTGCGCCTCCCGCGCCGCCGGATGCTCCAGCCAGTCACGCGGCAGGGCGCGCGGATCGTCCCAGGCGCGTCCGAGCGCGGCGAGCAGGCGTTCGTGCAGCGCCACGACCTCGCGGTGTTCCCAGAATCCGGTCGGGTTGTCCGCCGCCGCGGGCAACAGCGCGTCGCCCAGGGCGACGCCGTGCAGAGCCAGTAGCCGGGTCAGCGCGGACGTCCCGCTGCGGTGCATGCCGAGCACGAGCACGCCGAGCTGCCGGCCGGTGGCCCGCCCTTCGTCCGCCGGGCGCCGCCGCCCGGGTTGTGCCTGCGCAGTCCCCACGGCGCGTCGGCCTCAGCGTTGGGGCGCGGGTTGCGACACCGGCGTCGACGGCAAGACTTGCGTGGTCGGCGACGGCCCCGGCAGCGACAGGTCGATCAACTCGAAGCGCTGGCGCAGCGAACGGGTGAGCTCCTCGGCTTCGGTGTCCGTCTCGACGATGTAGGGCACGATCATCAACACCAACTCTGTCTTGTCGCGCTTCTGCTTCTGGCTCTTGAAGAGGTTGCCCAGCACCGGCACGTCCTTGAGGAACGGCACACCGCTGTCGCCATCTGTCTGCCGCTGGGACATCAATCCGGCGATCAGGATCGCACTGCCGTCCTTCAAGCTCAGGCTCGTGCTGTAGGAGCGGTTGAAGATGGCCGGCGAGTTCACCGACGAATCGGCACCGACCGGCAGCGCTTCACTGACCTCCTGACGCAACTCGATGTCAACGCGGTCGTCGGAATAGACCACCGGCTTGATGTTCAAGAGGATGCCGGTCTTGCGGTATTGCACTGTCTGGATGATGCCAGTATTGCCATCGCTGGTGATGCTGGATGTCGCTTGCGAGCTGATCGTGGGGACCTCGGTGCCGACGTCGAAATTGGCCTCTTCGCCACTCTTCACCATCAACCGCGGGGTGGACAGTACGCTGATGCGGTCCATGCTCGCCAGCGCCTTCAGCGATATGCGCGCCTCCCCGCCGATATCGAGGATGTAGTTCAGCCCGGCACCGCCGGTCGACGTGTTCAGGACACCGGAACTGATGTTGCCGTTGAACTTGCCCAGGTCGCTGTTGCGGGCCAACCACGACACGCCGAACTCCTGATCGTTGGTCAGCGTCACCTCCGCCACCGTCACCTCGATCATGACTTGACGCGGTGCCTTGTCCATCTGCTGGATCAGCGGCAGCAACCGTCCCCAGTCGGTTGCCGCCCCTTGGTAGATCAGCGCATTGCGCGGTTCGTCCAGGGTGAGCGTGCCCTTGCTGAGATCGCCTCCCGTAGATGCCGTATTCGCGCCTGTGATGGCAGCAAGTTCTTCGCTCCCGGCAGCCGCCGGGGAAGGCGGAGCGACCCCCACCTGACTGCCGTCGATTGCGCTGCGCGACGGCTCACGGGTTTTCGAAGCCTTGCGCAGGCCGGTGATCGTTTTCGAGATTTCCTCGGCGCGGGTGTTCTTGACCATGTAGTAGAACAAGCCGTCGCTGCCCGCCGTCGGGTTCGGCTTGTCGATGCTGCGTGCCCACTCGATCGCATGTTCCAGAACAGCGCGATCGGAAGAGAAGACCAGTACCGTGTTGGCTGCGGTAAGCGGCAACACGAGGATGGCCGTGCCGTTCGCGGAACCGCCGGTGTACAGCGATGCACCGTACCCCTCGGCGCCGAGCACCTCGACCAATCGCTTGGCCAGTTCGTCGGCATTGACGAAGGCCGGTTCCAGTCGCGCACTCTGGCGACCGCGCATGGATGGCCGGTCGAATACGCGAATCGCATCGAGTGCCTGCCGCACCAGTTCCGGGCGCCCCATCAGGACAACCGCGTTGCGGGACGCGTCCGGCTGGATAGTGAGCGCATCCGTCTGCTTGAACGCGACGTTGAGCAGGTTGACCACGTCGTTGACGCGAATCGACTGCAGCTCAACCAGTTGGAACACGGGTCGGTGGCTGATCGGCACCTCCGGCAACGTGCGTCCACTGACGATCAATGGCGTCGCACCGCCCGCTGTATCCCGGGCGCGAGAAAACAGCACCATGCCAGAACTATAGTCAGTCGCCACGCCGTAGCTGCGCAACACTTGCACAGCCAAGCGGTAGAACTCCCGGGGCGCCTGTGGACCGGAGGTACGCAAGGTCACCAGGTCATTCATCTTCGATACCTGCGGATCCATCTGGAAACCAACACCCAGAATCGAACCGAAAAACTCGTTGATGAATGCCGGGACCGGCATGCCCTCGATGTTGACGTTGACAGCCCCCCCCTTCAACGGCGGCATCGGTTCACCCTGCGCGCCGGAGACCAAGCCATCACCGTTACCCGGAACCTTGGGGGTATTACCGATCTGCAGGCGTACAGGCGCTTGAGTCGCGCTGGCCTGCGGCTGCATCGGGTTGTCAGTCGCATTGGTCGGCGCAGGCGCTGGAAGCGGCTGGGGCACCGCCAGCGTGCGTGGCGCGGCACACGCGCCCGCGAGCAATGCGATGCCAGTCGCAGCGAGGAAAGGTCGGAAACTGTTCATGCCAAGCCTTGTTCGCAAGGTAA